>Ga0075425_100008564_pt1 | contig 10853 bp, 7 predicted proteins | sample SoiMethybrSBSTD4_FD_75300 | JGI IMG/M metagenome (GOLD analysis project Ga0075425, IMG submission 75300) | Bulk soil microbial communities from a Populus tree surrounding site in Tennessee, USA - Soil MetaG P. TD hybrid SBSTD4 | ecosystem: Environmental > Terrestrial > Soil > Tree plantation...
TTCAGGCGATGGCCGAGGATCCTGCAGCCCGCCAGCTGCTGGCCAACATTGTGGAAGACCTCCTGGCGTGTGCGTCGAGATCGGCCGACCCGGATCAGTCGATCAACTTTCTCGAACGCTTTGCGCGGGCGGCGCTGAACCGAACTCGCCTGTTCACTTATCTGGCAGAATCCCCGCAGACACTCGACATTATTTCCAGAGTTCTCGGCGGCAGTCCTTACATGGCGGAGATACTGATTCGCGATCCGCAGCACTTCTACTGGGTGACCGATCCGAATATCCTGTACCGCCGCCGCGCAAAACGCGAGATCCAACGCGAACTTCTGCAGACGCTCAAAGCTCTCGAGGATCCGAAGCGACAGCTGGATTACCTGCGCTTTTTCAAGCGACGAGAAATGCTGCACATCGGGGTGCGCGATCTGCTGCGGCTATGTCCGGTCGAAGAAACTCTCTCGGCGTTGTCCGTCCTGGCCGAAGCCTTGATCACCGCTGCTTATTGGATATGTGCAAGGGCGCTACGGCAGGAATACGGCATTGGCGGAAGCAGTTTCACCGGTTTTACGATCCTCGCGATGGGGAAGCTTGGCGGTGGCGAGCTCAATTTCAGCTCCGACGTCGATCTCATCTATCTGTATGACTCGGACGATGAAACGGCTGGCTCGATGTCCGCATCAGAATACTTTCGACGGCTTTCTCAAAAGATCACAACTGGGCTGAACGATTTCACAGGCGAAGGCTATGTTTATCGCGTCGATCTGCGGCTGCGGCCGGAAGGAGCTGGAGACATCGCGTGCTCCCTCGCCGGATTCAAACATTACTACCAGTCACGCCTCGGAACCTGGGAACGACTCGCGCTTCTGAAAGCATGGCCTGTTGCCGGCGACCGCAACCTGGGCCGAGCGTTCATCGAGATGGCGCAGCATTTCATTTACGATCTGCCATTCGACCGCAAAGCCTCTGACGACCTTTTGCAGATGAAGCGAAAAATGGATGAGAAAATGTCCGCTCGCGAGCAGCGCAGCCGGAACGTAAAGCTCGGCACGGGCGGCATTCGCGAAATCGAACTGATTGTTCAATCACTCCAGGTACGGCATGGGTCTGCTGTACCACAAATCCGCCATCGAAACACGATGGGGGCGCTCGCCGCATTACGCGATGAAGGACTTTTATCGCCGGAACAGTACGACACGCTCACTCGGGCGTACATCTTTTTGCGCGATGTGGAAAATAAACTCCAGATGGTGAACGATGCTCAAACGCACTCCATCCCCAGGGACCACGAGGAACTGACCGTCTGTGCGCGCCTGCTTGGTTACAAGAACGACGATCGCGAGTTCACTGCCGAAAAATTCCTCCGCGATTACCAGCTTCACACCGGTCACGTGAACCGAATCTTCCAGGAGAAATTGGGAAATTCGCAATTTCCCTCTGGACACTCGTAAAGATTTTGTTTAAAGTTCCCCCCAGTCTGTTACGGCGCTGTACAGACTGGAAGCGACGATGAAAGTCTTCGATCTGATTTTTTCCGGGTCGAGGGCTTTTTTAATTTGTGCCTCGAATCTGAAGACAGGAAGTGCCTATGAAACTGATTAAAGCGATCATCCGCCCCAACAAACTTGAGGAAGTGAAAGACGCCTTGACCAAGCTCGGCATCTCTGGAATGACGGTGACTGAGGTTCGCGGTCACGGCCGGCAAAAGGGTCACAAGGCCATTTATCGCGGGACGGAATACAGCGTCACGCTGCTCCCCAAAATCATGGTTGAACTGGTTCTACCCGACCAGATGGTCGACGATGCCATCAAGACGGTCATCGAAACCGCACGAACGGGAGAAATCGGCGATGGGCGCGTATTCATATTCCCCGTCGAGCAGGGATACAACATCCGCACCGGTGAGAAAGACATAACGTAGGAAATTGGGATCTTAGCCGCGAATTAAGTTCGCGTAATTGGCCTAATTCGCGGCTAATTCCTTTCCAATTCCGCGATCAGATCCTGCTGGAGTTGCTTCTCCAATTCCGTCGGCAGCTTTTCCCCGCCTCGAGTAATGTAAAACACGTCGATTGCGCGTTGCCCCTCGGTCGTAATGAGTGCGACATCGATGTTGCAGCCGTGCGATGAAATAACCGACGCGATCTTATACAGCAGCCCGAACGCATCCTGCGTCAGAATTTCCATGATCGTGCACCGCTTCGAGAATTCGTCGTCGAAGTGGACTGACGTTGCGACACGTCCCTTCTTCGTTTGGAACACGACACTGTTGAACTTTCGCTGAAGGAGCGTATTGAGCTCAACATTCCCGTTGATCACATCGGTCAACATTTTCTCCATGTGTCCAACTTCGGAGGGGTTCTTCTCAAAGTAGCGGTTGACGTCTTCGAAAGCGATCAGATCGAAAATTGTTCCATGCCTGTTGGAAAACGCCTGCGCCCGAACGATGTTCATTCCGAAGTAAGACAACACCCCGGTGATTTTCGAAAACAGGAACGGCCGGTCCGCCGTCATGACGAGCAACTCGTTCACCGACCCATTCCTCGAAAAATGCATGATCATCGGCCGCTTCGCGAGCTGCCGCGACAGCAGAAAATGTTCGGCGATTTGTCCCTTCGGCGTGTTTTTCAGATATCGCCGCGGAAAGCCATCTAGAAAATCGCGAATGTCCTGGGCGGATGTACCCCGCGGCAAGTGGCGCAAAATTTCATCGATGTCGGTTTCCAGCGAAGGTTGCTGGCGGTATTGATCGTCTGCCAACCCGAGCGTGAGCCGATTGTACGTGTCGATATAGAGCTGCCACATCAGATCTTCTTTCCACGGCGTCAGCACTTCGTTGTTCACGGCTTTCACATCGGCGTAAGTCAGCAGACAAAGCATCCGGAGGTTTTCGAGATTGCCGACGAGATCCGCGAACTGCTGAATGACAGCTTCGTCACTGAAGTCGCGGCGCATGATGATTTTCGACATCTCGAGATGGTTCTTGATGACGAACACCACCTTCTCGACTTGCTCTGCCGGCAGTTCAAGGCGCCTGAGAATCGGCTTGACGCCTTCTGTGCTCGGATGAACGTGGTTGCCCTCGTCGTGACGATGCGATTTGCCGATATCGTGAAACAGCAGCGAAACGAGCAGCAGCTCCGGATTTTCGAGCTCGTTCAGCAGCAGCGAAAAACGATGCGACGTCGGCAGCTCTTCGATATTGCGGATGGCAATCAGCGAATGCTCGTCGACGGTGTACTTGTGGAAGAAATCGCGGATGACCCGGCATCGAATCTCTTCAAAATCCGGAAAGATCTTTCCGAGCAGTCCAACCTCATGCATCGTGAGCAGCGACTCGTAGATTCCCTTCCGGTCCTTCATCATTTCCAGAACGGCGCGTCCGGCCCTCGGACTGCTGGCCAGCACGCCGTTGGTCATTCTCAACCTGTGCCGAATGGCCACCAGCGTAGGTGAATCGAGCTTCGCCTTTTTTTGGTGAGCCTCGGCAAACGCGGCAACCATCTCAAACGGATCAGCGAAATTCGATCGGATGCTGAGCACGTTCGGATGGCCGATGATTTCCTCTTCCCAGAAGCTGGCCTCGCGCGCCAGCACACCGGCTTTCAGGAAGTAATCTCGCATGAGCTCCTCCGCGGCTTCTCCGCGCTCCGTGTCCTTGTAACCGAGCTTCTGTGCGATCTGTTCCTGAAATTCAAATTGGAGAACGTTGAAGTTGCGGCCTGCGCCAAAATGCAGAAAGTTTCGAATGCAGTGGTGAAAATTCAATGCCTCTGCGGGCAGCAAGTGACCGCTCGAGGCTTCAATCGACTTTCGAACCCAGCCGGCCCAATGCATATCCCGCAGGCCGCCGGGAGCTTCCTTGAGATCAGGCTCGAGCTGGTAGACGGTGTTGCCGAATTGGCCGTAACGACTCGCCTTCATCGCCACGAGGGACTTCAAAAATCGATCGCGGTTTTTCTTCACGAGACCCGGAAAGATCTCACGTTCAAAGTCCTCGGCAGTGGTGCGATCGCCCAGCAGGAAACGGGAATCGAGAAACGCGGTGTACGACTCCATATGCGTCTCGTCGAATTTTTTAAAATCCGAGCCCTGCCGGATTTGATGACCAACTTTGAAATGAAGATTCCAGAGCGGATGAAGGATGACTTTGACGCTTTCCTCATCGATAGCGTCTTTGGAGAAAAACAGGAGGTCTATATCGGATTCCGGATGGATCGTTCCGCGACCGTAGCCACCGATGGCGAAGAGCGCAAAAGCTTTTGGGATCGGCCGATCGCCCCACATTTCTGCGATGATCTCGTCAATTTTTGCGCTGATCGCGTTCTCGACGAGTCCCGCCTTCGGCGTTTCGAAAAACTGATTCTTCAGGTCGTCAACGTAACCTTTGAGCTCGACACGGCTGATCATCAACACACTCCGCCGCTATGGTAACACGCCGACCGTAGACGAAAGTTATAGCCACAGATTGCGCAGATTACGCGGAATCACTCCGCATAATCTGCGTAATTCGAGGCTATAACTACGGAAGAAGCGCGATGGGCGACAGGGTGGTGAACATTCTGAACGAGGGCTCAAAGCGAAGACCGACGGAAACCATGGGATTCACGCACCAAAACTGAAGACGTCCGACCATCGGAGGCGCGTCCGGAAACATCTCATGGACGAACGCCGACATGTGCTGGCCCGGAGCGAGATCGCGAAGTTGGGTGAGTATGATCTGTCCCGAGTCGCTGACCAATTCAAAATGGATGTGTAGCGCCGCATTATTTGGATTCGCGACAGCGACCCCTGTCATGAACCCGTTCGTCGTGTCGACAAAAATGCCTTGTTTTCCAAGTGGAATGGCCATGGGGACGCCGGCCTCGGCGACCATATTGCCTGCCGCGTCAAGTTCGGTGAACATCGCGTTTCCGAGAATGCCGCCGGAATTGGAAGTCACAGTCGCGAATCCTGTCGCAACAGGAATGTCGGCAACAGACATGAACCTGCGGCTTTCGCTGGGTCCAAGCATGAACACAATCGCATTTCCGTGACTGACCGGTGTGCCTGCTTCATCGACCCAGGTAGAGTTGAACGGCGAGCCGTCGGATTGCGAAAACGTAATCGTGCCACTCGCCGGAGTGCCCGTCGCATTGCTCATAAAGATCGTGGTTCTCCAGGAGCCGCCGTCAAAAGCGCCAACCGCGACGTGTGAAAAGTAGAAGGTCTGCGCGGAACACACGGTACTTGCCGCGAGCACCATCATTATTAGTAAGAGAGCGCGCCTCATAGAAATTCCTCCTCAGCTACTCCAGACCAGCTATGCAAGAGGAGGACCAGCGGCAATTCCGTCCATTTGCGGGGAATTGCCGCTAAAAAGAGGCAACAGAATTCTTAATGAGTGGAACGGCCAGGGACTCGCTTAGCCGATCCTGAACTGAAGTGCGTGGAGCATCCGCGCGAATGTGGTCAGCGGATTCATCCATGGACGCCGATCCAGCCAATGCCCGACAGGAGCAATAAGGTCGGCCAGGGTCACCGGCGGCAAGGTGGTGAAGTTATTCCCGAAGAACCTCAAGGCGACAACCGCTATCGGACCGGAACTTGTAATTCGCATGGAGCCTGCGAGTGCAGGCGAAGTCGGGAACAGTCCACCTTTAACAAAAGCGGCAGTCTGCTGGCTGCCCGCCAGCGTCTGTTGCGTTGATGGAACGACTCGCACTCCCTGGGTGTTCAACAACTCGAGGCCGATACTTACCGGCCCGGAATTTGGATTCGCATAGGCGACACCGGTATCAAAGCCCGATTGAGTATCCACGAAGATCGCCTGATTCATATTTGCGTCTGAAGCCGAAACGCTCGCTTCGCTGATAAGTCCGCCCGCCCCGAATTCTGAAAAAACCGCATTGCCGACGACCGTCGAACTTGCCGATAGCGTCCCGAAACCGATCGAGAGTGCGCCGGCTCCGCTCGAAACGAACTTCTGCGTCTGTCCGCCCGATATGGTAAATGACAGCGAACCCGTTCCGGCCGGAGCGCCTGTCGAGTCCACAAATGAAATATTGAATGGCGCACCCGTGGAAGCCGTGAACGTGATGTTGACGGAAGCCGGAGATGTGCCCGATGGGGCGGGATTCGTAACGTAGATCGTCGTCTTCCAGGTAATTCCGCCGCCTTGCACACCGTCCGCGATTTGCGGGAAGTAGCCGGTGGTTTGAGCAGAGGCAAGAACTGTTACGGTGAGAATCCAAAACAGAACTAGAGAGAAGCGCTTCATCGGTTAGTCTCCTGCGAGCTGGGACGATTAGGCGCCAAAATCATCGTGGGGGTGATCCGAGATTCTGCCGCGTTGATCTCACCCAATTTTTTCCACTGCTCGTCGGCTTCTTTGCGATTGCCTGTTCGGGTGAGCGAAACCGCCATCAGGTAACGTGCGTCGCGAAATTCGGGGTTCCAATCCAAAACGATCCTGAGCTTGGGAACCGCATCAGCGTACCGGCCAAGCATAAAGTTCGCGATTGCGATGTTATATTGCGCTGGCCAATAGTCCGGATTCAAGCTCAAAGTTTTTTCGAAATATTCAATCGCACGCTGCCGCTGCCCCATTGCGAACACAGTGTTCCCCATGTTGTTCCAGGCTGGCCAGTAGTCCTGCCGCTTTTGCACCGCTCGTTCATAGTTGGCAATCGCCGCCGGCCAGTTCCGCTTTCCCTGCTCGATCACCCCAATGTCATATAGTGCTTCCACAAAATCAGGATTGAGTTGCAATGCTCGATTCAATGCCGATCGGGCCTTCTCGGGATCCGTTTGTAGATAAGCGCCTCCGAGGTTGAACCAGACGCGAGCTTTTCCGGGAGCGTGTTTGACCGTGTCCTCCCAGAGCGCAATGTCATTTGCCCATACCCTTCCCCGCGAGATGGTCAGCACTGCAAGGACGCAGAGCAGAACGGCAGTGATTTGCGAACGGAACGGAATCTTAGCAAGCAAGACCGCAGCGAAAAGGGAGAATGCCAGCATCGGGAGGTAGAGCCGATGCTCAAACGCCGGATCCGCGCTCGGGATAAAGCTGGAAGTAGGAGCCAACAGGAGAAAAAACGCAATGGTGCAGAGTCCTGGAAGACGCCACTTTTCTTTTGTAGCGAGCCACAATCCGGCAGCGATCAGCGCGATAATGCCCAGCAATGGGAGAATTCCAACGGCGTCTGGAAATTCATACTCCAGCGATTGCGGATAGGGGAAAAACAAAAGCCGAAGATAGGTGTACACAATCCGCGTCTGCGCCATCAAATAGCTCAACGGACTTATATCGTTCGCAGCGACAATTCCGACGGTATTCTCCCCCCAGTAAACCAGGACACCAAGAGTGATCGCAGCCAACGCCAATGCACCAACGATCAATGCAATTCTGTAGGGGCGGTCTATGACCGCCCGCGATGTCGCCTTTCGAAATCGCGGGCGGTCATACACCGCCCCTACAGCAAGAGGTACAGCAAGGGCCGATTCTTTTCCTTCAAACGCACAAACGAATAGCAACACCGAGAGCCATGTCCTACCCTTCGACAGCGCAATCAGCGCCAGCAACGAGAAGAAGCACGCCAGCAGCGTCGATCGTTGATACACGTAGAGCACGGGCTCGCTTTGAATAGGATGTACTAGAAAAATCGCAGCCGCGGCCACAGCGATCCATCTCTCCAGAAATTCACGAAGCAAAAGAAACAGCAATGCCGCATTCGCAATGTGCAGCAACACATTCACAACGTGATAACCCGTAGGGTTGTCTCCCACGATCAGATGGTTCAGATAGAAACTGAAAAACGTGAGCTCCCTCAGGTGAAGCGGATTGAGGAAATGATTCCAGTGCGCCGGGTTTGTGACATTCGCATCGTTCGTGATCAGCACATCATCAAAATGAAACGGATCGTTGAATGAGGCGCCGAACAGGAGCAATCCGGCCACGAGCAATCCGAGCAACACGAACTCTGCTTTTGAGTCATTGCTTAGCTTCATGGGCCTTTGGTATAGTCCGGGCACCGATTATACAGACATGCGCGTAGCTGTTATCCACGACTGGCTGACTGGGATGCGTGGCGGGGAGCGCGTTCTTGAAGCCCTGCTTGAGCTCTATCCGTCCGCAACAGTTCACACCCTCTTTCATCAGCGCGGTAGTGTGTCTCCCCACATCGAGTCACATCCGATCGTGACGTCGTGGCTCGACAGCGTTCCAGGAATTTATCGCTGCTATCGCAATCTGCTTCCGCTGTTTCCTTTCGCGGTCGAATCGTTGGACCTCACCGGATGCGATCTCGTCATTAGCTCGAGTCACGCCGTTGCGAAGGGCGTCCGCTGTGGAAAAACGCCACACATTTGCTACTGTCATACTCCGATGCGCTATGTGTGGGACGCCGAGCAGGACTACGATCTCAGCCTCGTTCGGAAAGCGGGTATGGCAATGTTGCGAAGCCGCTTGCGTCGATGGGACGTCGCAAGTGCGGCGCGCGTCGATCATTTTATTGCGAACTCCCGATTCGTGCGCGACCGCATTCGCAAATATTATCGGCGCGACGCGGACGTCGTGCATCCTCCGATCGACACGACATTCTTTAAACCTTCGGGCCGCGGCCGCGATGATTTCTACCTTGCAGCGGGCGCTCTCGTCCCATACAAGCGTTTCGATCTCGCGATCGAAGCTTTCAACAAACTGGGCAAACGCCTCGTCATAGCCGGCGCTGGCCCCGAGTTGGATACGCTTCGCGACATGGCAAGCAGTAACGTTGAATTCCGGGGTTGGGTTACCGATGGCGAATTGCGTCGTCTATACCAGTCGGCCCGTGCGCTGGTCTTTCCCGGCCGCGAAGATTTCGGAATGATTCCAGTTGAAGCGCAGGCGTGCGGATGTCCAGTCATTGCATATCGTGGCGGCGGTTCTCTGGAAACGGTCCAAGACGGATTGAGTGGAATATTTTTCGCTGAACAAAACGCAGACCATCTGATCTGCGCCATTCGAAAATTTGAAACGCTGCTGTGGTCGGACGACCGCGTGCGGCATCAGGTGGAGATGTTTTCTCGTGAAGCCTTCAAGACCAGAATTCGGAAAATCTTGGACGAACGGCAGAACCGGCAAGACCAACAGGACCGGACGAAACGCACCGCCGTCGCGCTACAAACCGCATAGATCTGTTTCAGGTACAAGCGGTTCGGTGAAACGCCTCGTAGATATTCTCGTATCCGGGATTGGCCTGGTGGTTCTCTTCCCCCTCATGGCGCTGATTGCCGCCGTCGTGCGGCTATCGGACGGCGGAGCGGTTTTCTATCGCCAGACTCGCGTCGGACTGAACGGCCATCGTTTCACGATCATGAAATTCCGCAGCATGCATGAGGATGCCGAGCGCCATCTCGGTGCCATCTGGTCGGTTCCGGACGATCCCCGCTGCACACGAGTGGGTCATTATCTTCGCCGTTTCGGCCTCGACGAACTTCCGCAGCTCTGGAATATTTTTCGCGGCGACATGAGTCTTATCGGACCGAGGCCCGAACGTCCCGAATTCACCCGCGAATTCCGTCAGGAGCTCGCGGGCTATGACCTTCGCCATGTTGTCCGTCCTGGTCTCACCGGTTACGCGCAAATCCACGGCTGGCGTGGATACACGAGCGTCGAAGAACGACTCCGCCACGATCTGCACTATGTGCGTAACTGGTCGTTGGCGCTCGATGCTTATGTTTTTCTGATGACGCTTACTCGGGGTTGGAGTGAACGGACTCGAGCGGGCGTGCCGCGTTGAGAATTTCGAATTTGTGACTCCGCATGTGTAGTTTCAGGCGTCGTGCATCAAGCTGAACGTCCGATCCTTCTTTGACTTTCCTCTTCAGGTATGGCCGCAGGACAGCGCGGCTCATGCGTTCCAGCAATTGAATTGGTCCAGGAAGCAACGCGGCTTCGAACCAGGCCTTGAAAGACTTCGGTTGAAGTTCAGGATACATTGCGCGATGCCGAACCGGATCGAAATTCGGAAATCGGCGATACACGAAAGAATTCATCGAGATGAATCGATCGTAAACGTATTTTCCGTGGATCGGTTTCAATGACGCAACCTGCTGCGCGGTGAAAGTATCTTGTTCGGCGATCGGAAGCGCAGAATCGCTGATGACGTAGTTCAAACACAATCGGCGGCGCAGACCGAGAACCTTCGCCCAGATCATCGCGAGAAGAAATACGGCCCAGACTTTTCCGTCTTCGACCACCATAAAAAGATCAATATCTTCAGGCGTAGACATGTTGCGGTGCGCCGTTGCACCGGAGAAAGCCAGCATACGAACGAACGGAAACGAGACGAGCGTTCGGAGATGAGGATTTACCTCGCGTATTCCGCGATCACTGATGGCTTCGCGCTTGGCACGCAGGCGGAGGAGGTCTTCTGAAGGTGTAACGTCGAGCGATCTCAGGACCCGCTGGAAAGTTGGCGCATCGACCTCAACATCAAACAGGCGCTCGCGGAGTTCGTCGGGAGTGAGCGGGTACTGGAAGAAGTTGGCGTATGCGATGGTCCGGTGGATTGCGTCGATAATTCGACCCTGGCGATTAAGTACTCGCGGTTCGTCCAATTTCGAACTTCGAAGTTCGAATTGTTCCCCAGATGCGGATTTGTCCAATGGTCCAATTTTTAAGATAGAAACTGGACGTATTGGACGAGTGGACGAATCCACATCAGGGGAACAATTCGAAATTCGAAGTTCGAAATTGGACGAACCGCTGGTACTTGAGGGTCGCAGGGCTTCACGATACGCATCGAGCGTCAACTCCGCCGTCTTCTTCCACGAAAACTCCGCGGCCCGTGCCAGTCCCCGCCGAGATAATTCGCTACGCACTGCCGCATCCTCCGCCA
>Ga0075425_100008565_pt1 | contig 10852 bp, 10 predicted proteins | sample SoiMethybrSBSTD4_FD_75300 | JGI IMG/M metagenome (GOLD analysis project Ga0075425, IMG submission 75300) | Bulk soil microbial communities from a Populus tree surrounding site in Tennessee, USA - Soil MetaG P. TD hybrid SBSTD4 | ecosystem: Environmental > Terrestrial > Soil > Tree plantation...
TGGACCATCACCGTGATCCTGCTCGTGCTCTGGGTGCTCGGGCTCGTCTCTGGCGCGCAGATCGGGGCGTGGGTCCACATCCTGCTAATTCTCGCGGTCATCAGTCTGATCTTCGCAGTCCTGCGGCGCGGCACAGGCGCGGCGGTGCCTTGAACACCGAGGGGAGCGCAAGCTCCCCTCGGAATTCATCGCGAACGGATCTGCGGAAGCTTCTGCTTCTCGCGCAGCACGGGCGCGAACAGATCGCCGTCGTCTTCGAAGCGGCGGATCGCCGTGTCCGAGTCGAACGTCAGAAGGCTCGCGTCCGCTTTCCGCGCGCAGCGCGCCACCTCGTCCCAGGTGACCGGCGCCGAGACAGTCGGCCTCTCCTTCGCGCGCAGCGACCAGACGCACACCGTCGTCTTGTGCAGGTCGTTCTGGCTCCAGTCGACCAGCACCTTCCCCGTCCGCAGCGACTTCTTCATGTTCGAGACGACGGCGGCGGGTCGCTCGCGCTCGAGTAGCTCCGCCACGGCGCGCGCGAACGGCTTGGTGTCCTCGTACGTGACCCCGGGATTGTTGAGCGGCACATAGACCTGGAGCCCTTTCGAGCCGCTCGTCTTTGCATGGCAGCGCAGGTGCAGCGAGTCGAAGAGTCCGCGCAAGAGCAGGCCCACCTCGCAGCACTGCACGAGGTCCGCCGGAGCGCCGGGGTCGAGGTCGAACACGACCATGTCCGGCCGGTCGAACGACTTGGCGCGCGCGAGAGGCACGTGCAGCTCCAGGTCCGCGAGGTTCGCGGCCCAGACGAGCGACGCGAGATCGTTCACCACGCAGAAGCGGATCCCGTCGGCGTCGGCGGTCCGGATCCACGGCGGGCGATGCTGCGGACAGCGCTTCTCGTAGAAGTGAGGCTGGTCGACCCCGTTCGGGTACCGCTTGAGCGTGAGCGGCCGATCGCGCAGATGCGGCAGCACCGCGTCCGAGATGCGCACGTAGTAGTCGATCACCTGCGCCTTGGTGAACCCGGCCCGCGGGTACAGCACCTTGTCCAGGTTCACCAGCCGGAGCTGCCGCGCGCCGATGCGTACCTCGCGCGCGTCGCGCGCGGTCATCCGTGCTTCCGCTTCCCTCGGGAGCGCGTCGTCTTCCGCGCGGGGCGCGCCGCACGGGCGGTGCGCGCAGCGGCGCGCTCGCCCTCCGGACGGCGGCGGCGCTCACCGGAAGCGGGCGCTTCGCCCTTGCGCGCAGCGGCGAGGCTCTTGGCGAGCGCGTCCATCAGGTTGACCACCTTGCCGCGCGGCTCTTCCTCGGCGGGCTCGGCGACGATCTCCTCGCCCTCCGCCTTGCGCTCGAGCAGCGCCAGCACCTGCTCGCGGAAGGTGTCCTTGTACTTCTTCGGATCCCATTCCGTGGCCAGCGACTCGACGAGCTGCTCGCCCATCTGCAGCTCCTTCTCGCGCGGCTTTGCGTCCGCGCCGGGCAGCGCGTCCAGCTCGTCTTGCTCGACCACCTCGTCCGCGTAGAGCATCGTGGACAACGACAGCGCCTTGCCCATCGGCCGCACTGCGGCGAGGTACTGCTTCGTGCGCAGCACGAACTGACCGACGCCCACCTTGCCGGTCTTCTTCATCGCCTCGAGGAGGAGCGCGTACGGGCGCGCGGCCCCGCGGTCGGGCACCAGGTAGTAGGTATGGTCGTAGTAGATCGGGTCGATCTGGTTCAGATCGACGAAATCCTCGATGTCGATCGACCGCGTCCCTTTCGGCGCGAAGGCTTCCAGCTCCTCGCGCGTGACGGTGACGTACCGGCCCTTGGAGACCTCGAATCCCTTGACGATGTGCTCCCAGGGGACCTCGTCCCCGTCGATGGAGCAGACGCGCTTCTGCTGGATGCGCCCGCCGTCCTTGTCGTGGAGCATGTGGAAGCGGACCTCCTTGGGGGAGGTCGCGGAGAACAGCTTCACGGGGACGTTGACCAACCCGAAGCTGATCGAGCCGCTCCAGATCGGTCGCGCCATCTACATCGCCTCGCGAGCCGGCTCCGGCGGGCGTTCGACGCGCGAGGCCCCGCCCGAGCGGGCGAAGCTGCTCACGTCGACGCCGAAGCACTTGAAGACGCGTTCCTGGTGCTGGCGCAGGCCGCGAAGCTGGACGTCGAGGCCCGGGAGCCCGGTCACCGCCTGCGCGAGGACTGCGATCGCGTAGTCCTGGAACTCGTGGCAGCGGCTGAAGTCGAGGACGGCGCGAGGGAGCCGCTCCTCGGCGAGACGCGCGGCCAGCTCCCACGCACAGGCGCCTTCCACCCGGCCGGAGACGATGTAGGTGGAAGTGTCGCCGTGGGCTTCGCGGTTCACGGTGCAGGCCGGCATTGCGGAGGCTCCTTGGTCGAGTTGCGCATCGTCCGCCGTGCTCGCAATGAGTGCGCACGGTCGCGGCGCCGGGCAACCGCGCGCCCGCCTGGCTGCCCGGGATCGAACTCGCTGGCGTAGTGCTCGGTACTCGACGGATCAGGGCGGCTCGGGGGGCAGCTCTTCCGGCGCCACGTCTTCGCTCGCGCGCGACTCGATGGCGCGGCGTTCCTGCCGCCGTCGCAGCAGGCGCAGGTGGGACCGCTTGGCGGCCGTCCGCTCCTTTGCGGCACCCGGTGCCGCGGCGCTCGGCCTCGCCTCCGGCGGAGGCGGCGCCTCGCCGGCAACGCGCGCGCCTTGCGCTTTGCCCTCGTGCGCCGCGTGCTCGAGGATGGCGTTGACCTCGCCGCCGACCACGAAGATGAGGCCGGTCAGGTAGAGCCAGGTGAGCAGCACGATGATGCCGCCGATCGAGCCGTACGTGACGTCGTACTTGCCGAAGTGCTCGGCGTACTGCGTGAAGCCCCAGGTGGCGAAGAGCCACAGCGCCGTACCCACCACCGATCCCGGCGTGATGAAGCGCCATTCCTGCTTCACGTCGGGAAGGAAGAAGTAGAGCACCGCGGCGACGAACATGATGAGCACCATCGTGATCGGCCAGCGCAGCCACCCCCAGACCACCGCATAGACCTGCTGCACGCCGAAGTGGGCCGCCAGCCATTCTCCGGCCTTGCCGCCGAGCGCGATCACGGTCAGCGAGACGAGCACGAGCACGGCGCCGACCACCGTGATGCCCACCGCCATCGCTTGCGTCTTCCACCAGGCGCGCGATTCCTTGACGTCGTACGCCAGATTGAGCGAGGTGCGGATCGCGTCGACGCCGCGCGAGGCGCTCCAGATGGCGAGGACCAGGCTCAACGTGAGCAGCCGGGGGCGCTGCACGTAGACCAGCCTGTTCAACTGGTCCTGGACGATCGCCAGCGCCTGGTCGGGCATCAGCTCGTTCAGGCGTTGCATCAGATCCGGGACTGCGCCCTGCACGGGAAGGTACGCCGCGAGCGTCACCAGGAAGGAGAGGAACGGGAAGAGCGCGAACAGGAAGTAGTACGCGAGCTGGGCCGCGCGATCGGTGATCGCGTTGTCCGACCAGCGCTTGTAGAGCTTCTTGAAGAAGCCGAGGACACCCAGCTCGCGCAGCCCGGGGATGTGCACGCCTCGCAAGCTAGGAATTCCGGCGCTCCCGCCACACCCCGACCGGCGATCGGTCAGCCGCCCGGCAGCTTGTAGAGGATGCCGAGCAGCAGGCCGTACGCGGCGTGGCCGACGACGACGAAGAGGGCGTGGTCGCCCCGTAGTGCAGCGCGAGCGCGCCGGGCGGCTCGAGCTGCCGCGTGACCGACGGCCCGTGCTGCTCGCTCGCCATCCGGGGATGCAGCGACGGCAAGAGCGGCACGGTGACGAGCAGGACGACGGCGGCGTGCGCGATCCCGAGCCCCAGCCCCCCGCCACGGCCCCGCGGCGCCCCAGGCATGGAACAGCGCCACGTAGACGAGGGCGAACACCTGACCGTTCACGAGGTGGACGAAGAAGCCGACGATCTTTGCCCGTTCCCTCCCGGCGGTGAAGAGGGAGCCGAGCAAGTACGGGATGCTCATGCGCGACAGACGCACCTGCTGACTGCCGGCGAGGATGGTGGTGAGGAGCAGCGTCGCCACGAATCCGGAGAGCAAACCGCCCGCCTGCGTCCGGGTCGAGCACCGCGGCGAAGAGCGACGGGCTGTCGAACCGCGGCCAGCACAACCAGTCGATCGAGCCTGCGCGAGAGACGAGCGCGGCGGAGCGCGAGTCTCCGATGACCGCGTAGTCCTGGATGGGCGTGACCTGTGTGCTCACAGCGCCGCGGCGGCCTGGGAAGGCGGCGCCGTTCGACGCGAGGTCTGCGCACGCGACTGGAGCGTCCGCTCGTCGAACCACAGGGCGCGGGCCAGCCTCGCGAACTGCTCGGGATCGATGCGCAGCTCGTCGGCGGCGTCCCACAGGCGGTTCTGCGCATCCCACAGGTCGAGGTGGATGCCGAGCCGCGCGGCCAGCTCGAGCACACCCGCGAGGTGTGGCGGCGCCTCGCGAGCGCCTGCCAGCAGGTTCTCGACCAGCGAGTGCATCAGCTCGTGGAACGGGCCCTGCACGGCGGCCTGGTCGATGCGCGCGCCGAGCCGGCGAGCCACGTGCGCGGTGGCGAGCAGCTCCGATTGCGCCGTCGAGAGGTCCACCTTGCCGGCGGCGAGCGCCCGCGCGCACTGCTGCGCCTGGTGCGTCAACGCCACGTCCGAGGCGACCTGCAGCGGCCGCGGCACCGGAGAGTCGATCTCGCGCAGGAAGTCGATCAGGCGCCGATTCGACTCGTAGATCTGCAGGTAGTCGTCCTCGTACCGCCGCATCGTCTCCTCGAGGAGCTGCCCGGCCAGGCGGCGGCGCTCGTCGAGGAACAAATCGCGCAGCGTGTAGTCGCGGCCGGTGAACTCACGGTCGATCTCGCGCACCATCTGCGCGAGCGACAGCGCGGCGAAGCGGCCGAAGAGCCGCTTCTCCGAGTCCGCGTGCGCGTGGGGATCGTGGTCGCGCATCCCGCAGCGGATGTCCGATCCGGAGAAGTGGAGCACGCAGGCAGTCAGGTCGCGCCGCTCGTGGGTGAGGCGGCTGCGGATCTCGAGGCGGGACATGGCGAGCGTGGCGCTGCCGCCCTTCTCGCGCCGGCGGCCGCGCAGCGCGACGTCGTAGCAAAACAGCTGGTCGGACCGGCCGTACTCGTCGAAGAGCCCCGCGATCGCGTAGTGCGCCGCGACTCCTTCCAGCGAGACGACCGAGGGCTTCACCAGCGCCTCGTAGACGCGGGCGCCATTCCCCAGCTCGGCGACGTTGGAGGGCGCATGCGCGAGCGCGTCGACGAACTCCGGCTCGTAATCCTCGCCGCTCACCTCGCGAGCGAGCTGCAGCGCGCGCGCCGCGTACTTGAGGATCTGCACGGCCTCGATGCCGGAGATTTCCGAGAAGAACCAGCCGCAGCTCGTGTACATGAGCAGCGCCTGCCGCTCCATCTCGAGCAGCTGCAGCGCGCGGATGCGATCGCGCTCGTCCAAGGAGCGCCCCGCCTGCCGCTCGACGAATTCGGCAGCGCGCTTGCGCTCCGGATCGAGCACCAGCTCGATCAGCTCGTCGCGCGCGCGCCAGGGGTCGCGGAGCAGCGGCGCCGCCTCGCGCTCGTACAGGCGGGCGAGGCGCTCGCGCAGGGCGTCGAGCGCGGCGCGCAGCGGGCCGCGCCACTTCTGGTGCCACCCGGGCCGCCCGCCGGTGTGGCAGCCGCAGTCCGAACGCCAGCGTTCCACGCCGTGCATGCAGCTCCACGACGATCCTTCGGCGATCTCCGCTTCGCGCTCCGGAGGGCAGAGCGCGAGCGCCTGCGCCAGGTTCACCAACTGGACGTCCTCGCGCTGCTGCAGCTGCCGCAGCGCGGCCGCGAGGACTTCGTCTCCGCCCTTCTTGTGATGGCCGAACGTCTCTCCGTCGACCGCGACGGTGAGCACCTCGTCGTGGGTCCGGGCGTCGTTGAACCCCTGCTCGAGGCGCTGCACGAGCTCGTCTCCGCTCGCGAGCCCCTCGCCGAAGGCGATCCCGCGCGCGATGGGGCCGTCGTAGAAGAAGACGGCCATGGTGCGCCCGTCGCGCAGGTCGACCTTGTACGGGAGCGTGGGATCGAACTGCGCGTTGCGCGCGTCTTGCCACGGGCCGCCCGGGGCGCGCACGCGCAGCGCCTGGTAGGGGGAGAGCACGGTGAACCGCAGGCCTTCGTCGGCGAGGCAGCGCAGCGTCGCGAGGTCCGCCGCGGTCTCCGGGAGCCACATTCCCTCGGCGGCGCGGCCGAAGCGGCGGCGGAAGTCGTAGAGGCCCCACCGGATCTGCGTGCGCCGATCGCGGTCGGTCGACAGCGGCAGGATCGAGTGGGCGTACGCCTGCGCGATGGCATTTCCATGCCCGCGCTGCCGCACGCTCTCGGCGTCGGCTTCGAGGAGGCGGCGGTAGACTTCCGGAGAGCGCCGCTCCATCCAGGCGAGCAGCGTGGGCCCGAAGTTGAACGAGATGTGGCGGTAGTTGTTGACGATGTCCTTGATGTACCCGGCGCCGTTCTTCAGGCGGGCGGCCGCGTTCGGCCCGTAGCACTCCGCCGCGATGCGCTCGTTCCAGTCGTGGAACGGCGCGGCGGTGTCCTGCACCTCCACTTCCTCGATCCACGGGTTCTCCCGCGGCGGCTGGTAGAAGTGGCCGTGCAGGCACAACAGGCGCCTGTTCATGGGACACGATAGTCACCGACGCCCCGCGCAGGCACAAGCGAAAGGCTGCCGTCCGGCCTGCCGGCCGGCGCTGCGCTGCGGCGCGTTGCCGCCCCCGCGCCCTCTGTCCACATTTGCACCGCCCAGACGAAAACCCCCCAGGAGGCGCTGTGAACGCCATCGAATTGCTCATGCAGCAGCACAAGGAAGCCAAGCAGCTCTTCAAGAACCTCGCGAAGGCCCAGGAAGCCGAGGAGAAGGAGGAGCTCTTCGACCAGCTCGCCGACGCCCTCGCCGTCCACGCGTCGATCGAGGAACAGCACTTCTATCCGGCGACCAAGGACGCTCGCACCGAGGAGCTGCTCCAGGAAGCGGTCGAGGAGCACCTCTCGGTGAAGCGGCTCATCGCCGACATGCTGGAGATGGAGCCCGACGATCCCCAGTTCGACGCCAAGTGCAAGGTCCTGCAGGAGCAGGTCGAGCACCACGTCGAGGAGGAAGAGGGCGAGCTGTTCCCGAAGGTGCGGAAGATGCACTCGAAGGACGAGTTGGAGGACCTCGGCGTCCTCATGGAGCAGACGGCCGAGGAGCTGAAGAAGCAGGGCGCTCCGCGGATGGAAGTGCCGAAGGAGACCGGCGCGGCCGCGCCGCTGGACTGACGCGCGCTTTTCGCCTCCTCAGGCGGCGCGCTTGCGTTCCGCGATGCCGCCGAGGAGGCGGCCCAGCCGGACGAGGGACTCGCGAAGTCCGTCGAACGCGCAGGGCTCCTTGCAGCACACCTCGACTGCGCCGGCGACGTCCTCGCCATCGAAGAGCGGGAAGACGAGCACGTACCGGACTGCCGCGGCGAGGGCCTTGGCGGCGAATTCGCGCGGCACCTCCGCCATCTCGAAAGCGAACGCGACCGGGCGGCCCCCCGCTGCCACTCGCGGCGCCCAGCTCGCACCAGCACCCGCATCGACCCACGCCTGGCGGAGCGGCTCCATCCCGTCGCTCACGCTCCACACCTGCATGGGGGTTTCGCCCTCCATCCAGGTGAGGCGCGCCAGCGGCCATTGCGAGTGGGCGCAGAGGACGGATAGCCCAGCACCGAGCGCGCCTTCGACCGTCGCGTGCGGCTCGGCAGCGGCTTCGATGCGTGCGGTATTGTCCATTGCTAGCAGAACAGCCCATCGCGCGGCGGCGCTGCAAGGGCCAGGATGTAGGCTCCGCTGAGGTGCTGTGGTGGATGGTTTGTTCACCGACGGACGCGAGGGGCTCGCTTGCGCTGCGGGCGGTTTTCACGTCGATCCGCGCGAGCCCGTCTCTTTCGCCGTCGTCACGCACGCGCACGCCGACCACGCGGTGCCGGGAAGCGCGCGCTACCTCTGCGCGCAGCCCTCGCTCGCGCTGCTCCGCCATCGGCTCGGCGCCGATGCGACGATCGACGCCGTGCCCTACGGCGAAGAACGCCTGCTCGGCGAGACCCGCGTCTCCTTCCACCCGGCGGGCCACATCCTGGGCTCGGCGCAGGTGCGCGTCGACGGCCGGGGCGAGGTGTGGGTCGTCACCGGAGACTACAAACGCGAGGCGGATCCCACTTGCGCTCGGTTCGAGCCGGTGCGCTGCGACGTCCTCGTCACGGAAGCCTCGTACGCGCTGCCGATCTTTCGTTGGGACGATCCGCGCGAGGTGTTCCGCGACATCCACCGTTGGTGGGAGGCAAACGCGCGGCGCGCCTCGGTGTTGTTCTGCTACGTGCTCGGCAAGGCGCAGCGGATCCTCGCCGGCCTGGCCGAGTTGACGCAGCGGCCGGTGTACGTCCACGGCGCGCTGGAGGCGCTGACGCGCGTCTACCGCGAGGCCGGCGTGCAGATGGTGCCGACGCTCCCGGTCGCGGAGACGGCCAAGGGGCGCTCCTTCGCCGGCGAGTTGGTGCTCGCGCCCATCACCGCGCGCGGCAGTCCGTGGATGCGCCGCTTCGGCGAGTCCGAGAGCGCGTTCGCCTCGGGCAGCATGCGCATCCGCGGGCAGCGGAGGCGGCGATCGTTCGACCGCGGCTTCGTCCTGTCGGACCACGCCGACTGGCCGGGCATCCTGCGCACGATCGAGGAGAGCGGCGCGCGGCGCGTCTTCGCCACGCATGGCTACCGCGAGGCGCTGGTGCACTGGCTGCGCGAACGGGGAGTCGACGCCGACGCTGCCGGGCTTGCGCATCCGACGGACCCGGAGGGCGACTGAGCGGGCATGCAGCGTTTCGCGCGACTCTACGAGCAGCTCGACGCGACGACCTCGACCAACCAGAAGGTCGCGGCCATGCAGGCGTACTTCGCCGACGCCCCGCCCGCAGACGCCGCGTGGGCCGTCTTCTTCCTCACCGGCGGCCGTCTGAAGCGCCTGATCGCGCCGCGCCTCCTCGCTGCCTGGGGGATGGAGGCGACCGGCACGCCGGAGTGGATGTTCGGCGAGTGCTGGTCCGCGGCGGGAGATCTGGCGGAGATCGTCGCGCTGCTCGTCGACACCCAGCGGGGCGGCAGTCCCGAGCCAGCCTCCGGACTCTCGTTGTCGGAGCTGATCGAGCAGCGGCTGCTGCCCCTGGCCGCAGCCGACGAGACGGGCAAGCGCGAGGCGGTGCTGGCGCTCTGGCGGTCGATGTCGCGACGCGAGATCTTCCTGCTCGACAAGCTGCTCACCGGCGAGCTCCGGGTCGGCGTGTCGCGCACGCTGGCGGTGCGCGCCGTGGCGCAGCATGCCGGGCTCGACCCCGGCGTGGTCGCGCATCGGCTGATGGGAACGTGGCAGCCGACAGCGGAAGGCTTCCGGCAGCTGGTCGCGAGCGACGTCCACGACGCCGACTTGTCGCGGCCCTATCCGTTCTTCCTCGCCTCGCCGCTCGAGGACCTGCCGGAGTCGCTCGGTCCGCGCGAAGCGTGGCAGGCGGAATGGAAGTGGGACGGCATCCGCGCCCAGCTCGTCCGGCGCGGCGGGAGCGCATGGCTCTGGTCGCGCGGCGAGGAGCTGATCACCGACCGGTTCCCGGATCTGCGCGAGGCCGCGGCCTCGCTCCCCGACGGCACGGTCGTCGACGGCGAAGTGCTGGCCTACGCGCGCGGGGGCCCGCTGCCGTTCTCGGTGCTGCAGCGGCGCATCGGCCGGCAGAAGCTCACTCCCGCGATTCTCGCCGACGCGCCCGCCGCCTTCGTCGCGTACGATCTGCTCGAGCTGGACGGCCGGGATCGGCGAGCCGATCCGCTTTCGGCGCGGCGCGCCGGGCTCGAGCGGCTCGTCGAAGGTCGCAGCGACCGGCTGCTCCTCTCGGAGGAGGTCCTCGCGGCGACCTGGGAAGAGCTCGGGGGCTTGCGCGCCGAGGCGCGCGAGCGTGGTGTCGAGGGGCTCATGCTCAAGCGACGCGACTCGCCGTATCGAAGCGGGCGCCCGCGCGGCGACTGGTGGAAATGGAAGATCGACCCGTACAGCATCGACGCGGTGCTCGTGTACGCGCAGCCCGGCAACGGGCGGCGGGCGAACGTCCTCACCGACATGACGTTCGCGGTCTGGGACCGCGGCGAGCTGCTCCCGGTGGCCAAGGCGTACTCGGGTCTGACCGACGAGGAGCTCGATCGGCTCGATCGGTGGATCCGGCAGCACACGCTCGCGCGCTTCGGGCCGGTGCGCCAGGTCGAGCCGCTGCACGTCTTCGAGCTGCACTTCGAGGGCATCGCCGAATCGACGCGCCACAAGAGCGGCGTCGCGGTGCGCTTTCCGCGCATCGCCCGCTGGCGCACCGACAAGAAGCCGGCCGACGCGGACACGCTGGAGTCGCTGCGCGCATTGATCCGCGCTCCGCAATCCGTGCACGATTGACACGCGTTTCGGGCGGGGAGTAGACGGCCGGCGCCGCCAACACGGCAGGGGAGGATCGATTCATGCGGCTCTTCGGCGCCTTCGCGGCGGCATACCTGTGGTGCTCTGTGGCGTCGGCGCAAGGCCTGCCGTCGGCGACGCCCGAAGAGGTCGGCCTTTCGGCGGAGCGCCTGGGCCGCGTCGGGCAGTTCCTGCGCAGCGAGGTCGAGGCGAAGAAGCTTCCTGGAGCCGTGGCGCTGATCGCGCGCAAGGGCCGCGTCGCGATGTTCGACGCAGTGGGTGCCCGCGACCCGAAGAGCGGCACGCCGATGGGCAAGGACGCCATCTTCCGCATCTACTCGATGACCAAGCCGTT
>Ga0075425_100008567_pt1 | contig 10850 bp, 9 predicted proteins | sample SoiMethybrSBSTD4_FD_75300 | JGI IMG/M metagenome (GOLD analysis project Ga0075425, IMG submission 75300) | Bulk soil microbial communities from a Populus tree surrounding site in Tennessee, USA - Soil MetaG P. TD hybrid SBSTD4 | ecosystem: Environmental > Terrestrial > Soil > Tree plantation...
GGGAGGCCTCAACATAGGCCGCGGCCTCTTCCGCCCAGCGTCCCTGTCGCCGCAGGGTCAGCGCCAGGACGAGATGGGCGCGCACCAGGTCCGGGCGAAGCCGGATCGCCTCGCGCAACGACGCCACCGCCGCATCGTAGAACCCCTGTCGCTCGAGAACCTCACCGAGGTGGTAGTGGCAATGCGCGTTTCGCGCGTCGAGCGCCAGCGCCTCGCGGAACGACGCCGCCGCCTCGGCGTAGCGGCGACGGCGGCGCAGCACGAGCCCCATCCGGCGATGCAGCTCGGCGTCGTACGGTCGGATGGCGAGCGCCTCGCGGTAGACCCCGATGGCCTCGTGGATCTGGCCGAGGCGCTCGAGCGTGAGGCCCAGGCCGCGCCTGGCCTTCGTGTCCTCGCTGCGCAAGCGGATCGCCTCGCGAAACGCTTCGGCCGCCTCGGCGTACCGACGCTGCTCGAACAGCGCGCGACCGAGCTCGACGCGGCTCTCCGCGCCGCCCTCGCGCGCGGCGCCATCACGAAACACCGCTTCGGCGTCGGCGGCGCGCCGCTGTCGTCGCAGCACGGTGCCGAGGTTCGCGCGCGCGATCGGATCGCCGGGCCGCAGCCGGAGCGCTTCGCGAAACGCCTGCTCGGCCCGCACGAGATCGCCCAGCCGTTCCAGCGCGAGCCCGAGATTGACGTGGACGCGTGCGAAGTCGGGACGCAGGCGTGCGGCCTCGGCGAATGCCGTCGCGGCCTCGCCGTAGCGGGACTGCTCGAACAGGACCGCCCCGAGCTCGGCGTGCACGGTGGCGAGGTCGGGACGCAGCGCGACCGCGTCGCGCAAGACCGCCTCCGCGTCGACGCTCCGGCGCTGCCGACGAAGCACCAGCGCGAGGTCGAGCCGCGCCTTGACGTCGTCGGAGCGCATGTCGATCGCCTGGCGATACGCGACCTCCGCGTCGGCATATCGCCCCTGCCGCGCCCACACGCTCGCCCGCCGATACAACGCCTCGAAATCACCCACATGCGCATTGTACCGACGGTCGCGCGGCCTTCGCGCTGTTCGCTGGGGAAGAACGTGCCGTGAGGCGGGTGATGACCGTCGCAAGGGGGCGAGACCCCCTCGCGAATCAATTCGGCAGGGCGAGGAGCTTGGAGTGGATGAGATCGTACCGGGCGGCCTCGGGGGTGACCCACCGATCGAGGATGTCGCCACACGTGCAGACCACCCAGACCCTGTACCCGCTCGAGGTCGGGGGATGTGCCCGCCCGGTCACCTCGCCGCACGGGCGGTGAGCCGCGATGAACTTCTGGATGTCGTCAAAGACTCCCATGACGGACCTCCCGCACGGGAACCGAGCAAGGGCGGTGCCGCCGTTCGAATTGGCATCGAGGCCGGGTGGGAACGCCGCAAACGAGGGATTCGAGGGCTGTGCAGGGCTCGCGACGACACGTCACAGAGAACGAGAATGCTGTGACCGGGGCTTCGCGTGCCGGATTGTAACTTCGGCTCGGCCTCGCGCAGTCGTTCAGCGACCGCGCGCGAGACGCCGCAACGGCGTTCCCGTGAGGCGGGTCAAGATCCACTCGCGGCGCAATCGCGCGCCCAGCGCGCGGTAGAACGCGATCGACGGCGTGTTCCAGTCGAGCACCGCCCACTCCATGCGCCCGCAGCCGCGCCGCACGGCGACGCGGGCCAGCGCGGCGAGCAGCGCGCGGCCGGCGCCGCGGCCACGCTCGGTGGGCACCACGAACAGGTCCTCGAGATAGAGCGTGGGCCGGGCCAGGAACGTGGAATAGGTGAAGAAGTAGAGTGCGAAGCCGATCGCCTCGCCAGCGCGCTCGCAGATGAGCGTCTCGAAGTAGCGCCGGGGACCGAAGCCGTCGCGGCGGATCCGGCCGAGCGTCGCCTCGCACTCATGGGCCAGCCGCTCGTACTCGGCGAGCCCACGGATGAGGCGCACGATGGTGGGCACGTCGCGCCGCGTGCCCGCCCGAATTCGCACGGCGGGGGCTCGTCTCCCGCCGTGAACGCTGGATGGCCGGCGACGGGCGCGCCCTACGCGTCGACGGCGATGTTCCACAGGATCGTCGCGGGAAACTTCAGCACGCCACGGACGTGCTTGCGGTATGCCGTCGGCTGCGTGTACTGCCCCCACGGCACGTACGGCACCTCGTCGTACGCCACCGTCTGGATTTGCTCGGCGATCTGCTTGCGACGCGCGGGGTCGCTCGCGCGCATCCACTCCGCGCGGAGCCGCTCGAGCTCCGGGATGCACGGCCAGCCGAACCACGCCTTGTCGCAGCCACCGGACAGCCCGGTGTTCACGGCCGGCGTCATCACGTCGGCCGAGATCCAGTTGACGGGCATGAGGTTCCAGCCGCCGCTCGCGGGCGGGTCCTTCTTGCCGCGACGGGCGATGACGGTCGCCCAGTCCTGCGATTGCAGATCGACGGTCGCCCCGATCTTCTGCAGGAGCTCCTGTGTGACCAGCGCGGCGCCGTGGAGGTTCGGGTTGTCGACGGGATCGAGCAGCACGATGGCGCGGCCGTCGTAGCCGCCCTCGCGCAGGAGCTGACGCGCGCGCTCGAGATCCGGCTTGCGCGGCGCCCCCACCGCGGTCTCGTATGGCGCCCCGCCACACATGAAGTACGCCGGGCAGACCCGGTAGTACTTCGCCTGTCCGATGATGGCGTGCAGGTACGTCTCCTGGTCGACCATCGCCACCAATGCCTGTCGCGCCTTCTTGTTGTTGAACGGCGGATGCAGGTGATTCGGGCGCAGCCAGCCCTGATTGCCGACGGGGTTCTTGACCAGGATCTCGATCCGGGGATTCTTCTCCAGCCGCACCACGAAGTCCGGTGGCGGGATGTCCCACCAGTCGATCTCTCCGGCCTCGAGCGCTGCGCTGGCCGTCGCCGAATCGGGGATGTATCTCGCCACCACGCGGTCGACGAAGACGCGCTTGCCGCCGGCCGCGCCGCTCGGCGGCTCGTTGCGCGGCACGTACTCCGCATTGCGCTCGTAGACGACTTGATTGCCGGGTTGCCATTCGCCGCGGACGAACTTGTACGGCCCCGAGCCGATCGGCTCCTTGACCGGCTCGTTGGGATCCGTCGCGGCCAGGCGCGCGGGCATGATGAACGGCACGTTGCTGGAGGGCTTGCCGAGCGCCTCGAGCACCGGACCGAACGGCTCGCCGAGCTCCAGCGCAAACGTCTTGCGATCGAGGCTCGTCAGCTTGGCGGTCGCCGCCATCAGCAGCTTCCCGAGCGAGTCCTTCTTGCCCCACCGGGCGATCGAGAGCACGCAGTCCTCGGCGGTCACCGGCTGGCCGTCGTGGAACTTGAGCCCGTCGCGCAGGGTGAAGCGGTACCTCATGGCGTCGCGGCTCACCGTGTAGCTCGCGACCATCTGCGGCTGTACCTGGTAGTTCGCGTCCGTGGCGAACAGCGTGTCGTAGATCATGTAGGCGTGATCGCGGGTCACGTACGCCGTGGTCCAGATGGGGTCGAGCACCTTGAGATCCGCGATGGGAATGAACCGCAGCGTCCCGCCGCGCCGCGGCGTCTGCGCGAGCGCCGGGACCGCCAGCGCGGCCGCGGCGGTGGACGCGCCGCCGAGGAATCGTCGTCGGCTGATGGCGACCATCGTGCTGTCCCCTCCGCTCATGCCAGATCCGTTTCCAGCGGCGGCAGCGACGCCGGCGAGTACTCGTCGGCCGTACGGTGACGCCAGTCCCATTCGGGCACGGTGCCCCACAGCCGCTCGGCTTCGCGCTGCGCGTCGGCGAGCAGCCGGTCCTCATCGACCCCGACGACGCGGCCGCCCTCGACGACCACGCGGCCATCGACCCATACCTGCTCGACGTCGTCGCCGGTTCCGCACTGCACGAGCGCCCGGATGGGATCGCGGTAGGGTCCGATCCGCAGCTTGCCGAGGTCGAGGACGACGACGTCGGCCTTGGCGCCAGGCGCCAGCCGCCCGAGGTCGTCGCGGCCGAGCGCACGGGCGCCGCCGAGCGTGGCCGCGCCGAACACGTCGGCCGAGGTCGCGACCGTGAAGTCGTGCTCCACGATCTTGCACACCAGCGACGCCCAGCGCATCTCGCTGATGAGATCGCGCGGGTACGTGTCGGTGCCCAGCCCGACGTTGACGCCGGCACCGCGGTAGCTGTGGAAGGACTCCAGCGCGTTGCCACGCCGGGCGAACACCAGCGGGCAGTGCGCCACGGACGTGCCCGAGGCGGCGAGCAGCTCGAGATCGCGGCCCTGGGGAAGCGCGGCGAGACGATGCGCGGTGCTGATGATGCAGTGACCCAGGATGGCGTCGCGACCGAGCAGGCCCGTGTCGGCCAGCAGCTCGACGGGCGTGAGCCCGTGGCGTCGCAGCATCTCGTGGAACTCGAGGAGATTCTGACCGGCATGGATCTCGATCCCGACGGAGAGCTCGTCGGCCGTCTTCCGCGTGGCGCGGAGCAGGTCCGGGCTGCACGTGTCGACCTGCAAGGGAAAGAGCATCCCGCGGATCCGGCCGCCGTGTGCGCCGTGATGCCGCTCGATGAACCGCCGAGCGCGCTCGAGGCCGCGCAGACCGTCGGTCTCGTCCCACTCGTAGACCAGCTGACCGCCGCCGCCGATGCGGTACGTCGCCGACTTGTAGCCGGGCGTGAGGTAGGCGCGGATCCCGATCTCGCCCGCGGTGGCGACCAGCGCGTCATCTGCCGCGCCCATCTCCACCACCGTGGTGCACCCGTTGCGCAGCATCTCCACGAGCGCGAAGCGCCCGCCGAGGACACGATCGGCGCGTTGATCGAGGCCGGGGACGCCGGCCGGGGCGGCGTTGTAGTTGAGAAAGCCGTTCTGGAAGAAGTCGCGGCGCCCGACGTCGGCGATGAGACGGCCGCCGGCCTCCGTCGTCGCGTGGCAGTGGATGTTCACGAGGCCGGGGATCACCAGCTTGCCGACGGCGTCGACGCGCCGGTCGACGGGGCCGTCGTAGCGCCGGCCGACGAAGGCGACACGGTCATCGTCGATCACGAGGACGCCGCCCCTCAGCAGGCGATGGCCTCCGTCGTGATAGGCGACGATGTCGCCCCCCTGGATCAGCGTCCTCATCGATCCCTCCTCCAAAAACTCGCCGGCGGCATCTTCGCATACGCGGCCGGCTCTTGTGCAGGCGGCCGCGATCTCCGATGATGCGGCCGACATGAGCCTCACGGTCATTCGGAACGCGACGGTGGTCACGGCCGACGCCGGGCGCACGATTCATCACGACGGCGCGGTGGCCGTGGACGGCGACCGGATCGCGGCTGTCGGCCCGAGCGCGGACGTCGAGCGGCGATGGCCGGGCGCGGAGACCATCGACGGTCGGGGCAAGGCCGTCTTCCCAGGGTTCGTCAACTGCCACACGCATCTCTGGTTCACGGTGGCCCGCGGCATCCAGGAAGACTTCGGTTTTCCCTCGACGCTGCGCTTTCCCACCACCGTGCAGGCCATGCTGAGCGCCGAGGAGAATCGGGTCTTCGCGCTGCTGGGCGCGCTGGAGGCGATCCGCTCGGGCACCACCGCGCTGTTCGAGATCGGCTATCGCGTGCCTGACTACGCGGAGGCCGTGGCCGCGACGGGCCTTCGCGTGACGTTCGGCCAGTCGACGAGCGATCTCGAGCCCGACGGGATCGCCGACGGCCGGTTCGTCTTCTCGCCGGCTCGCGGCGAGAAGACGCTCCAGTCCGTGGCCGACGTCATCTCACGCTGGCACGGCGCCGATGGCGGCCGCATCACCTGCGCGGTCGCTGCCCATGCCCCGGAGGCGTGCTCGCCCGAGAACCTGCGCCAGGCCCGCGCGCTCGCCGACCGTCACGACGTCGGCACTACCATCCACCTGAACCAGAGCCGCTGGGAGGTCGAGTCGGTCGTCCGGGTGCGGGGCGTGCGTCCGACGGAATACGTCTTCGAGCACGGCTTTCTCTCACCGCGGCTCGTCGCGGCGCACTGTCGGTTCATGGCGCCGTCGGAGGTGGCGCTTCTCGGCGGCAGCGGCGCGGCCGTCTCGCACAACGCCGCCATGGCCGCGCGGCGCGCGGCCGCGCCGCCGATCCAGGAGCTGGCCGCGGCAGGAGCCACCATCGCGGTCGGGACCGACAACATGGCAGAGGACATGGTGGAGGCGACGCGCACCGCACTGTTCATGGAGCGCGTGCGCCTGGCCGATGCGATGCGCCCTCAGCCGGAGGACGTGCTCGAGTGGGCCACCCGGAACGGCGCCCGGGCGCTCGGTCTGCGCGACGTCGGCTCGCTCGAAGTCGGGCGCAAGGCCGACCTGATCGTCGTGGACGCGCGGCGCGCACATCTCGTGCCCACGCTGCGGATCGTCTCGGCGTTCGTCCACAACGGCCAGGCCGCCGACGTCGAGGCCGTCATGGTCGACGGCCGATGGGTGATGCGCGACGGCCGCGTGCTGACGATCGACGAGTCCGACATCCTCCGCCGGGCCGAGGAGATCGCGCGCCGGACCTGGCGCCAGCTCGTCGACCGCTACCCCGACGTCCCCTTCCCGATCCGTCTGCCGTAGGAGGGCACCGCCGCCCTCCGAGTCAGACCTGCCAGTCCTGGTACCACGTCGACTCGGCGCCGACTCCCTCGCGCGCGACAGATACGTCGATCAGGTACGGGCGGTTGTCGCGCGTCACGCGCTCGAGCCCGCGGCGCAGCGCGGGCTCGAGGTCCTTGGGCGTGGTGACGGCCTCGCCCTCGACGCCCTGCGAGCGCGCGAGCCCGACGTAGTCGACGTTCGGCGCGCTCAGCCACAACCCGGGATACTTGCCGTCCCGCACCATCTTGGCATCCGGCATGTCCTTGGCCCAGTTGGTACGCACGACCTGGTAGCTCTCGTTGTTGGAGACGACGGTCAGGATCGCGGTGTTGTAGCGGGCCATCGACCAGAAGCCGGCCGCGCTGTAGCCGAGGGCGCCGTCGCCGAGGTGGAGGATCACGGGCCGCTCGCGGCCGACGGCGATCTTGGCGCCGATGGCGGCGCCGACGCCGAAGCCGAGCGAGCCGCCGCCGCTCCGCGTCCACGCGATGCCGCCGTGGCCGAACGGCAGCAGGGTCGTCCGCGCCGTCGAGCTCTCCTGCACCATGACCGCGTTTCGCGGCAGCACGTCGGCCAGATGCGCCTCCAGCAGGCTCGGATGCACGATCGGGTCGTGCTCGTGCTCGCGGACCAGCTCCTCCTCACGCTCGATCAGCCGCTTGGCGTACGTGCGTACCTTGCCGCGCTGCCGGGACCACGCGGCGACGCGATCGGGCGTGTTCACGCGCGTGATGGCCGCGGTGAGAGCGCGCAGCGTGTCGCGCAGCTCGCACTGCGCGGCGACGTCGAGCGGATAGTGGCGACCCATCAGCACCGGATTCGGGCCGATCTGCATCACGACCGGCTCGCTGACCCGGCCGTGAACGCCCTGAGAGCCGACGAGGAACAGGACATCGGGCGTGAGGCCGGTGATCTTCGAGAACTCGGCCGACACCGGATAGGTGCCGCAGTAGAGCGGATGGCGGCTGGGGAAGTTCACGAAGATCTGCCGCGTGCTGAACACCGGCGCCTCCAGCGCCTCGGCCAGCGCGACCGCCTCGGCCTGGGCGCCTTCCCGCCACACGTCGTCGCCGAAGAGCAGGACCGGACACTGCGCCTCGCCCAGCCGACGGGCGATCGCCTCGACGGTTTCCGGACGTGCGCCCGCGGGGCGCTCGATGCGGTAGTGCGCGCCCTCGCCGATCTGCGCCTCCAGCCCCTCCCTGTTCAGGAGCTCCGCGCTGATGGAGAGATAGACCGGCCCGGTCGGTGGCGTCGTCGCCTCGCGGATCGCCCGGATCGTTGCCACGGTGATGGCCTCGGGGTTGGCGCTCACCTGGTACGCGCACCGCGCGTCCTTGGTCAGCGGGCGCATCGACTCGGCCTGGGTCAGGCCGGGATAGGGCGCCAGGCCGCGATAGTCCTGCAGCTCGGACGCCCAGTCGCCGGCGAGGACGAGCAGCGACGAGCCCGCGACCTGCGCGTTGAAGAGCTGGCCGGCGAGCTGATACGAGCCGCCCATCACGTGCGCGATGATGACGCCGAGCTTGCCGCTCATCCGGTGATAACCGTCGGCCATCGCCGCCACCAGGCCCTCGTGCTTGCCGACCACGAGCCGCTGGTCACCGTCCTCGGCGAGCGCGGCGAAGATGCCCGTCTCTGCGGATCCGGGGTTCGTGAAGAGATACTCGATTCCCGCGTCCTTGAGGGTCTGGATGAGCAGCATGCCGCCGGTGCCGGTGATGGTCTTGCGCATCGTGTGCCTCCTCGGGGCTTTCCGCGCGCGATACTATCGGCGGCCACTATATCAGGAGGCTGACGCCATGGACGCCGCCGAGTTCTTGCTGCTGCGCCTCGACCCCCTGCACGGCATGCTGACGGACCGGCTGCTCGCCGACGCGAGCGACGCGCAGCTGCGCGCGCGCCCGCAAGGCCAGAACTCGCTCGCGTGGCTGCTCTGGCACGTCGCGCGCGCCGAGGACATCGGCGTCAACGCGTTCGCGTACGATCGGCCGCAGGTGTTCGACGAGGGCGAGTGGGACGCGCGCATCGCTGCGGGGCGGCGCGATCTCGGCACGTCGATGACGAGCGACGAGGTCACCGACCTCAGCGGGCGCGTCGACGTCGACGCGCTCCGCGCGTACTGGCGCGCCGTCGGGGATCGGTCGCTCGACACCGTCCGGCGCGAGGGGGCGCGCGGCTGGGACGAGCCCGTCGATCCCGCCCGCATGCGCCGGATCATTCGCGAGTCGGGGGACTACGGCCCGCGCGTCGACACGCAGCGGGTCGAGACGTTCTACGCGGGCATGACGCGCGGCTGGGCGTTCGCGCACCTCGCGCTGTCGCACAGCTTCGGCCACTTCGGCGAGGCGACCGTGGTGCGCGGGATGCTGGGGTTCCCCGGCGTCTAGCCCTTCACGCTGCCGGCGGTGAGGCCTTCCACCATGAACTTCTGCAGATAGATGTAGACGGCGATGACGGGCAGCGTGGTCAGCACCGCGCCCGCCATCAGGAACCCCCAGCCGTAGACGTCGCCGGTGATGAAGCTCGACAGCCCGACGGGCAGCGTACGCAGCTTCACGTTGGTGATGAACACGAGGGCGTAGAGGAACTCGTTCCACGCCTGGGTGAAGGCGTACAGCCCGGCGGCGAGCACGCCCGGGCCGGCGAGCGGCAGGATTACGCGGCGAAAGGCGCCGAACCGCGTGGCGCCGTCGATCATGGCCGCCTCTTCCAGCTCCACCGGGATCGACTCGAAGTAGCCCATCATGAGCCACGTCACGAACGGCACCGTGAACGACGGGTAGGCGGCGATCAGTCCGGCCAGGCTGTCGGACAGCCCGAACGTCCGGATCTGGGCATAGAGCGGGATGAACAGGATCGCCGGCGGCACGAGGTACGTGATCAGTACCGCGCTCGACATGAACGCGCGGCCGAGGAACTTGAGCCGGGCCAGCGCGTAGGCGCCGAGGGTGCCGATGGCGGTGGCGACGAGCGTGCTCGAGACGGCGACAAACGCACTGTTGCCGAACCAGGCGAGGAAGTCCGTCTTGGTGAGGAGCTGGACGTAGTTCTCGAGCGCGAAGGGCGAGGGCCAGAACATGGAGACGAGGCTCCGCATCTGGTCCTCGGTCTTGAACGACGTGATCGTCATCCAGTAGAACGGGAACAGCACCAGCACGAGCAGGAAGCCCAGCACCCCATAGGCGAGTCCGGTCTGCAGCCGCGCGAGGGCCAGCTTGTTCATCGCGCGTGCCCCCGCCGCATGTGGCGCGACAGCACGATGATGACCAGGGCGAGCGGCGGCAGCATGTAGAGCGCGACCGCGATGGCGTCGCCCAGGCGCTGGGCGCCGAAGGCCATCTCGTACGTGAAGACTGGCAGCACCATCGTGGCGCCGCCGGGGCCGCCCTTGGTCAAGATGTAGACGATGCCGAAGTCGTTGAACGTCCAGATGGTCGAGAGCAGGACCACGATGATGACGATGTTCCGCAACCCGGGCAGCGTCACGTAGAGGAAGCGCTGGAGCGCGCTAGCGCCGTCCACGGAGGCGGCCTCGTAGAGCTCGCCGGGGATCGCCTTCATGCCGGCCAGGAAGGAGATCCCGAAGAATGGAAAGCCGCGCCAGATGTTGACGAAGATCACGGAGGCCATCGCGGTCCCCGCCTCGGAGAGCCAGCCCACGCCCTGGGGCAGGATGCGGAAGACCTTCACGAGCAGATAGTTCAGGACGCCGAGGCTGCCGTCGTAGATCCACAGGAAGTTGAGCGCGGTCACGACGGTCGGCGCCACCCACGGCACGAGCAGGATCCCCGTGAACAAGCTGCGGAAGCGGATCTGCGAGGTGAGGACCAGGGCCATCGCCATGCCCAGCACGAGCTTGAAGACGACCGAGCCGAACGTGAAGACGAGCGAGTTTCGGACCGCTCGGAGAAAGAAGCCGTCGCTCGCCAGGCGGACGTAGTTCTCGAACCCCACGAAGACGGCCGGCATGCCGACAAACTTGCGGGTCATGCTGAGATAGACCGCGTAGACGAACGGATAGGCGACGAGCGCCAGCACCAGCACGACGATCGGCAGCACGAAGAGGAAGCCGAGCCGCCAGTCCGGCCCGAGCAGGCGCTTGAGGCCCAGCGCGATCGGGCTCGGGCGGCGGACCTCGAGTGCCGTCTTCGCCGGGAATGGCCTCGCGACACTCATCGCGGGGACGCTCAGCCGCGGCTACGGAACTTGTGGATCTCCTCGATGCGCCCGTGCGCTTCCTTCAGCGCGGCCTCCGGAGACAGGCCGG
>Ga0075425_100008569_pt1 | contig 10850 bp, 9 predicted proteins | sample SoiMethybrSBSTD4_FD_75300 | JGI IMG/M metagenome (GOLD analysis project Ga0075425, IMG submission 75300) | Bulk soil microbial communities from a Populus tree surrounding site in Tennessee, USA - Soil MetaG P. TD hybrid SBSTD4 | ecosystem: Environmental > Terrestrial > Soil > Tree plantation...
GCCCTCCTTTCCCTATCGCGTCTTGCACATGGTCGGAGCGAGCTTCCTTACGGTTTCCATTGTCGTCGCCGGCGTCTCAGCCTTCCATCTCTGGCAAGGACGACACCCGGACGCCGCACCCTTGGGCTTCTCTATGGCCATGTGGGCAGCGCTCGTGATGGCACCGACACAGATGGTTCTTGGGGATTTCCAGGGCCGGAACACCAGGCTGTTCCAGCCGATCAAAGTCGCGGCCATGGAGGGGCTATGGGACACCACCCGCGGAGCACCCATGGTTCTCTTCGCCTGGCCCGACATGGAGCCTCAGACCAACCGTCTAGAGATCGCGATCCCGCGTTTGGCCAGTCTCTACCTGACGCACTCTTGGGACGGAGAGATTCAGGGGCTCAAGGCCGTTGCCCAGGCGGATCAGCCCTATGTCCCGCTCGTATTCTTCGCCTTCCGCATCATGGTGGGCGTTGCATTGATCCTGCTGGCGATCGCCGTCACAGGAGCCTTCCTGCGTTGGCACGGGCGCCTCTACGACACTCCGTGGTTCCAGAAAGTGGCGATGGCCGTGACGCCGCTCGGGTTCGTTGCCGTTCTGGCTGGATGGACCGTGACCGAAGCCGGCCGTCAGCCGTTCGTCGTTTACGGACATTTGCGTACCGCTGACGCGGTGTCGCCGATATCGGCGGGCGCGGTCACCAGCTCGCTGCTCCTGTTCTTCGTCGTCTACAACGTCTTGTTGCTGGCCTTCGTCTGGTTTGCCGCGCGCGCCGTGCTCAAGGGACCGGCGAGGACCGGCATGGCGGAGCAAAGTCCCAAGCCGGGGCTCGATCGGGCCGCCCCGGCGGTCACCGGTGCTCGGCCCGCAGACCCGTATATCCGTCCGCTTCCCTCGCCCGGAGAGTGAAGGCCATGGATGCCTCCCTGTTCTTTGCCGCAGCAGCGGCCCTCGCCATCGTCATCTATGTGCTCGCGGACGGCTTCGATCTCGGCGTCGGCATCCTCTTTCCCGTGGCGCCGCACGATGAGCATCGCGACCGCATGATGGAAAGCATCGAGCCGATCTGGGATGGGAACGAGACGTGGCTGGTGTTCGGCGGGACTCTGCTCTTCGCCGCGTTCCCGATTGCCTACTACGTTCTCCTGCCCGCCTTCTACCTGGCGATCATGCTGATGCTGTTCGCGCTAATCGCCCGCGGGATCGCCTTTGCCTTCCGCTCACAAACGACGCGCTTTCGGCGCGTCTGGGATGTTGTTTTTGCCGGTGGCTCCCTGCTGGCTGCCTTCTGTCAGGGTCTCATCCTGGGCGGGTTCATCCAAGGCGTACCGATGCGCGATGGCGTCTTCGACGGCAGCTCATTTCACTTCCTGACGTTCCTTGGCGTGCTCTGCGGGATCGGCCTCATCGGCGGCTACGCTCTCCTCGGCGCGGGCTGGCTCATTTGGCGAACCACAGGGTCGCTCCAGACTTTTGCCCGCGAGGTGGGACACGCGGCTCTGATCCTGGCGGCAGCGGCGATGGCGCTCGTGAGCGCCTGGACGTCGTTCACACAAGACGCGGTTGCGAGCCGCTGGTTCGACTGGCCCAACATCGCCTTCCTAGCACCAGTCCCGATCCTCACCGCGATCTTGGTGGGGGCCATCTGGCGCAGCCTCTGGCTGCCGAACGAGAAGCTGACGCTGCTGCTGTCGATCGGGCTGTTCCTGCTCGGCTTTGCCGGCCTGGTCGTCAGCCTGTGGCCCTACATCATCCCCTGGAATGTGACGATCTGGGATGGGGTCACTGATGCGAAAAGCCAGCTTTTCGTCGGCGTGGGCATCGCCCTGATCATGCCCATCGTCCTTGCCTACCAGGCGTTTGCCTACTGGGTGTTCCGCGGCAAGCTCGATGGGCATCAGCGCGTCCTTGGCGCCCCCTTCGAGACGCGCAACACGTTCTCGAGAGGTAAGGGCTTGCACTTCTCTTGAACTTTATCGGGATCCGTGATCTGGCGCCGACCTCGTACGGAGCTGCCAAATGGAGACGCCTTCTCTGCCTGCTGACAGGCCCCATCCCAGAGGTGCCGGCAGCTTGGTCCGCGACGAATCTCTCGCCGAGGAGACGCCCGTTGCCCTGATCTACAACGCCAAGTCTCACGCGGTCATGATGGCAACGCCGCAGGACCTCCATGACTTCGGGCTCGGTTTCTCCTTGACCGAGGGAATCGTCGGACATTGCGACGAGATGCTTGATGTGTCGCTCCGGCGACGATCGCGCGGAATAGAGATCGCACTCACCATCACGGATGAGCGTTTTGCTGGTCTGGGCGCGCGTCGGCGCAACCTCGTGGGGCGCACAGGGTGCGGTTTGTGTGGCCTCACCAGTCTCTGCGATGTCGACCGCCCGTTGCGCGAATTGGGACACATCGCGGCCATATCCCCGCAGGCGATAACGCGAGCCGTTGGGGATTTGCCGTCTCACCAGACCATCAATCGCAGGGTACACGCGGTGCATGCAGCGGCGTGGTCAACGCGCGACGGTATTGTGTCGATGACGCGTGAGGATATCGGCCGGCATAACGCGCTCGACAAGCTGATCGGCGCCATGGCACGGCACGGCATTGACCCCACGCATGGGTTTGCCATCATCACGAGCCGCTGCAGCTATGAGATGGTCCAGAAGGCCGTTGCCGGCGGGATCGGCATCCTTGTCGCGGTCTCCGCCCCGACGGCACTGGCCGTCGATGTCGCAAAGGCCGCAGGTGTCACGGTGATCGCGCGCGCAAGGGGCTCGCACTACACAATCCACTCCCATCCGGATCGGGTCGCGGCACAGCCGGGCCATGCTACAGCGTAAATTTCAGGGCCGTCCATCATCGAGCTGGTCGGGAATTTTGATAGGCTTCGACACCTCGCAATACCGTGATGAGATTCGCTGCCTGCGCAAAGAAACCTTCCTGCGTGATTGCCAGCCAGCTGTCGCTGTCGTGAGGCACCACGATGGCCACGAGATCACCGTTCTCAGTATCCCAACCTCGTACGTTTTTTTCGGTTTTCTGTACGTTGTCGGGCCTGGCACAGCAAGAGTCTGATTGGACGCCAGGTTTCAGACCATACTTCCGGAGAATGGATGGTAGGGCGAGGATTGCTCCGCGCACCGGGGGCGTGTCGCTGTGCATGGAGGTCGCCGAGGTATGAGCCGTGTCCCCACAGTCATTTCACTCATGTCAACAGCAGCACGTCACATGCGCCTGACCGGCCCTCGGAGCAGGTGCCGTGGAGGCAGATTGTGAGCTTGTGCCCGTTCTGTAGCGCCGTCCATTCTCCGTTAGCGAAAACCCCTCCACGCATGTCTCCCGACCAGATGGTAGTGCGGCGCCAGCTGCCCACTCATGATCGCTTTGCAGGGTGCGTCGTGCTCCATCTGGCTTCGTCAGCATCCTCGACGCCCGCATCTACAGCTGCGAGCAGACCGAGCGCCGACCAGTCGAGCTCATTCCACCCGCGGGCCGCCATAGCTACGAGACGGTCATGGACGAGGCTCGCCGCCGGCATCGGCACGGCTTCTCGCTCGGCTTCGGCCAGTACCAGACGAAGGTCCTTCATGGCGAGCGGCACTGCCATTCCCGGCGGGCTATAGCGGCCCTCGACGATCTTTCCCCCGTACGCCTTGTGGACCTGGGAATCGAACAGCGAGTTTGTGAGCACGTCGTATGCAAGGTGGCGATCGATCCCGCCCTTCCGCAAGAGTGCCAGAACCTCGCCCATGCATTCGAGCGTGGTCGCGGTGAGTGCATTGGCAGCGAGCTTCATGAGATTCGCCAACGCTGCGTCTGGACCGACCACGAACACGCGCTGGCCCAGCCGCTCGAGCAGAGGGTGGGCCTTTTCCATTGCCGAGTCCGGACCTCCGGCGAGCACGAAGAGTCTCCGTTCCCGCGCGAAATCGGGGTTCCCAAGCACCGGGGCGGCGACATAATCCTGATGATGGCGTGCGTGCCCTTCGGCGACAGCGCGAGAGATTCCGGGGCTTACCGTGCTCATGGAGATGTGGACCGCACCCGGCCCGAGCGCGTCCGCCAAGCCCTCAGGCCGCAGAGCGACGGCTGCGAGCGCCTCGTCACCCGGAAGAGAGGTCACCACCACCTGACAGCCGGCGAGATCAGCAAGGCGCGCGGCAGCGTGCGCTCCGGCCACAGCGGCCACCCGGGTGGCGTCTCGATCATAGACGAACACCTGATACCCATCGTTGACGAAATTCGCTGCGAAGGCATGCCCCATACGCCCAAGACCGACCACACCAACACGCTCGACCTCGAAACCGGTGGGCGCGTGGCCCTTCAGGTGTTCTACCATTTTTGAGCTCCCCAATGGGGTTGGCGATGTACTCGTTCCGGCCAAAGCCGCTCGGCCGGTCGCGATGTAGAGCGGCGCAAAACATCCCGCAGCCACAAATTTTGCTTGCGACCCAACCCGGGCGCGACTTGGGACCTATGGCGGCAGTTGGCTCAGGCGGCGCGCCAGCTGACCCGCTGAACCGAATTGTCAGTTCCGTCCCTTGTGTGCGCTGCACACTTACCGATCCCTATGCTTATCAGCGGGCCATCCGAGACGCAGAAGTAGAAATTCTGGTTGCAGCCGAAGGTGACTTTCGCGCGACCTTCATCGCATGGTTTGTAGGTCGCCAAGGTGAAGCCCCACATCATAGTGCATCGGGAAGCCACCCGAGCCATTAAAATTTCAAGGCCACCGCTTGAATCGGGGTATTTACTGATTTTTGTTGCCGCCGCGGGCTTCTATTCTGACCGACCTGACCTATTGGCGGACGGCGGACATGATGTGGACTGACTTCTCCGCATTGCTGGTGACCGTCGGCGTCACCATGACTTGGCTCGCCGCGTTCGTCCGGTTGATCGATTTCCTGGACGACCGGCTGGTCCGCGAACAGGCGCCAGCATGGTCCCATGCCATCGGTAATGCCGTGGCGCTGGTCCTGGCGACGTCGGCTCCAACTGCAACGTCACCGAGAACGGCATGGGTGCGGAGATGAACCGCGCTACCATTTGGGAGGTCGATCGACTGTCCACAGCGCTCCGCCGTCTGGCGCGTGGCATCCGCGGGCCCGTGAGGCGCGGCCGCTGCGAAAAGGCGAGCCGCTCCAGCGGAACTGCAAGCGCCTGCGCAGGACTTAAATCTTGGTGATGCAGATGAGGTTTTTCCTCGCGGCGGCATTGATTTGCGGGATGACCGCTCTTGGGGTCAGCGCAAGCTGGGCGCAGAGGAGATCCAGTCCCACCGCCACTGGGGACATCGCAAGAACGTCGCAGCTGGGGATGGCGCCCGCCTCCTCAAACGTCTTCGGCCTCAATCCTCAGGGCGCCGGGACGACGCAGATAAGCCAGGGCATCGTGGGCCCTGCACCTTGCCCCGGCGGTTCGTCGAACGGTAAGACGCTTGCGACCTTTGATGGGGGCGGAATGATGGTCCCGTCATTCTCCACGATGTCGGGAATGTCCTACACATCTGCGATGTCGGGAACCTCCTACGCGTCCACGATGCCGGGAACGCCGAGCGCATCCGAGACGATGCCAGGAACGTCCGGCTCGGACATTTGCGGCTCCGCGCCATCGACCGTCGCTACCTCCGCAACCACCGCTTCGTCAACGGCCGGGTACGCGACAACGCCAAGTAGCTCGACGACCGAGAACCCAATGACTGGGACCGGAAGCCGATCCTCGCGGTCGAGTTCCACCGGTTCGACGAGTTCGGGTGGAATAGCTTCGCTTGGGACAATGGGGCTTGGAACCGCCGGGCTTGGCACGGCTGGACTCGGATCGGTGGCGATGCCTCCTGTATCGTCGGGCGCGACTAGTCCCACAACGTCCTGCTACGAGTCATACGAATCTTCCGGCACGACGTCCGCGCGAAGTCTCGATCGCCGCCTCAACTCGGGCAGCATGGGCAGCAGTCCGAGTGGCATGGGCTCCACGCCGGGCATGATGGGCGCCACCTCCAGCGGCAGCATGGGCAGCGCGCCAAGTACGACGGGGACGCCATGCTGGCAGCCGTGATCAGCGAGGGAGCCGTCCATGCCTATAAAGTGGTCTCGAAGAACAAAGTGGACGTCAGTCGTCACGATCCTCGCGGTGCTGAGCTTGGCCGCTGCTGGCGGGCTGACTAGATACAAAACCGCTTCTCGCCCGGCAGCACAAGCAGGCGATCTGCCGCCGGCGCCGATTTACGTCGTTGCCGCGCCCGTCGTAAGCCACGATGTTCCGATCTACCTGCGCGGGGTAGGAACTGTCATTGCGTATAACAACGTGGTCGTGCGCAGCCAAATCACCGGGCAGATCGTCAAAATCGTCTTCGTCGAGGGGCAAACGGTGAAGAAAGGCGATCTCCTCGCGCAGATCGATCCGCAGCCATATCAAGCCCAGGTCGATCAGGCGATCGCGAATCGTGATCGTGATCAAGCGCATCTCCAGAACGCCCGGGTCAATCTTGCGCGCTATCAGCGGCTATCCAAGGAGGACTCGATCGCACAGCAGGAAGCCGACTCACAGCAGGCAATCGTCGATCAGTACGTCGCAATCATAAAGGCGGACGAGGCGATCATCAAAAGTGCGCGCGTTAATCTCGGGTATACCAATCTCACGTCCGCCATCGACGGGGTGACCGGTATCAGGCAGATCGATATCGGCAACATCATTTACCCGACCGATGTGAACGGCCTCGTCAATGTGACGCAAATCGAGCCGATCTCGTTGATCTTCACGCTACCGCAGACTAATTTCGAGGAAGTTCAAGGACAAATGTCCAAAGGGCCGCTCACGGTCTTTGTCGATAGTCAGAGTGGCAAGCAGCTCGATGAGGGTAAACTCAACCTCATCAATAACCAGATCATCCAGACCACAGGCTCGATCCAACTGCGGGCCGAGTTTCCCAATAAAAAGCACCTGCTGTGGCCCGGCCTCCTCGTCAACGTTCGTCTTTTGCTCGAGACGCGGCCTAGTGCGCTGACCATTAACGCATCCGCCGTGCAGCAGGGACCGCGCGGCTCGTATGTGTATGTCATCGACGGCGACAAAACGGTGCGCATGCAACCCGTCAAGATTGCGCAAATATTTGGCGGCCAAGCATTGATTGATTCGGGCGTTACGCCGAACGAAAAGGTTGTCGTTGCCGGACAATACAAGCTTCAGCCGGGCTCGCACGTCGTCGAGCTGCACGGCAAAGCGGCGGAGCAAGTCCAAGAGAGCGAGGTGGAGCAAGCGATCCCGTGAACCTCTCGGCAACCTTCATCCACCGGCCAATCGCAACGGTCTTATTGATGGCTGGGTTGTTCCTTTGCGGCCTGATCAGCTATCGCCTCTTGCCGGTCGCCGCCCTGCCGAACGTGAATTATCCGACCATTCAGGTGACCGCGCAATTGCCTGGGGCCGATCCGCAAACAATGGCGTCATCGGTAGCGACCCCGCTGGAGCAGCAACTTTCGCAAATTCCCGGCCTTACCCAACTCAGTTCGGCGAGCGGGCTCGGCTACACGCAGCTCTCTGTCCAATTCGAGCTCAGCCATAGCGTCAGCGGCGCTGCCGGAGATGTGTTGGACGCTATCAATGCGGCCAGTCCGTATTTGCCGTTGAACATGCCTTATCCGCCAACGATTCGAAAAATCAACCCCGCCGACACTCCAATTCTCATTCTCGCCCTCACCTCCGATTCACTGCCGCTAACCACTGTCGATGCTTACGCGGAGAACATCCTACTGCCGAAAATCTCGCAGATTTCCGGCGTCGGAGCGGTCGGCATCGGAGGCCAGCAGAAACCTGCGATTCGCGTTCAGGTCGATCCGCAGGCGCTCGCGAGCCGGGGGATCAGCCTCGAGGATGTTCGCACCGTGCTCAGCGAAGCCAATGTCAATCTAGCTAAGGGCACGCTCAACAGCCCGAGTCAAACCTACACGCTCAACACCAACGATGAACTTCGCAAGCCCGCCGAATATGACGATTTAATCATCGCTTATCGCAATGGTTCGCCCGTGCGCATCCGCGATGTTGGCCGCGCCATTGCGGGACCGGAGAATAATCTGCTCGCCGGTTGGGCCAACAACAAACGCGCGATTATTCTTGCTGTTGAGCGCGTGCCCGACGCCAACGTGATCGAGACCGTGGACAGCATCAAGACGCTGCTGCCGCGGCTCCAAGCGTCGATTCCTCCAGCGATCAAAGTCTCGATCCTTTCCGATCGAACGCAGACCATTCGCGCATCTGTCAAGGATGTCGAGTCCTCGCTGATCATCGCCGTGGCCCTGGTCGTAATGGTCATCTTTCTGTTTTTGCGCAGCTTTTGGGCAACTGTCATTCCGGCCGTTACTGTGCCGTTGGCGCTGATTGGCACCTTCGCCGTGCTTTATGAATTCAACTATAGCCTCGACAACCTGTCACTCATGGGACTGACGATAGCTGTCGGCTTTGTGGTCGATGACGCGGTCGTCGTCATTGAAAACATCGTCCGCCATCTCGAGAAAGGCCTTAGCCCCATGGAGGCAGCGCTCAAAGGAGCCGGTGAGATCGGCTTCACCATTGTGTCGATCACGCTGTCGCTGATCGCTGTGTTCATCCCGCTCTTTCTGATGGGCGGCTATGTCGGCAAATTGTTCCAGGAATTCGCCGTCACGGTAAGTGTCGCGCTTGTACTCTCTCTGTTCATCTCGCTCAGCCTTACGCCAATGCTGTGCTCTCGGCTGCTGAAAGCCGAATCCCACACGCAGCACGGCCGGCTCTATCGCCTGTCCGAAAACATGTTCAATGGGCTGGTGGAACTCTATCACCGCGGCCTGAGAGTCGCGCTGCGTCACCAACTCACCACCTTGCTGATCATGCTTGGGACGATCTGTGCCACGGGCTACCTTTATTACATCATTCCCAAAGGCTTTTTCCCGGAGGAGGACACCGGAATGATCCTCGGCATTGCGGAGACCGGCCAGGACGTTTCGTTCACCAACTTGGCACAGCGGTTGGAGGCGGTGATCAATGAGGTGCTGCAGGATCCGGCTGTCGCCACCGTTGGCGACCAGATCGGCCCCGGCGGCTCGACCGTTGCATCCAATCAAGCGCGCGTGTTCATCGCTCTGAAGCCGCAAAGCCAAAGAGGCAGCGTTTTTGAAGTTATCCGCCGCTTGCAGCAGAAGCTGGCACGCATCCAGGGCATCACCCTTTACATGCAGGCAGCGCAGGATATTACCATCGGCGCACGGCTGACGCAGGCTCAGTACCAATACACTTTGACCGATGCCGATCGGAATGAACTCCGGCACTGGGCGCCAATCTTCCTTGACAAGCTCAAGACGCTACCCGAGGTCGTCGACGTTGCCACCGATCAGGAGAATGATGGGCCTTTGCTCAATATCACCATCAATCGCGAGGTCGCATCCAGCTACGGCATCCTGCCATCAACAATCGATAATACTCTCAACGACGCCTTTGGCCAGCGCATCGTCTCCACCATCTACACGTCGCTCAATCAGTATCACGTCGTTCTGGAGGTTGATCCACGGTTTCAGTATGGTCCCGACGCGCTCAACAGAATCTATGTGAACTCTTCCAGCGCCCAGCAGGTGCCATTGAGCACTCTCGTCACCAGCGTCATCAAGACCACGCCACTCGTAGTCAATCACCAAGGCATGTTCCCTTCCGCCACCCTCTCGTTCAATCTGAGGCCCGGCGTCGCCCTCGGAGACGCCGTCGCCGCCATCGACCGCATGGAGCAGGAACTAGGCAAGCCGGCATCTCTTGCCGCCTCGTTTCAGGGCAGCGCCCACGCCTTCCAGTCTTCGCTTACCGGAATGCCGGTCCTGATCGCAGCTGCACTCGTGGTCATCTACATCATTCTTGGGGTGCTGTACGAGAATGCGGTTCATCCGGTCACGATTCTCTCGACACTGCCGTCGGCGGGTATTGGCGCTTTGCTTTTGCTCATGGCCCTGCACATCGATTTGAGCGTAATAGCGATGCTTGGGATTATACTCCTAATCGGCATTGTGAAGAAAAACGGCATCATGCTGGTCGACTTCGCGCTCGAAACGGAGCGGAACGAGGGGTTGAATCCCGAGGAATCAATTACCAAGGCTTGCCTGCTGCGATTCAGGCCGATCCTGATGACGACCATGGCGGCGCTGCTCGCCGCCATACCCTTGGCGATCGGAAACGGCGTCGGAGCGCAACTCCGGCAGCCGCTGGGTTACACCATCGTGGGCGGATTGGCGGTGTCGCAGATCTTGACGCTGTTCACGACGCCGATTGTTTATCTGTATCTCGACCGACTGGGTAGGTGGTTACAACGGCATCGCGGCGGTCACTCGTCGGTGGCGAAGAAGGCGGTAAGTTGAAGGAGATTATCTTGATGGCGTTGCCATGTCCGACGGGGGAGAGCTATCGCATTTGAATTCAGCAGCCATAGCATGAAATCGTCGCACGGCGTTCGGCCGCATTGAGGCGGCGAGGGTGATTGACGCCGACACGAACATCACCATGGTCGTCGTAAACTATGCACTTCGGCGCAACAGCGCCTCTCGCCCAGTCCGACATCAATAGGATGGAGGACATGGTGGCGCTCAACGTCGTCGGGCCGATGCACCTCGCATACGCAGCGGTACCTGATTTCGTCGCCCGCGGTGTGGGTGCGGTCATCAACATTCGGTGTGGATCCCGTTCATGTTGAAGCTCAGGTAATTGGCGAGCACGGCACCTCGCAGGTGTTCCTGTGGTCATCGGCGCGCATTGCTGCGTGACACAACTCCTTGAACGCCGTGGCGAGCGGTTCGACGTGACGCGGTCACGGCTCGAGCAGGAGGTTCGCTATGCGAACATCACGATCATCGAGGG
>Ga0075425_100008571_pt1 | contig 10850 bp, 10 predicted proteins | sample SoiMethybrSBSTD4_FD_75300 | JGI IMG/M metagenome (GOLD analysis project Ga0075425, IMG submission 75300) | Bulk soil microbial communities from a Populus tree surrounding site in Tennessee, USA - Soil MetaG P. TD hybrid SBSTD4 | ecosystem: Environmental > Terrestrial > Soil > Tree plantation...
GCGGTCGTGGACGGCGTGACCGGCCGCGTCGTCCCCCCGCGCCAGCCGGAGGCCCTGGCCGCGGCCCTCACGCAGGTGCTGCAGGACCGTACGCGGCGCGAGGCCATGGGGAGGGCGGGGCGCTTGCGCTTCCTCGATCGATTCACGGCCGATCGCATGGTCGAAGAGACCCTCCGCGTGTACCAGGAGGCGGTATGAACGGCGTGGCCATCCTGAACCCGCGCGCGGGCCTGGCCGCGGCGCGGGCCCGCGCCGCCCTCGAGCGCAGCGCGCACTGGCGAGGGCTGGAAGTGCGGCTCACCACTGCTCCGGGGGACGCGCGCCGCTTCGCGTCGGAGGCGGCGGCGGCGGGCGCGGAGATCGTGCTCGCCATCGGCGGCGACGGCACCGCCAACGAGATCGCCTGGGGGCTCCTGGGCACGTCCGCCGTTCTCGGCCTGGTGCCGATGGGCTCCGGCAACGGCCTCGCGCGCACGCTGGGCATTCCCCTCAAGCCGGACCGCGCGCTGGCCACGCTCGCGGACGCGGTGCCGCGCGCGATGGACATCGGGATGATCAACGAGCGGCCGTTCCTCAACGTCGCCGGGGCCGGCTTCGATGCCCAGGTCGGCCTCGACTTCCACGAGCACGGCCGCCGCGGCGGCCGCCGCGGCGTGTTCACGTACGTGAGGCTGAGCGTCCTGCGCGCCATGAACTATCGGTCCGAGGGCTGGGTGCTGAGCGCGGGCACGGAGACGTTCGACGGGCGCGCCTACATCGTGGCCTTCGTCAACGGCCGGCAGTACGGCGGGGGCGCGGTGCTCGTGCCCGGGGCGCGGCTCGACGACGGCCTGCTCGACATCGTCATCATCGAGGACGCGCCGCCGCTGGAGCTGGTCTGGAACGCGCAGCGGCTTTTCTTCGGCACGCTGGCGCAGTACAGACGTTATCGGCATATCGCGGCGTCGACGGCGGTGCTGAGCGCGACCGGTACCGTCCCGTACCACCGCGACGGAGAACCGGAATCGACACCGGGACGTCTCGAAGCGTCGATTCTTCCGCGCGCGCTGCGCATACTGGTGCCGAGGAAGACCGCTGACGATCCTGACGGACCGTTCGGGCCACAACCTCTTGTCTGATAACCCAGGCGAGACAACGGAGACCGAAAATAGAGGCTAGGCTCTCCAGGACTCGTTGGCGGCAACGAGGAGCGCGCGAATATCCTCCCGCGCCGCCGCCCCCAACGGCATCAGGGGCGCTCGCACCTGGCCCCCTTTCAAGCCTGCCGCGTCGACCGCCGCTTTCAGCCCCGCGATCCCATACGTCGCGGTCACGGCGACGGCTAGCGGAGTCAGCGCCGCCTGCAGTTTTCTCGCCCGTGCATGATCCCCCGCTTCCACTGCACGATAGATCGCCACCGCCAGCTTGGGCGCGCAGTTCGCGACCGCGAGCACGCCGGCGCAGGCGCCGAGGCACAGGGCGGGATAGAGGACGGGGGCGGACCCGCAGGCGACTTCGAAGCGCGCGGGCACGGACGTGATGATCCGGCCGAGGAGGCCGAGATCGCTGCTCGACTCCTTGATCCCGACGATGCGGGGATGGGAGGCGAGGTCGGCGGCGAGGCCGGGAGGCCAGGGCACGCCCGTGAACAGCGTCATCGAATAGAGGTAGACGGGGACGGGTGAGGCCTCGGCCACGGCGAGGAAATGCCGGCGCAGCACCTCGGCCGTCATCTGCGGCTTGTAGTAGTACGGCGTCAGCACGAGCACGGCATCCGCCCCGAGGTCGGCGACGCGCCGCGTGAGCGCGATGGTCGCGCGCGTGGAGTCGAGGCCGGTGCCGACGAGCAGGGCGCGGCCGCCCGCGCGCGCCCGGGCGGCGCGCACGAGGGCGAGCTTCTCGTCTTCTTCGAGGCTGGCCGCCTCCCCGTTCGAGCCCAGGACGACGTAGCCCTCGAGGTCCTCGCCGGCCCAGGCCTCGAGGTTGGCCTCGAAGGCGGCGAGGTCGAGAGCGCCGTCGGAGTCGAAAGGGGTGACGACGGGAGGAAGGATGCCCCTCAGCGGGCGCACGGTCAGGTCAGGCGGCGGGGGTCTTCTTGGCCAGGGCCGCGACCACCTTGTCCATCAGCTTCACGTCGTGGGGGGTGAACGCGTCGCGGAAATCGCTCCACACCTCGAGCACGGCCCAGAGGCCGGCTTCCGTACGCACCGGGCCGACCATGACGCTGCCCGTGGCCAGGCCGACGGCGGCCCAGAGGGGCTGCGAAGCCAGGTCGGACACCTTGGTCGTGACGTGGCCGTGGGCGGCGTCGGCCAGGGGCCCGCCTCCCGACCAGATCCGGTCCGGTCCGGCCGGCCGCTCCAGCGAGGTGTGGACCGCGAGGTCCTCACCGTCGGCGACGTAGGCCGTGATCGCCGAGTAGCGCCCGAAGCGCTTCTTCATGATCTCGACGGACTGCTTGAGGGCGTCCTCGAAAGACGACGCCTTCTTGATCGCCTCCTCTACCTCGTGCAGGACCGATTCGCGCCGCAGTGCGGACTTGCGGGCGAGGTCGGTCTTCCACGGCTTCTCGTCCTCACGCGTCGACGCCATGTTCACCTCGATTTTCCCCTTCCTTGCATTGAAAGTCTCGCCTTTCACGATCCGTGGTCATCGGAGGGCACGCCCTCCGTCCACCCGGATCACTTCGCCCGTCGTGTAGCCGCTGCCCGCGGCCAGGAACACTATCGCCTCGACCACTTCCGCCGGCGTGCCGAAGCGCCGCTGCGGGATCTTCTCTTTCACCGTCTCGCCCGCGCCCGGCGGCTCGATGATGCCCGGCGCGACCGCGTTCACCCGGATCTCCGGGGCCAGGGCCAGGGCCAGGCACTCCGTGGCCATGACCAGCGCCGCCTTGGTCGCGCAGTACGCCAGGTACGACGCCCACGGCCGCAGCCCGCCGAGGCTGGCCACGTTCACGATCGACCCGCCTCCGCGGCGCCGCATGTGCGGCGCCGCCGCCCGCGACGCCATCACCGCCGCCTTGACGTTGACGGCGAAGGCCTCGTCCAGCACGTCCTCCGTCAGCTCCGCGAGGGGCACCTTGCGGAAGACGCCGACGTTGTTCACGAGCAGGTCGACCCCGCCCATTTCCGCCGCCGCCCGCTCCACGAAGGACCCGATCTCGCCCGGCCGCCGCGCGTCCGCCCGCGAGGTCCAGACCCGCCGTCCCGACCTGCGCACGGCCGCCGCCGCCTCTTCCGCTCCGCGCGTGCTCGCGTGGAACGAGAAGGCCACGTCGGCCCCGCGCTCCGCGAGCGCGAGCACCACCGCCCGCCCAAGGCCCGTGCCCCCGCCGGTGACGAAGGCGATCTTCCCCTCGAGCCGGGGCTCGACCATGCTGTAGCCGGGAATCTCCCAAACTTGTGGATTATATCAGCGTCTTCAGGGCTAGGCCTCGAGCTCCCCCAGGAACCGCGCCCCGATCCGATAGGTGGCTCCGCCCTCGATCGCCTCCAGGCGGCAGACCACGGCCTTGACCGCGTAGGCGGAGCGCCCGCCGAAGTGATGGCGCAGGGCCGGCGGGACGGGGATCCGGAGGTCGATGCGCGAGCCCACGGGAAGGCGGCGGACCGCTTCGAAACACAGGCCGCCGCCGCTGATGTTCACGGTCTGGGCCCGGTCCGCGAAGGGGGCGCCGCGCGCGTCCCGGCCGGACACGTTCAGGGGCAGCCGCAGCCCGCGCCTCCGCTCGCGGTTGATGATGGTGGGCATCAGCGCTCCCGGGTCGAGCGCTCGCGCAAGAGCTCGACCAGCCGCGCGTCGTCGGGCGCGATCAGGGCCAGCTCGGCCAGCGCGTTCCGGGCCTGGGTCATGGGCGCGTCCGGGGCCGCCCGCGCGAGCAGGGCCTGGACGCGGTCCTCGGTCGCCTTGTCCAGGGGCGCGGGCTCCGGCCGCCCCGCCTGCCGGAGCTTGATGGCGCGCCACACCACCTCCGCCGCGTCTTCGCAGGCGGGATCGAGGACGAGCGCCTCCGTCATCGCCTCCACCGCTTGATCGAGGCGGCCGCCGTCGAAATGAGCACGGCCGCGGCCCACGTGCTCGCGCACGCGCGCACGCACCTCCTCGCCCCCGGCGGCGGGGGCCTGGGGCAGGACGGAGCGGGAACGGGTCCGCCGCAGCGAGAAGTGCATCTCCTGCAGGTCGCGCCCCACCTCGTCCATCGACTGGTAGCGCTTGTCCGGGTCCTTGATCAACATGCGGTGCACGGCCGCGGCCAGGCGCGTGGGCAGCTCCGGGTTCAGGGTCAACACGGGATCGGGGCTCTCCTGGATGATCTGGAAGAGCACGGCGTGGAGCGTCTTGCCCTTGAACGGCTTCTCCCCGGTCAGGAACTCGTAGAACACGGAGCCGGACGAGAAGACGTCCGAACGGCGGTCCACCAGCTTGCCCATGGCCTGCTCGGGCGCCATGTAGTCGGGCGTCCCCAGGATCATGCCCTTGCGCGTGATGGTGGCGCGGGTGGCCACCCGGGCCAGCCCGAAGTCGAGGATCTTCACCTTGCCGTTCGAGGTGACGACGATGTTCGCGGGCTTGATGTCGCGGTGCACCACCCCGCGCGAGTGCGCGTAGGCCAGGCCCTCGCAGATCTGGACGAGGATGCGCACGCGGTCGGCCAGGGGCACGTCCACCTTGCGCTCGATGAGCGAGCGCAGGTCGTCGCCCTCCAGCAGCTCCATGGCCATGAAGAGCTGGCCGTCCGACTTGCCGAGGTCGTAGACGGTGACGATGTTGGGGTGGCTGAGGCGTCCGATCGCTTCCGCCTCGCGCTCGAAGCGCCGGTGGAGCTCGTCCTCCGCCCCTAGCTCCGCGGACAGCATCTTCAGCGCGACCACGCGGCCGATCGCGCTGTCGCGCGCCCGGTAGACGACGCCCATGGCGCCTTCGCCCAGCTTGCCGAGGATCTCGTAGCGGCCGAAGGTGGCCATGATGGGTCAGCCCCTGCGGGCCACCCCGGGGCTACTCCGTGTAGCGGAGCAGGACGACGGAGACGTTGTCCTTCCCCCCCGCCTCGTTGGCGGCGTCGATGAGCCTCTGGGTCGCCTCCGGCAGGGTGGCCGGGAAGGGCGTGACCGCCTTGAGAATCGCCTCGTCGTTGATCATCGAGTGCAGGCCGTCCGAGCACAGCATGATCACGTCGCCCTTCACGAGCTGGTGCTCCACGGTGTCGAGCTCGATCTCTTCCTTGGCCCCCACCGCCTTGGTGATCACGTTGCGCAGGGGGTGGCGGTCGATCTCGTCGTGGCTGAGGATGCCCTCGGCCCAGGCCGCGGAGACCCAGGAGTCGTCCCGCGTGAGCTGCTTGAGCTCGCCGCCCCGGAACAGATAGGCGCGGCTGTCCCCGGCGGAGCCGATGGTCACGACCTTGCCGGACACGATGGCGGCCACCAGGGTGGTGCCCATCCCGGTGTAGTCCTCGCGGTTGTCGGCGGACTTGAAGACCTTCTTGTTGGCGAGCTTCACCGCCGTCTTCAGGCGGTTGGCCTCGAAGGAGAGGTGCGCCTCCAGGCCGTAGGGCCAGGTGATGTCCTTCTCCTCGCCCGCGCTCTTCCGGATGAAGGCCTCGAGCGTCTCGATCGCCATCTTGGAGGCGACCTCGCCGGCGTTGTGCCCGCCCATCCCGTCGCAGACCGCGTAGAGGTTCGTGTCCGGCTTGACGAGGAAGTTGTCCTCGTTGAGCTTGCGCCGCCGTCCGACGTCCGTCTGCCCGAAAGCCTCCAGCGGCATCTTGTCTCCCGGCACCGCGGCCCTCAGGGCCCGCGTCGGTCTTCTCGTGTGAAGGCCAAGGATAACGGGATTTCGCGGGTCCGGCAATCGAAGACGCCCGCCGGAATTCTCCCGTGCGGCCGGTCACTCCACGCGGTCAGCGCCGGAGGACGTCCACCATCTCCCGCACCGCGCGCTCCATCCCCACGAGGAGGGCCCGGGCCACGATGTTGTGTCCGATGTTGAGCTCGGTCATCTCGGGCAGGCGCGCGATGGGTCCCACGTTGTGGTAGGTCAGGCCATGGCCGGCGTGGACGGCCATTCCCAGCTTCACCCCCAGGCGCGCGGCGTCCATGACCTTGCGCAGGGCGGCCTCGCGGGTGCGGGCGTCGCGGGCGTCGGCGTAGGCCGCGGTGTTGAGCTCGACCGCGCGCGCGTCGATGCGATGCGATTCCTTCACCTGCTCGAGGTCGGGATCCACGAACAGGCTCACGTGGATTCCCCCCTCCTCGAGCATCTTGATCGTGGGCTTGAGCTGCACCGCGTTGAGGACCACGTCCAGTCCCCCTTCCGTGGTCAGCTCCTCCCGCCGCTCCGGCACCAGCGTCACCTGGTCCGGCTTGATGGTGAGCGCGACCTTCAGCATCTCCTGGGTGGAGGCCATCTCCAGGTTCAGCCGCGTCTTCACCACCTGGCGCAGGATCTCGACGTCGCGGTCCTGGATGTGCCGGCGGTCGCTGCGGAGGTGGACGGTGATCCCGTCCGCGCCGCCGAGCTCGGCCAGGACGGCGGCGTGCACGGGATCGGGGTCCGGGACGCGCCGGGCCTGACGGACGGTGGCGACGTGGTCGATGTTGACGCCCAGGCGCGGCATGACGGGAGTATAGCGGCGCCGCGGCCGGCGAGTCCTGTGCCTACTCGGCCCGCAGCGCTTCGGTGGGGCTGATGCGGGAGGCGCGCCTCGCGGGCACGTAGCCGGCGATCTGGGCCACGGCCACGAGCAGGACGGTGGCGCCGATCAAGACGGGGACACTGCTCGTCTGCATACCGGGGAACGCCGCGGAAATGAGTCGGGTGATCCCCAGGGCGCCGAGGAGCCCGAGGGCGGACCCGAAGATCGCGAGCTTGGCTCCGGAGCCGAGCACGAGGCGGATGATGTCGCGGGCCTGCGCCCCCAGCGCGAGGCGGATGCCGAACTCGCCGGTGCGCTGGGCCACGGTGCGGGCGATGATGCCGTAGACCCCCAGGGAGGCCAGGCCGAGGCCGAGCAGCGCCAGCGCGGAAAGGACGCTGCCGAGGACGCCGTCCTGGTAGTTGGCCCGGGCGATCGTCGTCACCGCGGGCTCGAGCTTGCGCAGGGGCAAGTCGGCATCGAGGGACGTCATGGCGGTGCGGATCCCGGCGATGACGGCGGCCGGGCTCGTGGCCGTGGTGCGCACAGCGAGCTCGTTGATGGGCCGCGGCTCCTGGGCCATCGGCTGGTAGAGCTGATACGCGCCGGTCCTCCGATTCGCGTAGACGGAATCGACGTCGGAGACGACGCCGACGATCTCTCCCCAATCCACGGTCTTGCCGCCGGCCTGGGCGATGCGCCGGCCAATGGGGTTTTCGTCGCCGAAGAGACCGCTGGCCATGGCCTGGTTGATGACGAAAACCCTGGGCGAGGTCACGGTGTCCCCGACGTTGAACGTGCGTCCGCTGAGCAGGCGGGTGCCCACGGTTTCGAAATAGTGGGGACTGACGCCGTTGATGGCGGCGGACGGCTCGTGGCCGGGCTGAGGCGTCTCGCGCCCGGCGACCAGGTACCGGCGGGGCTCGGACAGGCCGAAGAAGGGCATCGAGTAGGAGAGGCTGGCGGAGGCGACGCCGGGCAGCGCTTCGATCCGTTCCAACGCGCGGCGCTGGAACTCCGTGATTTGCGCGTCGCCCGGATAGGTGGTGGCGGGCAGGACCAGGCTGCCGTTGACGAGGTGGTCGGACTGCCAGCCATGGCGGCGGGTGTTGACCTCGTGGAACCCGCGCACGAAAAGGGCCGCGCCCGCCAGCAGGACCATGGCCAGCGCGAACTGGCCGACGATGAGGACGCTGCGGAACCGTCGATGGCCGCGATCCCCGGTCATGCCCCGCGAGCCGCTCTTGAGGGTGCTGTTGAGATCGAGCCGGCGGACGAAGTGCGCCGGGGCCACGCCGAAGGCCAGAGCGGTGAAGAGGCAGGCGGCGGACATCCACGCCATCACGTGCCAGTCGAACCGGAGATCGATGCCGACCCCGTTGCCGCCCGGCTCCGCGCTCACGACCGCGAACCAGTCGAAGGTCCAAAGGGCCACCACGACGGCACAGATGCCCCCGGCGAACGCGAGGAGAAGGGCCTCGACGACCAGGGGGCGCAACACCTGGGAGCCCGAGGCGCCGAGGGCGGAGCGCACGGCGAACTCGCGCGCGCGGCCCATCGTGCGGGCCAGGAGGAGGTTCGCCAGATTGGAACAGGCGATGAGCACGACGAAACCGCTCAGGCCGATCAGCATGCTGATGATGGGCTGGTCGTCCTTGTCGATGAAGCTGTCGTCGATGGCGACGGTGCGCCAGCTGCTGTCGGCATGGGCGGCGGGGAATTCGCGCGCCATGCGCTGGCCGAATTCGGCGATGAAGGCCTGGCCCTGGGCGGGGGGAACGGTGGAGGCGCGGAGCCCCACCAGCCGGATCCGGGTGGAGTTGCGGTCGCGTGTCTCTTTCTCGGTCAGGCCGAGAGGCCGGAAGACGTCGACCCCGTTCAGATGACGCCAGTCGCTGAAGGTGGCGGGCAGGACGCCGACGATCTCGTAGGGCTCGCTGTCGACGCGGACCTTGCGGCCGATGATGTGAGCGTCACCCCCGAAGTGACTCTGCCAATACCGGTGCGAGATGACGAGGACGCGGTGGTTGCCCAGGGTCTCTTCGTCGGGACGGAAGCTGCGGCCGAGCTCCATCCGGGCGCCGAGGGTGGAGAAGAGATTGGCGGAGACGCGGAGGCTGTCCGCCATCTCGGCCGGCTTGCCCGGTTCGGAGATGCTCAGGTCCGTACCGGTGTACGCGGCAATCTCGCCATAGCCGTTCGTCTGGGACTTGAGGTCGACATAGTCGGCGGGCGAGATGCCGCCGCGACGTTCCTGGCGCGTGGTGCGGTAGATGCGGTCGAGCCGATCGCGATCGGCATACGGCGCCGGGCGCAGCGTGTACCCGTTGAGGATGCTGAACATCGACGTATTGGCGCCGACGCCCAGCCCGAGCGTGATGATGGCGATGAGCGTGAAGCCCGGAGAGCGGCCGAGCGATTTGATGGCGAGTTTGAGGTCGTTCATGGCACCGAGCTCCCCCCGCCCCTATAGCAGACATCACGCCAACGCTCGGCCGCGGGCACAGCGCTCTGAATGGAAAGGCTTTGCGCGGGCGCCTGCCCTCTCCGGCAGCCGGCCCTGCGTCCGCTCCTGAGACCCCGCGTCCCAGAATCGGGCACTTCGGGTCGGGGACGCTACGCGCCCAGGCGGGCCTTGACGGCGTCGACGATCCCTTGCGCCAGCGAGCGCACCTCCGCCTCGTCCGGGCCCTCCGCCATGACGCGCAGGAGCGGCTCCGTCCCCGAGTAGCGCACCACCAGCCGGCCGCGGCCGTCCAGGGCGGAGCGGGCGCGGTCGAGATGGGCCTTGATCTCGGGAACGGCCTCGATGTCCGCGCGCTCGCGTACGCGGACATTGATCAGGACCTGCGGGTAGACCACGAGCTCCGCGGCCAGATCGTGCAGGGACCGGCCCGAGGCCTTCACGACCTCCAGCACCTTGAGGCCCGTGAGCATGCCGTCGCCGGTGGGCTCGTGGTCGAGGAAGATCACGTGGCCGCTCTGCTCGCCTCCCAGGTTCGCGCCCCGGCGCTCCATCTCCTCGAGGACGTTGCGATCCCCCACGGCGGTGCGCACGAGTGGGATGTCCGCCTGGCCCAGCGCGATCTCGAGCCCCACGTTGCTCATGACCGTGGCCACCACCGCCCCGCCCTTGAGCGCGCCCTTCGACTGCAGGTGCCGCGCGGCCAGGAAGAGGACGTGGTCGCCGTCCACCACGCGTCCGCTGGCGTCGGCCAGGATGCAGCGGTCGCCGTCGCCGTCGAAGGCCAGGCCCAGGTCCGCCCCGACCTCCTTCACCTTCTGCGCCACCGTCTCCGGATGCGTCGCTCCGCACCCCTCGTTGATGTTGCGGCCGTCGGGCTGGTGGTGGAGGGCGGTGACGCGCGCGCCCAGCTCCTCGAAGAGGCGCGGGGCGAGGAAAGAGGTCGCTCCGTTCGCGCAGTCGATCGCGAGGTGCATCCCTTTCAGGGACGTCGCGCCGAACGAGCGCTTCAGGTGGGCGAGATAGGGCCGTCCGAGATCGCGTTGCTCGACGCCGCGCGCCTCGCGCATCGGCTGGCCGGACAGCTCCGCGATGATCGCTTCCGTCTTGTCCTCGAGGTCGGTGCTGAACTTGCGGCCGGCCCCGCCGAAGACCTTGATGCCGTTGTCCTGGTACGGGTTGTGGGACGCGGAGATGACGACGCCGAGGTGGTATCCCTGCCGGCGCGCGCCCGAGCGCTCGCGCGCGAGGTGCGCGATGGCGGGCGTCGGGATGACCCCCGCCGACTCCGGGTGGGCACCCTCCGCGGCCAGGCCGGCGGCGAGGTGCTGCTCGATGGCCGGCCCGCTCTCACGCGTGTCGCGGCCGATGAGCACACGCGGCTCGGGGATGCCGAGGGCGCGCACGATGGCCCGCCCGATGGTCTGCACCGTCGCCGCGTCCAGCGGCGCCTCTCCCGCCCGGCCGCGGATGCCGTCGGTCCCGAAGAATCGCCCCATCCAACGATCTTATCCCGCACGGCGCCGCGGCTGCGCGGCGCCGCATATCACTCTCGTTGAGCGGCGGCGCGTCACCGGCGACGGGGCCGCGGCCATGTGCTGTCAGCTTCGACCCCTTGTGCGACGACGCGCTCGTCAGGCAGATGCCTTCCACTCCATGGTGAGCTTCCGCTGTCGCTCGGCACAGTCGCGCAGGTACAGGTTGATCAGCGTCTGGTAGGGGATGCCCGACTGTTGGGCCGCATGTTTGAAGTACTCGACGGTCGGCGCG
>Ga0075425_100008573_pt1 | contig 10848 bp, 11 predicted proteins | sample SoiMethybrSBSTD4_FD_75300 | JGI IMG/M metagenome (GOLD analysis project Ga0075425, IMG submission 75300) | Bulk soil microbial communities from a Populus tree surrounding site in Tennessee, USA - Soil MetaG P. TD hybrid SBSTD4 | ecosystem: Environmental > Terrestrial > Soil > Tree plantation...
ATCCGCTCCGCGTTTCCGCGCACCGTGAACGAGCGATTGTGGATCTCGGGGATGTAGCGCACGCGTCCGAAAAGCGTCGTCACCTTCCCCGTGTTGCGCGCCTCGTGCAGCGTGCGATCGAGGTACTCCTGAATCTTCGGATAACGCCCGAAATACGCGTCGATCCAGTCCTTCGCCTGCGAGGTCGGAATGTTCAATTCATTCGATAAACGGAACGCCGACATGCCGTACAGCACGCCGAAGTTGATCGTCTTCGCCGCCCGCCGCTGATCGTGCGTCAGCTGATCCTCGGCGATGTTGAACATCTTCGACGCGGTGGCGCGATGGATGTCGGCGCCGCGCTGAAAGGTCTCGATAAGCGACTCGTCGCCGGAGATGTGCGCGAGGATGCGCAGCTCGACCTGCGAGTAATCGGCGGAGAGAAGAACGTGTCCCTCGTCCGCGACGAAGGCCTTGCGAATCTCACGGCCCGTTTCCGTGCGGATCGGAATGTTCTGCAGATTCGGATCGGACGACGACAAACGGCCCGTCGCCGCAACGGCCTGATTGAACGTCGTGTGCACGCGGCCGTCGCTCGCAACGAGTTGCGGCAGCGCATCGATGTAAGTCGACTTGAGCTTGTGCAGCTCGCGATGGCGAAGGATGAGTCGCGGCACCGCGAATCCGCTCTCCGCGAGCTCCTGCAGCACGTCCATCGACGTCGAGAAGGTCTTGGTCTTCGTTTTCTTGAGGACGGGATAGTTCAGCTTCTCGAAGAGGATGTGCCCGAGCTGCTGCGGCGAGTTGATGTTGAAGTCGATGCCCGCCTCTTTGTAGATCTCGCGCTCGAGGTCCGCGATCTGCACGCCCATCGTGTTCGACATCGAGCGCAGCAGCGGCACGTCGATGCGAATGCCGCGCTCCTCCATCCGTGCGAGCACGGGGAAGAGCGGCATCTCGATCGTTTCGTAGATGTCGGAGAGCGCTGCATCCTTGCGAAGCTCCGGCTCGAGCACGTCGCGAAGGGCCATCGTGATGTCGGACTTTTCGCCGAGGTATTGCCTCCAGGAGTCGAGCTTCGTCGCGCCGACTTCATGATCGATCTCGAACAGCGTCGCCGTCTTCTGCACGTCCTTGCGTGCGGAGACGTCCTGCTTCAGACGATCGCGGGCGATGTTGCCGAGGGCGTGGCTGGGGAGGCCGGGGTTGAGGACGTAGGACATCAGCATCACGTCGGACCAGCGCCGCGGCACGGGCCAGCCCGCCGCGCGAAGCCGGCGCATCTGCGCCTTCGCGTCGTAGGCGATGAACGTTCGATCCGATTCGATGAGCGTCTTCAGCGCCGCCATCAATTCCTCATTGCCGCCGAGCTCGTTCGCGATCGGCACGATCAGCGACTCCGAGGACTTCGTCGACAGCGACGCCGCCATCGGCGCGTCGAAGCCTTCGTTCGTCTGCGGCTCGAACCAGATCGCGGGATCGCCGCTGCAGTGCTTTACGTCGTCGGCCGATACGGCGGCGCGGTACTCCTTCGGCTGCGCCGGCGCGGCGGGGAGAAACTCCTGCATCAGCGACGCGAACTCGAGCTTCGAGAAGATCTCGTGCAGGCGCGTGCGATCGGGGTCCTGACGCTTGAGCGCCTCGAAGTCGACGCCGACGTCGAGGTCGCACTTGATCGTCGCGAGATCGCGCGAGAGGAAGGCCTTGTCGCGATTCTCCTCGAGCTTCTTGCGCATCGCGGGCTTCGCGACCTGATCGAGATGTTCGTACACGGCCTCGAGCGATCCGAACTGCTGGATCAGACCCTTCGCGCCCTTTTCGCCGATGCCGGGAACGCCGGGGATGTTGTCGATCGCGTCGCCCCAGATCGCCATCACGTCGACGACTTTATCGGGAGCGAGTCCGAAGACTTCCTCGACTCCCTTCTCGTCGTACAGGACCTCGCGGCCCGTGTGATAGAGCTTGATGCCGTTGCCGACGAGCTGGAAAAAGTCCTTGTCGCTCGTGCAGAGCACGACGTCGTAGCCGCGATCGCGCGCCGCGCAGGCGAGCGATCCCATGAAGTCGTCCGCTTCCCACTCCGTCGCGCGGATCACCGGAATGCGAAAGCCCTCCAGCACTTCGTAGACGAACGGGATCTGCACCGACAGATCGTCGGGCATCGGCTTGCGATCCTTCTTGTAGTCCTCGAACTGCGAGGTGCGCGCGGTCTCCTGACCCTCGTCGAACGCCACCGCGATGCAGTCCGGATCGTGATCCTTGAGCAGCTTCCGCAGGGTCGTGACGAAGCCGTAGACCGCGTTCGTCGCGAAGCCGTCGGAGTTCGTGAGATTGCGGATCGCGTAGTACGAGCGGTAGACGTTGTTCGAGCCGTCGATCAGGAAAAGACTCGGGCGTTTTTTGGGCATCGGGGGCGGATTCTAATCGCCGATGGCGGATCGCAGATGGCGGATGGCAGAAGACGCTTTTGCCATCCGCTATCCGCAATCAGCCCTCTGCCCCCCAAAAACACTTACGGCGCCTTTCGGCGCCGTTCGTGGTACATCAAGGGCTCTGGACCGCTGCGGCCAGTTGGTAGGGCTCAAGGAAGCTAAGTGAGTAATCGTCCAAAATCGGTCCAATAGTCAAGGAGGGAGCCCGCAGCGGCCACTGGGCGCAGGCAAGTCAGGCGTGACCCGCACCAGTGCGGTTTCGCAGTTCGATCTGTCGAAACCTTTTTCATCGTGCCGCCGACTATTGCGAAATGGCTGCCAGGTTCGCAACAGGGTGTTCCAACGACCCCTCCGACCGCCTCCCGCAGCGACCGCAACCGCAGAAGTATCAGTAATCGAGCGACTTCCGACCGGCGCTTGTGAAAAATATCTCAAGCGGGCGTCGCCAAAACCGGTGGGAAAGTTTTTCCAGGGCTGGCGCTCCGGTTGCAAATCTGACCACCGCCCTATGAAAAGCTCGGCGAAAAAATTGACCACTCTGCTTCTCGTCGCCGGCGTCACCTTCCGGATCATCAGCGTCGTGCCGTCCGAGCCCACGACCACGACCCTCTCCGCCGCGACGCGGGCCGGCGCGGCGTTCGACGTCGAGCGCTTCTGAATGGGGTCAGGCCTTCACTTTTCACTTTCTCTACAACACGAAGAGGGAACTCAGCGAGTCTCTACGTCTGGTTCAGAAAGTGAAAAGTGAAGGCCTGACCCCAGGAGCGAATTAAGATCATCGATCAGTCGCACGATCGGCAGCCGATAACCCTCCGCCACCTGCGACAGCGTTTCCTCGGTCGCGGCGCCGCAGTCGACGCAGCCGCCGAGGTGGTATGCGGCGAAGACCCAGCGCGCTTTGGGGTGGAGCGCGAGGGCGGACGCGACCGTCATCTCCGGCGTGAAGCGATTCACGCGCAAATTCTATCGATACAATCGCCGCGATGAAGGTGCGACTCCTCTATTTCGCCGTCCTCCGCGACATCGCGGGCCGCGACGCCGAAGAGCTGTCGATCGCGCCGGGGACGACGGCGCGTGACGTCTGGCAGACGCTGCGCCATTCGCACTCGAAACTTGCCGCGTATCTCGAGCCGCCGATGTCGGCGATCAACGAATCATACGCATCGCCGGACACCGTCCTTCGCGATGGCGACGAGCTCGCGTTCATCCCCCCCGTCGCAGGCGGCTGATGACTTACCTCACCGACTCTCCCATCGACGCTCAGGACCTCGTTCGCACCGTGATGCGGCGCAGCGACGGCGCGTACGTGTTGTTCGAGGGGGTCGTTCGCGATCATCACGAAGGCAAAGCGGTCGAGTCGATCTTCTACGACTGTTATCGAACGATGGCCGAAAAAGAAATCGACGCAATCGTGAAGGACGTGAGTCGCGAACAGCCCGACGTCGCCATCGCGGTCGTGCATCGACTCGGACACCTCGTCGTTGGCGAGTCATCGATCGCGATCGTTTGCGCGTCGCCGCATCGCGCCGAGGCGTTTGCGGCGTGTCGGGCGATCATCGATCGCATCAAGAAAACGGTTCCGATCTGGAAGAAGGAGCGCGGCCCGGGCGGCGAGGAGTGGGTCGGATGGCAGTGCTAGAGCCGCTTCCCGCCGCGAGCGTGATCGTGCTGCGCGACGATCCTCTCGAAGTGCTGATGCTGCGCCGCCACGAGAACGCCTCGTTCGTGCCGAATGCGTGGGTGTTCCCCGGCGGCATCGCGGAGCCGATCGACGCCGAGCTCGGCGACGGCAGCACGCTCTCGTCGATGCGCGTTACCGGCGCGCGCGAAACGTTCGAGGAAACCGGCGTCTGGCTCGGCGCGCCACTCGAAGATGCGGAGCACAAGCGCCGCCGTCTGCTCGCCGGAAGCCTCTCGTTTCGTCAGCTCGTGAACGAAGCAGCGATCGATTTCGAGAAGCTCATCTGGACGTCGCGATGGATCACGCCGACCGCGGTACCGAAGCGCTTCGACACGTATTTTTTTCTGACGAAAGTGTCGCGCGACGTGATTGCGACGGCCGAGCAGAACGAAGCGGTCGACGTCGTCTGGATCTCGCCGTCCGATGCACTCTCGCGCAATCGCGAGGGCCGCATGCAGATGGTCTTTCCGACGCTGCGCAATCTCGAGGCGCTCGAGGGATGGCGCACCGCCGACGCGCTGATCGATTCGCGCCGCAACGCGACGATCGAACCGATTCAGCCGGTCATCGTGAACGGCAAGCCGACGCTCCCGTGAAAATTCGATCGATCACCGCACCGAATCCCGGTCCGTTCACGCTCGACGGCACCCAAACCTACCTCCTCGGCGAGACCGCGGTGATCGATCCCGGTCCCGCGATCGACTCACACATCGCCGCGATCGCCGATGCGATGCCGCGTCTGCAGACGATTCTCATCACCCATCGCCACGCCGATCACGCACCCGCCGCGGTTCCGCTTCAGGAGCGCACTGGTGCGCGCATCGTCGCGCCGCTCGATGTCGCGGACGAGCGCATCCACGGCGGCGAAACGCTGGAGATCGAGGGCGTGACGATCGAAGTCATCGCCACGCCCGGCCACACCGGCGAGCACGTTTGCTTCCTCACGTCCGACGGCGATCTCTTCACCGGCGACACGATTCTCGGCGCGGGCACGACGGCGATCTTTCCGCCGGACGGCAACATGCGCGACTACATCGCGTCGCTGCGCACGCTGCGCACGAAGAATCCGAAACGCATCTTTCCCGCGCACGGTCCCGTGCGTGAGGACGCGGTCGCGCTGATCGACGAGTACATCGCCCATCGCCTGGAACGCGAGCAACAGGTGATCGATGCGCTGCAGGCGGGCGCGAAAACGCCGGCCGAAATGCGCGCGCGGATCTATCCCGATCTCGACGAGCGACTGCATCGCGCCGCCGAGATCCAGATCACCGCGCACCTCATCAAACTTCAGGAGGAAGGGCGCGCATAGAATGCGCTCCGCCATGAACCACAAAGACTTCATCGAGATCCACGACTACTCCGCGGCGGAGGTGCTCGAGCTGTTCGAGCTCGCGCGGGACATCAAGGCGAAGCCGAAGAAGTTCGCCGACGCCCTCCAGGGCCAGACCCTCGGCATGATCTTCGAGAAGTCATCGACGCGAACGCGCGTCTCGTTCGAGGCCGGCATGTTCCAGCTCGGCGGCCACGCGCTGTTCCTCTCCGCGCGTGACATCCAGCTCGGCCGCGGCGAGCCGATCTACGACACCGCGAAAGTCCTCTCGCGCTACATCGACGGCATCATGGCGCGCACGTTCGCGCACAAGACCGTGACCGACCTCGCGGAGTACGCAACGGTTCCCGTCATCAACGGGCTGACCGATCTCTCGCATCCGTGTCAGGTGATGGCCGACTACTTCACCGCGTGGGAGAAATTCGGCGGCGAGCTCAAAGGCCGCAAGCTCGCGTACATCGGCGACGGCAACAACATGGCCCATTCGCTGATGTTCGGCGGACCGAAGGTCGGGATGGACGTCGCGATCGCGACACCCGCGGGCTACGCGCCCGATCCGATGGTCGTCGCGCAGGCGAGCGCCGATGCGCAGATGGCCGGCACGAAGATGCTGATCACCACGTCGATCGACGAAGCAGTCGCCGGCGCGGATGTCGTCGAAACGGACGTCTGGGCGTCGATGGGACAGGAAGACGAGGCGGAAAAACGCCGCCGCGATTTTCGGGGATGGATGGTCGACTCGCGGGTCATGTCGCTCGCGAAACCGGAGGCGATCTTCCTGCACTGCCTGCCCGCGCATCGCGGTGAGGAAGTGTCGGCGGAAGTGATCGACGGGAAGCAATCGGTGATTTACGACGAGGCCGAAAATCGCCTGCACGTGCAGAAGGCGATCATGGTCGCGCTCATGAAGAGGTAGTCGGTAGCCGACTATCGACTACCAGAATGACCGACTCAAAGACTCGCCACGGCCGTGGTCTCCTCGTCGTGATTCTTCTCGGCGTGGTCTTCTTCTCGCTCATCGCGCTGATCGTGCTGAAGGCGGGGAAGACTCCCGCGGCCAATCCGGACGCGGCGTCGAACGAATCGCTCACGGTGTTGCCGGTGCGCATTCGCATTCGCACCGAGCCGCGCGCAACGGCGCCCGTCGTCGCGACGGCGACCAGCGGAGAAAAACTGCAGCTCCTCGAGGATCGCGGCGCGTGGGTCCGCGTGAAAAACGACGACGGGCTCGAGGGATGGGCGGAGCGCCAGAACCTCGAGCGGACGATCGAGCGTCAGCGGCGCCTCGCGCGCTACGCCGCGATTCGCAATCTCCCGCCGCTGCGCGGCAAGGCCACCGATCGCACGCCGCTCTACGCGGGCCCGGGGATTTTTTATCCGCTCGTCGGTGAGCTCGACGACGGCGCGGACGTCATCGTCTTCACGCGCGATCACGATTTCTACGCGATCGACTACGACGGCGCCGTGGCGTACGCCGGCATCGACGACGTCGACGTCAGCTCGTCGGGCACGCGACGCCTCGACGTGCAGACCTCGAGCACGAACACCGCCGCACCGACCGAGACCACGGAGCCAACGGAATCCGTCCCGACGGAAACGGTCGCTGAAACGACCGCGACCGAAGCGCCGCCTGCGCCGATGCCCGCACCGGTTCCGGTCGAGACGCCGGGCGGCGTTTACTCTGCGGTGCCGCCGGGCGGCAGCCAGCCCGAGGAGTTGTCGCGGGTGATGCCGCGCTATCCGGCGCTGGCGCGGGCGCGCGGCGCGCACGGATCGGTGATCGTGCGCGGGATCGTCCGCCGCGACGGCACGATCGACGACGTGCAGGTCGTGCAGGACCAGCCGTACGGCCTCGGTGACGCGGCACGCGAAGCCGTGAGCCGCTGGCGCTTCCGCCCGGCGACCTATCGCGGCGAACCGATCGACGTCTATTACACGGTGACGGTGAATTTCAAGCTTCAATAGCCGTCACCCTGAGTGCAGCGAAGGGTCTCTTCGACGCGACAGTCCCGTAGAAGAGATCCCTCGCTGCGCTCGGGATGACGCGAAGCGGCAATCGCGTTTTCACGCGCTCATGTCCCGGTTCCACTTCCCTGACGCGCCAGGCGATCTCATCGGCGCGCACATTTCAACGAAAGGCGGCCCCCACACGGTCTTCGATCGCGCGGCAGCGATCGATGCATCGTCGATCGCGCTCTTCGCGAAGAACTCGAATCAGTGGAAAGGGAAGGAGATGACGGACGACGCCTGCGCGACGTTCGCGTCGCTGCGGCAGTCGCAGCCGATGCTCACGCACGCGTCGTATCTGATCAACCTCGCCACGACGAATGAGACGTTTCATGAGAAGTCGATCGCGGCGATGGCCGACGAGCTCGATCGCGCCGAACGGCTCGGCATTCACGCGGTCGTCCTGCATCCGGGCGCGCATCTCGGCGCGGGCATCGATGCCGGTCTCGATCAGATCGCGCGCTCGCTCGATCGCATCCACGCCATGATTCCGAATCACAGGGTCGTGACGCTCCTCGAGACGGCGGCCGGCCAGGGCTCGTGTCTCGGATGCTCGTTCGAAGAGCTCGGCCGGATCATCCGTCTCGTCGACGACAGAAAGCGCGTCGGCATCTGCTTCGATACCTGTCACGTTTTCGCAGCGGGATACGACATCCGCACGCGCCGCGGCTACGCGCGCACGATCGAAGAGCTCGAGAAGCACGTCGGCGCCGAAAACGTCGGCGCGTTTCACCTCAACGACTCGAAGAAGCCCCTCGGCTCCCGCGTCGACCGCCATCAGCACATCGGCGAAGGCGAGATCGGCCTCGACGCCTTCGGCTTCCTCCTCAACGATGAACGATTTCGTTTCGTCCCGAAGGTCATCGAAACGCCGAAGACCGTGGAAACGGTCAGCGATCAGAAGAATCTGAGAAGGCTGCGCTCACTCTTCAAGTCTCACAGTCGCAGAGTCTCAAGGTCTCAAAGGAAGACCGGCGGCAGTGGCGGCCGTCACACCTCTTTGAGACCTTGAGACTCTGAGCCTGTGAGCCTTTTCTGCTAGATTCCGCCGCGCTATGGCAGATCGCATCCAGAAGCCGGCTTCCGGCACACGAATCGACTATCAGAACAACCGCCTCGCCGTTCCCGACGATCCGATCATTCCGTTCATCGAAGGCGACGGCACCGGACCCGACATCTGGCGCGCCACGAAGTACGTCATCGACGGCGCTGTTGAAAAACTCTACGGTGGAAAACGACGCATCCATTGGCACGAGGTCTTCGCCGGCGACAAAGCGTTTCAGCAGTTCGGCGAATATCTGCCGCAGGAAACGCTCGATCACCTCGCGCATTACCGCGTTTCGATCAAGGGTCCGCTCTCGACTCCGGTCGGCGGCGGCATCCGTTCGCTGAACGTGACGTTGCGCCAGGTCCTCGACCTCTACGCGTGCGTCCGTCCGGTGCGCTACTTCGACGGCGTGCCTTCACCGGTGCGCGAACCGCAGAAGGTCGACATCGTCATCTTCCGCGAGAACACGGAAGACGTGTACGCCGGCATCGAGTGGCCCGCGGGCTCCGAAGGCGCGAACGACGTCATCAACTTCCTCAACTCGATGGAGCGCCGCTCCAGCGCGAAGATCCGCGAGAACTCCGCGATCGGCATCAAGCCGATTTCCGAATTCGGTTCCAAACGCCTCGTGCGCAAGGCCATCGAGTACGCCATCGCGAACAAGCGCGAATCGGTCACGCTCGTGCACAAGGGCAACATCATGAAGTTCACCGAAGGCGCGTTCAAGGACTGGGGCTACCAGCTCGCGCGCGAGGAATTCGGCGGCGTCACGATTCCGGAGTCGGAGCTGACCGGCGCCGCGCCGGCGGGCAAGATCGTGATCAAGGACCGCATCGCGGACTCGATGTTCCAGCAGGTCCTGCTGCGCCCATCGGAGTATTCGGTGCTCGCGACGACGAACCTCAACGGCGACTACATCTCCGATGCCCTCGCCGCGCAGGTCGGCGGCCTCGGCATGGCGCCCGGCTCCAACGAATCCGACGAAGTCGCGATCTTCGAAGCGACGCACGGCACCGCGCCGAAGTACGCGAATCAGGACGTGATCAATCCCGGCTCGCTGATCCTCTCCGGCGTGATGATGCTGCGCCACATGGGCTGGGTCGAAGCCGCGGACGCGATCGAAAAAGGCATCGCGAAGACGATCCAGCAGAAGCGCGTCACATACGACCTCGAGCGCCAGATGCAGGGCGCGACGAAGGTGAAGACGAGCGAGTTCGGCAAGGCGATCGTCGAGAACATTTGACGGGCGAAGTCTGGACTGCGGCAGCGCGAGCTGCCGCTCTTCTCGCGATGGCGCCAGCCGTCGCTCCACGCAGAGTAGAAGCCTCGGCGTTTCAAACAAGCCGAGGGAGACTCGGCCAGATGGACTGGCCGCACGCACCTCTGCATCGATTCGGCGAGGGCGGGATTTACTTCGTCACCGGATCGACGCGTCTGCGACAGCACTTCTACAACCACGCGGCATCACTCGACGCGCTGCAGACACGCCTCTTCGAAAACGCGAAGGAACACGACTGCGCGCTTCAGGCGTGGTCGCTGTTCTCGAATCACTACCACGTGGTCGTTTCGTGCGACGAGGGCGGCCGGGTGAAGCAGATGCTGAATCGTTTTCACGTCGAGGCGGCGATCGACATCAATCGGCACGACGGCGTGAAGGGTCGCAAGGTGTGGTTTCAGTACCGCGACACGTTGCTCACGATCGAAGCATCATGGCTCGCGCGATTGCGATACACGCACGAGAACGCGGTGCATCACGGAATTGTTCGCGTGGCGAGCGAGTATCCGTGGTGTTCGGCGTCGTGGTTTGCGAGGACGGCGCGACGGTCGTTCGTGAAGACTGTGAGCCGGATGAAAATCGACAGGTTGACTGTCTACGACGATTTCGAGGCGGCGGCATTGCCGCCGCGGTGAGAGCGGCGGCTGTTCGCCGCCGCAGTCCAGACTCAGCTCCTGACTTCCGCCGGTTTCCACGCCAGGAACCACGGTTCCCGCCGCCCGAACTTTGTTGCGAGCGCGACGCCGACGCCGAAGACGGACGAGATCGCCCAGACGATCGCGCCGGCGATGGGGATGAGGCGGATGGCGCCGAGGATGAGGACGCCGATCACGACCATCGCGAGATCGCCGCGCAGCCACTTGCGGCGCGCGAGCGATTCGCGCGAGCGCGGCGCGACGATGAGCGTTCCGATGGTGTGGAACACCGCGATCATGCCGTACACCTTCGTCAGGATCGCGAAGATCGCCAGCGCGGCGAGGAGCGGGATGCCGATCACGTACGGCACGAGATAGCTGAACGCGATTGCCGTCAGGACGAAGCTCGTCAACGCGACGAGTCCGACCACGAAACAGTGCAGCGCGCTCGAGCGCACTT
>Ga0075425_100008577_pt1 | contig 10846 bp, 8 predicted proteins | sample SoiMethybrSBSTD4_FD_75300 | JGI IMG/M metagenome (GOLD analysis project Ga0075425, IMG submission 75300) | Bulk soil microbial communities from a Populus tree surrounding site in Tennessee, USA - Soil MetaG P. TD hybrid SBSTD4 | ecosystem: Environmental > Terrestrial > Soil > Tree plantation...
GCGACGGCTTCGAGCGTCGGGACTGCGAACTGCGGAGTACCTAAGAAGAGAACGCGCAATGCCGCGCGATTCTATGTCCGCGTCGTCGGCGCCTGGTCTTTCAATTTCGGCGGCGGCGCGGGCACCGGATTCACCGGCTGCGTCGTCGTTCCCTCCACGCCCTTGCTCGGCTCGGGCGGCGCGCCGCGCATTCCGTTCGCCGTCGGCGTCTGCTTCGCGCTCTTCGGCGGATGCGTCATCGCCGGTGGCTCATTCTGAAAATCGCGCGGCGTCGGCTCTCCGCGGCAACCGACCAGCGCGAGAAGGGCGGCGGCAATGACGAAACGTCGCATGAGTACGGTTCGTTCACGGCGCATGCCAGTGACGTACAATCCGCGCATGCGCAAGACGTTGATGGTTCTCCTCGCTTCACTCTTCGTGTGCGCGACGGCGTTCGCGCAAGTTGCCGACGGCGATCAGCATTGGGCCGCGCGCGGTGAAGGACACAGCGGCGGACACGCAAAGGCAGATCACGTCAACGCCGCGCTCGTCGCTTACGGGAACGCGGTGAAAGCGAACCCGAACGATCTCGACGCGCGATGGAAATTGCTGCGCGCGTATCGATTCAAAGGCGCCTACACGACGTCGACGGTCGACGAAAAGAAAGCCGTCTACAACGACGCGAAGAAAGCGGGCGAAGGCGCGCTGGCGGTGCTCGATCAGCAGCTTCGCGCGAAAGGCGTCTCGTCCGTGACGAAAGCGACGGAGAAGCAGATCGCCGATGCCGCGCGACAGATTCCGGGCGCGAGCGAGATCTTTTTGTGGGACGCGATCAACTGGGGCGAGTGGGCGCTCGCCTACGGCAAGATGGCCGCCGTGCGAGAAGGAGCGGCCGATCGCATCCGCCGCGAGGCGACGATCGCGTATCTCATCGACCCGAAGATGGAAGGCGGCTCACCCGGCCGCGTCCTCGGCCGCCTGCACGACCAAACGCCGCACGTTCCGTTCATCACCGGCTGGGCGTCGAGCAAGGAAGCGGTGAAGTTCCTCGCCGAGTCATACAAGATCGATCCATCGAACAAGATCACCGGCACGTTCTACGCGGAAGCGATGGTCAATAACAACAGCGACGCGAAGCCTGCCGCGATCAAGATGCTCGAAGGCATCGTCGCTGCGCCGAACAATCCGGAATATGAAGTCGAGCAAGCGGCGGCGACGGAAGATGCGCGGGCGTTGTTGAAGAAATGGAAGTAACCAGTGCTGAGGACTGAGGACTGAGGTGAAAGAGGGGCTTCCCTTTTTCCTCCAGTCCTCAGTCCTCAGTCCTTTGAATTTATTGTTGCGACGGCGTAGCCGCCACAAACGCCGAGTCGCCGGTCGCAGGATCGACGATCGTTGCGAACGCGACGCCGGTTCCCGCGACCGCGGTCACGCGCAACGTCGTGTTCTCGTCGACGTGCACACCGAGCTCGCGTTCGGCGTCGGACGTGAGCCACAACTGATCTTCGGGAATCCCTGACTCGATCGGTTTGCCGATGGTCTTTCCGTTTGCGGCGCGGGCGGTGATGCGGAACGTCGCGGGGATGATGCCGAGGTTGACGACGCCGATGTTGAGGCGTCGCTGCGCGATGTTGGGGAGACCTGCAATCGTCAGCTCGCTCGTGTCGCTGTTCGCCGTCGCGGCGTCGCGACCGCTGAGCGGCAGCTCGATCGACGCGCGGCCGCCGTGCGCGACGTCGGACGTTTCCAGCAACGCGACCGGCGCGCGGCCGACGCGATGCACGATCCATAACGTGCCGATTCCGTCGGGCCGCAAGAAGAGGTTGTGCACGACGTTCGGCCAATGCATCGTCTCGCGCGGCCGCAAGTGCACTTGCCGGTCGATGGCGCTGTCGCCGTTCACGTAGCGCAGCGAAAAATCGATCGGCTCGCGCAGCGGATTGTGCAGCGTGAGATCGCTGACCCAATACGCGCCGTTTGCGCCCCACACGCTCCCCACCACCGGAAACACGATCCTCTCCCGATGCGCCTCGGTGATCTCCTTCGCGTTCGGGATGTGGATGTGCCAGAGGTACGTGCCCAGCGGCGCGGGCTTCGCGTTCGGCAGGCGCGTCCACAGCTCGACGCCGCGCACCGACTTGTAGAAGCGATAGCAGTCGTCGATGTACGCGGAGATCGCCTGCGCGCGCATCGGGTTCGGGATGCCGTCGAACTCGTCGTACCACTCCGGCGACGTGCGAATGATGACTTTCGGCTTCGCGCGCTCGAGCGCGGCGATCACTTCGCTCTGAAACTCGCGCGGCGATGCGATCGGCACCTGATAGAAGCGCGTCGGATTCGGACGATTCGCGAAAAAGTAGAACGCGGGCTGATTCGAGAAGTCGAAGATCGGCTCGTTCGGTCGCGTGAGACCGTCGATCTCGTTGCGCACTTCGTTGATGCGCGCCTGTACTTCGCCGGCGCGCGGATCGACGATCACGTTGATGACGCGTCGCTGGTAGTTGATGACGTCGTCGATGCGCGCGTTGATCAAGTCGGGAATCCAGAAGAGGACGAAAAACGCCGGCAACAACGCCACGACGATGGCGACGACGAACGCGCGCGAGCCGTCGTCGATCCACAGTTTGCTCAGCGCGCGGACGGCGAAGATGCCGAGGAGCACGAGGATCGGACCGGTGAGATAGGCGGCGAAGTATTGATGGCGAAATTCAGCGCGGCCGAACGCGGTGCGCTGCGCGATGCCGCAGAAAACCGTGAGCACTGCGAGCGCGTGATCGAACGTGTCCGCGCGTTTTCGAAGAATGCGCTGCAGGTAGTACGTGACGGCGACGGCGATCGCGAGCGGGCTGAGGATGAGATGGAACTTCTCGAACAGCACGAAGTCGGCGAGCGTGTGCAGGTTGAGATCTTTGCGGAACGTCGAGATGAGATCGGGAAACGGCAGCGCCCAGACGGCGTCGATGATTCTTGGGATCGTGATGAACGACGTCGTCATGAACGCGCCGAGCGCGTTGCGGGATGCGAGGTAGATGACGAATGGCGCAGCGCCGATCGCGACTCCGGCGGCGAACCACGCCAGCGCGCGCAGCGGCTTGTTCCACTTCACGAACCACAGCACGAGCGCAGCGCCGATCGCGCCGGTGATCGTGTAGACGCCGATCTCATAGCTGAAGAACAGTGCGACCGCCGCGAACGCGCCGCTGGCGACGGCGGCAAAGCGGTTGCCGCGACGCAGCGCGATCCAGAAAAGCGCGACGGCGGCGACCTGGAAGAACGTGCGATTGTTCTCCGCCGTCGTCCACGCGCCCATCGCCGTCACGACGAGCGCGAGCGGAATCGACTCGAAGATGGCGATGCCGAGGAACCAGATGGAGACGCCGAGAAGCGCGCCGAGAATGGCCTGGCTGGCGACGGCGACTTCGAGCGAGCGGCCGAAGAGCTGCATCAGCCACGCGTCGAGAAGTCCATCTTCGAGCATGCCGTGCAGCGCGAAGACGTCGCGATAGGGCGCTTTGCCACGCAGGTAATCGGACGCCGGACCCACTGACTCGCCGCGATGGAAGAGATCGATCCACTGCGACATGTGCGCGCTCGACGCGTAGCTCACGAAGTAGACGAGCAGCGGAATGGCGATGTACGCGGCGATCGCCCAGGCGGCGCGCGGCGACAGCGGCGTGCGGATCACGATCGCGAGCAGCGCGATGATGAGGAACGTGACGACGACTGCCGTCCACGCGAAGGGCGTCGGCGACCAGACCAGTCCGACGATCGGCAGCAACACGAGCGGCAGCGCGGCGGTCGTGATCCGCTTGAACGTTTTCTCCGGCGGCGTGGCGAAGCTGATCTCGGCAATGCGCGAGATGAGAAATGCGACCGCCCAGAAGAGCGCGAGGAAGACGACCACGAACACCACTTCGAGAAAAAGAGTCACGAAGTGGGCGATGCGCCGGCCGGTGACGATGTAGCGGAAGATGATCCACGCCAGCGACTCGGAGAAGAGCAGCGCGTGATACGGATGGAGGTCGCGCGCGAACATGCGGCGCAGCCACGGGTCGTGCGACGCGCGAAGTGCGCGCGTTGCGCCGAATGCAAGGGCGAGCGGAAGAAAGAGGATCCAGCCGACTTTGCCGGTGGTCAGGTAGAAGAGCGGCGAGAGAAGAAACGGGAGCGCGAACGCGACACGATGCTCGTCAGTACGTTCAATGCGCTCCCCAAGACGGCGCAGCCAGATCGTCAGCGGCGGCACCATCAGCATGAACAGCGCGGCGCCGAGGTAGTCGCGGAGCTTGGAGTAGTGAAGGATCGTGACGAGGCCGACGGCGACCGGCTTCACCGGCGGCAGAATGCCGAACCAGAGCGTGAGCGAGAAGAAGACGCCGGTGGCGTAGCAGAAGGCGGCGAGCCACAGCAGCGCGGAAGCGATGCGGTCGTAGAGCGGTCGCGGCCGCGTCATCCGAGCGAGTGTATCGCGTGGGCGAGCGCGAGCAGCGCGCGATCGTCTTCGTCGTTCGCGTCGAAGCGCGCTTCGCGACGAAAACGCGACAGCAATGCCGCGATGGGACTCTCGGAAAACAGATTCGCGCGACGCGGCTTTCGCGACTCGAGAAGAATGCGCTTCACGCGCGGCGGCACGTCGAGCTTCACGTTCGCGAACCACAGCGGATCGTGATCGACGTCGAGCGCGGCCTCCGGCCGCGGCGGCAGCGGACGATTGCTCTTCGTGACGCTCGATCCGCGTTTGCGCGCGGCGCAAATCACGAAATCGCACGGAATCGCGCCGCGATCAACGAGCGTCGCTTCGTATCGGCACATCAATTCGACCATGGCGCGCTTCTTGGGCGCGTCGAACGGAAAGTCGTGCACGATTCCGTAGAGCAGATGCTGCAGGATCGTGCCGCCGATATTTCTCTGTTCGAGGACTTCGAAACGTTCGCGCAGCATGGGCAAGATTTCATCCGAGCGCACGGCTTCTGAGGGATCGAGATCGATCATCAATTGCAGCGGCGGACGCTCTCTCGGCTCGATACCGACACAGTGAGCGAGCCGATTGATGTGATCGAGCACGTCGTCGCTGAACTGAAATCGCTTCGGGCCGACGTACTCGTTCACGATCAGCGTCGCGTCGTGCTTCATGGCGCGCTCGATCTCACCCAATGCGTGCTCGAGGTTCTCGACGTGATGCAGGATCATGTGCGCGACGACGACGTCGTACGCATTCGATTCGAGCGTGTCGCGATTCAAATCGGCGACGGCGTAGTGCACGTTCGGCGGTGCCAGCGCTTTCGCGCGCTCGACTGAGAGATCGACGGCATCGATGCGCGCGACGAACGGCCACTGTGCGACGACGCGCTCCAGCCAGCCCTCACCGCATCCGAGAACGAGAACGCGCAGTTGGTTGCCGTCGAACCAGCGATGCGCCCACGACGACAGCCAGTCGCGCGCCGGATCGCCGGTAGCGCGCTCGTTGAGGTGCATGAGCACCGCGATCGACGCCATCCACGACGTCTCCGCGAGCGTATGCGTGAAATTCGCGTCGCTCCAGCGACTAGCGACCTTGTTGTCGCTCATGCGCCACGATTGCGTCGCGCAGCGCTTCGATCGTCGCCGCGGGCGCTTCGATGTCGGCCTTCCGTCCGTGCTTCACGATGGCCTCGCTGGTCACGGGACCGATCGACGCGAGCAGCGCGCCGTTCGGATTGGGCACTTTCGTGAAGAAGTTGTCGACCGTCGACGCGCTCGTGAACGTCACCATGTCGTACTCGCCGTCGAGCGAGCCTTCGGCCATGCGATTCTCGTACGCGATGGCGAGATCGACGTCGCCGCCGCGCTCGCGCAGCGCCTCGATCAGATCGTCGCGTCCTTCCGCTGCGCGAATCACCGCCGTGCGAATGCCGTGTTGATCTTGCGGCAACAGCGGCAAGAGTGCGGTGGAGATGAAGCGCTCCGGAACGACGTCCGCGATGACGCCGCGCGCGCGAAGATCGGCCGCGGTCGAATCGCCGACCGCCGCGATTTCGCAGCCGGCGAGCGAGCGCGCGTCCTTTCCTTTCGCGAGCAGACGCTCGAAGAAGAACTTCACGCCGTTCGTCGACGTGAAGACGAGCCACTGATACTCGACGAGCGCGTCGATCACGCGATCGAGCGATTCCCACGACATCGGCGGTCCGATCTCGATCGTCGGAAACTGCACGACGTCCGCTCCCGCTTCTTCGAGGAGGCGCTTCAGCTCCGAGGCTTGTTCGCGGGCGCGGGTGACGACGATCCGTTTGCCGAAGAGCGGCTTCGTCTCGAACCAGTTGATGACGTCGTGCAGCTTCACGACGTCGCCGACGACGATGAGCGCCGGCGTCTCCAGTTTCGCCTCCGCGACTTTCTGCTCGATGTCTGCGAGCGTGCCGACCACGGTGCGCTGCCGCTTGGTCGTGCCTCGCGAGATCACGGCGACGTGGCGATCGCGCGGCAGCTTGCTCGCGATCACCGGCAGGTTCGCGAATCCCATCAGGAACACGAGCGTGCCGTGCATGCGGGACAGCGCGTCCCAATCGACGCCCGTCGAGTCGTCCGCTTCGTGTCCTGTAACGAGTGTTACAGAAGTCGCGTAGTCGCGATGCGTGACCGGAATTCCGGCGTACGCAGGTGCCGCGATCGCCGACGAAATACCGGGCACGATCTCGAACGCCACTCCCGCTTTCACCAGATCCTCGGCCTCTTCGCCGCCGCGGCCGAAGACGAACGGATCGCCCCCTTTGAGGCGCACCACGCGTTTGCCTTTCTTCGCTTCGTGGATGAGGAGCTGATTGATCTGGTCTTGCGGCAGCGTGTGCGCGCTCGAGCGTTTGCCGACGTAGATGCGCTCGCAGGTGATGAGCGACGCGATCTCCGGCGAGACGAGCGCGTCGACGGCGACGAGGTCCGCGCGGGCGATGAGATCGGCGGCACGGCGCGTGAGAAGTCCGGGATCGCCGGGGCCGGCGCCGACGAGGTAGACGATGCCTTTGGTCATGGATGGAGCGCTCATCGCTTCATTCCCTGCTCGAGCAGCTCGATCGCGCCGCCGGCGACGAGCTCGTTCGCCACGTCATCGATGAGCTTCGCGGCGTCGCTTCCGTTGCGCATCACGCGGAGCGGCGTGTTCGCTTCGTAGTCGGAGAGGAAGGCGCGCACGGTGATCTCGCCGTTGTCGCGCGCGGCGTGTACGGCGATGCAGGAGTAGCAGTCGAGGCGCGTGTCGAATTTCTGCAGGACGCCGCGCTCGATGTGCGCTGCGCGCTCGGCCCACTCGTCGTTGATGGCATCGCGAACGAGCTCGCGCACGGGCGAGTCGGCGAGCGTCTCGATGGTCACGATGCCCTGGCCGGCGGCGGGAATCATCTCGTCGATCGTGAAGTAGCTCGTCACGTCTTTCGTGTAGCCGAGGCGGGCCAGGCCGGCGCCGGCGAGGACGATGCCGTCGAAGAGCCCGTCCTGCAATGTGCGGAGGCGCGTGCCGACGTTGCCGCGAATCGGATCGATCTCGAACGTGCGGTTGCGCGCCAGGAGCTGCGCGCGGCGACGCGGCGAGCTCGTGCCGATCTTCGTGCCGTCCGGCATCGACTCGAACGACTCGCGATCGCGATGCAGCCAGGCGTCGCGCGGATCGCCGCGCTCGAGAAACGCCGCGAGCGCGAAGCGGTCTTCGACGATCGACGGCACGTCTTTGAGGCTGTGCACGGCGAGATCGACATGGCCGCGGACCAGCGCTTCTTCGAGCTCCTTGATGAAGAGCCCTTTTCCGCCGATCGCGGCGAGCGCCACTTCGAGGCGTACGTCACCGCTGGTGCGGATCTGTTTGATCTCCACGTCGTGGCCGGCGCGCTCGAGGCGTACCGCCACTTCGTTGGCTTGCCACATGGCCAGCGGCGAGCCGCGCGTTCCGATTCGCAGTCGGCTCATCGCAGTCCGAAAATCTTCCTGATGGTGCGGCGCAGGAACTCGCGTTCCTGCGGTTCCTCCGACGACTCCTTCAGTTGCAGGATCGGGTAGTGGAGGATCTTGTTCACCATCTGCGTCGTCAGTTGTTCGATCGCGCTGCGCTGCTCGGCGCTGATCGGTCCGAGCTTGCGAAGGCACTTGTCCAATTCTGCGGCGCGAATGTCCTCGAGCCGTTGCTGCAGTTCGACGATCGTCGGCACCGCGTCCTGGGCGACGATCCGTTTGCGGAAGGAATCCACTTCGCGGGCGATGATCTCTTCCGCTTCGACCGCTCTCTTGTGGCGCAGCTCTTTGTTCGCATCGGCGACGAGCTGCAGATCGTCGATGTTGTAGAGGTACGCGCCGTCGACTTTGGCGACATTCGGATCGATGTTGCGCGGCACGGAGAGATCGATGAGGAAGAGACTGCGCACTTTGCGCGACGACAGCACGCGATCGACCTGATCGGGAAGGATCAGATGATGCGGCGCGCCGGTCGAGGCGATGACGATGTCGCACGACGCGAGCTGCTCTTCGAAGCGCTCGAAACGAATGGCCGTTCCGTTGAAGCGCGACGCCAGCGACTCGGCGCGCTCGAACGTCTTGTTCGCGACGAAAATCTGCTTCACGTTCTGCGACGCCAGATGCTCCGCCGTCAGCTCGCTCATCTCGCCGGCGCCGAGGAGGAGGACGCGAAGGCCGGTGAGATTGCCGAAGATCTTCTTCGCCAGCTCGACCGCCGCAAACGGCACCGACACCGCGTGCTCGCCGAGGCCCGTCTCCGTCCGCACGCGTTTCGCGACGCGCATCGTTTGTTCGAAGAGTTGATTGAGCAGCGGATCCAAGGTCTCCAACGATTGGCTGGCCACGAACGCGGTCTTCACCTGCCCCGCGATCTGCGGCTCACCGACGATCATCGAGTCGAGACCGGACGCGACGCGGAAGAGATGCTTGACGACGTCGCCGTGGCGAAGGACGTAGAGATGCTTCTCGATCATCTCGCGCGTCGTCATCGCGCGCGCCGCCATCCAGTTGACGAGCGCCTCGATGACTTCCTCGCGCGGCGACGAGACGATGGCCTCGACGCGATTGCACGTCGACACCAGCGCCGCGCCATCGACCGATCCCGTCTCCATCAACGAGCGAAGCGTCTCCGGCAGCTTCGTTTCGGGGACGTTCAGCCGCTCGCGCACGTCGACCGGCGCGGTGCGATGGTTGAGGCCGACGAGGATCAGAGGCATGGCGCCTCCTGCGGAGGCGAATGCAGAATGCAGAATGCAGAATGCAGAAACGTCTGATGCATTTCTGCCTTCTGCCTTCTGCCTTCTGCATTCCTAACCATGATGGATCCCCAGAATCGCCACCGCCGTGGCGATGACCGCGCACGCCGAGATCACCAGCGTCCGTTTCGTGCGCTGCAATCCACTCATCGCCGACTGCAACACGGCCGCGAACAACACCCACGCGACGACGGCGCCGACCTGCTTGATCCGCAGCTCGATCGGACCTGATGTCGTCTCATACGACCAGACCACACCGGTCACGATGCCGAGCGTGTAGATCGAGAAGCCGATGGCGAGCGCCTGATACGCGACTTTCTTGCACACCTGCAGGCTCGGGATCCACTCCCACAGCCGTCCGCGCGTCTTCGATTTCAGCGCGCGATCCTGGGCGATCGACAAATACGTGAAGGCGACGCCGACCATCAGCGCGGCGATGCCGATCGTGGCGAAGAGGACGTGCGAGATGAAGATGCGCGACGTGTGCGAGCGATCGATCTGCGCGAACGGCTCGCGCACCACCGCGGTGAGCGTGAGCAGAATCAGAACGAGCGGATAGACGAAGAACGACGCCGCCTGCACGCGATACATCGCCAGCAGCACCATCTCGACGGCGAAGACGCTCCAGGCGAGGAACGACGCCGCTTCCGGCAGATTCGTGAGCGGCGGATGCTTCGTGATCGTGCAGATCGTGCCGATCCAGATCGTGTGAGACGCAAAGCCGAGGATCATGACGAAGAGGCCGGCGCGCTGCAGCCGCTTGTCGGAGATGAAGAGCGTCGCCAGCGCGCAGATCGTGCCGATGCCGTAGAGCACCAGGGCCAAATACAGCGTCGTATTCGGCGAGATGCTCATGGCTGCTGTCCCAGTTTCTTGCACATCACGATCTTGTCGTCTTCGATGCGATAGAAGTCTTTGATCCGCGAGATCTCGTCGTAGCCGCTGCGCTGATAGAACCGAATCGTCGGCGCGAAGCATGGACGCGAGCGCGTCTCGATCAGCAGCATGCGTCCGTCCTGCCGCCGCACCTCATTCTCCACGAATTTCAGCAGAACCTGCCCAATTCCCTGTCCCTGCTGCCGCGGATCGACCGCGATCCAATAGAGATCGAACACCCCCTCGGTGCGCGGCGTCGGTCCGTAGCAGACGTATCCCTGCACCATCCGATTCGGTCCGCTGTCCGGCGTCTCCAGAACGCTGACGACGTACTCGCCGTTCTCGGGATCGTCGATGGCCTTGTCGACGAGATCCATCGCCCAGCGGATTTCTTCTTCGGTGAATCGCGCGACGGCAATGAGGATGTCGTGAATGCGCGCGCGATCGCACGCTTGCAAGCCGCGGATCTTCACGCCCGGCGCCGCCGCGCTTCCAGCCGCGCGTAGGGCGCAAAGAGATGAACGTGCTCCGACGGCACCCACGCCACGAAGTGAGCGACTTCGCCGTTCTCCGACTGCTCGCTGAACTGTTCGCTTATCTGGGCCACTTCGTGCAGCTTCGCGGTGAGGCGCGATTCCTCGTGCGGCAGATCGAGATCCATCAGCTCGCCGCCGGCCAGCTCCCGGTCGCGAATCGCATCCATCAAGCGATCGATGTTCCGTCCCGTCAGGGCGGAGACCGAGACGCTGCCCTTCCGGCGC
>Ga0075425_100008578_pt1 | contig 10846 bp, 11 predicted proteins | sample SoiMethybrSBSTD4_FD_75300 | JGI IMG/M metagenome (GOLD analysis project Ga0075425, IMG submission 75300) | Bulk soil microbial communities from a Populus tree surrounding site in Tennessee, USA - Soil MetaG P. TD hybrid SBSTD4 | ecosystem: Environmental > Terrestrial > Soil > Tree plantation...
CGAATGAACTCGGACGCGATGTACTTCTTATCCGCGTCAGTCAGGTGTTCGGGACCGAGCTGGACTGTTTCTGTTTCGCCGTAGTCTCGATCGTTGATCTCGACTACTCGGCCACTGGATTTGTCGACAACAATACGATCGGGCCTGCGATGGTATTGATAGAAATTGCCGGCGACACTTATGAGCAGCAGCAGCGATAGGACAATGCCACTACGTGCAAGCTGAATGACGGTGCGAACATCATGAGGATCGCGGTACAGGGAAAAGGTTCCGGCGCCGCTTTTGCCACCGGGGGCGTCGGAAACTGATTCAGCTCTCTTGCTGGTTACAGGTTCGTCGTGAGTCATAGTCTCATCCTTGTTGAAGACAAAAGCTACTTCTTCACTGAAGCGTAGCATCAGGCTTGTCATCCTTGATAAAGACCGTGCAAGATGTGGTACTGACTGCTGTGAGCCCAGAACGTAAGTAGCTCAGGACGTAGGTTTCGTAATACATCATTTGCTAATGCCAGGTATTTGTTGATGGTCACAAGCAACTGAGAGAACAAGATCCGTTCCAAGTAAGGACCGTTCTGAAGGGAGCCTCTGTTTTGTGTCAAAATAGTCAAGAGTCAATGCCGCGGGAATGCAAAGCCTGATTAGGCCGGATGCAGATCCTCGAGAAAACGAGTCGGCAAGAGAATGCCGACTCGCGGCAAAAACGTGCCGTTAAGATGGCAGGCACATGCCAGAGCGATTGACTGGTACGGATTGGCTGCAGCAGCTATTGTTGCTCACACCTCGTAGCACTGCTTAACAGGAAGTCCCGAATCACCCTGGCTTTGGAAGTTATTAGATCGCGATGTAAAAAATTAATAATGGAAATGACGACGGCACGGCGAACTCTCCAAACAGGCGAACTCTCCAAACATTGACAGTTTGGTGCTCTCCGAACTAGAGTGCGCTACGAAGTGCATATTGTAATGTTGATCATTTTGGTGTCAGGACTTATTCCATGAGAGGGATTGGCGGTCAGAGTGATGCCGTGAAAATAATGGGGGGTTGTGAATCACACGTTGAACTGAGATCCACCATTGTAGGCAAGTAGATGATTTTTGACGCTACCGTAAAGGATTTACTGATTAAGAAACTAGTCGCCTTGGAGGCGGTGTTTGACGCCGATCTAGTTTTCTACTTGGGGGCTATTGAAGCCAAAGCTCTAAGATCATTTCGGGATTTAATCGAAGACCTTAAGGCGGAGATAGACCAAGATGCCAAGGATAGGCTTGTAATTGTCCTGAATACGGGTGGCGGCTCGGCAGAGATAGTCGAAAAGATGGTTGAGATCATCCGACATCACTACCGAGAAGTGTTTTTCGTGGTACCCGATTTTGCGATGTCTGCGGGAACGATCTTTTGCATGTCAGGCGATAAGATATATATGGATTATTCTTCGTCGTTGGGTCCGATAGATCCTCAAGTATGGAATGGAAAACGATGGGTCCCTGCATTAGGTTATTTAGATAAAGTGCAAGAACTCTTGGGGAAGGCTCAGGCGGGCAACATTACAGATGCCGAGTTTCTGATCCTTCAAGCCCAGGATCTAGCAGAGTTAAGTCGTTTTGAGCAGGCAAAAGAACTAACAATTACTCTATTGAAAAGATGGTTAGTGGAATACAAGTTCAAAGACTGGGATGTGCATGAGACGACTCCGGCGCTAAGAGGTCAGCCAGTCACCTTAGTGGAAAAGGAAAACAGAGCAAGAGAGATCGCGGATGCTCTCGGCAACAACCGAAAGTGGCATTCACATGCTAGAATGCTCAGCATAGAAATGCTACGGAAGGATATAAGACTAAAGATAGAGGACTATAGCGGTGATAAGAAGTTGCAGCCATTGATACGCTCATACAACGATCTGCTCACGGAATTCGTCTCACGAAACGAGTTCGATTTCTTTCTGCATAGCAGAAGGTATGTTTAGGAGGAAGGACGTTGACACTCAGAGAACAGCTCGAAAACACTCTCGGCGAGAGCACAGAAATAACAGATCGACCTGGTTTCAGAAGGCTCAGTCATTTCTATGAAGATATGAAACGCGCAGGCGTGGTTTTCAAGAAGCAGTATGACTTGCCCCAATTAGATACCTTGGGCGGTGTCTGTGACCGAGAACCTATTAGTAAATCACGGCGAAACGATGTAGCTTTCCTAAGCGATTGATCAATCTCGTAACTTTAACCTTAACAATTGAGCTTCAAGACCCGCTAGGTATGATAGGATCGCGAGGGTTCTTCCTGGGCGCTGACTCCCGGGCTTCCGCTATGAGCGCGTCCCCGCGCTTATGAATTAGTTCAAACACATCAGTAAGAAAAACGCCGGGATGGTCAATCAGATCATTCTTGACGCGTTCCGGAAGCCAAGCTAATACCACGTGAGCAAAGTCGTTAGTTGCTACGCTCGAAACCACGTTAAGAGCCCTGTCCACGTGCATCGGCAGGACGCCAAGTAACGCGAGGATATGTTGCTCGCGCATGCGTATGGCTTTCAGAACTTCAGGATGCTGAGGTTGGGAGCACAGGTCGCGAAGATTCATGGGTCCTGTATACATCTGACGCCACTGAGCATTCCAAGTTCCCTCTCGAGGAAACCCCGCAGCAGCAAGATGCAGTGCCGGATCTTCAAGAATCCTGCGCGGGGAGTGAAAGGCTTGAGCGCTTTCGACGCGCTCTCTACGTGCATCTGTAGCCCTAGCCCTCATGTATAGCCGCGCAGTCTCCGAGTGAATCTCTTCACCGCTCGTAGTGTATTCGCGTCTGTGGCCGCCCCAGTCAAAGTAATCACTCAACCGATAGCCTGAGACCTTATCGTCGACCAAATCATCGTCTGTAATGTCGCGGGGGAAGAGATGCAGAAATTCCGAGTCTATATCGTCACAAATTTGAATATAATCCGAATACTCCGACTTGAAAGTCGGAGGATAAGTAACGCAAGCTTCAATCATCACCCCTGGGCCGCATTTCTCAGCCGCACACTGCATCGAGGTAACATAACCAGGGGTATAATGAGTGTCCGCGTCTACCTGAAGGATAAGGACATCTTGGAGATCCCAATTCATTGAACGAACCACTTCTTCAACCATCTGATTCCCGAAGTGGCGCGCGGGTACAAATCCGCGCTGCGGGGCATGTCCGATGAAGACTGAATCGTCCTTCGAGGCCGACTTGATCCGGTGTGCAACATCAACGGTTGAGTCTGTCGAACCATTGTCCACAAGAAAAAGCAGATTCCCGGTAGAATACGAACTATTTCCCAAGCCAAACCCCAATGAGGCGCAAGTATCTGCAAGAGTCTGTTCTTCATTAAGACATGGGATAACGATAGCGACGTGCAAACGGTCTTCAGGCGGTGCAACCTTATGAGTCATTTGGGCGCCTTTTGAGCCGCGAGTAACAAAGGAACTATGACGACACGCCGATAAGCCCAAGATCTCAAAAGCTACAGATCGAGTGAGCGAAACAATCCGGATAACATGGACTCGCTCTTATGTTCCAACAAGAACTTGCGCGCGCGGTTTGCAATCATAAGAGAGGCCTCGCATACGGGAGAGCAAGGGAGATGGCTGATCAAGGCACCCCCTGACCTATAACCCTGCGGATTTATACGACGGTACTCACCATCAAACTTCCAAGCTGCAATTTCGACAGCGCGCGAATCGATGTTGGATTCGCCCACACATGCCATGGACTCACAGCAGCAGAGTGGGTAACCAAGCGCTAGTCCCAATTCGATTTCATGGGGTTCGACCCGCCTGTCGATTTCCAGGATGCTTACCGCAGATCCGGAGTGGACTCCAACGCAGGCAAAACCCACACGGTCCGATGCGAAATCTAAGCCTTGTCGAATAGACCAGAATCGCATTGCCTCTGAGCACTCCTCCGTATCAACTATTAGACGAACGGCTGGTTTGTCGCACGCGAAGAATAGGACAAAATCCACAAGGGCGCTTGGACGAAGCTGCGCAGTTGGGAGCTCTTTCAGGCGGCTTATTGCTTTGCTTTCTGTCGTGTTCGATCCCATGTCATCGTGAGTTGTGGTTGCTTATCATCGAGTGCTTCAAATCCAGCCTCTTCCGCTGCCCTACGTGAAGCAATGTTTGACTTTCGCATATGAGCGTAAACCTTGTCGTAGCCGCTCTGTTCGCATGCCATGCGGTACGCAACACGACCGATCTGTTTGCCGCGCTGATCTTGGTTAAGATGAATCTGCACTGAAGGATGTTCTCCGTAGAGTTCGCACCTGATGACATTGATAAATATCTGGCCAGCTCGTTTCCCTCTTATGTGAATATGCCAATAGCGACCACCTAAACCGCCGCCACTTTTAGAAGTACCCTTGCCTTCAATTAGGAGAACATCCTTTGGATTGACCGCCTCACGTTTAATGTGAGGGACTGGTGGTGGTGCACTAGATCTTCTCGCTGGTCGCCTCGCCACCCTCCTTTTGGGTGTTTTTCGCTTCGTTACCATTGGAGTATCATCCCCTGGTCGTCCAACGCTTAGCTGTGATTAGCCGGTTGACGTGATTCTGAATCATCTCGATGCTGGGTGCCCATAGATCTGTCGGAAAGAATCCAGGCGATAAGGCTACGGCGAAGTCGATGACCCGTTCAGCAACTCCTTCGCTTTCAAGCGAATAGAAAAGCTGGTCAATACGCCTTAAGACATCCTTCAGGGGCGGGTCGTACTTGGGACCATCGTCGACCCAGTTGGAGTCTCCATTGAAGCGGTTGTTGAAATAGTCCATGTCAATGTGAATCAAGATAGGCCCTTCAGGGAGATCTGCCACCCACCTGATAAGGTCATCCGTGACGATGTAAGGGTGGCCTTGCCCTCCGTCTAGACTTGAGTCGGATGCGTTATCTACCCGCTCGAGTTTCAGGGCTGGGCGGAGACCGCCGGGTGCGAGTAGTTCGTCGGTTTTTTGGAGTGTGCGGACCGAGTAGGCACCCTGGCGATCTTTCGAATACTCCGTACTGCAGAGATGTCGAACATTAACACTCGGGAATAAGTGAAGGAGTGGTGACATAAAGCTGCCAATCCCGATGGCACCGCTCCTAACCGCAGACGCCACTGTCTCTGGGAGCCAGAGATCGAGAGCCAGGCCTGAGATCGAATCGACCCACGCCTCGCCGCCATTCACGATACGTGGCGTCATCAAGTCATCATGATCATCGACGTGGAGCAGTGTTATTGCTTGGGACTTCATGTCGTGCGTGATACTCTGCTTAAGCCATCGGCTCCAGGAATAGATTGTCCAAGAGTCATTTAAAGAAAGTTGCATCCCGGGCCTGCGATGGTGCGCGAAAGGGATGCCGGCAACATCGACCTTTCCGTAGTTCTTGGACCACCAATCCAAGCCGCTAACTATTCCGGGATCGATGTAGAACTCAGTACTCGTCGGCCGACCGAGAGAGAGTACCCATCCTTTCGGCGCTTCCTTCGCTGAGACCGTGAGCTCGCAAAAGTATTTTTTCAAGAACTCATTCCGGTCGTGCTCATTTTCGGGAAGGAGTTCACGGTCGACGCTTATCTCCACCGACTATCCTCCCCGGCTAGCTGAACAAGATTGCGACCGGAACACGCGTTCCAAACAATCGACCAGTTCGGTTCCTGTTTTAGTGAGCTGTGTTCCGCGCAAGGTTGGCAGCGCAGCCTCGATACGATCGGAGATCACATCCAGCTCTGCTTGCGCGCGGTCGCGGACTGGTAGTGAGGAGTCGTTGAGAGATAGCTGTCTCCAATACTCATGCAGTTCAACGAAAACAAATACTGCATGGAGTAGCCCACTCGGCGGCCTGAGGTCTTCTCTCCAAGGCGATTGTACGAGCGGTTCTTCGACCTCGACAAGCGGCACTGCCTGCTGGAGCAAATAAAGCTTCTGGTGGCGGTGCTCGTGAATTATCGAATCAGCGAGAAGATAAGGATCGATGAACCCGCCACTCACTCTTATACTTACGTAGAGGGTGCCGGGCGTGCAGCTGTCGCTGAAAGACACAGCTTTGTCTGGGTGGGCATCCAGGTCCCTGACGAACTGGATGTCGGCACCAAGAGTGCGGATTTCATCCAATAACGCGGGCCGCCAACTTCCGATGATCCTTAAGGATTTACGAACCAGTACCGTGCCTTCTCGCGCCGAAGCGTCGTCTTCGAAATAGATCCGTCTCCCAAACGGCAATCGCAACCACTGGTCATTCCGGTGAATGCGCGGATACTGCTCCGAACTCTTTCGCAGAGCATCCGTGAGCGCGGTCACGTAGTCAGGATCGGACGGAATCGGTTCCCCATCGATCGAGCGAACAACAACGCCTCGCATGTTCTCCGCCATAACATTAGTCCACAGAAAGACCGCTGGTTGGGTCGCTAAGCGATCCAACCACTCCGCCGGAGCTGTTCGCAATTGGGCAATTGCAGGCCGGAGCCGCTCGTATCGTATAGAGACATCGTCAAGAACCTTCTCGAATGTGAGCCGGGTTTCTCTTGACCAATTCCGCAATAGAATCTGAATAGTGGCCGCTGACCGTTCAGGACATTCCCAGGCGACGATGTCAATCGGCTCTAAGGGCTCGCGGGCCGAACAAGACCGGGCTCTGATTCTTTCGTCGTCTAACGCAGCTCTCATTCTTCGCCGGGCATGGCGAACGAGACTCAGCATCTCTTCGCAATATACCGTAGGATTCGAAAAACCCTCAGCCGAGTAGCGATGTGGTACAGCGCCACCACCACACACTTCAACCTCAGGGCAGTTCTGGCAAGTCTTCGATAACCCTTCTCTGCGAAGTAGCAGTCGGTGCGCTTGTATCTGAGATGAACAGGCCGCTTCAGCAATAGAGTGTTCGGCAAGATTAAGACCGAGACCAGTCGCGCCCTGAACAGTTATCTTGAGCACGTCGAGATCATGGTAGGAACCATCAGTCTCAAGACTTAATAGACTGACGTCGCCAAAGCCGAAAGCGTCCGTATCACTCGGGATACCCGCGATGCTGTTAAGTACTGCATCAAACATCCTAATGCGAAGATGGGGATAACGGTCGAACCACAAGTCGAAAGCACGCAACAACCAATTTTTATAAAGATCCTGATCAGTGAAGCGCCCTGGGGGTAAGCGCTCATGATTGGCATCGGGAAGTAGGAAATCCAGCCGCGGTGGAGTGCGAGCCGCGAAAAAGGCCAGTAGTTCGTCTGGATCGATTGTTGGATCGATAACCGCGATCAATCCCCCATAGCTCTCAGGATAGTGTTCAAGGAGATCAAGCGCCCGTATTGTTCTGTCGAAACTCGACATACCAGCGTGATCAATTCGGTGTAAGTCGTTAGCTCGGCGAGTCCCGTCGATGCTGAGCGATATACTTACCTTCTCTTCCACCAAGCATTGAATAGCTTGCTGATCGAGTAATGTGCCGTTAGTCTGGATGGAAAAATCGACTAGAGTTGCGTCGGAAACAGATGCTTTGATCCAACGCACTGTCTGGGCAATTCGTTCGGGACCTGCCAGAAGAGGTTCCCCGCCATGAAAAACAACAACTATTCGTTCCAGTCGCTCCGCAGCTGCGTATTCAGCGATTCTGTCGGCTAATTTACGCCGGGTGGCATCGGACATGAATGGCGGCTGATCCCGCCAACTCTGATCGGCATGCTCATACACATAACAGTAATCGCACGCTAAATTGCACCGTGAGGCAATCTTAATTAAAAAGGAGGTAATGCGAGCTGATCGCGATGACTGAACCATCACTCATGGCTTTTACGATCGACTGTGACGATGATGCATCCGATCGTAGCTCGAGATCGCGATCTCGGTTTCAGCCGAGGCGACTAGTTTTGCGTGGACTCGGTTTAAGGCGGGATGCCCAGGAGTCTGAGCTTTCAGCATTTGTCTGAGTTCTTCCCGGGAAACCAACTCCTCCTTTTTCTTTAACTCACGCGGCTGTGGATCAGTTTCAACTAACATAGAGTAGCTCTCCTATTTTCAAATATGCGGTGACTGCTCACAAACATTTCGACGTTTTTGACTCAAGAACGAACGAACTATAAGCGTAAATGAGCCGCTATTGCAAGATTGGGATTGAGCGGTTATTGAATGCCCAGATCAGCCAAAATTCGCTGTCAATAACGAACAGTACAAGCATCGAAGCCCTGAGCTCGTCCATTGAGTGCGCGTAGCATCGAAGTCCAATAAAGCCTTGACGCGCAGAACCCTAGAGACGAAATGTCCGGACTTAATAATCATTGGGGTACGACAAAGCCTTTGTCGGCAGAAGTATGCCATCGGCGGCAAGTTGATGCCGTTAGAGCAGCAGAATAATCCCGCATTGAGAAAACAAGACGAATGACCAAGACCTCGATCGTAGACAAGCGAATTCCCGGTCTAAGGCTCTTCACTAACGGTCGTAAGAGAGTGAACAAGAGTTAATGGTCTAAAGTGGGAAATAGATAGATCTGGCGGGCTGCTTTCTAGGAAAACTAGCGGGGCGCCGCAAGGCGACGTGTGGGCTATGACTGGTTTCCTTGAGTGCCGCAACGCTTGGGAGAAGGTGCAGCGAGAATAGATCTCCATCCGCAATCCTCTTGAATACTGATAACCCGAGCGCGACATAGCGTCTCGTCTCGCGGTAAGGCGGGACTTTGTATCTCGAGTTGATTACTGCATACTCGCCTGCATTATAGCCTGCCAACACTAGGTCAATCTTTCCACCGAACATTGCATTGAGGTCCCGGACATACCGCGCGGCTGCGTCGATCGATCGTATCGGATCGTGGAGATCGCGTCGCGTGAAGAGGCCGTATCTGCGGCCAGTTGCAGGAATAAACTGCATCATTCCTCTAGCGCCTTTCGGCGAGACGCAACGGGGCTCAAACCGCGTTTCTAGATAACCGATTGTCCAGAGCAAGCGCGGATCTACAGAATATCGTATCGCCGCTGCCTTGATCGCGGGATGATAACGAACTGCGCGTGCGAGTACGGAGGAGATATCAGAGTTCCTTCGACAACGACCGTGCGCTTGTGCAGCTATCGCGAGCAGAAGCAACGAAGACAACAAGAGCGTTTTCATGGCGACCGCACGAGGCAAGCGCCATGCCTTCGAGTATCACTTGACGAATCGAATCGACGTTAAGAAGCGTGCGAATCCTAGTCAGTGCCATCGCACGTTTTTTGTGGCACGCGTTTTGACATAGCTAAGGTTGCCAGGAGGCTTGGCCGGCCGAGCCAGTGTTATAAAAATCCTTCTCCACGATTAGCCGTTGGGGCGGGTTCGCTCGCCCCAACGTTTTGTCGAAAGTTAGTGCGAAAGCGATTGGAGGTGTGTATGTGGAAGCATATTAGAAAAAAGCTCTCGCGTTCGATGATCGAGCTGGACGGTGAGGTTTTGCAATCACGAATTGCGCGAGGAGGAGAAAAGCTCATTCGCGCTGCAGTGTTCATAAGAGTTGCTGAGCCGGTCTTTGTGTTAGCAGCCTTGTTGTTCGTGATCGGAGTCTGCCCCGCGCTGGCCCAAGCGCCAGGTGGCAACATCTTTGGTGGTTCCGACCAGACAGTGGGCAACGGCGTGCGCGAAGCCATTCGTTGGGCGAGGAATATTTTGTTCCTGCTCGGCATCGGAGCAGTCGCCTGGGGAACGGTGAATATCTTTCTCGAGAAGCCGTACGCGCGCCAGTTCATCGGAGGTGGAGCGTCGATGGCGTTTGGCGGAATCGCGTCGCTGGCCTACAGCTTCGCAAAAGGCCAGGCCGTTGATGTCGACACCGATGTCGGTCAGTGAGTCCCGTTGGGAGAAAAGGGGTTGACCACTTATGTTGCGGCCACGTGCGGTGCGATCACAGATATACCTGCCGGTGACGGTATTCGGTGTTGTGTCGAGCGATTGGAAGTTTGTGCTAGCCGCAAGTCTGTTGAGCTACACGATTCCATACTTGCTCGATCTCAAGCTGTGGAAGATCCCGCTCGAATTGATAACCACAGTGCTGGCGATGGTAATGACCATCGCCGTCCTCAATCTGATTCGAGTCGGGAAGAAACCGCACTGGCTGCAACACCAGCTGCGAGCGCGAGTGGAACACCCTGACCATCGTAGGCGACTACCGAGTGACCTAGTTCGCGGCGGTCGTTTTTGGATCAGGAACCGATGAGGAACATGGGCGCGCGCGAGTGCCGTCCATGCTTTAGGAGGTGCAATGGAGCCAGGACTGATCATTGCGGGGGCCGCCGGAATAGCGGGCCTAGGAATTGGTCTCAGAACTGCCGCTCGACTTATTCCGGTCTATATGGGCGCTAGTGGCGAGTTAAAAAAATTCGAAGGTAGCACTCGGGCCGCCGTGTATGCCGATATAGAGATGTTGGAGCGAGAGCGGCGCTATCTGGGATCACCGCCAGGCCGCAAGCGCGATTCGTCGATCGTTGGGATATATGAATCGGCGCTTAGACAGGCAGACGGTTCATATACGATGGGTTATCACGTGGAGCTTGCGCCAACAGTGTTCGGCGATGATCACGTGATCGAAACGCGCGCGGATGCGATTGCCCGGTTGTTGGCAGTGAGAAAGCCACCCGGTACCGTACTTCAGTTTCGGCTTTCCGTTGGAGCCGATCCGGGTCGGGCGGTGTTGCGTCACGTAGCGACGAGAGACGAAGGAAGGACTCACCCGGACGCCGCGCTGTTTCATGACCTGGGTGTGCAGTACTACCAGGAAGCGGCACTGAGAGGCGCATTCAAGCAATCGGTGCTGACGTTGTGGGTGCGAGTCCCGGTCAAGCACAGCAGCGACGCGCACGGCAGAGGATTGAATAACTTCGTGCCGGCAGTGAGCCGTGAGATC
>Ga0075425_100008579_pt1 | contig 10845 bp, 4 predicted proteins | sample SoiMethybrSBSTD4_FD_75300 | JGI IMG/M metagenome (GOLD analysis project Ga0075425, IMG submission 75300) | Bulk soil microbial communities from a Populus tree surrounding site in Tennessee, USA - Soil MetaG P. TD hybrid SBSTD4 | ecosystem: Environmental > Terrestrial > Soil > Tree plantation...
TTCTACTTCGACTACGGCTCGTTCGAGGAAGTGTTCCTCGGAACGATCGCGCAGGGCTCAGAAATGCCGACGCCGGGCGTCCAGAGCCAGTTCCTCGGCAAGTCGGGCGGCAACAGGTTCCAGGGCGAGATCTACAAGGACTACGAGCGCAATTCGTGGCAGAGCGACAACATCTCGTCGAACCTGCCGTCGCAGTACGTCTACAACGCCACGACGAATCCGTCGGGCATCCGCCTGGGCAGCAACGAGCTGAACGACTACAACGACTTCAACATCAACATCGGCGGCCCGATCGCCAAGGACAAGATGTGGTGGTACTTCTCGCACCGCTATCAGTCCACCAACGTGCAGCAGCCCAACTTCATCGGGGACATCGCCGGCATGCCGTTCCACACGGATCTGTGGAACCCGTCGGGCAAGGTGACGTTCCAGGTGAACCAGAACAACAAGCTCATTGGCTACTACCAGTGGGGCCAGAAGTCGCAGCCGAACCGCCTGCCGAGCGCCACGAACCAGTACGCGTCGGCCGGACCGACCTACGCGCAGAGCTCGGGCAGCTGGGTCTACAAGGGCGAGTGGAACAGCACGATCAGCAGCAAGATGTACGCGGAAGTGCGCTACGGCGTCTTCGGCTACTACTTCCCGCTCGTCGCCAACACCGACACGACGGCGCCTCAGGTCATCAACGCGCAACTCACGCAGTACTTCAACGGCGATCAGAAGGAGCAGACCGACCGCCATCGCGGCCAGATCACTGGCGCGGTGACGTACTTCAAGGACGGCTGGGGCGGCACGCACAACCTGAAGATCGGCGGCGAGTTCCTCGACGAAGTCGGCTACATCGGCTACCTGCAGCGTGCCTCGGGCAATACGATCGTCAACATCAACGGCAGCGGCACCCCGACGACCGTCGCCTTCTACGCGCCGACCGCGACCAACGTCGGCGGCGTCCTCTCCGGACCGCATGGCGAGCTGCTGAACGTCAACAAGCTCGGCACATACAACACGTTCCTCAGCGATCAGTTCACGACGGGCAAGGCGACGCTGAACATGGGCGTCCGCTTCGACCACTACCGCTCGTATTCGCCCGATCAGCAGCAGCTGGCGTACACGTTCCCGACCGGGTTGTCGATTCCCGCTCAGAACTTCCCCGAGACGACGTACGCGACGTTCAATAGAGTCGCGCCGCGCATCGGCGTCAGCTACGACGTGTTCGGCACGGGCCGGACGGTCGTCAAGGCCAACTACGGCCTCTACTGGTTCAACCCGGGCGTCGGCCTGGCGTCGGACGGCAACGTCAACCAGGCGGTCAAGAGCGTGACGTACAACTGCGGCAGCTGCTTCGCCGGCCAGACGGCGCCATACGCGAATGCAGTGGTCAATACCGCCGCGATTGGAACGCTGAGCGGGTCGGCTCTGACGGGGACCGTCTCAGTCGATCCGAACCTGAAGGATCCGTACTCGAACCAGTACACGTTCTTCCTCGAGCAGCAGCTGAGCGAAGGCGTCGGTGCGCACGTCGGGTTCGTGCTTCTGCAGATCCGGAATCAGTTCGGCATCATGCAGCAGCTGCGGCCGGCGAGTGCTTACACGGTTCCGTTCAGCTTCCTCGACGTCGGCGCGGACGGCAAGTCGGGGACCGCGGACGACGCGACGCTGACCTACTACGGCATCCCGAACTCGGCGATCTCCGGCTGCACGGCGACGACGACGACGGTAACGCCGACGTGCGCGTATCCGACGAACAACGTCGAGATGAACGCGGATAACCCGGGCGACTACAAGACCTTCGAATTCGCGATCAACAAGCGGCAAAGCCACAATTACTCGCTGAACTTCGGAGCGGGTTATACGTCAATGCGCGACTACCCGTCCACCGGCTCTCCGGGCACGCCGAACGGACCCGCGTGCAACGGCGGGCCGTGCGACTACTCGTTCTACAGCGCGAAGGGCACGGGCACCTACACGTTCCCGCACCAGATCATGGCGAGCATTTCGTACCGCTTCCAGGCGGGCGCGAACTACGCGCGCACCGTCAGCCCGACGGTCCCGGCGGCCAACAACGCGCAAGGGTTCCCGGTGTGCAACTGCTCGTTCAGCGCGTCGCGGCAGGGCAGCGCCACGAACACGACGGTGTATCTGACGCCGTTCAACGCCTTCCGCCAGGACAACATCTCGGTCCTCGACGTCCGCGCCGAGAAGACGTTCCCGATCATGGCGACGAAGGTGCGCGTGTTCTTCGACCTCTACAACATCCTGAACTCGTACGCGGCGGAGACGATCAACGCCGGCACCGGACTCAGCGCCACAGGCGTTGCGACGTTCCAGACGCCGACGGCGATCCTCGGTCCGCGGACGGGCCGGATCGGCTTCCGGTTCATCTGGTAGTTTTTCGGGCAGGTAGGGCAGGTAGGGCGGGTCGGTTGGGCAGGTAGGTGGGTAATCCCCACCCGCCTCACCCGCCTTACCTGCCCAACCCGCCCTTTACTGTTTCTGCAGCCTCCGCTGCGCGAGCTCGTAGAACGGATCGCCCTTCGGCACCTGACTGAACAGCGCGCGGGCTTCGTCGACGCGCTGCTGCCCGAGACGCGCGATCCCCAGGAAAAACCGCAGCGACGGCATTTCCGGTTCCAGGTCGTAGCCAATCGCGAGCGCGTCGGCCGCGCGCGCCGCGTCGCCGTTCAGCAGATCCACAACCCCCTCCAGCCGCTGCAAATCCGCATCGTCCTGGTGGCCGCGCGACCATTCGAGGAATTCGGCGCTGACGCCTCGGAAGCGCGCGCGATCGCCGGGACCGAGGCTGCCGCCGCCTTCGTCGCCGTGCGCGACGAGCGTCAGCAGCGACGCGACACGGACGCTGCGCTGCGGGTCGCCGAGTCCGCGCAGGACCGCCACGCGGACCGCCGCGTCGCCGCGGCCGTGAGCGCGCATGGCGGCGATGGCGATTGCGCGCATCGCCGGGTGGTCCGCCTGCGCGCCCTTGACGAGCGCGGCCTGCGCGCGCGCATCGGCGAAGGTGCCGAGATAGCCGAGCGCGTTGGCTCGCGTCAGCGGGTCGGATTCCACTCCGGGGGCCCCTGCCCCCCGGACCGTTGATCCCTCAGCGATCGCGATGAGCGCGTCGATGGCTTCGGCCTTGCCTGCGCGCGCGGCGCTGAACGCTTCGGCCCGGGCCACGAGCCGCGCCCGGCGTCCGTCCGGCCACCATTTGCTCATCGTCTGCACGGCCCACGAGGCCGCCTTGTCCTTGTGGCACTCCGTGCACGCGTTCGGAATGGCGAACTTCACGGTGTTTTCGGGCGCAGGCACGCCGATTGTGTGATCCCTTATCGTCGCCTTGATGCTGGCGACGGTCTTCGGCATGTGGCACTCGACGCACGACGTGCCCGTGCTTGCGGCCCGGTGCCGCGAATGATCCGCGGCCGCTTGCGCAATCGGCCCGTGGCACTTCGCGCACATCGCGTTGCTGGCGGCCGGTGCGAGTTGCGGATTCTGGTCGACGTTCGGCAGGTGCGGATCCGCGTGGCAGGTGGTGCACGTCGCGCCGCCCTTCAGGTAGCACTGGCTCTGCCAGAGTCCAATCGCGTCGTTCGAAAAGCGCCGGGGACGGCCGTCCGCCCAGTACGGCGGATCCTGCGACGCGTGCGGCCGCGCGTACGGCGCGTACTCCAGCGTCGGCACGAACGCGTCGTAGTAGCTGTCGCCCGCCGCGTAGTCCGGATTGATCGCCGTCCGGAGCGAGTGGCACTGCGCGCAGACGCCGGTCGCCGCGTCGGCGCTCAGCCGCGTCGGACGGACGATCGTTGCCCTGGTTCGCTCGGCGACGTGCGCCCGTCCCGGTCCGTGACACCGCTCGCACGACGTGCCGAAGTCGGTCCACGCCGTCGCGTACGTCCGCGTCGTCGGATCGTAGTGCTGCTCCTGCCGGCTGACGTGGCATCCCACGCACTGCTTGTTCCACTGCTGGACGACAAGCCGATCGTCTTCATCGGGACGGATGATGTCCGTGTTGTGAAACCACTCTCGCCGCTGCACATCCCAGCTCGGAGCCATCACGACGATCTTGCCGTGATCGATCGTGGTCAGGTAATGCTGAATGCGCCGGCTGCCGAGCGTGTAGTCGATGCGGTGTTCCTGCTGGCGGCCGGCGAGCTCGGATTCCGTGATGAAGAACTGGCCGTCGCGGGCGCGTACGCCGTATTGACGGCCGCGCAGCGTGATCGCGCCCGCCGTGAAGTCGCCGTGGACACTCGCCGCCGACGCGCGCTGGATCATCCGGCTGTGCCGGCCGCTCTTCCACGTGTCGTAGATCGAGCGATGGCACGTCGCGCACGCCTCCGCTCCAACGTATCCGCTCGCCGCGCCGCCCGTCGCTGATGACTGCTGCGCTCCAGCGATCGCCGCGGCGAGCGCAAGCAACAAGAAACAAGTAACAAGTCTCAAGGAACAAGTCTCAAGTGACAAGTCTCAAAGGCGAGGTCCAGTTTACAACCTTGGTTTTGAGACTGGATTGTTACTTGAGACTTGCTACTTGAGACTTGATTTAGCGTGGCGCGACGCCCAGGCCCCGCACGCGTGCGCCCGGGATGCGAATGCCGACCTTCACGTCGGTCGCCTTCGATCCGGCGGGCGAGATGTATTCGATGAGCAGCTCGCTCGACAGGCGGTCCGCGAGGCGATCGACCGCCGCCTGATAGGACGCCGCGGAGTAGACGAGAGTGAGCTCTCCCCGTGTCTGCGCGGCCAGGCGTCGCAGCTCGGCGACGCCGCCGGCGCCGCCCGCCTGATTGACGATCGCGTGGATCGTCGCGCCGCTCCGGACAATCGCAGCGATCGGATCGTTCCCCGCCGCGGCGGGCGCATCGACTCCCGGCGCGGCCGAGAGCATCACGACCGTCGAGAACAGGGATTCGGTCGCCTGCAGCACGCTCGCCGCCGCCGCGAGCCCGGCCACGACGTGCGGCGGCTCCGCCCCCGCCGGCGTGGGGCCGTCGGGCTCGAGCGCGGCGAGCCGCTCGAGCACGGTCGCGCGCGGGTCGTCGAACGTCGCAATCGCGCGCGGGGATTGTCCGAGCGTTGCCGCGATGATCGGACGATCGGCGCCGAGGCGTTGAACCAGGTGCGTCGCGGCCTGGATCATCTGCGGCAGGTCCGCACGAGTCGAGTACCGCGTATCAACGGCGACGACGATGGGGTAGTCGGCGACGCGGACCGAGAGAATCTCGCGCGAGCCTCCGGCTTCCGAGACAACGAAATCGTCCGGTCCGACGTCTACAAGGGGACGGTTTCGCGGGTCGGTCGCTTGAGCCAGTACGAGCCGGGACGTCGCTGTCGGCTGAGCGGGGGGTTGACCGTCCGCAGTGTTCGAAACCGAGCACACGAGACAGATGACTGCCGAGAGCGCCGCGGAACAGCCGAGCCGGATCACCGGACCCCATTATAGATTTGGGATTTGGGGACGACGAATTGGATCCGCTTCATAAGGACTTGCGAAAGCACGCAACCGCCACCTATTGACTTAAGTCCCCGGAGTTATGATGGCGGACGGTCGCGTCTTCAAAGTTTTGGTGGCGCGCCGGTGCGTTCGTGCCACAGAGGTCGCGATTCGTATCCGAAAAGAAACGCTTGCGGTTTGGGATCAGCTCTTTAGAGGAGGAGCGGACGACATGAACTGTAAGATCGGCAAGGCTGCTGCGCTCGCAGTGGCATTCGTTCTCGCCGCGGGAATTGCCGCGACGGCATCCGCCCAGGTATTCACCGGGCGCGTGGACGTCGCGGTCGAAGATTCCACCGGCGGACGATTGCCCGGCGTCACCGTGGACATCGCGGGGCCGACCACGCAGACGCAGGTCACGGATGCGCAGGGGACGGCGCACTTTCTGAACCTGCCCGTTGGCATCTACACCATCAAGGCGACGCTGTCCGGGTTCAACACCTTCACCAACCCACAGGTGCAGGTGGCGACCGGAGCCGCCACGCCCGTGAACATCCGCATGGCGGTGGCCGGCCAGGTGGAGACCGTCAACGTCACCGCGGCGACGCCGATCGTCGACACGAAGCGCGAGACGACGACGACCAACATCACGCTCGAGGAGCTCCAGAACATCCCGACCGCACGCGACCCCTGGGTCGTGATGCAGACCGTGCCGACGATTTACGTGGACCGCGTCAACGTCGGCGGATCGGAGTCGGGCCAGCAGTCGAACTACTTCGGCAAGGGGTCGCTGACGTCTGAGAACACGTGGGCCATCGACGGCGTGCCGATCACGGACATGGGCGCGACCGGCTCGACGCCGACCTACTACGACTTCGACATGTTCCAGGAGATGTCGGTGACGACCGGCGGCGCCGACGTGTCGAACGCGACACCGGGCGTGGCGCTGAACCTCGTCCTGAAGAAGGGCTCGAACCAGCCGCACGGCGGCGCGAACTTCTACTGGGAAGGCGAGAGCCTGCAGGGCAACAACATGGATCCGACGCTCGCCAAGTCGATTGGCGGATCGTCGGCGGCCTGCGCCTCCAGCGGCTACACGGAGCACTGCGGCAACCGCACCGACACGTACAAAGATCGCGGATTCGATCTCGGCGGCCCGCTGCTCAAGGACAGGCTGTGGGCATGGGGCCGGATCGGGCAGACCGACGTCACCATCCTGACGCTGACCGGTGTGCCCGACAGCACGACGCTCAAGAACTACGCGTTCAAGGCCGACGCGCAGGCGACGACGAACATGCGCCTGAACTTCACGTTCTTCGAAGGCAACAAGACCAAGAGCGGGCGTGGTGCATCTGCAACGCATCCCGCCGAGACGACGTGGAACCAGGCCGGTCCGACGAAGTACTACAAGGGCGAAGGCAACTGGACGCTTGGCCAGCAGCTGTTCGTCTCCGGACGATACGCGTACATCTCCGGCGGTTTTTCGCTGACCCCGCAGGGTGGTCTCAACACGGCCGTGTACCTGGATGATGCCGGCTCGTGGCACGGCTCCTACGTCAACTACGCCACGACACGTCCGCAGCACTTCCTCGGAGCGGATGCGAACTACTTCTCGGGCAAGCACGAGATCAAGTTCGGATTCTCCTGGCGCAAGACGCCGGTGGATTCGCTGAGTAACTGGCCGAAGGATCCGAACAGCCAGATTCCCGGTTACTCGATCTGGAATTCGTACCCCAGCATGTATTACCAAGTCGTTCGCGATCTGCCCGGGGGCTTCGAAGGCCGGTACTCCACGATGTACGTGACCGACACGATTTCGCTCGATCGACTGACGATCCAGGCGGGCCTCCGGTTCGATCATCAGACGTCGTCGCTCGTGGCGGCGCAGGTCACGGCCGTGCCGTCGGTGTCGTTCCCGGGTCTGCCGGCCAACCAGCAGCCCGGATACCTGTTGCCGCAACTATCGGCGGCCGACGTAAGCAACGCGTATGACTTCAATGTGCTGTCGCCGCGCGTCGGCATGACGTACGCGCTGGACGATGCCCGGAAAACGATCGCACGAGTCAGCTACGCGATGTTCGCCTCGCAGCTGCAGGCAAACGCATCGGCGTTCATTTCACCGATTCAATACTCGTACGCGCTCTACAACTGCACGGACAAGAACGGCAATAAGCTCTGCGATCCGAGCGAGGTGAACGGCTTTGCCGGCACGAGCGGAGTCAATCTCACGAACCCGAGCTCGCTGACGACGGCCAACAAGATCGGCGACATCACGGCGCCCAAGACGCACGAGTTCATGGTCGGACTGGACCACGAACTGGCGCCGAACTTCGGCGTCAGCGCCACCGTCACGCTCCGCCGCAACGTGAGTGTGTTGTGGAATCCGCCGATCGGCGCCACATCCGCGAGCTACCTCCCGGCGGGATTCTTCGACGGGACGTTCGCGAACGTTGGAACGGTGCACGTGCCGTTGTATGCCTTGCCGGCCAGCGTCGATCCAACTGCCGGATACGTCACGCAGAACCGACCCGACTACAACCAGCGCTACCTCGGCTTCGAAGTCAGCGCGACCAAGCGGATGGCGAACCACTGGATGGGCCGCGTCGGCTTCGGATCCAGCACGTGGACCGAGCACTTCAACTCGGACGCCGCGAAGATGGATAAGACGGTCGGGCCGACTCAGTCGCTCTTCCCGTCCACGCTCACGGCCTCCGGACCGCTCGTCGACGGCGGACCGGTCGTCATCCAGACGTCGGGCAGCGGAAAGAGCGCCATCTATCTCGTGCCGCCGGTGTTCCAGTTCTCGGCCAACGGGATGTATCAGGGACCGTGGGGTCTCAACTTCGGCGCCAACCTGCTGATGCGGCAGGGATACGCCGAGCCGTGGTACCGCAGCAACGTCAGCACGGGCGACGCGCTGAAGCCGCTCAAGAGCGTGCTCATCGCGCAGACGGCCGACGGATCCCGGCTGCCGGCGGTCACCGATGTGGACGTGCGCGTCGAGAAGCTGTTCAAGTTCGGCAAGACCAACGTCGCCCTGGACCTCGACGTGTTCAACCTGTTCAACTCGGGAACGACGCTCGGCGTTCAGTACGACGCGCGGAAGACCGGAGCGACGGGCTACAACAACGTCCTCGAGATCATGCAGCCGCGGATCGCGCGAGTCGGCGCGCGGTTCTTCTTCTGAAATCCGTCGGAATAAAACGACATCAGACCCCGGGGGCATCGCGCCTCCGGGGTATTTTTTTCGGGTTCACGGTTCACGGTTCCGGGGTTCGGGGTTCGGGTTCGGGTTCCGGTTCCAGATGACACTGCGCCTTTGCTCGCTGGCGCTCGCTGAACGATCGTTTCCACTCCTCGCCGTTCGCGTCCAAGTAGGCCAGAAGGCGGGTCGCGGCGCCTATGGCGCGGCTCGCCAATCGGATCATCTCCGCGCCGGCATCCTCGGTGACGTACTTGCGGCGCATCGCCTTCCAGACGTGGTTTCGGGTTTCTTCGAGCTCACCGCGGGCGATGCGGAGCTTTGCGGCGAATTCAGACGGCCAGAATCGACCGAAGCCCTCGGCGGTGTTTGCAGGTCAGAACCGCGGAACCATGAACGTAGAACCTTGAACCTTGAACCCTGAACCCGGCGCTTTATCCCGCGTCAGTACTCCGTGAACAGGCGCTGAAGGTCGTTAGGGTTCACGGCTCAAGGCTAAGCGCGGCTCGCCAGTCGATCTGAAAATACAGAACCCGTTCAGAGAACCGTGGAACCCTGAACCTGGAACGTTGAACCTTGTACCTTGAACCCCTTTATTGAGGGGGACTCCACCCGAGACGCGTCAACGCTTCGCGGGCGGATTCGTCGAACGGACCGCCGATTCCCAGATACCGGCTGTAGTTGGCAACGGCGGCATCGTAGTCGCTCTTGCTCACGACCCACGTCCGGGTCGTCGACACGTATCGTCGCGAGCGCGCGTAGCGCAGTTCGTGCGCGCGTGCGAGGTTGTAGTAGCCGACGCCTTCGCCCGGCGCCACCGCCACCGCTTCGCCGAACGACTTGATGGCATCGTCGATGGCGCCGCGCGCCACCTGGACGACGCCGAGCGCGTTGAAGACGTCGGCGTCCTTCGGCCACCGGGCCGCCGCCGCTCTGATGGCGCGCGTGGCGCGATCGTAGTCCTTTATCTGCAGGCAGCCGTCGACAAGGTCGAAGTACACGGGCTCGAACTCGGGCGCCGCGGCGAGCACCTTTTCCCACTCGGTCACCGCTTCGCGATACAACCGGAGGCCGTAATTGGCCTGGCCCAGCGCGTAGTGCACCCACGGACGCGCCGACTCCGTCGACGCGGCTGCGGAAAGGCTCGCGCGCGCGGACTCGAGATCGCCGCGTTGATACGCCTCCCATCCCGCTTGGGCGCTCGCGTCCGGCGCCGTCGGCGACTTCGACACGAGGACGTCGGTGTGCTTGACCGCGTCGGGACGCATACGCATTCCAGGAGGGACGGGCGTTGCGCTGGACGCGGTCGGCGCGGACGGCGGCACCGTCGGTACGGGAACAACGGCCGAAGTCTCAGCCGGCGCGGCATCGGCCGGCTTCGCGGCGCTCTCCGTCGCAGGCGATGACGGCTGCGGCGCTGGAGCTGGAGCCGGCTCCGTCTTCACCGGCTCTTCGGTCGTGCGCGCGGGTCCGGGCGTCGCCACGAATCCGCGCCGCGCGCGGACGCTCACGCCTTTGCGCTTCACCGTGACGGCGATCCGATGGAACTTTCCGTCGAGCGGCGCCGACGATCGATAGCCGAGGACGTAATAGGTTCCCGCCTCGGACGCGATCTCGGCGACCGCCTGGTCGAAAATGTTCGAGTTCTTGACGACGTAGCCGCCGGTGTCGACGGCGAGGCTGTTGACGGAATCCGCGCCGATATCGAACGACGCCAGGAGGTTGCCGAGCGTGTCGTCGTGCGGCGCGTAGTTGCCGATCGGCTGCCGTCCTTTGTCCAGACCGCGCGCGTCGAGGCTGTAGATGCGCGCGTTGGCGCGTGCCGCCAGCGCGACCGCCTCCTGCACCAGCGGCCACGTCGCGTCGGCGATGAACCCTTCCGACAGCAGCAGAATCGTTTTGCGGCCTTCGATCCGCTCGAGGCCGGTCATCAGCCCTGCAAGCGTTCGCAGTGTCTGCTCGCTCGAAACGCGGATCTCGGCCGTGTATCGCTGGGCCTTTGAATAAATCTCGGCGTCGGGCGGCACTCGGCCGCAGGCGGACGGATCGTCCGCGCACGCGCGTCGAACGGCGTCCTCCAGCGTCGGATCGTTGCGGAGGCCATACCGTGCGATTGTGATCGCTTCGGCCTCATTGATGCTGGGCCATTCGCGCAATTCGATGCGCTGGCTCAGGACTTTGCCGTTCGGCTTCACCGACTTCACTGCCG
>Ga0075425_100008580_pt1 | contig 10845 bp, 16 predicted proteins | sample SoiMethybrSBSTD4_FD_75300 | JGI IMG/M metagenome (GOLD analysis project Ga0075425, IMG submission 75300) | Bulk soil microbial communities from a Populus tree surrounding site in Tennessee, USA - Soil MetaG P. TD hybrid SBSTD4 | ecosystem: Environmental > Terrestrial > Soil > Tree plantation...
TTCCTCTACGGTCCACATTAGGACAACATTTCCATTCTGTCGCGGATACGACCGGCCATAGACGCAAACGTTCTAGCGGATCGTTCGTCGATTTCGTCTACGTCAATAATGGCGCCGGTTCTACCGTCCCACGCGTACACCTTATTGATTGCCGAAAAGCACACTTGCGCGTCGTCGCGCCAGACGATACCCGTCATGGCATCCGCAAGCATACGAAACAACTTATCTACGTCCGGCTTTTTCGTATGCGGTAACCAACCGAATTGGTATTTACGAATGGACGACGCCGGATACGGTAAACGGAATTCGCACATGAGGCGAATAGGTCCGGCGAATGGTGGACGTTCGTCCATTGCCTCTCGCGCAGCGTGCCGAATATCCTCGCGCCATTGCGCCGCACGCTTACGCGATTCTGCGGTACCGGCCGGCAACATGGCGCCGTTAGGCATCCGCGTGGTGGAACCTTTCGGCGTCGGTAATCCGCTTACGTCAAACGCGCATGAATTCACGAAACGCGCCGCAATTCCAAATCGCGCACGTCTTCCTCATGCAACATGATCCGATCGCCTACCATAATCGACCAAATCTTTCCGTGTTGCGCCCAATGATATAACGTGCGTTTCGGAATTCCGGTACGTACGGATGCGGCGCGAACCGTTACTAAATGGTCCGCGTGAATCGCGGCTAGGTCGCGCATGGATTGACACGCTATGCACACTTGTGCCACGGCGTCAATGGGTGGCTACATGGACTTTCGCCGGTCCACCAGTGGTTGACGGCCGGTCCATCATTGCGCTACCGTGCAACGCATGAACAACCACGGGAACGCAACGGCGCCGCCGGAAGCGTCGATATTGGCGCACGAATTCGTTAATCGAATGGCACGGTTGGGGATATCGCGACGCGAATTGTGCAAGCGGACCGGACTATCACGTCAAACGTTGCACAATATCGAACACGGGGGAAAAGTCGATTTGCGGCCGGCCACGTTGTCCGCGTTAGATGCTGGTCTAATGTGGCAACCGGGAACAACATACGCGTTGTCTATGGGGGACATGACGGTACTAGAAACGGCGGATGCGATGATGCACGCCGATAAAGAGAATTCCTATAGGTGGCGAATCGTGGAACGTATCTCGCGTATGTCGTTGGATGATTTGGAACGCCTAGTATCAATCATGGAAAGTGAGACACTAGAAACCGATCCGGACGATACGCCATTAACCACGGATGACGTTATCGCTAGGGTGGAACAATCCGTTATGTCTAGGATTGAAAAGCGATTGGCAGATTACCGTGACAATGGAACCGCGCAATGAGGGATCGAACGACCTAGACGAATATCGTAGGCAGATATGTGTATTACGCATCGCGTATATGTATCTGTTTAAGCAGTACCTAGATTTGGACGACGAATTCCACAAACTCTTAGGTTGGGGGAACCGTGACTAAACGAACCGTGCAATCACCCGCGGGTGAGACTATCGAAATCGTAAGCGATGAGGATTGGCAAGCCTTAACCGCCTTGCCTATTCAAACGATTTCGCTATGGCAACCGCGCCGGCCAATCCTAGGCGCGTTATGGACGCATGGCGAATTCACGGATAGTAGTGGTCAAGCGTCTACGCGGTTGCTCGAATACGCACGCACATTAGGCTACGAAACTGGCGCTACGAAAAGGCCGGGTACGCAAGCCGGCGCATTGTCCGGCATGTTGCGCGGCGCGGTATTCCAACCGGCGGTAGAACGCGAGATTCGCGGCAAGCGATGCTTTTCGGTAAAGCTAGTGGCAATGCCGGAAGCATGGTTTAAACGGTTAGATGCGGAATGGCCGCACGTCAACGGCGCGACGCCGGCAACCGCAACCGCTGCGCCAATCGCGGAACCATCGCAAGGCGACCGGGAAGCGGCCGAAACGGTCGCATCTATTATCATGCCGAAAATCGATGAACCGGAATTGTTCATTCCCTATCAACCGGAACCGGTCGCGGATTACGCGCCGCCGGCCTACCTAGACGTAGCATCGTCCGTCGCAATGGCGATGCTGACGCAAGTAGTGGAAATCATTTCCGCCGGTTCGCAAGATATTGGAAAGGTCCGCCGGTTGCAAGCGGACCTAACGCAAGCATCGGACCTACTCGCGAAACGGTTAGAGGAAAACGCGGCCATGCGAAAGTCCATTCGCGATCTAGGTGAGGAAGTCGCAGCGTTGCGTTATGAACGCGACGGATTGCTAAAACGCTTGCGCGCCACGGAAGCGAACCTAGAACACGCGACGAATCCGGACATGATGCGTATAGTCAACGAACGGGTACAAGCGGAACTAGCTAAGGTAATGCGCGCTGCGCCGGCGTCGCCTAAGGGTACAGACGACGCGCCATGATTTTGTTAGTCGCAATCTGTAGCGTTATCACGTCGGCGTGTGTTGTTTATCAATCGCGCCTCATCTTGCGAATGTTCCGCGAGAATGCTGCGCTACGCGACGAATTGCGTACATTGTATTTGGAAGCGGTATGGCCGGCGCACGAACCGGAACCGGACGGACCATGATCTACGACGACCCGAAAACCGATATCGGTTACGCGATGGCGTGGAATCGTATTGTATGTGAACCGGCCACGGCGTACCGGAATCTAATGTTTTGGTTGTTCCATTGCACGGATTGCGGATGCGGTATGGAACCGTACCCGTTTTGCGAGTGTGTATGTCATGGGGACGAATCATGACGGAAAACGAATCATCGTCCGATTCTGCGGAAGCGCGCCGCATTGTCGAAACGCTAGGTCTAACCGATCATGTCCGGCGAATTGCGGACGATGCGCCGCCCATGCCGGCCGACGCGATCGACTTATGGCGCCGGCTACGAACACGGAATGAGGCGTGATGGCGTGTTGTCGTAGGTGGATGGCGCCGCTTCCGAACCATTCGAACGTGATAACCGAACACGTATGCGGACGCAACGCCGGCCACGTTCCGCCGTGCCAGTGTCCGTGCGGCGCGAGCATCACGAAACGGAAACGGATAGGTGACTTGCAAACGGAAGCGAACGGTAGTAGCGTGCGCGTTGTCCAACCACGAACGGAAGGTAATCCGCGAGCATGAGTACAGATTTTGGTGATCCCGTCTACGTTGACGCCGTACCGGAAGCAACCGGTAAGGGCGGACGTAAGTCCATCACGCCGGCCATGGAAGTGTGGCTAGGGAAAATCGAACCGGGCAAGACGGCGCAACTGCCTAGTAAGGACGAAGACGGCGGACACCCGGTCTCGCGTGTTTCGCAACTGCGAAAGGCGGCCGGTACCGCGTTTAAGATTGAAACGCGGCCGATCGTTCCCGGTAAGCGGTATGCGATCTACGCGACCGTTAACGGGAAGGTGAATAAGCTAGCGTCTGCCAACGGTACGGATGCGCCGGCCACGGCGCCAGATGCGGCGCCAACGGCGTAGGTTTCGCGTCCCCCACCCGCGCGACGCTGCGGCGCCCGGTCCCTACGGTTTTTCGCCATTGATCCCGTAGGTAGACCGGGCGCCGTTGCGCGCACACTGCGAACATGGCGCCGTCATCCGATCGGAAACGATCACGTCCGGCGCGTTTCGGTAGTGCCATCCAACGATGCAACCGTGCGGACAGTACGACGGATGAGGAACGCGAACCATGCCGGCATCGTACGCCGCGGGGGATGACACGCCGCCGGCCGGCCTAGGCGGCGCCGCTTGCCTCCCGCGTGGGCGCGTGCTGCGCCGGCCGGATCGCCCGGTACCTAGGGACCGGACGGCCGGTTTCGCGGCGTAGAACGCCACGTAGCGTGTGACATGCGTCACAGGCTCGAGCCACGCAAGGCGAAACCGCAGCGTACGGCCGGTTTCCACGTGGGTAGCGTTGCTTCCAATGGTAGCCACGTGGAAACCAATCTGTTACCATGGTCCCCATGAACAACCACGAAAACCGGTACTTCCGGACCACGCGTGCGCGCCAGACCGGTACGCACGTTACAACGGCGCATGCGGACGACCTAGGTCTAGATCGCGGCGTTTCCGAATACGACGGTATGGAAACCACGCGATGGTACAACGCATGCGAGGAACATGGTTCCATCGTTGGACACGCGACACTTTCGCTAGCTAAGACGTTCGCAAGCGTTCCGGCCGAATGGTGCGAGGAATGCCGGGAAATGGTGGCCGCACGATGAACGCCGCAACCACGCACGAAACGACGGGCGCCCAACCGGGCGCCCGTTCGTCGCGTCTACGCCTAGTCGCCATCGTTCGCATTTCTAAGGATCGCGACAACGAATCATCTACCGCGAACCAACGGTACGAAATCCCCCTATGGGCAGACTCGCACGGAATGGACATTGTTCATACGTATACGGAAATCGCAACGTCAGGATTTAAAGACGTGCCGCGCCCACATTTGGACGATGCGCTAGCGATGGTCCGCAACGGACTCGCGGACGGAATCATCGTTTGGAAACTCTCACGGTTTACCCGTAAAGGCGCCATGGAATTGTTCCGCATGATGAACTACTGTCAAGCCGGGAACGGATTCCTCATCGCAACCGTGGACGGTATCGATACACGGAACGCCGACATGGCGGACATTATCAAACTGACCGTGATCGCGGAACTAGCGAAAGGCGAATCGCAAGCGAAATCCGATCATGCAAAATCGTGGCATCGTGGCCGGTTGCGTGGCACGAACAATAACGGGAAACCATTCCCGCCGGCCGGTCGGCGTCCGTTCGGTTACGACCGGCCAACCGCCAACACGTTGACGCCAAACGACCGCGAGGCGAAAATCGTTAAGGCTATGTGCGAGGATTTCGCAAGCGGCGCCCGTTCGCTGCGCCGCATCGTCCGCGACCTAAACGACGCCGGCATACGGAAAGACGACGGGCGCCCGTGGACGCATCGCGGCGTCGGGTACGTGGTTACGTCCCCAACCATTGCCGGTGGGCGCATCGTGGCCGGCGCGTTCGTGCGAGGCGAGTGGGACGCCATTGTCGATATCGAACTAGTGGAAGCTTGCCGCGCCAAACTACGCGATCCGTCGCGCCGGACCATTACGACCAATGAACCGCAATGGTTGCTTACCGGCATCGCCACATGCGGCCGCGAGGGATGCGAGGGTACATTCCGTGCTAAGAACCACGCGACGACCGGCCACCGGTACACGTGCAAGGCGTGCAACCTTTCCGTGATCGTTGCGGAAGCGGACGCCGTCGTAGAGGCGTACGTACTGCGCGTACTGTCCGGCGATGGTTGGCGCATGCTGCGCGCCAGTGGCCGCACGCATGACGCATCCGCAATTGAATTCCTCACGGCGCGGCTAGACCACGCGCGGACGCGATGGATGGCCGGAAAGATTTCGGATAGCGAGTGGGACGCAACGCATGATGCGATCATGGCGCAAGTGGAGGAAATCAAATCCGCGCCGATTGTAGAACTACCGGACGTAGACGATTTGGAAACGGCGTGGCATCATCCGACGTACGCGCTATCTGTCGCGCATAAGCGTCAAGTGATTGAAGCGGCGTGCGAATCGATTACGCTACTTCCGTACCGGCATGGTTTGACCGGCTACGACCGCGTAGAGATTTCGTAGACGCAAGTCCGCGAACCGGGCGCCCGTTGGTTTCGACCGCGGGCGCCTTTTCGCGTTCGGCCGCATGCTGCGCTAGCACGTTCGCCACGATGCGCCAAACGGCCGGATCGGTCACGGTTGCCGGCATCCCTCGCGCCTCTCGCGCCGCTAGGTTGCGCGCCACGGCGTCGCCTAGCGTTCCCACGCCGGCCACCGTACGCCGATAGGCGCCGCGTGTCCATCCACGGTCCACGGATTGGCACCTAGGTGGCCGCTAGACGGGCGCAACGGCGGCGCCGGTACCCACATGGCCGGCGGCGTGCCAGACGCCTCTACGGGCGGCTAGTTCACGGCGTTAAACGCGATGCCATCCAAATAAACGAATGCATTCGTACCGCCGGCAACCGCGCTTGACGCAACGCTAATGACGCCATTCGTTTGAATAAATACCATTGCAACGCCATTGCCACCCATTGGGGTTAGAAAAACACTGTCCGCCCGTGGACGAAATCCCGTCGGTAATGTAAACGCTGCGACGCCATAGCCAAGTGTTCCGTTTTTCATGCAACCTTGCAATTGCGCCATATCACCGGACTTACGATAACGAATCGTCGCGTTCGCGTCGAAATTGATCCAGTTGTTTTGAAACGTAACCGCCGTCCACGCCGTTGGCGCGACGACTAGCGGCGTCATGCGATTTACTTCCGTCGTAATCGGTTGTCCCCATGCCGTCGCATCTACCATCGTTTGCGGTTGCGGAAGTGTGATAGCCATTCGCGTTTATACCCTTAGTGATTGCACGGCGGACAGAATATCGGGATCGCTAATTACCGCCGGATCGTATCCCGGTCGTTCGATACCGTTAGCGATCGCGCTTGCGTACTTATCGCCAAATCCCGGCATACCGGCCATTTGCCACGTGTGATCTAGTGCCCATTGGCGCGGGTCCGCTTCGCCTTGCGTGGAAACGCACGCCGACGTACGGTAAATAAAATCATTGTCCGCAGCTAACATTGCGATATCACTATACGCCATAATTCATCCCCTAAATGGTAGACCAAATGAACGATAGATCGAATGATCCGGAAAATTCCGGTTGCACTACGCCACTAGGCAAAACCAATACCGTAGCCGCTAACCGTTGTCCGCTGTAGTAAGCGGACGCAAATGCGATATTATTGGGCGGACGAAATCCTACCGGCATCGTAAACGCCGGAACATTGGCGGTTCCATTTTGAATGTATCCGCGCAGATAAACAATGTCGCCAATCTTGCGATATTGCGTAGCTTGCCAACCTGGAACGTTTACCCATCCGTTTGTAAAGACTGTGATATTTGCCCACGCCGTTGGCGTCGTATTCGTTTTGAGATTCGTAACGTCGGTATGGTCCGCGTTCGATTGCGTGGTAAGGCGGTTAATCTCATCCGTAACCGGAATTCCCCAGTTACTAGTGGAAATAATCGTCTTAGTGGTCGGCCGATTGATTGCCATTACTTTGGTCCCCAAATCGTTAACGGATCATTCCACACTTGACCACTTGACCAATACGCCGGTTCGTCACCGTATTCGTCCCACAAATCCGTATCCCACAATGCGATATCCCAACCGGTCGGTATTCCCTCATCGATATAGGCGACCGGTTGGTCTAGCGACAGATTCGTTACCCACGTGCTAGGCGTCAACGTATGTAGCACGGATTGGACGTGCGTAACGATTGTCCATCCCCATGGGTTTTCCGGATGATGATAGCTAACACGGATTAGCCAGTTGAGAAATACGCTTAGCGTCCACGGCCACGCGTCCGATTCCATTGGTACGAACGACAATGCGTTAAGGCGTAGGACGGCGTCCCCATATCCGTCTAGGTAATCATTCGCACGTGTTGCTAGGTCGCTAGAATTGCGGTTAACGAAATCATGCCGTTGGTACGTCTTAACGCCGTACTGTATCTTGCTATCCGTATTGCTAAACACTCGCGCGTTACCGCCGGCATTCGCTAGCGAAACCTCATTGATAACGCGTGCTTGGTTCCATTCGGTAACTAGAGCGTTTGGACAGACGGTAGGCGCGTTCGGATCGGTAGGGATAGTGTCCACGGGCGCCCATCCGTCATGCAATCGCGCCGTGAGGTTTGCGGATACCGTCGTTAGATGCGTGTCACGCGTAGGCCATGTGCGATCGCGGTAGACGATTCGTCCATCGCGTTCGGCGTAGAAATAGCCTCCCTCGCTATCGGACGTAATACCAATCTCATCGCGAATACTGCGGCCGGACGGATCGACACCCTGTTGCTGCCAGACGCCGGGATCGATCGCACGCAATGGATATCCGAATACATCTAGTAACGCCGTGACGCGCTTACCGGACTTACTAAACGCGTATCCTCCACTATAACCCATGTCCCCGTCCAAATTCGGAACGGTTTGATTGGCGGCTAGTGTCGTTACATCGTATGCGGTTATCGTGGTGACTTGCCTACCGTCAATGTCGTAGGCGTCACCCACGGAATCAACCACGCCGTACGCTAGCGGATAAGTGACGCCGGCATAAGTCGCAGTGATTCGGATGAGTCTTCCCGGTCGGAAATTGAATGGGTGCGGATCGGCAAATCTATATTCCCCATCACGGTTGTCTAGGCCGAGTGTGATGGATGCGGCGTCGTACCGTTCCGTATACTTTTCGCGGCCATGACGGATCGCAATGGATTTCGTATCGCATGTGATATCACGCCATCCGAAATCCGTAGTAGGCGGCGCCGTTTCTACGACATAGCAATTCCGATAGCGCGCGCCCACGATGCTAGTCTGCGACATGAGGATATTTAGAATCGGCGCAATGGATACTGCGCCGGCTTGCAAGTCGGAAACCTCACTTGCAACTTGCACCCATTCCGCAGACGGCGTAACCGTGCCACCATTGCTAGACGACCATATAGCGCTACCGGCGGCGTTGTACTGTCGATAACCGACGCCGGTTGATCCCGGCGTAGTTGTCGCATCGTAAGTCGCAACGTCCGAATAGAACCGATACGTACAACCGACCGTTACGGGAATGGTCGGACCAATCGCCCATACATTGCTACCGCCGGTTCCCGGATACTGTTGTATCTTTTGCGCGAACGTACCGTCGTCTGTTACGTCCGTCGCGATTGGCAACACGTTACCGCTAGTGTTCCACGTCCATCCCCAACCGTCCGGAATCTCATCGTTATTGCTATCGACGAATTGCCAATCCGTGCGACGGTTGTTAATCACGTCACCTTTAGTGGACAATTCCACTTTCACGTCCACGCCGGAATCGTGCCACGTCATGCCGGCATCTTTCCGGTGGTACGTTCGTACTCGCGCAGTGCGTTGTAAACCTGTTTACCCACTTCCGCACTAGCGGTTAGCGCATAGACGTTAATGGTAACGTTGCCAAATCCGCTACGACCTAGCGGTACAACCGCTTCCGGTCCGGCTTCGCCAATCAACGCGACCGTTGGGCGCGTGACAATTCCGCCCGCGGCCATTTTCGGGATGCGGAATTCGTTGCCACCGTACTTCGGTACCCATGACGGAATGGTGATTCCGAAACCGCCTACGGTACTATTCCATAGGTATTTGATTGCGTCTACCGCTTTACGGAATGGATATGTAAGAACGTCCGATATACCGTGCATAGCGTTATTAATCGCGTTCCATGCACCATTGATAAGGTTTATCAGTCCGTTCCACGCCGTCTTAGCTAGTTCCGCACCCTGTTGGAATGGCGCCGCGATGATATGCGCGACATTAACTAATGCATTCGTTACTGCGCTTATCGCGGTTTGCGCCGCAGACTTTATCGTATCCCAATTTCGTTGAATGGCTAGAACCGCCAAACCAAACGGACCGGTAATGATCGCGAGTAGCAACGGCCAATGTTCTTTAATCCAATTGAATACCGTAAGTACGGCGTTCTTTATCGTATCCCAATTATTGACGATGAGTGCGACCGCGACGCCGATAGGTCCGGTAAGGATAGCGATAAGTAGCGGCCAATTATCCTTTATCCAATTGAATACGCCAACCACGATATCTTTAATCCAATTGAATGCGCCTACGACGGCGGACGCCATCGCGTCAACCGCATTCCTAAACCATTCGACATTGTTATAGGCCCAAATCAATCCGGCCACTAACGCGGCAATCGCTGCGACCACTAGGACGATAGGGTTAGCGAGTAGTTCGGCGTTAAGGATTAGTTGTATCGCATTCCAAATCTTTATCGCGGCAACGATCGCGAGAATGCCGGCCACCAATGGCACGATCCAACCCATGTTCTGTTGCATAAAGTTTATGAACGGTTTGATAACGTCAAACACTTTAAGCAGAATAGGCAGTAGCATCGTGCCGATTGTCGTTTGCAGATTCTCGAATTTCGCTTTAAGAATATCCTGTTGGCTACCTAGGTCGCCGGAATTCTTAGCAAATTCACCTTGGTACTTACTAGTCTTTTCGAGAATCAATTCTTGCGTAGCGATGGCGCGGCCGGCGTCCGTTACCTTTCCGGATGCGTCCACGTAGCCTTTCGCCATCGCCCGTGCATCTACTTCCGCCTTAGAAATAGAGATGCCGTATTGCTTTAAACCTTTCGTCTGCCCTTGTAACGCTTTATCAATCGCGGCCATGGCGTCTTCCGTGGTACCGCCAACGATCGCGGCCATATCCGCGGCGCGGGTCGAAAGACTTTCCGTTGATTTCGCAGCGTCGCTATTGCTTATACCGAAACCTGTAAGGATACGTCCGGTTTCCGCGGCCATCTTTTGGTAATCTTGCGCGGACAGACCCATCTTATCCGCCGCGGTTTTCGAGAAATTCTCTATCTCTTTTGAAGACGTGCCGAATGCACTTGCGACGGCGTCCATCGCGTCGTCCGCATCCGCTGCGGCGTTAATGCAATCCTTACCGAAATCCACTACCGCAGCGGCCGCTAGACCAGTAGCGATACCCTTACCAATCCCGACCATTTTATCTTTCATGGTCTGGGTTTTGTTTTGGATATCGTCTACGCCTTTAACGGCGTTAGTTACGTCCGCGAGGAATTTGAGGGTAAAGGTACGGTCGGCCATCGTTACCTAGGCGGTTTGTAATCCCAATCCTTAAACGCTTTATCTAATGCTTCCCCCCACATTTCGAAATAGCGTTGCCCGCGCGCTCGCGCCGTTGGATAGAGGAAATAGCCGGCGCCGGAACTATTGCCGCGCCATGGCATGAATTGAAGCGTTGTCTTCCGCCGTT
>Ga0075425_100008582_pt1 | contig 10842 bp, 9 predicted proteins | sample SoiMethybrSBSTD4_FD_75300 | JGI IMG/M metagenome (GOLD analysis project Ga0075425, IMG submission 75300) | Bulk soil microbial communities from a Populus tree surrounding site in Tennessee, USA - Soil MetaG P. TD hybrid SBSTD4 | ecosystem: Environmental > Terrestrial > Soil > Tree plantation...
ATCAACCACCCGACCGACGTCGCGTTCAATCCGATCACCGGAATCGTGTCGATGGCCGTCTGGCACAACCACAAGATCCGCAACTACGACCCGACGACCGGGCTCGTGGCGGTGGAGTGCGGGCGCGGCCCGGGGTTCGTGGGCGACGGGCTGCCGGTGGACGCCGCCACGCGCATGCGCTTCCCCAGCGCGGTCGCGTACGGCCCGGACGGCACGCTCTACGTGGTGGACGGCGGCAACGACCGCATCCGCACCATCAGCCCCGACGGCATCATCGAGACCTTCGCCGGCGACGGCATGCAGGGCTTCAACGGCGACGGGATGGACCGGCTGGCCACGCGCTTCTCGTTCCCGCTCGGCACCTCCGAGGACGCCGACGTGGGCGGCGCGCTCACGTTCGGGCCCGACGGAAACCTCTACGTCGCCGACTACCAGAACCACCGCATCCGGATGATCGACATGAGCGGCGGCGCGACCGACGGGATCGTCACGACGGTGGCGGGCGGCTACGTTCCGCCGTCCGACCTCACCGCGTTCCCGCCCGAGGTGGGTGGGTTCAGCGGCGACGGCGGCCCGGCGGTGGACGCCGAGCTGAACTTCCCGCGCGACATGGCCTTCGGCCCCGACGGGAACCTCTACATCTCGGACCACGCCAACGACCGCATCCGCAAGGTCGACATGACCACCGGAATCATCACGACCATCGCGGGCAACGGCGTGCGCGCGTACGCCGGCGACAAGGGCCCGGCGACCGAGGCGTCGCTGAACCAGCCCTCGGGGATCGCGTTCGGGCCGGACGGCGACCTGTACGTCGCCGACCAGTGGAACTTCGCCATTCGCAAGATCGAGCTGGACCTGTAGGAGGAGCGATGCGCGTCATTCACGTTTTCCTGTTGGCGGGAGTGCTGGCGGCCGGGGTGGGCGCGGCGGGCTGCGAGGCGAAGTGCAAGGACATCGACACCGTCTGCACGCTCGTCGGCACGGGCGAGGCGGGGCTCGATCGCAACGAGGGCACGCCGGCGCGCGAGTCGGTGCTGTTCCTCCCGCAGGACACGGCGTTCCTGCCCGACGGGAACCTGGTCATCACCGACTGGAACAACGCGCGCATCCGCCTCTACGACGCGGAGTCGGAGACGGTGAGCACGATGGTCGGGAACGGCATCTCGGCGGACGGGCCGCCCGGGCCGGCGCTGATGTCGAGCCTGAACCACATGACCGGCGTGACGCTCGACGGGAACGGCGGGCTGCTGATCGCGGCGTACCACAACAGCCGGGTGAAGCGGCTGGACCTCGACTCGAACATCGTCGAGTTCCTCTGCGGGACGGGGTTCCGCGCGTTCTCGGGCGACGGCGGGCCGGCCGAAGAAGCGGACCTCGACCTGCCGGTGGCGGTCGTGGTGGACTCGTTCGGCCGCGTGATCATCGCCGACCAGGCGAACAACCGCCTGCGCCGCGTGGACGCGAGCGACATCATCACGACCGTGGCCGGCACGGGCAAGGGCACCGGCACGGACCCGGTGACGATGATGCCGAACCCGGAGTGCATCGGCGCGTCGGCGCAGGGGACGGTGGACTGCTTCATCGACGGCGATCTTCTGACCGCGACCTTGAACAACCCGCGCGGGCAGTCGGCGGAGCCGAGCGGGCGCATCGCGATCGACGCGGACGACATCATCTACGTGGCCGACACGGCGAACAACGCGATCCGCCGGGTGGACCTCGCCGGCGACTCGATGACCACGCTCGCGGGGCTCGGGCCGATGGAGGCCGGGTACTCGGGCGACGGCGGACCGGCGCTCGAGGCGCGGCTGAACCACCCGTCCGACATCGAGGTCGCGGCCGACGGCACGCTCTACGTCGCCGACACCGAGAACCACTGCATCCGTGCCATCACCCCGGACGGGACCATCTCCACGGTCGCCGGCGTGTGCGGCGTGTCCGGCCCGCTCAAGGAAGGCAAGAACCGGCTCGAGACGCACTTCAACCGGCCGTTCGCTCTGTCCATCGGGCCCGACGGCAACCTGTACGTCTCCGACACGGGGAACAACGCCATCCGCGTCGTCTACATCTCCACGCCGCCCCTGTGAACTTCCTCCGCTTCAGTGTGGCGTGCGCCGCGGTCGGGCTCGCCGCGTGCGGCGCTGGTGCGACCGACGCCGGCGCCCCCGACGCCGGCGGCGGCGATTCGTCGGTCGCGCCGCCCACGGGCCTGTGCGCGGCGACGCACGCGTGCACGGGCGACCCGGCGGTGCGGCCCTACCGGCGCAGCGAGTTCGCGTTCGCCTACGACGAGGCGCACCACCAGCTGGTCGTGCAGGGCGGCTCCACGGCCGTGTCGGTGACCTGCAACTTCCCCACGCCCGAGCTCAGCGACGAGACGTGGATCTACGATGACGAGTGCGGGACGTGGCGCGTGCTGGCTGGCGGGGCCGGGCCGGGGGCGCGTGCCCGGCACATGGCGGCGTATGACGCGGCCGGGAACCGCGTGCTCGTGTTCGGCGGGCGCTTCACCACGACGGGCTCGGGCTACACGGTCTTCGGCGACCTGTGGGCGTTCGACCTCGCGACCGAAACGTGGAGCCTGCTCGCGCCCGAGGACCCCGCCGGACCCGTCCCGCGCAGCTCGGCGGCGATGGCGTTCGACGACGCCGGCGGGCGCCTGTGGCTCTTCGGCGGCAACGCCTCGACGAACGGCGCCGCCTACGCGCCGCTCCAGGACACGTGGTACTTCGACGTCGCCACCAGCGCGTGGGTGCTGGTGACGGCGGGGGCGCCGGATCCGGCGCCGGCGCCGCGCCTGCTGATGGCGTCGGCGTTCGACCAGGCGCGCGGGCGGTTCCTCGTCTTCGGCGGAACGGACGACAGCGCCTTCAGCACCAATCCTGCCAACTACAACGACCTCTGGGCGTACGACGTCGCGGGCGGGCAGTGGATCGGAATGGCGGCGGGGGCGATGGAGCCGTCGGCGCGGTTCATGACGGGGCTCGTGTCGGACGCGGCCAGCGGGACGTACCTCGTGTTCGGTGGGCACGACCTGACGAACCTCGGCTACACGAACGACCTGTGGCGCTACGACCCCGACGGCGCCGGCTGGGCGCTGGTGCGGGTCGGCGACCGCTACAACAACCCGCCGACCGGCTTCTGCATGTTCCCGGTGGACTACACGACGCCGGACTTCGCCGCGCCCGACCGTCGCAGCTCGCACGCGATGGTGATGTCGGCGTCGTGCGGGCACGCCATCGTCTTCGGCGGCAAGACGGACTGCGGCGCCATCGACGACACGTGGTCCTTCGACGTCGCCTCTTCGACCTGGGTGGAGATGGTCGCCGCGACCGAGGGCGAGTCCTGCTGGCGCCGCTGGAACGGCGACTTCACCTTGTGCAACGCGCTCTGCTTCTAGAGCGTCCGCGCGCGCTCTACATGCAGGGATCGCCCGACACCGGCGTGTAGTTCGGCGGGTGGCAGACCGTCTCGACCGTCTGCGGGCCGGGGATGATGCAGCAGGAGCCCGCGCCGTAGACCGCGTCGCAATCCAGGTCGCCGCCGCAATCCTCGGTGCAGATGAAGTGGTTGTCGATCTGGCTGTCGGGGATGACGATGTACCAGCAGCTCAGGCCGGCCATGCACTCGCAGTCGCGGCCGCTCGCGCAGGCCTCGCCGGGGCCGACGGTGCCGCCGCCGCCGGGGCAGGTGCCGGCGCCGCCGCAGTCGGTCGGCACGACCGGCTGGTTGAACTCCTCGATCGTGCAGGCGGCGGGCTCGAGGCCGAAGTGCATGATCACGCCGCCCGGTCCGGCGCCGGGGTCGGCGAGATTGCCGCCGACCGCCCAGGTGCCCTGGCCGTCGCCGAAGACCGAGTGGAGCGCCTGCTCGATGCCGGTGACGCTGGGGTCGATGTCCCCGTTGCGGATGAACCCCGCCCAGCCGAAGTAGCCGGTGACGACCGGGCTGGTGGTGGGCGAGGTCCAGACGCTGATCATGCCGCCCGGGGAGAAGCCCTGGTCGAAGACCGACCAGGCGGTGCCGTCGTAGTGGAGAAGCGTACCGGTCGAGATGCCGCCGATCGCCCAGACGTCGTCGGACGCGTTGCCCCACACCGAGATGAGGTCCTCCTCGGTGGGCGAGGGAGTCGCCTGCCAGATGGAGCCGGTGAAGTGGAAGATGACGCCACCGCCGCCGACGGCCCAGACGTCGTCCGCGGCGGAGCCCCAGACCTTGAAGATCGTGCGGCCGCTCGGCACGTCCACCGAGCCGGGGATCCACTGCTCGCCGTTCCAGAAGAGGAAGACGTCCTGCGGGCCGGCGGGGTTGGTGTCGCCGCCGACTGCCCAGACCGCGTCGGGGGCGCTGCCCCATACGCCGAAGAGCGTAGGCAATGGAACGTAGGGGCAGTCGGAGTCCATGGTGCAGGCGACGGTGGTGTCGTTCGCGCAGGTGCCGATGGCGGTGTTGCAGCCCGAGGGCACCGTGCAGGTGCGGCTCCAGACGCCGCCGCTCAGGTGGTAGGCGCGCGCGTCGGCGCCGACCGCCCAGACCTCGCCGGACGAGCCGGAGACCCACCAGAGCGTACGGTCGGCCACGCCGGTGGTCGAGAGCCAGCTCGTGCCGTCGTAGTGGAGGAGGAGCCCGCGCTCGGCCGCGGCGTTGCCGCCGACGAACCAGATGTCGGTCGGCGAGCGGGCCCAGCCGGAGAGGACGAAGTCGTCCAGGCCGGAGCAGGCGGCGGTCCAGACCGAGTCGCCGTGCTTCTTGCAGCCGCCGCACGAGGCGGTGGCGGCCGCGAGCGCGAAGCAGGTCGCGAGCTGGAAGGCGAGGGCTCGGGAGCGCGCGCGATCGAGCATGGCGGTCTCCTAGTTGATGACCACGTCGAGCGTGTAGTTGTTCGTCTCCCCGGCGTTCTTGGGGAAGACGTGGATGCAGCGGAAGAGCAGGCCGCTTCCGGCCGGCGCGCTGACCGTCAGCGTCTCGGAGGCGGTGCCGGCGTTCGTCGACGACATGATCGTCGTGCAGCCGTTGGCGCCGTCGTAGATCTCGATGTCGAGGTCGCCGCCGGTGGGGTCGAGCGTCATCGTCACGGTCTCGGTCTGGCCGTCGGTGATGCGCACGTCGTAGAAGTCGCCCGCGTCGCAGAGGCCGAACGGCATCGGGCCCAGGTTCACGAACGTGTTCGACTGGGCCGGCACGCCGCAGGAGTTGCTCGGCTCGAGCGCGTCCTCCATGCACATGAACGGCGCGGCGTCGGTCGTCGCGACCGCGTCGGTGCCGGACGAGGAGTCGGCGATCGCGTCCGTCCCGGTGACCGTGGAGTCGGACCCGGCCTTGGGGCCGCAGCCGGCGGCGGCCAGCGCGGCCACTGCCAGGAACACTCCGCTGCTCGAGCTTCGTCGCATGTGCCTCCTCTGCCTACTGGGGGATGATTTCCATCGAGTCCATGGCGAACCGGCCGTCCCGGTCGGTGACCTCGACGTCCACGATGACGCTGAGGCCGCGCACGTCGTCGGGGACGACCTCGACCGGCAGGCCGGCGTAGACCCACTCCCCGTTCGAGTGCTTGAACGTGACGGTGTAGGGAAGCGGGCCGGCGTAGGTGCTGCCGTCCTCGGCGAACGTGATCGTCGCGTCGACGTGGGCGTCGCGCGGCTGCATGTTGTGGATACGCAACGCGACGTAGAGCACGGTGCCGCCCTGCAGGAGGTAGTCGATCGACACGCTCTCGCCGGGCGCGACCGGCGCGAACTCGTACAGGCCGGCGCCGATCTCCACCTCCGGTGGGCCGTCGATGGCGACGCCCGGGCAGCCGGCGGCCAGCGCCGCGAGCGCCGCCGCGAGGAGGACCGACCGCTGGGTCATGGCCGGAAGCCTAGCACGAGGAACGCCAGCTCGAAGGCCCAGTGCGAGCGGAACGGGGAGGGCGCCCCGGGGCCCCGGGGGAGGTGCTCGACGGCGATCGGCTCGAGCCCGACGAACCAGCGCCCTCCGGGGAGGACGCGCAGGCCCAGCGCGACGCGCCAGAGGAGCCCGCGGCGGGTCTCCTCGGAGTAGCTCTCGAACCAGTGCAGCCCGGCGGACAGGTACGCGCTCCCGCGCAGGGCGGCGGCGAGCCACTCCGCCTCGGCGGCGGCGCCGGCGCGCCAGGACCAGCCGGCGATCTCGGAGAAGCCGAGGACGCCGACGGCGTCGGCGGACAAGCCGAACGGGCCGCGGGAGAGGAGCTTCACGCCGAGCGAAACGCCGGCGCGCAGGCCGTCGGGCACGCCCTGGCGGCCGACGACCACCCAGCTCGCGCGGGCCTCGAGGCGGAAGCGGCCGCGGAAGGTCTCGGGCGTCGCCGCGAGCGCGGCTGCTTCCGGCGCGGCGGCCGGCGCGGTCGCTGGGGCGGAGGAGACCGTGCTCGCCGGCGCGGAGGCGGGCGCGGAGGTCGCCGCGCTCGACGGTGCCGTTGCGGGGGCGGAGGCCGCCGGGCTCGACGGCGCGGACGCCGGGGCGGCCGCGCGCGCCGGGGCGGCGGCGCCGACCGCGAGCGCCGCCAGCGCCGCCGCGCAGCCCCACCGGCGCCGCGGACGACGTCTCGCCTCCGCGCCGTGCGCGACCTCGGAGAAGCTCACCGCGCCACTCCCACGCCGGCGGTGATGATGACGTGCTCGACGTCCCCGACCTCGCTGCTGCCGGCGCCGATGAGCACGTTGTCGTGGATCATCAGGCGCGCCTCGGCCCGCAGCACCAGCCAGTCGAAGAGGAAATACCGCAGCCCGGCGCCCACGTGGAACTGCAGCCGGCCGCCGATGTCCAGGTTCGACGGCGTGCCGTCGACCAGGATGAAGCCGGCCCCGGCGCGGAAGACCGGCAGGAGTCGCCCGAGCCCGCGCACGCCCCACGTCACGCCGCCGCTGACGACGACGACGTCCACCTCCGCCGCCGGCGCGTCGGCGACGTTGCCGCGCGTTCCCTCCGCCGCGGCGTACGCGCCCATCGACAGCCACGGGTGGTCGAAGACGAAGTGGTGGGCGATCTCGCCGCCGTAGTAGAGCCCGCCGCGCACCGCCAGCCCGCGGCCGAAGAAGATCCAGCCGAGCGTGGGGACCACTTCGAGCCGCCCGTCGGGCAGCCCCAGCCGTGGGGCCGGTCGCGGCTCGTCGGCGGCCGCGGCGCGCGGCGAGGCCATGGCCGCCAGCGCCGCGGCGGCGCGGAGGAGCCCGGTGATTCGCATCGAGGAGTCAGCCCGCGTCGCCGCCGTCGGCGCCGGTCCCGGCGTCGGTGCCGGCGTCGGGCGAGCCGAACACGCCGATGGCGCGCACGAGCGCACAGCCGCTCGCCTCGCCGCCGACCGAGCGACACACGGAGTAGCACCACTGGCCGGGTCCCGGAGGCGGGTCGATCGCGCCGAACTCGAGGCCTGGCGCGCAGGCGGCGGCCGCATCGCCGGCCACGTCGCCGGTCACCTCGCCGATGAGGTCGGCGGCGTCGTAGGTGAACGGCTCGCCGATGCGGTTACGGTGAATGCGGTAGGTCACGTCGGCCGGCGCGAGCGTGGTGTGGCGCCGGCCGGTGATCGCGCGCGTTCCGTCCTCGGTGTAGAGGCCGTCGTCGGTCCAGCAGATCTGCACCTCGTTGCCGGTGCGGGTGAGGAAGATCTCCACCGCCGGGGGATCGGGCGGCGGGCTCGGGCAGCCGGCCAGCGCGGCCGCGCACAGGGCGGCGGCGGCGCCGGAGGCGGCGAGGGGACGCGCGCGCGTCATGGTCCTTCCAGTGTAGCTATTCTGCGATCAGCCGCAAAGGATGCTGGCGCCGGGTGGGCTGGACGGCGACCGGGTAGTTCAGGGTGAAGCAGGCGTCGCAGTAGCCGCCCGGCCCGCGCACCGCGGTCATCATGCCCTCGCGCGAGAGATAGCCGAGCGTGTCGCAGGCGAGGAACTTGCGAATCTCCTCGACGCTCATGTTGGCGGCGATGAGCTCGCCGCGGTCGGGCGTGTCGATGCCGTAGAAGCAGGGGCCCACCGTCGGCGGCGACGAGACGCGGAAGTGCACTTCCTTCGCCCCGGCGTCGCGCAGCATCTTGATGATCTTGCGCGAGGTGGTGCCGCGGACGATCGAGTCGTCCACCACCACCACGCGCCGGCCGGCCAGCACCTCGCGCACCGCGTTCAGCTTCAGCTTCACGCCGAAGTGGCGGATGGACTGCTGCGGCTCGATGAACGTGCGGCCCACGTAGTGCGAGCGCACCAGCCCCACCTCGAACGGCAGCTTCGACTCCTGCGCGTAGCCGATCGCCGCCGGCACGCCCGAGTCCGGCACGGCGATGACGAGGTCGGCCGGGACGGCGTGCTCGCGGGCCAGCGCCTGGCCCATTCGCTTGCGCGCCTCGTACACCGGCTGCCCTTCGACCACGCTGTCGGGGCGGGCGAAGTAGACGAGCTCGAACACGCAGAAGCGCCCCCCTTCGCGCGGCGCCGCCGCGGGAACGCTCTCGCCTTCGCGGCCGCGTCCGGCCGCGCCCGGGAGCCACCGCGTCCGCACGCCGCGCGCGTCGATCTCGATCAGCTCCCCCGGCTCCACCGAGCGGACGTACTCCGCGCCGATCAGGTCGAACGCGCAGGTCTCGGAGGCGACCACGTGCGCGTCGCCGAGCCGGCCCAGCACGAGCGGCCGGAAGCCGCGCGGGTCGCGCACCGCGATGATCTTCTTCTCCGTCATGAAGAGGAGCGAGTAGGCGCCGGTCACCGCGCCGAGTGCCGCCACGATGCGGTCCGCCACGTCGCCGCTGCGCGCCTGGGCCACCAGGTGCACGAGGCACTCGGTGTCGCTGGTGGACTGGAAGATCGCGCCGCGCTCTTCCAGCGCCTCGCGCACCGTCTCGGCGTCGACGAGGTTGCCGTTGTGCGCGACCGCCAGCGAGCCGCCCGCGTACTCCACGGCGATGGGCTGGGCATTCTTCAACAGCGACGATCCGTGCGTCGCGTAGCGCACGTGCCCGATCGCCATCGCGCCGGGAAGCTTCTCCAGGGTGGCGGTGTCGAACGAATCGCCCACCAGGCCCATCGCGCGGTGCGCGTGCAGCACCTTGCCGTCGCTGGAGACGATCCCGCACGACTCCTGCCCGCGGTGCTGGAGCGCGTGCAGCCCGAGGTAGGCGATGTTTGCCGCCTCGGGGTGGCCCCAGATGGCGAAGAGGCCGCACTCGTCGTGAAAATGGTCGTCGTGCAGCTCGTCGGTCACGCGCCCAGTGTAGCGGATCACGAGCCGCTTCCCCTCCCCCCGAAGACCGAACGCTCGAACCCCTCGTGGAACGCGGCGGCGAGCTCGGCGAGCGGGATCTTCGCCACGCCGACGATGTCCAGCGCGTCGCCGCCGGTCGTGCCGAGCGCGCTCACCTCCACGCCGGCCCGGCCCGCCGCGGCGAAGACGGCGTCCTTGCAGTCCACTTCGGCCGCGACGAGCACGCGCGACGGCGCCTCGCCGAAGAGGCGTACGTCCACGCGCCGCCCGCCCCCCGCGCCGGGAAGCGAGACCTTCATCCCGAGCGGCTGCGGGCCGGCGACGCACATCTCGGCCAGCGCGAGCCCGAGCCCACCCTCGACCGCATCGTGCACCGCCACCACCAGCCGCTCGCGCACCAGCCGCCGCACCAGCTCTTGCACCGCGCGCTCCACCGTCCAGTCCACGGCGGGCGGCCGGCCGGCGCCGCGCCCGCCCAGCTTCCAGCGGAGATATTCAGATGCGGCGAGGCCGTCCGCGGATGCGGCGTCCGGCCCCGCCGGCGGCGGCCCCAGCAGCAGCAGCTCGAGCCCGGGCTGGCGCGGCGCGGTCCACACCCGCGGCGTGCGGGTCGGCATCACGCCCACCAGCCCGATCATCGGCGTGGGCAGGATCGGCCGCCCGTCGGTCTCGTTGTAGAAGGAGACGTTCCCCGACACCACCGGGAGTCCCAGCGCCTCGCACGCCTCGGCGATCCCGTCGATCGCCTCGGAGAACTGCCACATGGTCTCGGGCCGCTCCGGCGAGGCGAAGTTGAGGCAGTCGGTGAGGGCCAGCGGCTCGGCGCCGACGCACGAGACGTTGCGCGCCGCCTCGGCCACCGCCGCGGCCGCGCCGCGCCGCGCGTCCAGCCCGCACCAGCGCGCGTTGCAGTCCACCGACAGCGCGAGCGACATCCCGGCGGGCCCACGCCCGTCGAGCGCCATCACCCGCACGACCGCCGCCTCGCCGTCGCCGGGGCGCACCTCGGTGCCGAGCCGCACCATGTGATCGTACTGGCGGTAGACCCAGCGCTTGGACGCCAGCGAGGGCGACCCCAGGAGCGCGAGCAGCGCGGCGGACGCCTCGGTCTGCGAGGCCACGTCGGCGGGCGGCTCGAAGGACCACAGGGCCTCCAGCGCGGCCGGCGTGACGCGAGCCGCCGGGCGCAGGTCGTCGGGGCCGTACTTCGGCGCCTCCTCCGAGACCGGCCCGGCGGGAAGGTCGGCGTAGGTCTCGCCGTCCATCGTCACGCGCAGGCGGCCGGTCGCGGTGACCACGCCGATCTGCACCGCGTCCAGATCCCACTTCGCGAAGATGCGCTGGAGCTCGTCCTCGCGTCCGGCGCGGGCGACGATCAGCATCCGCTCCTGGCTCTCGGAGAGCATGATCTCGTACGGCGTCATGCCGGTCTCGCGCAGCGGGACCCTCTCCAGCCAGAGCTCGAGCCCGCTCCCGGCGCGGCCCGCCATCTCCACCGACGACGACGTCAGCCCCGCCGCGCCCATGTCCTGGATGCCCACGATCGCGTCCGAGGCCATCGCCTCGAGGCACGCCTCGAGCAGCAGCTTCTCGGTGAACGGGTCGCCGACCTGCACGGTGGGCCGCTTC
>Ga0075425_100008583_pt1 | contig 10841 bp, 10 predicted proteins | sample SoiMethybrSBSTD4_FD_75300 | JGI IMG/M metagenome (GOLD analysis project Ga0075425, IMG submission 75300) | Bulk soil microbial communities from a Populus tree surrounding site in Tennessee, USA - Soil MetaG P. TD hybrid SBSTD4 | ecosystem: Environmental > Terrestrial > Soil > Tree plantation...
CGCGAGGACTATGTCTCCTGAGAAGGACATGCGCTTTTGGCGGGAGCATAGAAGACCGCCGAGGCCATCGGCCTCACGATCCCGCCGTCACTCCTGCGGCGGGCGGATCAGGTGATCGAGCGATGGACCGCCGGGCGTTCATTGCAACCACGATAGGCCTTCTCGCTATGCCACGCGGCGCCAGGGTCCAGTCGGCCGACCGCGTGCCCAAGGTCGTCTTGGTGACGTTCACGCCAGCGACCCGGGACGCGCTGATCGCCGGTCTCGAAGAGCTCGGATACCAGGAGGGGCGCAACGTCGCCCTCGACTGGCGGCGCCGGTCATCAGGCGATGCACCCCCCGACCTGGAGGACCTCGTTCGCATCAAGCCTGACTGCCTGGTCCTGGCGGGACCAAACAACCTGGCAGCTGGGCGGAAGCTTGGAACGACGATCCCGATCATTGCGATTGATCTTGAGAGCGATCCTGTATTGAGCGGCCTCGCCGCCAGCCTTGCCCGTCCTGGCGGGAATGTGACCGGCATCTTCCTGGATCTCCCGGACCTGGCGGGGAAACAGATTCAGCTTCTCCGGGAGGCGGTGCCGACGCTGACGCGGCTTGCCGTCCTGTTTGATCAGCGGTGGGGTAGTGCACAGCTGCGGGCGGCCCACATCGCCGCGCAGGCCACCGGAGTCTCGTTGGACCCGATCGCGGTCCGCACTGCGCCTGATCTGGACCATGCGATCGCGCGCGCAATGAAGTCGCGACCACAGGCGCTCTTGGTCCTGACGGGGCCGTTCTTCTTTCCCAATCTCGGTCGAATCGCCAAGAGCGCCCAGCGTCATCACCTACCGTCGGCGAGCATCTTCCCCGCCATGGCCGAGGCCGGCGGCTTGCTCGGCTACGGGCCCAATCAGGGAGAACTCTTCAGGCAGGCAGCCAAGTATGTTGACCGGATCCTGAAGGGGGCGCGCCCGGCGGATCTGCCCATCGAGCGGCCAAGCAGGTTCCAGTTGGCCATCAACCTCAAGACCGCCAAGGCCCTCGGCCTGACGATCCCGCCGTCGCTGCTGCAGCGGGCGGATCAGGTGATCGAGTAGTGGAGCGGCGAACCTTCGTTGGCGTGATCAGCGGCGGCCTCCTCACCGCGCCGCTCGCCGTCGAGGCGCAGCAGGCGGGGAAGGTCTATCGGATCCGGGTCATTAACGACACTGAACCGGCGACCCCAAAGGGCCAGGGCCCATTGTATGACCGGATGCGAGAACTCGGCTGGGTCCGCGGGCAGAACTTCGTCGTCGAACGCAGGACCTATGATGATCAGCCGGAGCGCATTCCCGACTTGGCAACCGGGCTCGTGCGGGGTGCGGACGTTTTCATCGTCGGCGCTCCGAGTGAGGCGATACGTGTGAAGCGGATAGCACGTTGGCTATACCGCGGCGGGCGGACACTCTCGTGGCTGAAGGTCAAGCAGCGCGTGTACCGCGTCGAGGAGCGGGGCTGGGACTCACGATGAGTCGCTGGTCGTCTTCGGCGGCGCTGCGGTTCTATGCCGGGGAAGGCAGGGGCGACCGCGTATTTTCCTCTCGGTCGTCTCTACCCGCTCGGGCGTCCCACATTTGGCACGCCGCCGTCAAGGAGGCATGGGCATGCTCATGCCCGCTCGGCACGGCGCTTGCCATGCGTCAGGGGCATGGCGTCCGAACCTGAGGTCAGCATCATCACCGGGAAGATCACCGAAGTCGGAGGCCGGTTCGTGTGGATATGGCCCGGGACGCGAGTGGCACTACTTCCCAACATCGACATGGCGGAATTGACACCCGGCACGCGCATCACCGTGCGCGCGGTGCGTCGCCACGGTCAGTTCGTGGCCGAGTCGATCACGGTCGAGCAGCCGAGCAGCGCGTAGGCGCAGCGCAGCGGTTAGGCTACCGGCCGAGGTAGGTCGCCCGCTCTTGGTGCCACAGGCCGAAACAGGGCTGGTGGAAGAAGGAGACTCGGCGGTCGGGCATCTCGATCTATCGACTGCTCGCAAGCGTTGCAAATCTTCCCCCTGGTGCCATGGCCGGCCGACCGGGTGCATCATCCCGTGGGTGTTCCACCGCCAAGGGGCGCCCATGAAGAGCTTCTGGAAGGCGTGGAAGACCGCCTGGTCGGACGACGTCGAGATCCTGGAGCTCACCTCGCCCGGCCACTACAACACCACAGGCACCATCAACGGCGAGGCGGTGGCGCCGACACGGGCCTGACCGCATCGTCGCCCCGTCGTCAGACCGCCCACGCGTCGAGCGTCGACGCGCTCGCTCCGCCGGCGATCCGGCGCCGGTCGGGCTGCGAGGCGGCCGCACGCTCCTGGAGTTTTGCCAGCTCCCGCCACTGCGCGAGGCCGGCGCGAGCCACCTGCGTGAACCGCTCGCCGCCTCGATACGGCGCGCGGCGCGCGCGGTGCGTGTTGCGCCGGGGTTCCGTCCCGTGGACAATCCTCCGCGTGCCGTTCTTCCCTGCCCGCGGCTCGACGCCGCCCGACCCGGCATGGGCGTCGCCGCCTTCCCTGCGACGGGTGCTCGCGGACCTGAGTGGCCTGCACGCCGTCAATGCCGTCGTCGCGTTCATCTTCGCCGCCACCGGCCCGGTCGCGATCGTGCTCGCCATCGCCGCGCGCGGCAGCCTTTCCCCGGTTGATCTCAGCTCGTGGCTCTTCGGCGCGTTCGCGCTGAACGGGATGATCAGCATCGCGTTCTCCTGGTGGTACCGGCAGCCGCTCGTCCTCTTCTGGACCATCCCGGGAGCGGTGCTCGTCGGCGCGGCCCTCACGCATCTCACGTTCGCCGAGGTCCTCGGGACCTGTCTCGCGACGGGCCTCATCGTGCTCGGGCTCGGCGCGAGCGGCTGGGTTCGGCGGGCGAGCGAAACGCTGCCCATGCCCATCGTGATGGGGATGGTGGCGGCGGTCTTCCTGCGCTTCGGTCTCGGGCTCGTCCTGGCGATTCGCGACGACATCTGGATCGCCGGCCCGATGGCGGCCACGTTCTTCGCGCTGAGCGCGCGCGCGGGGCTGGCCCGGCGTGCGCCCCCGCTGATCGGCGCCCTGGTGGTGGGGGTGGTCGTCATCGCGGCCCTCGGTCGGTTCCACGCGCCGATCGCGGGCGCGGCGCCGCTCGCCTGGCCACGGCTCTACGCGCCCGCCTTCTCGTGGAAGGCCATGGTCGAGCTGGTGGTGCCCCTCGCCATCACCGTGCTCGTGGTACAGAACGGGCAGGGGATCGCCGTGCTCCGCGCCGCCGGGCACCAGCCCCCCGTCACCGCCATCACGATCGCCTGCGGGCTGGGGTCGATGATCACCGCGTTCGTGGGGGCCGTCCCGACGTGCCTGACCGGGCCCGTGAACGCGATCATCTCCGGCTCCGGCGAGAAGGACCGACAGTACACCGCGGGGATCGTCGTCGGGCTCCTCGGGGTGGCCTTCGGGCTGCTCTCGCCGTTCGTCACGCGCCTGACCCTGGCGACGCCGAGCGCATTCATCGCGGCGATCGCCGGCCTCGCCATGCTGCGCGTGCTCCAGACCGCGTTCACGCTGGCCTTCAAGGACCGGTGCGCCCTGGGGGCGCTCGTGACCTTCCTCGTCACGGCGGCCGACGTGCCGATCCTGAGCGTGGGCGCCCCGTTCTGGGGGCTGGTTCTCGGCTTCGCGACGTCGTTTCTGCTGGAACGGGAGGATCTGAATCGGCCCCGCGCCCAGCAACGCTCCACTCCGTGACCGGCCGACCCGAGACCGCAGGCCGGGTACCGCCACCCCGGCCGTCTCACGGCGGCGGAGCGGCGGTACCGGACTACTTGGCCTTGGCGGCCCACTCCGGGTGGTACTCGATCCCTTCGCATGCTGCCAGCCATCGCCCTGATCATTCCCGTCCACATCATGTACAAGGCGATGGGGCTCACCGACAGCTACATCGGCCTCATCATCATGAGAGACCATCGGCGGGATCGCGAGCAGCGCGGTGATGATGGGCCGGGCGCGGATCCGACGGTTGAGGAGGAGGGCCAACCCGAGCCCCAGCAGCAGCTCCGCCATCAGCGCCGGCGCGATGATGATCGCGGTGTTCCACACCGAGGCCCAGAACCGGGCGTCGTGGAAGAGCGCCTCCGCGTAGTTCTGCAGGCGACGTACTGGTGGTCGGGTCCGATGGAGAGATCGAAGTTCTGGAGCGAGAGGTAGAACGCGTACGCGAGCGGGAACACGATGACGAGCGCGATCAGGAACAGCGATGGGGAGGCGAACGCGAGGGGCTCCCAGCGCTTGGCGCTTCACCACAAGAGCGGCCACCTGCATTGGGCCGGCCTGCCTGGCTCGCGATGGCGTCGGATGTCCACCCACGCGACATGGATGCCCTCGAGCGACCTCCGCCATCACCTTCCCGATCCGAGTGCGTCATGGTCTCACCGCGGCATCGAGAAAGAGGGCGAGAACCGGGTCTGACAGCGCCGTGGAGGGAGTCAAGCGGCGTCGGACTTCGAGGACGTGTCGTTGCGCCTCCCCGGTGACGTCCGCCCCGGCGAGGCTATCCGCGATACGCAGTGCCTGCGTGAGAGCCTCCGCATCGCCGAGCCGCGCGAACGCTTCCGCCACGCCCAACACGCCGTCCACCGAGTGCTGCGCGCGCGCCAGGAAGAGCGCGGCCCGCCACGCCTCGCGGGCCCGAGCCCGGTACGGCTGCTTTACGAGGACGTGGTCGCTGATGCGGAGTGAGCCGTCTCCCGCTGCGAGGAATGCCTGCCACTGGCGACTGCGGATCGCAAGCCCGTATGCATTGCGCCAGGCCATCTCGGCACCGCTGATGTCGCCGGCCGCGAGGGCGCGGTCCATCGTGTCGAGCGCGCTCTGCCACGCGCGCCGCAGGTCGTCCTCGGCCGCTGCGCGGGGCGCGACCGCGGTGGGTGATGTCCGAGGAGCCAGGAAGAGCAGGGCGGTCGCCATCGCGACGAATAGTCCGAGCCACGCCGGGACGCGCGCAAACGCGTTCAGACCCATGGGCCACTCCTTTCGTCTTCGGCCGTGACGAGCCAGCTGTCTCCCAGCGCTCGCCTTCGGGGACGTGAGTCGAACTGCTCCAAGTCGATATGAGCGCTCCTCGTCCTCCTGTTCCGCATCGAAATCGCACGGACCCCGCTAACTCCCCGAGCCCGACCGCGATCCCACAGCGGGCGCTCTCGGTCGCCGCCCGTCGGTGGGTGCAGGCGGGGAGGATCCCTGCGCGGGCCACGCGAGCCGCACCGCTGCCACGACAAGAGAGCCCGCGAACAGGACCTGACAGCGCCTGGCCGGCATCCAATTGACCGTCAGCACGCCGAGGATCGCCCCGACCAGGCCGGCGGGTATCAGGCGCCAAGCCGCGCCAAGGTCGACCGTCCCAAGGCGGCCGTGCTGGTAGGCTCCGAGGACGGACGTGGGGAAGATCTGCACGAGGGCCGTCGCCCGGGCCGCGTGGAACGGAAAGCCACCGAAGAGAAGGGAGAAGGCCGGCACCATGATGAGTCCGCCCCCGAGCCCAAACCATACCGAGCTGCATCCGGCGGCCATCCCGACGGCGACTATGGCCAAGCTCCCCAGGATGCTGTGGTCAGCGAGGATCCCTGTTGAGGGCCCCAGAGTGCCGCTCGCCATCGCCAGCATCCGGTACGCAGCGAAGACGAGCAGCGCCGCGAAGAGGCGCCGCAGGAGCCTGTCGGGAAGGAAGGGGAGCGCCTTCCCGCCCAGCCGCGATCCTGCCAAGGACGCAATGATCAGCGTGCCCGCCGTGCCCCAGTGTATGTTCGAGCCCTTCACCATCGCCTCAGAGACGAGGCCCGCAAGCGAGACGGTCGCGACGACCACCAATGAGGTGCCCACGGCGCGCTTGAGAGGGAACCGGAAGAGGCACATCAGCATCGGGACCATCACGAGCCCGCCGCCGATGCCGAGGAAGCCGGACACGAACCCCGCGGCGAAGCCTCCGATGACGAACCACCGGACCATGCTCTCCGTTCGCCCGGAGCCGTCAGCCGGCCCCACGGCTCCGGCGCGGCCCGCTTGGGGGTCCTCCACGTTCCTCACGGGCCCACACTGGCGTCGGGGAAAAGCCATAGCGTCGGGGTCTCCCACGCGGGCCTCGGCGCGAGCAGCGACCTGGTATCCCATCGGGCCCGAAAGATCTCGACATCCGCATGGTCGCGCGGCGCCCGGCTTCCGACGGCGAGCCGGTCCGCGACAGCCAGGCACTGGGTGACCATCTCCCGGTCGACCAGCTGGAGAAAGCGTTCAGCAGCCTCGAGTGCGCCGTCGAGCACCCCCTCCTGCCGGGCCCGGTAGAGGGCCGCCAGGTAGAGGGTGCGCACCCCCATTTCGGCCATCTTCCGGCCGTGGGCCGCAGCGCCGATCCGGAGGTAGGCATCGCCCACGGCGAGCATCCCCTCCCACTCCCTCGCGGCCAGGGCCTTGGCGCAGGCGTCGTGCCACACCCACTCGGCTCCGCTTCGGTCGCCTCTGGCCAAGGCCTCATCCACGCGTCGGATGCCACGGGCCCGGGAGGCATCAGACGGGCCGGCGAGATTCTCGGCGCTCGCCGGGGCGGCTACGCCGAGGATCAGGAGGAGAGAGCAGAGCAGCGCGAGCCGGATGCCGCGCGGTACGGAGTTCGCGGCCGTCATGTCGTGACGCGTCCGTCGCGTGGTCGCCATGCCCGCGGACATCGCAAGCAAGAGGCCAAGGGGCGAATGTCCGATCAGCGGACACTTGCGGCACGGACAGCTCTCGAGGAGCGCTTTCGACACCGGTTTCGACAGTGTCCGACACGGTCAAGGACGTCGTAGGTCAAGCTCTGAGCCGATGCGCGGATTGACGGGTCAGCTCGAGTCGACTACGATCCGTCCACGGTGAGTTTCCTCGACCAGCTGATCGGGAGCAGCAGCGGAATTGTTGCGATCCGCGCACAGCTGGAGCGACTTCTGTCCCGCCAGAGTCGCTCCACACGTCTGCCATCCGTCCTCATCCTGGGCGAGACGGGAACTGGCAAGGGCCTGCTGGTGCGGATCCTGCACCAGGCCAGCATCCGGCGGGACATGCCCCTGATCGAGATCAATTGCGCGGCGATTCCCGAAAACCTGGTCGAGGCGGAGCTCTTCGGCTTCGAGCGCGGGGCCTTTACCGACGCACGTCAGGCCAAGCCTGGCCTGTTCCAGGCCGCTCATCGAGGAGTGCTGTTCCTAGACGAGGTGGGCTCCTTGCCGCTTCCTGTGCAGGCCAAGCTGCTCACCGCGCTCGAACAGCGCGAGGTCCGGCGTCTGGGAAGCACTCGCAGGGAACCGGTGGATGCGTGGATCGTGAGCGCGACGAATGAAGATCTCGCGCAACGCGTGGATCGCCACACGTTCCGCTTGGATCTCTACCATCGAATCTCGGCGGTCACGCTTCACATGCCACCGCTGCGCGAGCGTGGTTCTGACGTGCTCGCGCTGGCCAGCCATTTCCTCGAGCGGATCACGACCGACTATGCAGTGAGCCCGAAGCGGTTCACCACGGCGGCCCAGGACGCGCTGCTCGAGCATTCCTGGCCCGGGAATGTGCGGGAGCTGACCAACAGATTGGAGCGGGCGGTGCTGCTCGCCGAAGGAGCCGAGATCTCCCCCGCCCTCCTGGAGCTGTCGCCGGCGCCCAGGCGCCGCCGGGACACGGAAGGCGCGGACGCGGGCCGGCCCGAGATCGACAGGGACGCGATCCGGGCAGTTCTGGATGCAACGCAGTGGAATCTGTCGCGTGCGGCCACCCGCCTCGGAATACCACGCAACACCCTCCGCTATAGGATCGAGCGCCTCGGAATTCGACCCGAAGCGGTCCCCGCTCCGAGCCCGGGTGCCAATTCGTCGACCCCGTCCCCGGTCTTCGAAGCGGCGACACCGCGCCTGCGCTGGGAAAAACGCTGGGTCACCGGGCTCCTCGTTCGCCTCGAGCCGCCTCCGGGAGTCAGCGCGTTCCATCTCACGCCGCTGATGGACGAGCTGATCCGAAAGGCCGAAGGGTTCGGTGGGCAGCTGGAAGAGCTTCATCCGCTCGGCTTCCTTGCCCTGTTCGGGAGCGAGCCCATGGAAGACGCACCGGTCAGGGCCGCCCTTGCGTCCCACACAATCCGGGGGCTGCTCGACCGTCCCCGGGATCTCGGCGAGAGACAAGCGGTCGTGAAGATGGCGCTCCATACCGCCGAGTGCCTTATCGCGCGTGGAGTTTCCCGCGGCGGCATGGATCTCGAGGATCGCCAGCGTCTCCGGAATGCGCTCGAGTCATTGGCGGAGACGAAGCCGGGCGGCGTCCTCGTGAGTGCCGAGGCGGCCGCCTTCCTCGAGCGGCGGTTCGTCTTGGAGTCTGTCCCCGGGCCCTCGCCGGCGGTCTACCGACTGGTCGGGGCGAGCTCCTCGGGCTTCGCGGTGAGGGATCGAGCCTCGAGTCCCTTCGTAGGAAGGGATCGCGAACTGGCGCTGCTCGATGACCTCCTGGGCGAGACGGAACGCGGTCGGGGACAGATCATAGGCATAGTCGGAGAGCCCGGGGTGGGCAAGTCTCGCCTCCTTCACGAGTTCCAGCAGGGGGTGGGCCGTGAGCGCGTCATGTATCTCGAGGCGCGATGCGCCGCGTACCGGAGCCATGCCCCTTACTACCCGATCATCCAGGTTCTTCGCGCCGCCTTCGGGTTCACGGAGACGGATGCCCCTGCAGACATCGCGGGCAGGGTGCGGGAAGGAGTCCGCGCCCTGGGGCTGCTGAGCGAGAGTGTGACGCCTTATCTCCTGCATCTTCTTGGCGTGAGCGCGGACGCGGACGGTGACCTCACGCGCCTCACCGCGGAGGGCGTTCGCCCTCGCACCCTCGAGGCCCTTCGGCAGGTTGTCGTCGCAGCGAGCCAACAACGACCGCTGATCATCGCCATCGAGGATCTACAGTGGATCGACGCGACGTCCGCCGACAGTCTCGTGGTGCTCGGGGAGAGTGCGGCGGCCTCTCGCATCATGCTGCTGACCACCTATCGTCACGACCATCGGCCGTCGTGGCTCGCCGGCTTGCACACGACGCAGCTCCTCCTGCGACGTTTGAGCTCGCGCGACTGCTTGACCATTGTCGAGTCGATCGCGCCCGCGGGGATTGTGTCGGCGGAGGCCGCCCACGCCCTCGTCGCGAAGTCAGAAGGGGTTCCCTTCTTTCTCGAGGAGCTAGTCCGCTCGCTGTCGGACCGTCCGGCTGGTGCGGCCGTCGCCGCCATTCCCGCAACCGTGCAGGAAGTGATCAGCGCTCGCCTCGATCGTCTCCCCCTGGCCGACCGGCATCTCCTCGAAGCGGCCGCGGTGTTCGGAAAGGAAGGACCCCTGTCCCTTCTGCGCGAGATGTCGGGCCGGGCAGAAACCGAATTCGCGGCCTCCTTCGCCCATCTGCGGGCTGCCGAGTTCCTCCGGACAGGTCGGGTGGTTCCCTTTCCGGAATATGCCTTTGCCCACGTCCTGACTCAGGAGGTGGCCTACGAGACCCTATCGGCCGAGCGTCGGCGGGCTCTGCACGGCATGGCGGCCACCGCCATCGAGAAGCTTATGCCCCAAATGGGCGAACGGATGCCCGAGACGCTGGCCCGGCATCTCACGGAGGCGGGTCTCGTGGCGCAGGCCATCGTTCAGTGGCGACGTGCCGGCCGGCACGCGATCGAGCGCTCAGCGAACGCCGAGGCGATCATCCACTTCACGAGGGCGCTCGCGTTGCTCGAGATGCAGCCAGCTGAGTCCGATCGCGCGACCCAGGAACTGACGCTTCACCTCTCGCTGATGAGCGCGCTCGTGGCCATCCACGGCTATGCCGCGCCCGAAGTCGAGAAGGCTCTCGCGAGGACCCGCGCCCTCGTCGAAGGGCTCGCGGAGTCGCCCGAGACCTTTCTGGTGCGATGGAACGTGTGGCGGCTGTACGTCTCGCGAGCTGAGTTCCGCGCCGCCGAGGAGCTGGCGGGGAGGTTGCTGGAGGCGGCGGAACACCAGGACGACGCCACCGCCACCCTCAATGCCTGCTTCGCCGTCGGCGTGACCAAGTTCTATCTCGGCAAGCTCGAGCTCGCCCGCACGTATCTTCACCGGGCGCTCCGTCTTCACGAGGAGGCGCGGAATCCCCAACAGGTACACCTCTATGGGCAAGACATGGGAATTGCCGCGCGCGGATTTCTCGGCTGGGATCTGGCGGTGACGGGGGATCTTGACGCTGCCGCCGCGGAGGCCGCCGTGGCAATGGATCGGGCCAGAGAGCTCGGCCATCCCTTCTCGCTGGCCCTCGCGCTGCTCACCGCCGGTGAGGTGCACCAACTCCGGCGCGACGCCGACCTCGTCGCGTCCATCGGTCACGAGCTGCTCGACCTTTCCCGGGAACACTCGTTCAAGTTCTTCACCGCGTTCGGCTTGATGTTCAGCGGATGGGCCCGTGCGGCATCCGGAGATCTGAAGGAGGGCCTCGCCCTGATGCGCGAAGGAGCCCAACTCTTCTGGTCCGCCGGGCAGCGTCTCGGACTCGCGCACCGGGCTCACCTGGCCGAGGTCCTCATTGCGAACGGCTCACTCGACGAGGCACTCGAAGTCATTACCGAGGCGCTCCAGCAGTCCGAAGCGACCGGCGAGGGCGCGTTCGCGGCCGAGCTCCACCGCCTCGGGGCGGACGCGCATCGGCGCTTCGGTCGACCCCGAGAGGCCGATGCTGAACTACGTGTCGCTCTCGCCACCGCAAGCCGACAAGGGGCACGGCTCTTCGCGCTTCGCGCAGCGTCAGATCTCGTCCGCCTGGGGGTCGCGCGCGGATCGTCCACCGTGTCGGATCG
>Ga0075425_100008584_pt1 | contig 10841 bp, 9 predicted proteins | sample SoiMethybrSBSTD4_FD_75300 | JGI IMG/M metagenome (GOLD analysis project Ga0075425, IMG submission 75300) | Bulk soil microbial communities from a Populus tree surrounding site in Tennessee, USA - Soil MetaG P. TD hybrid SBSTD4 | ecosystem: Environmental > Terrestrial > Soil > Tree plantation...
GGCCGTGCCGCGGTGCGCGTCAATCCAGTCCGCGCCCGCATAGATGACCGCGCCTGGGTACGACGAAGTCCCGAAGGCATCGCGCACGCCGTCGCTCGTGCGCAGATCGGCCAGCACGCGGACGCCCGCGTTCCGGCGGGCCAGCAGCGTGTACGCCGGATCGGCCATCATGCCGGCGGCGACGGTGCCATGTTCCATCGCCGCGATCGCGGTCGCGGCGCTGCCAATCGAGGTGACGCTGACGCTGTCGGGCGGCACGCCATGGCGATGGAGAAGATACGTGAGCAGCATCTGGGACGATGAACCGGCCGTCGTCACGCCGGCGACGCGCCCGCGAAGATCCTCGACCTTCGTCACCTGATCCGAATCCTTCGGCGACGTGACGAGCACCAGTCCCGGGAACCGCGTCATGGTGACGAACGCGACGTAGGCTTTGCCCTCGGCCGCCATCTGGATGGTGTGATCGTAGAAGCCGCTGACCACTTCCGCGCTGCCGCCGACCGCCGCCTGCAGCGCTTTGGCGCCTCCCTGAAAATCCTGCAGCTCGACCTCGAGGCCTTCCTCGCGGTAGAACCCGAGCTCGCGCGCGAGCGTTGTCGGGAGGTAGATCAGCTGCGCCTGTCCGCCGATGGCAATCCTGATCCTGTCCGGGTTGCGGCTGTCGCAGCCAAGGAGACAGAGGAAGAGAACAGAGGACACAAAGGCGAGGAACACTGCTCTTTTCCTCCGTGTCCCTGGGTGCGTCAGTTCTTCCACCGCAGCAGCCATCGCTCCAGTCTCGACACGCCTGCGCTCGCGATCACGACGACGGCGGCGAGCACGGTCATGCCTGCGAAGACGCCGGTCGTGTCGAACGTGCCCTCGGCCTGAGCGATGACGTAGCCCAGGCCGTGCGTCGCGCCCAGATACTCTCCCACAACGGCGCCGACCATCGCGAATCCGAGGCTCGTCTGCAGGCTCGAGAAAATCCAGGTCAGCGCGCTCGGAATCAGCACGTGGCGGACCAGCTGGCGCTCGGTGGCGCCGAGCATCCGCACGTTGTCGATGACGACCGGGTCGGCGTCGCGCACTCCCTGATACGTGTTGAAGAACATCACGAAAAACACGAGCGTCACGGCGAGCGCGACCTTGGACCAGATGCCGAGGCCGAACCAGAGGAGGAACAGCGGCGCGAGCACGACACGCGGTACGGCGTTGAGCATTTTGATATACGGGTCGAGCACGCTGCCGACGAACGGCGATCGCGCGAGCGCGAAGCCGACCGCGATGCCGAGCGCTGCGCCGACGACGAGGCCGAGCACCGATTCTTCGATCGTGACGCCGAGGTGCCGCCACAGCGTGCCCTCCGCGATCCACGCCGCGATGCGGCGCGCGATGTCGCTCGGCCTGCTGACGAAAAATGGATCGAGCAGCCCGGCCGCGACGAGCGCCTGCCACAGCGCGAGCAGCGCCGCGGCGAGGAGCAGCTGCGCGGCGAGCACAAAGCGGCGGTCAGCCACGGCGGCTCCGGATCACTTCGTCGCGCAGCACCGCCCACAGTTCGCGATACAGCTCGACGAACTCTGGAGCCGTGCGCAGCTCCAGCAGATCGCGCGGCCGCGCGAGCCTCACCGGGTGCCGCGCCACGACGCGGCTTTCCGGTCCCGCCGACAGAACGATCACCTCGTCGGCGAGCGCGATCGCTTCCTCGAGATCGTGCGTGACGAACAGGATTGTCTTCCTGCCCGCCTCGCCCGCCCTGCCTGCCCAGAGATCGAGCAGCTCCGTTTCCATCTGCTGGCGGGTGTGGACGTCGAGCGCGCTGAACGGCTCGTCCATCAGCAGGATGTCGCGGTCGAGGATCCAGTTCTGCGCCATCGCAACCCGCTTGCGCATGCCGCCGCTCAACTGCGCCGGATAGTGCGACGCGAACGGCGCGAGGCCGACGCGCGCCAGCCACTCGTCGGCGCGGCCGTGCGCGTCGGTTCGCGTCGCGCCGGCCAGCGTCAGCCCCAGCGAAACGTTGTCGCGCACGTTCTTCCACGGCAGCAGCGCGTCCTGTTGAAACATGTAGGTCGCCCGGCGATTCAGCCCCTCGAGCCGCTCACCGGCGACGCGCACTTCGCCGGACGTCGACGCGAGCAGGCCCGCCACGATGTTGAGGAGCGTCGACTTGCCGCAGCCGCTGGGGCCGACGATCGCGACGAACGCACCGGCCGGCACCTCGAATGCGACCTCGCGCAGCGCGCGATACCGCCGTCCGGACGGAGTCTGGAAATCGCGCGCGACGCCTTCGGCCTGGATCATCATCGCTGCGACTCCTGTGCCGGCATCGCGCTCATCGTGTCGCAGAACGCCGCGCCGGCCGCGGCGACCGTTTCCGCGTGCTGACGCTCGCTGTGCGGACTGTGGCCGCCGTTGGGCAGGACCAGCACGTCCGTCCTCACGTTCGAACGACCGCAAAGCGCGGCGGTCAGGGCTTCGAGCTCGCCCGGCTCCGTCCGCGGATCGCGCGCGCCGTGCACGACGAGCACCGGCACTGAGACGTCCGGGAGGCGGCCGCCGTAGAAATCGTCCGTCGCCGACGCCGCCTCGTCCCCAATCCGCTGCCACGCGAGGGCGTGCATCCCGATCACCTCGCGCCAGCGGTCGCCGTGGTCGCGCTCGAGCGCCGCGACGGTTCCGTCGCCGAGCGCATCGGGATTCGCGATCGCTTTGTCGAAGAACGCGCGCGATGCGGGCTTCCGCTTCCAGAGGTGCGTCGCTTCGACGACGAGGCCGCCGGCGCGGCCGGGCGACGTCAGAGCAACGAGGAGCGCGATGATCGCGCCGTCGCTGTGTCCCCACAGAATCGGCGACTGGAGCGCCAGCGCGTCCAGCACGGCGACCGTCTCCACGGCCGCGCTCTGATGAAAGTCCGACGGAAGCGACCGAATCGCCCCCGATCCGCCGTAGCCGCTGCGGTCAGGAGCGACAACGCGATAGCGCGCAGCGAGAGCGGAGGCGGCGCGATCGAACGGGTAAATCTCGTAACCCCAGCCGCTGTGAAGGAAGACGACCGTACGGTCCGAGGCCGCTCCGGATTCGCGGACTCGAATCTGCGCCGGCGACCGACCCGGCGCGAGCGGCGAATGCGCGAGCGCGATGTGTGCCAAGCTGCTGCAAAGTCTATGTTAAGGTATCGATTCAGCATGAAACGCGCTCTGCTCGCGGTCGTTGCCGCGGCGTCGGCGCTCGCGGCGCTGCACGCCGCACCGCCGGCGGCGCTGACGCCCGAGCAGACGCTGGATCGCCGTTCGATCGCCGAGCTCGAGTTCGCGCCCGATGGCGCGCGGCTCGTCTTCACCGTCGCCGAGCCGGTCAAGGGGACCGCGCGCGCGCGATCGATCCGGCTGCTCGACGTCGCGAGCGGCTCGACGCGCCAGCTGACGTTCTCGGGAAAGAACGACGAAAGCCCGCGCTGGTCGCCCGACGGATCGGCAATCGCCTTCCTGTCCGATCGCGACGGCGCGGCGCAGCTGTACCTGCTGCCGATGCGCGGCGGCGAAGCGGAAAAGCTGACCGATCGGAAGGAGGCGATCACGGCGTTCCGGTGGTCGCCGGATGGATCGCGCATCGCGCTGCTGATGCCGGAGCCGCGGCCGGACGGCTCGAAGGCCGGCGACATGCGCGTGGTCGACAAGGACGCGCGCCGCGCGCGCGTCTGGCTGCTGGACGTCCCGTCGAAAACGCTGACGCAGCTCACCTCCGGCGCGATGCAGATTCACCAGATCGAGTGGCTGCCATCGGGCACCCGGCTCGTCGCGTCGGTCTCGCCGCAGCCCGATTCCGATCGGTGGGACGATCGCATTTTCACCGTCGACGTTTCCGGCGGCGCAATCCACGAGATCGCGCGCCCGCGGGGTCCGTTCGGCGGGCTGTCGGTCTCGCCGGACGGAACGACGATCGCCTTCACCGGCGCGCGCGTCGACGGCCCGCAAGCGCACGACCTGTTCGTGCTGCCGATCGCCGGAGGGACGCCGCAGAACGTCACGGCGTCGTCGATCGATCGACCGATCTCTCAGCCGCGATGGATCGACGGCGATACGATCGCCGCGTCCGTCGCGCGCGGCTTCACGAGCGAGCTCGTGACGGTCACTCGCGCGGGCCGCTCGACCGTCGCCGGCGATCTCCAGGTCAATCTGTCCGCGTACGCGCGATCGAAGAGCGGCGCGATTGCGTACGTCGGCGAGAGCGCGACGCGCGCCCCCGAACTGTGGCTGAAGCCTCCAGCAGGGCCCGCCCGCGCCATGACGACGCTCAACGCTGCGTGGAATGCGATCCCGGTCGTCGCGCCTGAATTCGTGACGTACAAGAGCTTCGACGGCGTCGAGATCGAGGCGGCGCTCCTGAGACCATCAGCCGTCAGCCGTCAGCCGTCAGCCATGGTCGTGCTCGTCCACGGCGGCCCCACCGGCCGCTGGTCGGACAGCTTCGAGCCGTGGGGACAGCTGCTCGCCGCGCGCGGCTATGCGGTGCTCTATCCGAACATCCGGGGCTCGATTGGCTACGGGCAGCGGTTCGTCGAGATGAACCGTGCCGACTGGGGCGGCGGCGACTTCAAGGACGTCATGGCCGGCGTCGACGCGATGATCGCTCGCGGCGTCGCCGATCCGAATCGCCTGGGGATCGGCGGCTGGTCGTACGGCGGGTACATGGCGGCGTGGGCCATCACGCAGACGAACCGGTTCAAGGCGTCGGTCGTCGGCGCGCCGGTGATCGATCTGGCCAGCGAGTTCGGGACGGAGAACGGTCCGGCGTACGACCACTGGTTCTACGGCACGCCGTACGAACAGCTCGACGGCTTCATCAAGAGCTCGCCGATCACGTTCGTGAAGAACGCGAAGACGCCTTCGCTGATCCTGCAGGGGGAAAACGACACGACCGATCCGATCGGCCAGAGCCAGCAGTTCTACCGCGGGCTGAAGTGGTACGGCGTCGAATCGGAGTTCGTCGTCTATCCGCGCGAGCCGCATGGCCTGCGCGAGGAACGCCACCTCGTCGACCGGCTGACGCGGATTCTCGCGTGGTACGAGAAGTATCTCAAGGGGCCTGCTGCATCGACCGCGCAGCCGCAGTGATGGCGGCGAACCCACTGAAGCAGGCGCTCGAAGCGACCGAAGCGCGCCTGCGCCATATTGTCGAACACGCTCAGGACCTCATTTATTACTGCGACCCGGACGGCCGCTTTACGTACGTGAATCCGGCAGCGGCGCGGGTCATGAAGTACGAGGAGCGCGAGCTGCTGGGCCGTCATTTCCTGACGCTCATCCGGCACGATTTCCAGAGACCCGCCGGCGAGTTCTACGAGCAGCAGTTCGTCCGGCAGATCCCGAACACCTATTTCGAATTCGCGGCCGTCACGAAGACCGGCGAGATCGTCTGGATCGGCCAGCACGTGCAGCTGGTCTACGAAGGCGACACGGTCACCGGCGTGCACGCGATCGCGCGCGACATCACGCGCCAGAAGCTGGCGGAGGAGCGGCTGCGCCAGTCGGAGGCGCGCTACCGCTCGCTCATTCAGGGCGCCGCGTACGGCATCTACCGGACGACCGTCGACGGCCGGATTCTCGACGCGAACAGCGCGCTGGCGCGGATGCTGGGCTACGACTCGGTCGAAGACCTGATGACGAAGCGGATGACCGACGTCTACCGCCAGCCCTCCGAGCGCGCCGACCTCATTGCGCGGCACGGTGGACAGACGCAGATCGCGATCGACGTCGAGTGGAACCGCAAGGACGGTACGCCGATCCTGATCCATCTGACCGCCCGTCGTGTGGATCTCGAAGACGGCAGCGTGGGCTTCGAGGGCATCGTCGAGGACGTCACCGAGCGGCGCGCGCTGGAGGATCAGCTGCGGCGCGCGCAGCGGATGGAGGCGGTCGGACGGCTCGCGCGCGGCGTGGCGCACGACTTCAACAACGTCCTCGCGGCCATCACGGGCAGCGCCGACCTGCTGGCGCTCCGGCTGCCGCCCGATCACCCGGCACGCGAAGAGGCGGACGAAATCCAGAAAGCGGCCGAACGGGGCGTCGCGCTGACGCAGCAGCTGCTCTCGTTCAGCCGGCGGCAGGCGCTGCCGCCGCAGGAGATGGACCTCGCCGTCGCCGTGCCGGAAATGAAGTCGCTCCTGCAGCGGATGATCGGCGAGACCGTCGAGCTGCGCGTCCGCGGCGGCGCGCCGGCGGTGGTGCGCATCGAGCCGTCGCAGCTGCAGCAGGTGCTGACGAATCTCGTGGTCAACGCGCGCGATGCGATGCCGAAGGGCGGAACGATCGACATCGAGGTGACGACCGCGGAGCTCGAAGACGGCGATCGATCGCGCTATCCCCTGCCGCCCGGGCGCTACGCGCGGATCGCGGTGCGCGACACGGGCAAGGGCATCGATCCGCGCATCCAGGGCCAGATATTCGAGCCGTTCGTCACGACCAAGGAAACCACGAAGGGCACCGGGCTCGGGCTTTCGATCGTCTACGGGATCGCGAAGGACTGGGGCGGTACGGTGACGTTCACGACGTCGCGCCGCGGAACCACGTTCGAAGTGCTGATACCGCTGGTTACTCCTTAACCTGCGGCAGCTCGCTCAGCGCGCCCCACGTCTCCGGATCCTGGCACGCCAGCGTGTTCAGATACAGCCGGACGTCGTCGGCCGGAAACTGCTTCGCGATCTGCGCCGCGGCCGGTCCGATCTTCGACGACTCGGGCTTCGCGCCGTCGTCCTTGATCACTCCGTTCTCGTGCGCGATCCCGAGCGCGTCGAGAAACGCGCCCATCATCGGCCGCTGCTCGGCGAGGTGGTAGACGACGAGCGCGCGGGCCGCGAGTGTTTCGGGCAGCGCGGCGATCGACGCGAGGTGCTTTGCTTTGCGATCGTCATCGAGCCCGACGACGGTCTTCGGGCGGAATTTCTTCTGCTGCGCGATGAGGAGCGCGGCCTGGACCTGATCGTCGGCCGCTTCTTCGTCCCTCCAGAACGCGAGCGCCACGCGCTGGCGCTGCTCGGCGGGCATGTGCCTCCACATGCGCGCAGGGGTCAGGGTCTCAGTCATTAGTGAGATCTTCCTTGATCACTGTCCTGAGTTGCTATTCTATTCACATGCGTCTCTCTCGCGCGCGGTCCGCCGCCCTCGCCTGCTGCCTCATGTGGATCGCGTCGGCGGTGCTCTCGATCGCGCTGACGGCGCAGGACGCGGGCGTCCATCCGATCAGCGGCCGACGCATCGCGCCGGTGATGGGCTATCAGGGCGCGGATTGGCTCGAGCGGCCGGAGCGCATCGAGGAGGAGGCGCCGGACACGGCGCTCGCGGTGCTGAAGATTCAGAAAGGCGATGCCGTCGCGGACATCGGCGCGGGATCGGGGTACATGACCGTGCGGCTGGCGCAGCGCGTTGGTCCGACCGGCAAGGTCTACGCGAACGATCTGCAGCCGCAGATGCTCCAGATGCTGAGGGACCGGCTGGCGAAGGCCCACATCACCAACGTCGTCCCGGTCGAGGGCACCGCGGACGATCCGAAGCTTGCCGCCGCCTCGGTCGATCTCGAACTGCTCGTCGACGTGTATCACGAGTTCCGGCAGCCGCAGGCGATGCTGCGCCATCTGCGGGACGCGCTCAAACCGCGCGGCCGCCTCGTCCTCGTCGAGTATCGCAAGGAGGATCCGACCATCCCGATCCGCTTCGAGCACAAGATGAGCGTCGCCGAAGCGAAAATGGAGGTGGAGGCCGAAGGATTCACCCTGTCGACCGTCGACGAGTCTCTTCCGCGCCAGCACATTCTCATCTTCACCGTGAAACCGTAGCGTGCTTTTCACGCAGCCGTCGTTCCTATTCCTCTTCCTGCCGGTCCTGCTGGCGCTGTACTTCGCTCAGTCGGGACGGGTCCACGCGGCCTGGGGCAACTGGCTGCTGCTGATTGCGAGCGTGCTGTTTTACGCGTCGGGCGGCGGGGCGTTCACGTGGCTGATGCTCGCGTCGATCGCGTTCAACTACGCGATGGCCATCGCGGTCGATCGCCGGCGCGGCCGGCCGTCGGCGCGCCGATTCGTCGGCGCCGCGGTGGCGGTCAATCTGACCGTGCTGGGCGTGTTCAAGTACGCGAACTTCTTCGCGGACAACGTCAATTCGCTGTTTCTCGCGCTCGGCGTCCACCCGATCGTCGTGCCGAGAGTGCTGCTGCCGATCGGCATTTCCTTCTTCAGCTTCCACGCCATCTCGTACGTCGTCGACGTGTACCGCCGGGACGCGACGGCGCAGAAGAGTCCCGTGCACGCCGCGCTGTACTTGCTGCTCTTCCCGCAGTTGATCGCTGGACCGATCATCCGCTACCGGGAGATCGCGGATCAGCTCGCCGCGCGCGTCGTGACGCTGGACACGTTCGCCGGCGGGGTGAAGCGTTTCATCGTCGGCCTCGCGAAGAAAGTGCTGATCGCCAACGTCGTCGCGCAGACGGCGGACGCGATCTTCGGTATGCCGATCGATCGCCTGTCGGCGGCGCATGCGTGGCTGGGCCTCGTGTGCTACACGCTGCAGATCTATTTCGACTTCTCCGGCTACTCGGACATGGCGATCGGCCTCGGGGCGATGTTCGGCTTCCGGTTCCCCGAGAACTTTCGCTGGCCGTACATCGCCGCGACGGTGCAGGAGTTCTGGCGGCGCTGGCACATCTCGCTCTCCAGCTGGTTCCGCGACTATCTGTACGTCCCGATCGGAGGCAGTCGCGTCTCGCCGGCGCGAACCTACGTGAATCTGGTGACGGTGTTCTTCCTGTGCGGACTCTGGCACGGCGCGAGCTGGAACTTCGTGGTGTGGGGGCTGTGGCACGGGCTGTTCCTGGTCGTCGAGCGCGTGCTGGCCCACACCAACCTCAGAGACGTGTCAGACCGGTCTGACACCGGTCTGACACGTGTCAGACCGCCGTACATGCCGGTGGTCGATTGGCCGGTCTGGTCCCACCTCTACACCCTGCTCGTGGTGATGATCGGCTGGGTCTTCTTCCGCGCTGAGACACTGGCCGGCGCCGTCGGATACCTCAAAGCGATGTTCGGCGCGACCGCGGCCGGACCGTGGCCGTACTCCGTGGCGTGGTTCCTGAAGCCCGACCTTCTCGTCGCCCTCGCCGCGGGATTCATCGGCTCGACGCCGTGGGTCCCGGCGCTCGCCCGCACGATCGAGATGAGACGGCCGGCCCTCGTGCCACCGGCATCGTTCGCGAGCGTCGCCACGCTCGTGGTCCTGCTGGTCGCGTCGATCATGCAGGTCGCGTCCGGCACGTACAACCCGTTCATTTACTTCCGCTTCTGATGCGCCTGCTTCTGGCCGCCGCGTTCGTCGCCGTCATCTCGCTGCCGCTCGCGGCAAATCTCGCCGGGCGCGACGGCGCGGATCCCGGAGCGGAGAACCGCGAGCTCGCCGCGTTTCCCTCGCTTGCGTCCGGCTCGTTCGCGGACTTCGGCGCGGGACTGACGCACTGGTTCGACGACCATTTCGGCTTTCGATCGACGCTCATCAAGTGGTACGGAGAGGAACGGCTGTTCTGGTTCGGCGTCTCTCCGAGCGCGGCGGTCGTCGCCGGATCGAACGGCTGGTTTTTCTACGCGGACGACAACGCGATCGACGATTTCGCGTCGGCGAATCTGCTGACGCCGCAGGCGATTGCGAACTGGAGACGAGCCGTCGTCGACGCGCACCGGTGGCTGCAGGGCCGCGGCATCGGCTACGTCTTCACCGTCGCCCCCGACAAGCATGCGGTGTATCCCGAGGAGATGCCGGTATCCCTCGTCCGCGTCAGCGAGATGTCGCGAACCGATCAGCTGTTGACGGCGCTGCAGGACACGGGATTCGCGGTCGACGTGCGGCCCGCGCTCTTTCAGGCGAAGGCGCGGGAGCGCATCTACCAGCGGACCGACACGCACTGGAACGATCGTGGCGCGCTCGTGGCCTATCAACAGATTGTCGAGGCGGTCCGCGCCCGCGTGCCCGCGGTGCCTCCGGCCTGGACCCGCGAGGACTTCGACGCGGTCGCGACGGACGCGGAAGCCGGCGACCTCGCCGGGATGATGGGCCTCAAGCGCGTGCTGCGCGAAGAGGACCTGGTCCTGCGGCCGCGCAAGCCGCGGCGCGCGCGCGTCGTCGAGCCGGCCGGAGCCGCGCCGACCGCTGAAGAAGGACGGCTCGTGACCGAGATTCCGGGATCGACGCTGCCGCGCGCCGTGGTCTTTCGCGACTCGTTCGTGTCGCGGCTCGTGCCGTTCATCTCCGAGCACTTCAGCCGCGCCGTCTATCTCTGGCAGAACGACTTCGACGCCGATGTCGTAGCCCGCGAGCATCCGGACGTCGTGATCCAGGAAATCGTCGGACGCCATCTGTACGGGTTCATCCCCTCGCCGGAGCTCGTCCCGCGGTGAACACTTCCGAATTTCGAGTGTCGAATTCCGCATTCCGCATTCCGCATTCCGCATTCCGCATTCAGAAGGCGCCGTATAATCCCGGCCGTGCGGCGGCTTCTCATCGCATCGGGACTGTGCGTGGCGGCGCTGGCGACGGCCGGGGCGCAGGAGTCGCTCGACTTCAAGGACGCGAACGCGCGCGAGATCCTGAAGCGCAGCCGCATCGCCGTCGGCGGCGTCGACGCCGTCGGGCACGTGCAGTCGCTGGTTCTCCGCGGCCTTTCGCGCATTCCGGCGAATACCGGCCTCGTCGAGTGCGAGCTGGAGATCCGCATCCTGCTGCCGGACCGGTATCTGCGCATCGACCGGGCGTCGTTTGGAGAGAGACGCTCGGGATTCGAAGGAACGCATTCCCTCAGCGTCATCAGCGAGCGCGGAC
>Ga0075425_100008585_pt1 | contig 10840 bp, 6 predicted proteins | sample SoiMethybrSBSTD4_FD_75300 | JGI IMG/M metagenome (GOLD analysis project Ga0075425, IMG submission 75300) | Bulk soil microbial communities from a Populus tree surrounding site in Tennessee, USA - Soil MetaG P. TD hybrid SBSTD4 | ecosystem: Environmental > Terrestrial > Soil > Tree plantation...
TGTGCTTCGATGTCGACGCCTCCAAGATCGATATTCTCCATCGCGGTGGCGTGCCGATTCACGAGCCCGAGCTGCCCGAAATGATCCGGCGCAACGTCGCGGCCGGGCGGCTGCGGTTCACCACGGATGCCGACGCAGCCGTCCGCCACGGTGCGCTGCAGTTCATCGCGGTCGGGACCCCGCCCGGCGAGGACGGATCGGCCGACCTGCAGCACGTGATCGCGGCAGCGCGGGGCATCGGCATGCGCATGACCGAGTACAAGATCATCGTCGACAAGTCGACGGTGCCCGTCGGAACTGCCGATCGCGTACGCGAGACCATCGTCGCCGAGCTTGCCGCACGCGGGGCGCAGGTCCCCTTCGCCGTCGTAGCCAATCCGGAATTTCTCAAGGAAGGCGCGGCCGTCGAGGATTTCATGAAGCCCGACCGCGTCGTCATCGGTGCGGACGACGAGAGAGCGATCGCACTTTTGCGCGCCGTCTACGCGCCGTTCCAGCGCAATCACGAGCGCTTGCTGGTGATGGACGTGCGCTCGGCCGAGCTCACCAAGTACGCCGCCAATGCGATGCTCGCCACGCGCATCTCGTTCATGAACGAGCTCGCCAACCTCGCCGATGAGCTTGGCGCGGATATCGAGCACGTCCGGCAGGGGATCGGGGCCGACCCGCGCATCGGCTATCACTTCCTTTACCCGGGCGCGGGCTACGGTGGCTCCTGTTTTCCGAAAGACGTCAAGGCTCTGCAGTTCACGGCGCAGCAGCATGGACGGCCGCTGACGATTCTGGCTGCGGTCGAGGAGGCCAACGAGGCGCAGAAGCTGCGCCTGATCGAAAAGATTACGAACCGTCTGGGTTCCGATCTCGCCGGCAGGAAGATCGCTTTGTGGGGCTTGGCGTTCAAGCCGAACACCGACGACATGCGCGAAGCACCGTCGCAGACGATCGTCTCCGGTCTCGTCGGACGTGGCGCGGCGGTCGTTGCATACGACCCGGTGGCGATGGATGAGGCGAAGCGCGTCTTCGGCCCCATGCCCGGGCTTTCCTACGCGGAATCGCCGCTCGACGCCGTCGCGGGCGCCGATGCATTGGTCGTCGTCACGGAGTGGAAAGAATTCCGCAGTCCCGACTTCGGCGAGCTTAAGGAACGGCTTAAGGCACCGTTACTCTTCGACGGGCGCAATCTGTACGATCCGGCACTGGCGCGCGCCGCGGGCTTAGAATACTTCGGCATCGGCCGGCCATAGCAAGGCGATGCAAAGCTACTGCGCGGCCCGTCTGCATCGTTGTGTGCTCGCTCGCCGCTCGCTGTACTTCCATGTACTATCTCGCGGCTCGCTCCGCGCCGCCTCGCATCCGGGCCTGCTCGTAACGCTTTTCATCGCCCTGCTAATCCTAATGGAGCGTGCCGTACATGGCTAGCCAACGGTTTGCAGACTATCGCGACGCCGTGGCGCGTACGCGCTTGCTTGTCGTCGGCGACGTGATGCTCGACCGCTACTGGTTTGGGGAGGTCGAGCGCATTTCGCCGGAGGCACCGGTGCCGGTCGTAAAGATTGCGCGGAACGAAGAGCGCCCCGGCGGCGCCGGGAACGTCGCGCGCAACGCCGCGGCGCTCGGTACGCAGGTCACGCTCATCAGCGTGGTGGGCGCCGACGAGGCCGGGCGAACGCTCGAGCGCCTGCTCGCTGGCGATCAGGTGCGGACCTCGCTGCATCGTGACGCGGCGTTTCCGACGACCGTCAAGCTGCGCGTGATCGCGCGCCAGCAGCAATTGCTGCGCATCGATTTCGAGACCACGCCCTCGCATGAGATTCTGGCAACGAAGCTCGCGGACTACGAGCGCGCGCTCCCCGAGTTCGACGCCGTGGTCCTGTCCGACTACGGCAAAGGCGGGCTCGCGCATATCGAGCGCATGATCGAGCAGGCAAATGCCCGCGGTACGCCGGTGCTGGTCGATCCGAAAGGAGAAGATTACCGCCGGTATCGCGGCGCCACGCTGCTCACGCCGAACCGCGCTGAATTCCGCGAAGTCGCCGGAAGCTGGCGCACCGAGGCGGAGCTTGCGACCAGGGCGCAGCAGCTGCGCGCCGAGCTTTCGCTTGCCGCACTGCTGATCACGCGGGCGGAGGAAGGCATGTCGCTCTTCACCGACGCGGGCGCGCTGCACATTCCGGCCCAGGCGCGCGAAGTCTTCGACGTGTCCGGTGCCGGGGACACCGTCATCGCGACGCTGGGAGCGCTGCTCGGCGCCCGCGCCGATCTCGCGACGGCCGTGCGCATCGCCAATCAAGCGGCGGGCATCGTTGTCGGCAAGCTCGGCACTGCAGTGGTGCATCCCGACGAGCTGCTGTGATTGCCTCGTGATATGGCCAAGCCGAAAACGGCCTACGCGTGCACCGAGTGCGGCGGGCGCAGCAGCAAATGGCAGGGCCAATGCCCGCATTGCGGTGCGTGGAACACCCTGGTCGAGACGGTTGCAACGCCCGCCGCGACACGCTTTCATGCCGTCGCCGGCGCAGCGGGCGAGGTGCGCCAACTCTCGACGGTCGAAGCCCGCGTGGACCCGCGCTCGCCCACGGGACTGGAAGAGTTCGATCGGGTGCTTGGCGGCGGGCTCGTTCCGGGTGCGGTGGTCCTCCTCGGCGGCGATCCCGGCATCGGCAAGTCGACGCTTCTGCTTCAGGCGATGGCGGCGATCGGCGGTGCCAAGCGTGCGCTATACGTGACCGGAGAAGAGTCGGCCGAGCAGATCGCCATGCGCGCCCGGCGCTTGGGTCTGGTCAACGCCCCGGTCGAATTGCAGGCAGAGGTGCAGCTCGAGGCAATCGTCGCGGCAATTCGCATGCGTCAACCCGAGGTCGTGGTCATCGACTCGATCCAAACCGTCTACACGGAGGCGCTGGAGTCGGCGCCGGGCAGCGTCGCGCAGGTGCGCGAATGCGCGGCGCAGCTCACGAGGCTCGCCAAACAGAGCGGGATTACCGTGATCTTGGTCGGGCATGTGACCAAGGAGGGTGCGATTGCCGGCCCGCGCGTACTCGAGCACATCGTCGATACCGTGCTCTACTTCGAGGGCGACACTCACTCGAGTTTCCGCCTCGTACGCGCGATCAAGAACCGGTTCGGCGCGGCCAACGAGCTCGGCGTGTTCGCGATGACCGAGCGCGGCTTGAAGGGCGTCGCCAATCCGTCTGCGCTGTTTCTGTCGCAGCACGCGGCAGCGGTTCCCGGAAGCTGCATCATGGCGACGATGGAGGGATCGCGACCCCTCCTGGTCGAAGTGCAGGCGTTGGTCGATCCGGTGCAAGGGGGACTTGCGCGGCGAGTGGCGGTCGGACTCGACCCGCAGCGGCTGGCGCTGCTGCTGGCGGTGCTGCACCGGCACGGGGGGGTCGAAACGGGCGCCTTCGACGTGTTTGTCAACGCCGTGGGCGGAGTGCGGATCGGCGAGCCCGCGGCCGATCTGGCCATCGTTGCAGCTGTTTATTCGTCTTGTAAAAACATAAATATACCGAATAAATCTCTTGTATTCGGCGAGGTTGGACTGGCGGGTGAGATTCGACCCGTGCAACGCGGTCAGGAGCGGTTGCGTGAAGCGGCCAAATTGGGCTTTCGGCGCGCGCTGATCCCGCTGGCCAACCGGCCCAAGCAAGGTATCGAGGGCATGGAGATTGTGACAGCAGCGCGGATCGAGGACGCGCTTGCCACGCTCCGTAGCTGATCGTGCCCGCCGCGTCCCGCTTCGCCGGCAGCGCGGATGACCTTCACGGTTGCTGTCCGACAGCGGGTGTTGTCGCAATTGCCAATCTGAGATCCGGCGAGATACCGTCCTCGGCGACGGACGCCGCCCGAATGACACGCCCACCAACCATGCGCGCGATGCTGCTCGACGCAACCGGGCAAGCGCTGCGCGCTGCGACTCTGCCGCTGCCGGTGCCGCAAGGTGGACAGGTGCTCATTGCGGTGCACGCTTGCGGGGTGTGCCGGACCGACCTGCATCTCGTCGACGGAGAGCTCCCCGATCCCAAGCTCCCGGTGATTCCCGGACACGAGATCGTCGGCACGGTCGTTAGCTGCGGCCCCGGCGTTACCGAGCACAGCGTAGGGGCCCGCGTCGGCGTGCCATGGCTCGGTAGCAGCTGTGGGCATTGCATATTTTGCACGAGCGGCCGGGAGAACCTCTGTGGCGAAGCGCGCTTTACGGGCTATCAGCTCGACGGCGGTTACGCGGAATACATCGTCGCGGACGCGGCCTATTGCTTTGCGCTGCCTTCCCGTTATGGCAACGTCGAAGCGGCGCCTTTGCTGTGCGCGGGGCTGATCGGTTACCGCGCGTATCGGCTGGCAGGCGATGCGCCCCGGCTCGGTATCTACGGATTCGGGGCAGCGGGGCATTTGATCGCGCAGGTCGCGGTCGCCCAGGGACGAGAAGTATTTGCCTTCAGTCGGCCTGGCGACAGCGCGGGGCAGGCGTTCGCGCGCCGCCTGGGCGCGGTCTGGGCCGGCGGCAGCGACGAGACACCTCCAGAGCCGCTGGACGCCGCGCTTATCTTTGCGCCCGTCGGCGCACTGGTCCCGATCGCGCTCGCGTCGCTGCAGCGCGGCGGGACCGTTGTCTGCGCCGGAATTCACATGAGCGACGTACCCGCTCTTCCCTACCGCCTGTTATGGGGCGAGCGCAGCCTGCGCTCGGTCGCCAACCTGACGCGCCGCGATGCGCTGGAGTTCCTGGCGCTGGCGGCAACGACGCCTCTCGCGGTGCACGCGCACCCCTATCGGCTCGCCGACGCGAACCGCGCGCTCGAGGATCTGCGCGCCGGCAATATCACGGGTGCGGCAGTGTTGACGTGCGAGGGTTGAAAGCGTGGAATAGCGACAAGCGGCGCGCTTTGGCGAAGGCCGGCGTCATCTTCCCCGGTCATCTTGAGAGGAGTAGGTATCATGGCCACCAAACCGTCAGCCAAACCTTCCGCTCGCAGGCGCGCGCGTGGCAGCAAGCCGCGCGCGACGGCAGCACCAAAACCGGGCTCGTTCTCGATTCCGAAGCAGGCAGATTTTGCCGATCTGTCGAAGATGGCGAAGGGAATGACTCCCGAGCAGGCGTTCGATCTCTACCGGGCAAACGCGAAGATGGCACTCGATATCATCAACACGGCGATCGAGAACACCGCGAAGCTGCGCAAGCACCAATTCGCGGGCGAGGAAGAGGCGCGTTCGATGCAGAAGAAAGCGCTACGCCATGCTGCGGAAGCGAGCGATCCGCAAGCGCTGATGGCCGCCAGCCAGAGCGTGACCCAGGAGGCCGTGGAGAAGTCGATGCGCTACTGGGGCGAGATGTTCGACATGATCGTCGAGATGCAGAAGCGCTTGTTCGCACTGATGGAAGAACAGATGGCTGACGTGCCGGGTGCGAAGGAAGCGAAGGCAGCGATGGCGATGATGCCCGACTTGCGGCAGGCGCAGAACCTCGTCAAGGCGATGCAGGGCGTGATGTCGTCAGGCGGTTCGGCCTTCGAATCGATGCAGCGCGTGATGGGCGATTTCACGCGAATGGCGCAACAGACGGTGCCGGGACTGAAGCGCTGAGCCACGCACTGCGCGCACGGCGGCGCGCCTCTTGCGGGTCAGACGGTCGCAGCCGCGCTTTCGGGCGCGGTCGCACCCGCCTCGACGACCGCACCGCATAAATCCACCTTTCGGGAGGATCGCCGTCATCGCGCGGTCCGACGGCGCATGGCCACGCGCCCGCGCAGCGTTCGGCGCGCCGTTGTTCTACGCCCGACGCGCTGCAGCAAGGCCATTGTCGACAGGGCAGCATCGACCACGCGGTCCGCGACGCGCCAACGCAAGCCACGCCCCATGGCAAGTGATTATTCATCGTTGTTGTTGACGACTAATCAACTGGAAGCGACGCCGTCGCGCCGCCAGAGTTACAAAGGTCATGCCTGCGCAAATCTATTCTGCGCCGCTGCACGGGACAAATTGACAAAATTCGTCACGGCGATGGTGAGGGCGTAAGCAGCAATGTCGGAGGCCGCACGCACTTTTCCACGCCTCGGCTGAAAGTTGCGTAATCCCGCTTCGACTGAATCGGTGTTTGGCATATGTCTTGCTTTGGAAATCAGGCTGTTAGCGAAGATGGGCACATCTGTAGGGCACGATCGGCACCGAGGCGAGGCAAAGCACGAATTAACCGATTCCGATGAAGCTACGCGCGTAGCCGATCAGGGGCAGGTCGTGGCAGAACCGTAAGAGGCACCATAGTCCTCAGGGATGGCCTACAGCGGGAAGCGAGCCAAGCAACGAGCTCGCAGGGAGGGACGAACAAGGGAGTCGCCAGGTGGGACGGCTCGAAAACGAAAACAGCACTGCCATGACGCTCGGTAACCGCTCTGTCACCGGTAGTACGGACAATTCCGACGAACGTCGCCGTGATCGGTGTCGACGTCAAGTCCCATGACCGGCTTGTTACGCCAGCACGGCGGAGGTGCCGCCTTACTGCAACTCGGGCTCGAGCTGGGATGGCTTGTTGCGGCAGTAGTCCTGGCCGTCAGATATCACAGCGCCCTGTCGTCGTTGAACGTCGTTGCACCCGCGCTGGTGTTCGCGGTGCTGATGGTGGGCCTCAATGCCGCGTTCGGGCTTTACCGTCGAGACCGGCCGCTCCCCTTCGGTGAATACGTCCTGAGACAAGCAGCCGCGCTGGTGATCGGGTTGCCGATCGCCTACGTATCGTCACATCTCCTCCCGGGTGGCCTGATCTTCCAGCAAGCATTCGTCCCGGTGGTCCTGATCGCGCTGGGCGGCCTGCTTGCGGTACGGCAGATCATGGTGTCGCCGGTCGCGCGGACTCTCTTGCCATACCGCGTTCTGGTGCTCGGAACGGGCCCCGAGGCACTCGCCGTCGAAACGTCGCTCGAGGTAGCCAATCCTCCCGGCCTGGAGCTGGCGGGGTTCTACCCACTCGAGAAGGTTCCTGCTAGAAGCATCGCCGCGAGTCGCATCGTCTCGAATCATCTGACACTGGAAGAAACGGTGAGGCATCTCGGTATCGATGAAATTATCGTCGCTGTGCGCGAGCAACGTGGCGGTGTGCTTCCGCTGCGAGCGTTGCTCGAGTGCCGCCTCGGCGGCATCCAGATTACCGATCTTCCGCGATTCTTCGAGCGCGTACACGGGCGCGTCCCGATCGACTCGCTCAAGGCAAGCTGGCTGATTTACGGCAAGGGCTTCCGTCAAACCTGGCTGCGCGGTTTCGTGAAACGTGGCTTCGACGTCATCGTCACAGGAGTGTTGCTGCCGATCGCGCTCCCAATCATGGTCGTCATGGCTTTCCTGATCTCGCTCGATGGCGGCACGCCGATCATTTACAGGCAGGAGAGAGTCGGTCGCCGCGGCCAGAGATTCACGCTGCTCAAGTTCCGAAGCATGACCCAAGACGCCGAAAAGGACGGGCAGGCGTTTTGGGCAAGCATCAACGATGCGCGAATTACGGCTGTCGGGCGCTTCATGCGCCGCACGCGGATCGACGAACTGCCGCAGCTGATCAACGTCCTCAGAGGGGAGATGAGCTTCGTCGGTCCGCGGCCAGAGCGCCCGCCGTTTGTTGCCACGCTCACCGAGAAGATCCCGTTCTATGCGATCCGGCACAGCGTCAAGCCAGGCTTAACGGGTTGGGCGCAAGTGCGCTACACGTACGGCGGAAACATCGAGGAGTCCGTCAAGAAGCTCGAATATGATCTTTACTACGTCAAGAATCACTCACTGCTGCTCGATCTGCTGATTCTCCTCAGGACCGTAAGAGTAGTCCTGCTCGGCGAAGGCGCGAGATGAGCGACGCGAAACCAGCATCGCTTGTCCAGCACAGCTAAAGCGGTACCGACAACCCAAGCAAGCTGGCTCGCGCGGCTGCATCGGGATCAAAGATCGCATGCAGCATGGCAACGCACCTGCGTGCAGGCTTCGCCGGGTGCCCAATCCGCGGTAAAGTCCAAGCTTTCTGTCTGCAGCGAACCCGTCCGGTGACCACAAGCAATCTACTGACGGCGGCAATCTGGAGCTACAGCGTGGCTGCGGCCGCGTTCTGTGCGTTCTCGCTGCGCATGACTCTGCGATGGCGCGGTGGGTTGCGCGCAGTGCTTCTTCTCTCCGCAACCGTCGCCAGCACGCTGTGGGCGGCCGCGGAGCTCACTTTGGCTCTTTGGCCAAGCGCCGCGACCTGGGTGGCATCCAATAGCCTCGACACCGTGCGTTACGCACTCTGGTTCGCGTTTCTGTACAGTCTCGTCGGCCGTTTCGCGGTGAACACGGTCCGCGCCGGGGCGAAGATCGTGCCTTGGTGGCTCATCGTTGCAGTGGCAGTCGGCCTCATCTCCAGCGTTGCACTTCCGGACCGGGAACCCCTACGCGGCATGTTCGGCGACCGAGCCGGTATGATCGTCTACGTGGTGCGGGTCGGGCTGGCCGTAGTCGGATTGGTCCTGGTCGAGCGCCTTTTTCGCAGTGCCGCAGCGCATGCGCGTTGGGCGGTCAAGCCGCTGTGCCTGGGGCTGACAGCGCTCTTCGGTTTTGATCTGTTCTTTTACTCCGACGCCATGCTGTTTGGTCGCCACGACGTCGATATCTGGGTGGCACGGGGGGTCGCTCACGCGCTGGTCATCCCCTTCCTCGCCGTTGCTGCGGCCAGGAACCCGGCGTGGACGATCGAGATGCACCTGTCGCGGGGGGCGGTGTTGCGCTCGACGGCGTTGCTGGCATCGGGCTTGTTCCTTCTGGCGATCGCAGTGGCCGGTTATTTCGTGCGCTTCGTCGGCGGGGAACTCGGCAAGGCACTGCAGATTGAGTTTCTCTTCGCTGCGCTGCTGCTCCTTGGGTTGGCGGTGTTCTCGGGTAGCTTTAGGTCCAAGCTGAAGGTCTTCGTCAGCAAGCACTTCTTCTCTTATCGTTACGACTACCGAGAAGAATGGCTGCGATTCACTCGCACGCTGTCGGCGGACAGCTCTCCTCAGGGCGTGCAGCAGCACAGCATCAAGGCGCTCGCGGACCTGGTCGAGAGTCCTGCGGGCGCATTATGGTTGAGGCAAGGCGACCCATCGTTCCGGCCGGCGGCACGTTGGAACATGCCCGCGGTCAATGCCGTGGAACCCGCAGACGGCCCGCTGGGGAAGTTTCTGGAGCGGACGGGCTGGGTCATCGATCTCACCGAGCACGTCTCGGCACCGGAACGCTACCCGGGCCTCGCCCTTCCTGAATGGCTCGTCTCGCTGCCGGGCGCGTGGCTCGTGGTCCCGCTCCCATCGCACACCGGCCTCGTGGGTTTCGTCGTACTGGTCACCGCTCGCGCCTCGATCAAGGTGGATTGGGAGGTGCTCGACTTGCTGAAGACTGCGGGTCGGCAGGCGGCCAGCTATCTCGGTCAGATTCAAGTGACCGAAGCCTTGCTCGAGGCCCGCAAATTCGACGCGTTCAACCGCATGTCCGCGTTTGTAGTCCACGACCTGAAGAATCTTGTGGCCCAGCTTTCGTTGCTGCTGCGGAATGCAGAGCGACACCGCAGCAACCCCGAGTTTCAACGCGACATGCTCATGACGGTAGGAAATGTCGTCGAGCGCATGAACAAGTTGATGCTGCAATTGAGAACGGGCGCGACGCCCGTCGACAAGCCGCGGCCCGTAGATCTGGAAACGGTCATACGCGACGTCTGTCTGGCCAAGTCGGATCCGACCGTATCGATCGATATGGATCTCACCTCCGGGATCTCAGCGATGGGGCACGCGGACCAACTCGAGCATGTCATCGGCCATCTGGTGCAAAATGCGCTCGATGCAACCGGCGGTCGCGGGAAGGTGGCGGTCCGGTTACGCCGCGACGGTGAAGCCGCGGTGATCGAAGTCACGGATAACGGCGTAGGCATGACGCCGGAATTTGTCCGGGACCGGTTGTTCAAGCCTTTTCAGACGACCAAGACGACGGGCATGGGCGTCGGTGTCTATGAGAGCTCGCAGTACGTGACCGAACGCGGCGGACGGATTCTCGTGGACAGCACAGCCAACGTGGGCACTCGGGTTCGGGTGGTGTTGCCGCTTGGACATGACACGGCCGCTTCCACTCTGGAACCCAAAGAAGCAGCATGAGCGAGACGCGCAGACACTTGCTCATCGTCGAAGACGATCCGGCGTTGCAGAAACAGATGTGCTGGGCATTCGATCAGTACGAAACGATCGTCGCGGGCGATCGCGAGTCTGCAGTTGCCTCGGTGCGTCGCCACGAGCCGGCCGTCGTCACGATGGACCTCGGTCTTCCGCCTCGTCCGGACGACCCGACTGAGGGGCTGCAGCTCCTCGAGGAGGTTCACGCACTGGCACCCGACACCAAGGTGATCGTCCTTACCGGGCAGAACGACCGCGCCAACGCGCTCAAGGCGATCGCCCTGGGTGCCTATGATTTTTGCGAGAAACCATTCGAACCCGTGATCCTTACGCTGATGCTCGAGCGGGCATTCCGTGTTCACGATCTGCAGGAGGAGAACCGGCGCCTTCAGGCGGTGCAGCAGACACCCGTGATGGCGGGAATCATCACGCGCGATCCCGGAATGCAAAAGATTTGTCGCACCGTCGAGAAGATCGCCCCTACATCGGCCACTCTTCTGATTCTTGGCGAGTCCGGCACCGGCAAGGAGCTGCTCGCGCGCGCGCTGCACGATCTCTCGCCGAGGAAGAGCAACCGGTTCGTCACGATCAACTGCGCGGCGATTCCCGAAACGCTGCTCGAAAGCGAGCTCTTCGGGTACGAAAAGGGCGCGTTCACGGGCGCGGCGAAACAGACCATCGGCAAGATCGAG
>Ga0075425_100008587_pt1 | contig 10839 bp, 6 predicted proteins | sample SoiMethybrSBSTD4_FD_75300 | JGI IMG/M metagenome (GOLD analysis project Ga0075425, IMG submission 75300) | Bulk soil microbial communities from a Populus tree surrounding site in Tennessee, USA - Soil MetaG P. TD hybrid SBSTD4 | ecosystem: Environmental > Terrestrial > Soil > Tree plantation...
CCGAATGCCGGCAGCGCCAAGTACAATCTGGCGCTGCTTATTCCCGCTTGTCTTTGGCTCTTTACTTTTGGCGTGGAGTTGAAGACGAGGGGCACCCTGGCTCGCTTCAGTTGGTGGCTTGCTGTTAATGCGCTGCTCTGGCAATGGCTGTTGGCGCTGATCGTGGTAGCTGGCGTCGTGGTCTTCCGGCATCCTCTTCAACGCGAGGCGACGCTGTTCGCCGCCGCTCCGGAAATCCTGCTGTTTTACTTTCCCTTTCTGCTTTTGCCTTTTCTGTTGAGCGCCTTACTTCAGCTCAACAAATACGCGGTCGCAGGTGAATGCGGTGCTGGGTAAGGATGGCGAGCGTTATCGCTATTTGTCGCATTCCTTGTTAACCTCAGCGGCATGAGCACCAACCCGGCGATAAGAGTGGACGCCGAGCACGGCTCCTGGACGCTCCGCCTTGTAACCTGGGTCTACATCGCGGGGCTGGCTGTGATGCTGAGCTTGTGGGGCGCTTTTCTTGCCCGGCAAACTTCGCTTCTGGGTTACAGCTACCGCTACGACTTTCTTTGTGGATACGTAGGCGCCCGTGCCATCGTTACCGGCAATTCGGGCAAGCTCTATGACCTTTCTGAACAGCACCTGCTGAGCGACGCAGCCATCACCCCTTACCAGCGCTCGCGATTGCTACCATTCGTTTATCCAGCCTATGTAGCGCTCCTGCTCGCGCCCATGGGCTGGCTTTCCTATGCGCACGCGTTCCTGCTTTGGGACGGCATAAATCTGGTGCTCGCACTGATTCTCTCGGTTCGCCTTTCTCAGCTGGCAAGCAACAAGAGAGAGAAAATGGCCTTCTTTTTGGCGGCCTGGACTGCCATGCCATTATTGCTTACGTTGCTGCATGCGCAATTCGGGCTGTTGCCTGCCCTGGGCCTCGCCGAAACATTGCTTGCTTTGCGAGCCGGAAAGAGCGCGCGCGCCGGAGCCTGGCTCCTGCTCGGCTTGATTAAGCCGCAACTGATTCTCGCTCCCGTTTTTGCCCTGCTTTGCTGGCGATGCTGGCGTGCGGTGGGCACCTTCGTAGCAGGTACTTGCCTTCTGGCAGCAGCCTCTTTCATTGCTCTGGGATTCTGGATTCCAGCCTACCTTCGCCTGCTTGCCCAGTTCGAGCGGCTGGGACCGGAGTTGTCCCTCTACCCCGGGGCGATGCAGAACTGGCGCGGCGCGGCGTGGGTCGCTTTCGGCCCACATGGAACGGTGTTTACGCTGTTGCTGACTGGCCTCAGCATTTTGCTGATCCTGCTGCTTGCCTGGCGCCGCCCCCACTGGGAACTTCGCCTCGCCGCTATCGTTCTGCTTGGACTTCTTATATCGCCGCACCTGTATCTGCACGACTTGGTAATCGCCATCCCCGCGGGGATTTTTCTCTATGTTGGCCTGCGTTCCAATCAGAGCATTACGGCCTTGTTCCTGCGCGGTGCCCTGGCCCTTGCTCCCCCCGTTTTTTTCCTGGCGCAGACCGGGAGCCTCGGCCCCATTCAGATTGCACCCTGGTATCTCATCGCGCTGGTGCTGCTTACGATTGCAGCTGTTCGCGGGAAGACCCAATTCAGAGAGACGGACTCGCCCGCGGCTCCAGCAACTTTAGGCGCCTGCTCGACTTGAGGAAGGCGGTCGAGTCTGTTTGGCGATCACAATGAAAACGAATGAGGACGCCGCCGCTGCTAACTATTGGTCGGTGGTTTTGAGCTCGCGCTTGATTTCGGCGATGAGCTTGGGCTTGAGCCGCTCCAAAACCTGGGCTACCAATTCCTCAATAGCTGAGGACCCAGTGCTGGAGTTTTCTGCCGGCTGCTGGTGCAATTGGGAAGCCACGGCTGAGACGGTGGCCCGGGTGGCGATGGCCATGGCCGCCGATTGCATCACACCGGCAACCTGGTCGGGCGCGGCTGGCCCGGTCTTGACTTCGGGGACAAATGGCGAGCCTTCGGGTTCCTCAACCGGTGATGGAGCGACCGCTGCCACACTTTCTTCGGCCGCGTTCGACTGAGTGAACTCCACCGTGGCTGCGGGCGCCGCTTGGCTTTCTTCCTCGGGGTTTTCAACGATGCGCGCCGGAGTTGCATTTTCCGGCGGTGCCGGCGCTTCGGCTTCGGCAAGGCTGGGTTGAGCCCCACCCTCCAAGTCGCGCGCCATGGAGGCCTTCTCCATCTCTTCCGCCAGGGAAATTGAGCTGTCGCGGTCTTCCACCGGTACTTCTTCCGCTTTCCAGGCCTCCTTCTCCGGGCTGGAAGCCTCAACCGGCCACGGCCGTTGTCCGACTGACATGCCTTCATCGGCCTGGCTGGGCGGTTCCATGCTGAAAGAGCTGCCGGGAAAACTGCTCAAGATGGCCGCAATTTCATCGGGCGGTGCGGAGGCAGCTTCCGGCGCCGGCTGTTCCTGGGCAGGAGGTTCGGCTTCCTCTGGTGCCGGCTCTGCCGGTTCCGCAATTCCAAAGCGAGTCGGAAACTCGGTTGCCCACTGCGTGCGATCGGCGCTGAACGCGGGATCGACGCCGGGCCCGGCATAGGAATCCGCTGCTGCTGAGAATTCAGGCGCAGCCGTGGCGGACATTTCGGGCGCCGCTGGAAAATTAGGCACATCACCAGCAATCTGCGAAGTGAAAGCGGCCGGTTCCGGCGCCTCGGCTTCGGAGGGCGCAGTCACTTCAAAACCCTGGGGCGATGAGCTGCCAACGGGAAATTCGCTCAGCTCCGCTGATCCGCCGAAATCGGCTCCTGCCGCTGCTGCGGCGGCCTTAGGCGAAGCCTGCTCCTGGGCTCCAACTTCTGTTCCCGCGTGCACGTCGAACTCAGCCGGCGCGCCAGTTGACGCCGGCGTCTCGGTTATGCGAGCTCCGAGGCGGCCCAAATCTTCGCTGCGCCCGGTGGCGTCCTGCGCTGCGCCGGCAACTTCCGGACCTTCGGCCGCGGGCGCGACGTCGAACTCAGCGGCTGCGGCTGCCGGCTGCGGCTCGGCATCCCTTTCCATCTCTTTCGCGGCGGGCGGGGTTTTCGGAGAACCGGGCGCGTAGCCCTCTTCTTCCAGCTTTTGGGTTGTGGTGACGAACTCATCCGGGGAAGGCTCGTCCCACTGTGGCTTCGGCTTAGTCTGTGGTCCCAGCTTCCCCCGGCCTTTGGCTTTGGATGGATTTGCCGCGGCTACTTCGCCGAAGCGCCCGACCGCGGCTGCCAGTTCGCTGGCTTCAAACGGCTTCACGATCAGGGCCTCAGCCCGCACCCGCTGGGCATCCTCCTTGCGAAACGGTTCCAGCTTGCCTACGGTGAGCACCACCGGGAGATTCGCCGTTGCCGTTCCTTCTTTCAGCCGCTGACACACCTCCAGGCCGCTGTAGCCAGGCATGTAGATGTCCAGGATCACCAGGTCGGGTTCCTGCTCGCTCACCTTTTTCAGGGCAGCCGCGCCATTGCTGACGCACACCACCTCGTGCCCAGCCTCGCTGAGGATCTTTTTGCCCATGTTCTGGGCGGTCACACTGTCGTCGGCAAGCAGGATTTTCACTGCTAAGAGTTCCTCTTTTTGGGGAGTTACGACGAAAACGTTACTGTGTCATAGCCCCTAAGTCAACGAGAACAGGAACACGAAAGTAACACGGAAGGACGTCGCCATTCGAGCACGCCTGCGGTCGGCAAGTAGCTGAATTCCTACCTGCTTACCTCGCCGTCTGGCGGAGGGTTTGCCGGCTCTAAAACGGCACAAGCTTGTGCTTCTTCTTCTTTTTCTTGCTGCTGGAGGAAGACCCCTGGTCGCTGCTGTTCTGTGCGTTCTGGGGGTTGGCTTGCTGCGCAGAGCCCTCTGTAGAGCTGGCTGCATCATTGACTTGCGCAGGCGCCTGGGCCGGTGCGGTCAACCCGTCGCTCGACTTGGCAGGCTGGCCTGTTGCTGCCGGAGTCGGCGTCCCGGTTGCCTGGGCCCCTGTCCCTGTAGCCTGAGTATTTTGGGTGCTGCCGCTGGTTGCCGATGTCAGGTCTTCAATGCCCCCGCTGTTTGAGTCAGTACTCGAAGGGGCGGCTGTATTGCCTGCAGGTGCCGGTGATGCCGCAGTGTTGTCCGCCCCTCCACCGGTAGTTCCAGCCGCGCCTCCATTGGTTCCAGTTGCGGCAGCAGGCGAAGTGTCAGGGTTATCGCTGCGCGGAATGGGCTGACTGGGCGGCGGTGTTGCGCCTGGCTTGACCTGCTCCACGCTCACGGTGCCGCTGCCCTGGCCGCCGACATTGCTGGTTGCAAGTGCCCGCACAGCTTCCTGGGCTACCTGCGTGGCGCTGGTCGGCTTGGGATCCACCAGCGTAGGCTCGCCTACGCGTGCCGTCTCCGCCATCTCCGGGTGCCGGGTGAAGTTGTTCATCACCCGGCCAAACATGCCCGTCTCACGCCGGCTGGCCTCCTCTGCCTTATTCTGCGCAATTGCTTGCGGAGTGGGAGTGGGAACCGGCTGGCGCAAAGCTTCCAGGCGCCTCTTGGCGTCTTCGGCTCGATCCATTATCGGATAGCGGGTGATGATCTCGTCGTAGGCTTTGGCGGCGTCGCTCGTAAAGTCGGCAATCAGCTTTCCCTTCGCCGTCTCATTCAGCCTGCCCATGCGGATGGCATTGATTTCGCCCTCATAGCACTGGCCGAGCATGAAGAGGTTCTCGTCGGCCTTGCTGTAGAGGGGGTAAGACTGGGCCACATTCTGCAAGCGGGCAATTGCCGCGGGATAGGACTCGCGCAGATAGTAGAAGCGGCCAATGCGGAACTCGCGCTCGGCCAGCACTTCCTGCACCTCGCGCAACCGCTCCTTGGCCACGGGCACCAGTTTGCTGTCGGGATACTGCAAAATGAGCTGCCGGTATTCATCCTGCGCGCGCAGGGCATGGGTGAAATCGCGGTCGGGCTTCTCCATCTGCTGGAAGTGGATGTTGGCGATCTTCATCTGCGCTTCCGAGGCTTCCGGCATGTTGGGGAAGAAGGTGATGAAGTCCTTGTATTCGATTTCCGCCTGCTGCAGTGCTGCCGTGCCCCCTTCGGCGTACCAGGAATCCCCTACCGCCAGCTTGGCGCGGGCCACGAACTCCGAATCCGGGTAGGTGTTGATCAGGGTCTGCAGGCTCAGGCGCGCCACATCGAACTTATTGTGCTTCATGGCGTCCATGGCGCGGTCAAACAGCACCTTGTCAGGCTGCTTGGAGCCCACGTTGGCCAGCGGATTCTGCACCTTCTTATTGGTGCAGGCCACCGCCAGGAAGAGGAGAACCATCACGGCGGAAATTGTCAGTAAACGACGAAACATTACCTACCTCAGATTAGTAGCTGGCAGCTACTTTGCCGCCGCGCCTTGCCCAAGCCAAACCCGAATACAACAACTCTACACCTTCTGCAGGGTCGCTTCCATGGCGGCTTTCAGCAGTGTTTGTGCGTTGCTCTTGGGATTACCCGTCCCGAACACCGCGTTGCCTGCCACCAGGATTTCCGCCCCGGCGCGCACGATATTTCCTACCGTATCCAGGGCTACCCCTCCGTCCACCTCCACGCGGAAGTTCAGCCCGCGCTCGTTGCGCAACTGCACCAGCCTGCGGATCTTATTCAAGGAATTGGGGATAAATTGCTGGCCCCCGAAGCCGGGGTTTACCGACATGACCAGGATGTAATCCAGCATGTCCAGCACTTCCTTCAGGGTCTCAACTGGGGTAGCCGGATTGATGACCACACCTGCCTGCGCTCCATGGCTGCGAATGAGTTGCAGCGTCCGGTGGAGGTGGACGCAGGCTTCCTGGTGCACCGAAATCCAATCCGCTCCGGCATTTATGAACTCGGGGATGTACTGGTCGGGGTTCTCAATCATGAGGTGGCAGTCGAGCGGGATTTCTACTGCCTTGCGCAGGGAAGCTACCACCGGTGGACCAATCGTGATGTTAGGGACAAAATGGCCGTCCATCACGTCCACGTGCAGCACAGTTCCGCCCCCCTCAACCGCCGCATGGACTTGGTCGGCAAGATGAGCAAAATCAGCCGATAGGATTGAGGGCGCCAGTTCTATCAAGCCGGAAGGGTCCTGAACACTGGGTTTCTGAGCCGATTCTACCATGCTGCCGCAGTGCCGCCGCAGTTCGCCTTTGATTTCAATCGCCTGAGGGCTTTTGCCCGGCCAAGGTTCGGAACTCTGAAACCGGGAGTCAGGAGGACACGGTTTTGAAGGTCCGCATCGAAATGGTGAGGCATCGGAGGAAGGCCAGTGTCCGAAGAAGTGGAACAACGAGATAAGCGACCAGAGCGGCCCTCGCCCTGGAACCTGGGTGGGCTTACGCTTCGTCAGCTCACCTTGCGAGTGTGGCACGGCATCAACGACGATGATGTCTTTGGCCGAGCCGGGCAGATTGCCTACGGGTTCCTGTTCGCAGTTTTCCCCTTATTCATGTTCCTGCTGGCGATCCTGGGGATCGTGGCCGGACCTCACTCTGCCATCCAGCAGCACCTGGTGTTGGAGTCCACCGATGCCATGCCCCCGGCGGCGGCGCAGGTGGTGCAGCACGTAATAAGGGAAACTACCCAGGCCAGCGGAAGTGGCAAACTCTCCTTTGGTCTGGTCCTTACCCTCATTGCGGCCACCTCCGCCATGACCAACGTCATGGACACACTCAACGCCGCTTACAATGTGCGCGAGACCCGGTCCCTGTTGAAGTTCAGGGGGATTGCCATCGGTCTGACGGTCGCAATCGGTATTCTTATCGTGATCGCCCTGACGATCGTTCTTTACGGCAATGGCATCGCCAATCACGTCGGTAACCTGGTCGGCCTCAGCGGCGTAGCCACCTGGGCGTGGAAAATAGCGCAATGGCCGTTGGCTGTCTTTTTCCTGCTGCTCTCCTTCGCTTTGATTTACTACTTCTCTCCCGACGTCGAGTTTCCCGTGTGGCACTGGATTAGTCCAGGGTCGGTCGCAGGCGTATTCCTTTGGGCGCTGGTCTCCTTTGGCTTGCGCGTGTACCTGCACTTCTTCAACAGCTACAGCAAGACCTATGGCTCGCTGGGAGCGGTCATGATCCTGCTGCTGTGGTTTTATGTCACCGGGGTGGCCATCCTCATCGGCGGCGAGGTGAATGCCGAAATCGAGAATGCCGCCGCCAAGCGCGGCGCGCCCGAGGCCAAGGAAAAGGGAGAAAAGAAGCCCGGAACCAAGCCCGAACCGCGCGCGGCGTAAGCCAGGCTGGCTGGAGACTCATCGGGCTGCCTGGCCGAACCGGGGAGTAGATATGGAAACGCGCAACCCATGTCTAACCCCCCACTTTTGCTACCGACGTTGATGTCCGACTTACCCCTTATCCGGCAAACAAGAGCGACTGATCAATCGGACTCCCTCATAATTGCGAAAGACAATCCGCATCAGTAACCAAAAGCTTTGAGAGCGGCAAAGCCTAAACACCGCGAGCGATTGCGTTCAAGCAAAAACCTTCTATAATCGCGCGCTATGGCGGGGGCAGGAGCCTCATCGAGCGCGCGGCTGAGCGCGGGAACGCGGCTCGGTCCGTATGAAGTTGTGGCGCCGTTAGGCGCCGGCGGCATGGGGCAGGTGTATCGCGGGCGGGACACCCGGCTCGACCGCAGCGTGGCCATCAAAGTTATGGCCCCGCATTTTGCAGAAGATACGGAACTGCGCCGGCGCTTCGAGCGCGAGGCGCGCGTAATCTCCAGCCTGTCGCATCCGCACATCTGCACCCTGTACGACATTGGGCAGCACGAGGGTGTGGATTTTCTTGTCATGGAGTTGCTCGAAGGCGAGACGTTGGCAGAGCGCCTGCAGCGCGGACCCATGCCCGCGGAGCAACTTCTCAAGCTTGGGATTGAGATCGCCGACGCGCTCGAAAAGGCGCACAAGCAGGGCTCAGGGATTGTGCATCGTGACCTGAAGCCGGCAAATATTATGCTCACCAAATCGGGCGCGAAGCTGCTGGATTTCGGCTTGGCGAAGTACACGGTGTCTGCTGCGCAAGAGGCGGTGATGTCAACCCTGGCGGTCAGCGACAGCAACATTACCGGCAAAGGCGAAATTGTCGGCACCTTCCAATACATGGCCCCGGAGCAGCTTGAAGGGAGAGAGGCGGACGCGCGCACGGATATCTTTGCCTTAGGCGCAGTGCTGTACGAGATGGCGACGGGACGCGCTGCCTTTCAGGGAAAAACGCGCGCCAGCCTGATTGCCAATATTATGAACTCGGAGCCGGCGCCGATCAGCACGCTGCAGCCGCTTTCGCCGCCGGCCCTGGACCGCGTCATCCGAACCTGCCTGGCGAAGGACCCTGATGAGCGCTGGCAGACCGCACACGACGTAAAGCTGGAGCTGAAGTGGGTGCTCGAAGGCGGGTCGCAAGCAGGAGTAGCGGCTCCGGTCGCCGCCCGGAGGAAGAACCGAGAGCGAGCGGCGTGGATGGCGGCGGCGGTGCTCGCTACAGCGACGGCTATACTCGCCATCGCTTATGTTGATCGCCAGATGCAGCCCGCCCAACCGATTCACTTCACCGTGGAATCGCCGGCACAGCCCTTCGAGTACATCGTCTCCATGGCGCTCTCTCCCGATGGAAAGCGGTTGGCATTCGTTGCCAAGGATGAGAACCAGACGTCTTCGGTTTGGCTCAGGGCGCTGGATTCGAGCGAACCGGTTCGCCTGGAAGCTACGGCGGGTACAGGAGCATGGGTGATAGCCTGGTCGCGCGACAGTAGTTCACTGTTCTTCGCCACGCACGATAAGGCACGCAATGTGGATAAACTGATGCGGGTCGTAACTTCAGGCGGCTCAGCAGAGATGCTCTGCGATCTTCCTGCAAACACCGCGTTCATTGCGGCGAATCAAGATAATGAGCTGCTGCTAATGGCACCCGACGGGTCGCTCAAGCTAGGTTCCACATCAGACTGCTCCATAAAACCGGCAGCACCCTGGAACCGCCAAAAATATGACGTCGGGGAGCACTGGGCGACATTCCTGCCAGATGGGCAACACTTCGTGTACGCCGCATTGCGCGGCGACAAGCGGCATGACATCTACTCGGGATCGCTGGACGGCCAGCCGGGAAAGCTGCTGGTTCATAATGCCGCGGCCCCGACGTTTGCACAAGGCAAGCTGTTCTTCGAGCGCGACGGCTATCTCTATGCCCAGCCCTTTGATCCAGATAACCTGAAGCTCAGCGGCTCGACCTCACAGGTCCTACGCACCCAGTTGGCTTTCGCAGGTGTCAGCGGATTCGCAAATTACGCAGTCGCCGCAAATGTGCTCGCCTATCATGCACAGTTGTATCCCAGAATGGAGCTTTCCTGGGAGGATTTGCACGGCAAACGATTAGGCGCGCTCGCTGAACCTTCGTTCTGGGAGAACCCACGGGCATCGCCGGACGGAACCAGGGTTCTTGCCTCAAATTCCGATCCCCTGACCCATACCGGGGATCTTTGGATGCTCGATACCGCGCGAAAGACTGTGACGGCTGTAACGCATGAAGCCCCAATTGCCAGCGTAATCGGCATTTGGTCGCCGGATGGAAACCGCATTGCACTAAACGGGGCTTTTGGCGGAAGCACCGAGACAATCTACATTCAGGAAGCTAACGGCTCACGCACAAAATTGAACTTTCCTGAGCCAAAAAACGACTATGTGTCGAGGGATTGGTCGCCGGATGGCAAGTCGCTGCTTTACTGGGAAGCCGATAACGAGAAGGCATTGGGGTACTACGGCGTCTATCCGTTGACCGGGAATTCAAAACCATACCGGCTCTTTGAAGAGCTGCCGAGCAATGTGCCGGATGCGCGCTTCTCGCCAGACGGGAAGTGGATTGCATTCACGTCCGACCAATCCGGCCATTCTGAGATATATGTTGCGCCATTTGGCCGCGCGGGCGTACCGGTGCAGATATCAACGAATGGCGGACAAAACGCCCGATGGATGCCAGACGGAAAGCACCTGCTTTACATGGCGCCCGACCATCAGGTGATCACGGTATCACTGGAGCTTGGAGCGGCAGTGCAGGCGGGAGAGCAACGGGCGCTGTTCCAGCTGCCACCCACCCCCCCAAATAGCCCGTTGGAGTTTGATGTTGCACGCGATGGAAAAAGACTTTTGGTGGCAGCGCCGATTGGGCGTGTGAGCGCGCCTATCACCGTCATCGTGAACTGGCCAGCGGAGTTTAAGAAGTGAGCGCCCGGCGGGCTGTTACTCGCCGCCGGAGCGCCACACCAGACTTACCCAGTAGGTTCTAGTCAGCCAGGCACTGGCTAACGAAAGCTCCAACCAGATGTCCTCATCGGGGTGCTACTATCGCACCAAATGCCCCTAGTTGAAGCCCGCGACCTGGTCAAGGTCTTCCCCCTGGGAGAATCCATTTTCGGCGGCGGAGCCCAGGGCGAAGTACGCGCCGTGGATGGCGTTTCCCTGGAAATTGAGGCCGGGGAGACTCTGGGCGTGGTCGGCGAATCGGGCTCAGGCAAGAGCACGCTGGGCCGGCTCATCCTGCGACTGATTGAACCCACTTCCGGGAGCGTTCGCTTTGCCGGCCAGGAAGTGCTGCGCGCCAGCGGCACGGAATTGCGCCGCCTGCGCCGCGACATGCAGATTATCTTTCAGGATCCCTTCGGCTCGCTCGACCCTCGCATGCGGGTGGGAGAAATCGTGGCTGAGCCGCTGCTGGTGCACAACAGCACCGGCCGCCGCGAGCGCCGCCAGCGCGTGAACGAGTTGCTGCGCGCCGTGGGGTTGGATGAATCGGCGTCCGAGCGCCATCCCCACGAGTTCAGCGGCGGGCAGCGGCAGCGCATCGGCATCGCCCGCGCCCT
>Ga0075425_100008588_pt1 | contig 10838 bp, 12 predicted proteins | sample SoiMethybrSBSTD4_FD_75300 | JGI IMG/M metagenome (GOLD analysis project Ga0075425, IMG submission 75300) | Bulk soil microbial communities from a Populus tree surrounding site in Tennessee, USA - Soil MetaG P. TD hybrid SBSTD4 | ecosystem: Environmental > Terrestrial > Soil > Tree plantation...
GCACTGAGGTCTTCTGTTTTCACGTCCTTCAAGTAGACAACGCCGCGCTTCTTCAGGAAGGGCGCCAGTGGGTTGAGAACCCCGGCAAGTTTTCGAATCGTGTGTTTGGAGCTTTCCTTCTTCGAATCGAGCGTTCCCCGCTTTTCGTGAAGATAATCGAGTATCGCCTGCTCCACTGTCTTGTATGTGTTCGGATCAAAACTGGTGTTTTTCCCAGACAAAAATTGAACGGCCCATTGATCGATCAACTCTTCGGCGGCGAGTTTTTCGTGGATGCCGAGTTTTGCGAGAGAGCTATTGAACTCGAAAGGGGCGACTGCAGGATCCGGATGTCGGATCTGAACCTTCGCGTAGATAGGGCAGCCACAGCCGAAAACGAGTCGGGCGGGGAGTCCTTTCGGGTGTTTGTATGTCGTCGATGCGTACCGGCATCGAGGGCGGTGACGAACAAAAATATCGCGCATGGGCGCGAATTTTAGATGCAAACTCGCTACAGTTGGAAGCGCAATCTTACATCTAACGCATAGTCAGTAACATGCGGAAGCGGAGGAAGAGGGATTCGAACCCCCGGTACGGTTCCCCGTACAGCGGTTTTCAAGACCGCCGGTTTCAACCACTCACCCATTCCTCCGATTTCTAACTGTAACGACGAGCAAGTGCGAGTGCAAGCCTGGGAAACGTTATCGTTGTGCACACGAGTTGGGCGCCGTCGATCGATGGTGGGTGAGCTTACGTTAGTTTCGTTCTCAACCGGCCCTTCGGGTTTGATCACCCGGATGCATCCAGTCCACCGGACCTCCGAGCCCTGCGAAATTTTCGCCACCGAAGGCGTGCTTCAGCAGTGCATCGCCTGGAGTGCAGGCTTCAGGAATCGAAATGAGGTCGGGGCGCCGTATCTTTACAACAACCGGTCGCTCCGGCATCAAATGATGATTGTGGAGGAGATTCTCGAAAACCGCACGATACAGCGACGCCTCGTGTTTCGGCTGGACCGCCGCAATGGCATGATATTCAAACCTGTCACCAAAGAGGATGTATGCCCGCTGATGGATACGCATGGACAGGACGCTTCGTTTGTCGAAAGGTTTCGACCATCTCAAATCAGCGAGCGGTTCGATTGGCCACAAGTTCTGGAGAAAATTGATGGCCGGAATGTTGATCTCTCTGAGTTCTTCATCGGATTCCGCCGCAGAGATCAACCATTGCTCGATCGTTAAATCGTCTTCAGTCAGCCACACGGTTCCGCTCGACAACTCGATCTTGTGAGTAAAAGGCTTTGCGAGACGTTCTTCAATTCCTTCCCAGCTCATATTTCTAATATATCGCTCCCCCCAAAAAAAACGCGGGCTAAAACCCGCGACTACGATTTGGCCTGAACGGAAGCACGTAGTCGCGGGCTTTAGCCCGCGTTTTTTCTAGATCTTACTGAAGCTTCGGTGGCGGTGCCGGATTGGGGCGGTTGAATTTTGCCGCGTCGATGGCCTGATTCGCCTGGATGCTGGTCAGTTCGGTTGTTGTCTGGTTATCGGTCCAGGTTGTGATGATTGTGAACGGCATCTTCACGCCATTGACTTCCTTGTAGTTCGAGAAGTCCATCTGCGTGGGGACTCTGCCCATGAGGCTGTCGGCGAAGCGGACCATCCGGAGCAGCAGTCCCGTCTCCTCGTCGAAGTACAGGTTGAAATTCTGCCCACCGACGGTTCCCTGCACGACCTGAACATCTTTATCTTCGATTGAGGTCGAGCCCACGCGCCAATTGGTGGCCATGGTTTTCAGCAGAGTCGGGAACCAAACCATCGAGTCGAGCTTCGCGCCGTCGAGATTTCCACCGGTGAGCTGAATCAGCGGCGCCGGTTTGTCAGGTGACGAGAACCAGCCATTACGGCCGTCCGTCACGACGACCTTGTCTCCAAAGAGAGCATGAACGATGTGGGATCGTTGATTTGGCGCCTTCACGAGGATATCGACCGGCACCTTGCCGTGATCGGTGTCATAACCCACGTAGGTTCCTTTTGCTGTAATGCTGGTGATCGCGCCTGCGCGTTGCGCGCCGCCGACGGCCTGGAGGTACTTATTGAAGACGGCGTCCGCTGTGGGCGCGTTCGGATATCCCCTTGGTGGAATGTCGACTTCGTTTGGATCTTCGATTGGTGCGCTGTATTGAACGGTCAAGCCCGCATTGGACTTCGGTTTTTGTTCGCCGTGATGGCAGGTGTAACAAGTCACTTTGCGCTCCCCGGCGAAGTTATTCTTGTTGATCCCCTGGACCATGAGCGCCATCCGCCGGGCCATCATTTTCAGCGGTGTGTCCTTTGCGAAATTGGCCCACGCGCTCGTGCTGTCCGACGTGTGGCAGTCGGTACAGTTCATCGCGAGGGCGTTGGAAAACATGCCCATCGTATCCATGAACTCGTCCACCGGAATACCCTTGATAACGGGGATATTCTTGAATATTTCTTCCGCCATTTGCGGTCTCGGTTGTTGCGCAGCCTGCGCCGCTTGAGCATTTGCCCATCCGACGCTCAGCAGGCAGACGATCAGCATGCTGATCGCAACAGAAATCATTTGCCTCGATCCGAACTTCATGATGTCTCCCTTCCTCAGCCTGATATGCGTAATTGCGTATGTATAGGCTAGGATATGTGGTTTTTCCCGGGCCGCGAGTATATCAAAAGACTCCGCGTGTAACACACTTACAAAAACTTCAGAAAGTCTTCAGAAGGCTACTGAAAGTCCAGGTAGGTGATCGTCAGGTCTCGTTTTCGATTCGCTGCTTTCGTCGTGAGTTTAACCACCGAAGAGACTGGATCCGGGTGTTTAATGGTCACAATACCGGCATCGGTTCTTCCCTTCACGAGAAGGAACCTTGGCCCCTCCGACTGAACCTGGATCTTTTGACCGTTCCTCAACGTCACCCTCAGGTGGAACGACTTGCCTCTTTGATAGTCATCGAAATCGATCCGCGCAACGGATGCCAGGTCTAGGTCGCCGTGAAATTTATCCTGACGGTACTTCAAACCGGCTTCGGTCCCGCGCGTCTCGATGAAGCCGGAGAAATGAGGATCCTCAATGAGCAACTGTTGCCCATCGACAAGACCAACGATCACTCGTGATGGAGCTACAGGGGCCTGCATCCACAAAAATAGAATCAGATTCAAGAGTAGCGTCATGGCCCCTAAATATAATTCATAGGTGCAGGTCGAAGAGCTACGAATTCTGCTGGCACTGGAACCCCTCTGGTCCGTATCCGTCAACGGCAAGGAGTTTTTCTCGCTGCCCAGTTCTGAGATATCCGTCGAGGATTCTCGCATTCAGCTCGGGTCTCGCTGGCGTGACATTCTTGACGTTCAATGGTTGCGGCCAACCTCCGTGCAGATTCGCGGCGGCGCGAGGTTCCGATCGAAGGTCGACGTCATTACCCTTTATCCCGGCGAGCGCTTTCCTTCAACGGTTGACCTGCGGCGGCGGCGCCGTACTTTTCAACAACAGATCGCGCCGGCGTTGTGCGCATGGTTCAAAACCAGACGAATTGAGCGGCAGGCGCTCTATTCGGATCGGCAGCATGGAATCGGCGGGGCGTATCCGCGATTCCTGCTGGGCGGCCGCGCCGCTATTGCGGTCGATCCCGACGAAACATCCGCTGTCGTCAATGGCATCATGCGTGCCGCATTGCTCTGGGCTCCGCTGGTACGCCGGCCCGTGTCGGTTGTCGTTCCGCGCGGCCGTAGCCAGACGATTTGTGCTCGGCTACGGGCGATGCCGCGAGTGCGAGAAGCATTCGAATGGTTGCAATGGGACGGCTCGAACATTGCAGCACTGGAGTTGTCGGAAGCGCCTCCCGAAACACACGTACAGGCCCTGGCGGACCTTTACGTGGACGCCGAAGTTGCACGAATCTGCGCGGTAGCTCCGGACCTTCTCCACGCGGTGCCGCACATTGCCGGAAAGGCTATTTCCGTGCGGCTGCGTGGTATCGAGATCGCCCGAATTTCCGATGAAGGAACGACGTATCCGCTCGGGCTGCCGCTGGAAACTGTGGTGCGGGAAGTGGATCAGGCGCGGCGTTTCGGCAGCCTGCATCCCCTCGCCCGTGCTCACGAAGAGCGGTGGCTGGAGTCGAACCTCATTGGACAAATCCGCCAGCTGCTTCCGTCGATCGACGCCGATCACGTTTATCCCCAGGTGCCCAGCTTCGTTGGGGAAGAGAGAAACATCATCGATTTGCTGACGGTCACCCGAGACGGCAGGCTTGTTGTGGTCGAAATCAAGGCGTCAGCGGATCCGGATCTTCCATTTCAGGCATTTGATTACTGGCTCGCCGTCGAACGCCACCGGCGGGCAAACGATTTCATAATGAAAGGCTATTTCAAAGGTTGCAGCCTCGCAGATCAGCCCGCGGTGCTGGTTCTGGTCGCGCCCTTGCTCACCTACCATAGAAGCATCGGCCGCCTGGTTTCGGCTCTTCCGGATTCCTTGCCATTGTTGCAGATTGAAATTAATCAAGGCTGGAAGCGGAATGTCAAAGTCTTGCGCCGCAGAGGTATGTCAGTTAGGCTGAGACACGGAGAATTCAAATGAGAACAAAACTCCTGCTCCTGGTCCTTATGTCGGCCATCCTGGCCACCGGGACTTCCATGGCACAGGGTCCTAAGAAAGATGTTGGTAACAAGGTACCGCTGCCGGATGTACCGGACAGACCCGCCAGCGCGAGCGGGAGCAAGGACGGTCAACAGCAACCTCCGGTATCACTCTCGATCGACGTCGACCTCATCAACCTCGATGTTGTGGTGACCGACAACAACAACAACCCGATCAGCGGACTTCAGAAGGAACACTTCAAAGTTTTCGACGATAACGTTGAACAGACCATCACGAACTTCAGCCCGACGGACGCCCCGCTCACGGTGGTGATCCTTTGCGAGTTCGGCGACACATTCGGCTATTACTATGACGACGTCGTGGGACCGGCCGCGGGATTCATCAACAGTCTCAGGCCTGATGATTGGGCCGCACTTGTTGCGTTCGACATTCGTCCGGAAATCCTGACCGATTTCACGAAAGACAAAAATCAGTTGTACGCAGGACTACAACGGATGCGAATCCCCGCTTATCGCGAAACGTCTCTATATGACGCCGTCTATGACACGCTTCAGCGTCTCGATAACGTCGATGGCAAAAAGGCCGTGTTCCTGCTCGCAACGGGCCTGGATACTCTCAGCAAGCACACGTATAACGAAGCGCTGCGCAAGGCCGAGACGTCGGACACCATGATCTATGCCGTTGGCATGGGACAACTTGCTCGTCTTTATCTGGAGTCCAGACTGGCGCCGGAAGACAACATCACTTTCCTTCAGGCCGATAACGTTATGCGCTCGCTGGCTGATGCTACCGGCGGAAAGGGGTTCTTCCCGCGATTCGTCGGCGAATACCCGAGCATTTATGAAACGGTGAGCGCGAGCCTGAGAAACCAATACAGCATCGGGTTCGTTCCGAAGGTTCGGAAGACTGACGGAAAGCTGCACAAGCTGCGCGTCGAAGTTCCTCCTCTCGATGTGAACAAAGACGGCAAGCCGGACAAGCTGAAGGTCTTCCACAAAAAGGGCTACTACGCACCCAAGAGCTAATGATTCGAAAGCCTGCGGTTGCCGGACGTTTCTATCCGGCAACCGCGAAAGACCTGCTTTCCGAGCTTAAGAAATTCGTTCATCCTGCCGACCAGCCAACAAAAGCTATCGGTGTCATTGTTCCCCATGCCGGCTACATGTATTCCGGACACGTCGCAGGCGCGGTGTATTCCGACGTGAAGGTGCCGCGGAGAACGATTGTGCTGTGCCCCAATCACACTGGCCGTGGCGTTCCGCTTTCGATAATGCGATCAGGCGAGTGGGAAACTCCGTTGGGCAACATGCCCATCGACGAAGAACTATGCGCAGCTTTGATGGAGGCAGATCCCAACCTGGTTCATGACACAGCCGCACACCAGTTTGAGCATTCGCTCGAAGTTCAACTGCCGTTCATGCGGCATGTCGCCGGACCAGATGTGACGTTTGTTCCAATCACTATTGGCACTGAAAGCTGGACGCACCTGTCCAACCTCGGACGCGCGATTGCCGCCGTCGTTGAAAAAGTCGCGCCGGACGCTTTGATCATCGCTTCGAGCGACATGAATCATTACGAGTCCGATGCCATTACACGCGTAAAGGACCGCAAGGCGATCGATCGAGTTCTTGAATTGGATGCTCAGGGTCTCTACGACGTCGTCGAACGGGAAGACATTTCGATGTGCGGTTACGGGCCGGCTACAGCGATGCTGACCGCCGCCCGAATGCTTGGCGCCTCAAAAGCCGACCTTGTGAAATACGCAACGTCCGCAGATGTCTCTGGGGATTTCGATCGGGTCGTCGGCTACGCCGGAATGATGGTTACTTAACAGGCTGCGGCGTGTTGTTTCCGTACACGACGTACGGCGACACGTAGTAATTCGGACATGCAGCCTGAGCTTCGGACAAAAGCCTCTGGCCATTCGCAACATAGATGCGGCTGTTCGTGTCCGTGATCTGCAGCTCGCTGTTTGCGCCGAGCGTCAGAAGCTGTCCAGAGCCGAGTTGCAATGTAGCGGACGAGTCGCCGCCGGTGCGGACTTTTTCACCGGAATTGATCTGGTCATCGGCTACAAGCGGGATCCATGAGTTATTGCGAAACACCTCTAGCGTACCGCTCCAGCTGATAACCCTTCCGGTCATCGCTGCGACGAACAGAAACAAGACAAGTGTTCTGGCGATTTTCATGATCGTGTATCTTCTCATCATATCGGCACAGGAGGCCGTGGACTTTACTTGATTCTGATTAGCGCCTTTCCATTCGGAATATCCAGCAAAACTGTCGAGCAACTGAAATCGACGGGCATGCCGTATCGTGCGAATCCCTACAACCGGCGTTTCACCGAGGCGGAATTGATCAGCCACATTGGCGAGGCCTCGATTCTCATTGCCGGAACCGAACCGATTACAGCAAGGGCATTGGACGCCGCCCCGAAGCTTCGTTTGATTGCGAAAGTGGGAATAGGCCTCGACAACGTGGACTTGAACGCGACGAAAGAACGCGGGATTCCGGTCACGTACACTCCTGATGCTCCGGCTCCTGCAGTTGCGGAACTCACCATCGGACTCATGCTTGATCTTCTGAGAGGAATTTCGCGCGCCAACCGGTTGATGCACGAAAAACAATGGTTGCGTATTTTGGGTCGCAGGATCGACCAATTGACGGTCGGCGTCGTTGGCGTAGGCCGCGTTGGGCGGCGGCTCATTCGGATTTTGCGCGCGGGATTTCCGAACGCACGAGTGTTGTGCAACGACCTTCAGCCGGATGAGAAGTTCGGACACGAAGTGGGCGGGATAGAGTGGACAGCCAAGGCAGAGCTGTATTCCGAATCCGACATCATTACTCTTCATGTTCCGCTCACTGAAACGACAAGGGGACTCATCGGCGAAGGCGAAATCACCGCGATGAAACCCACCGCAGTTCTCATCAACACTTCCAGAGGTGGAATCGTTGATGAAGGAGCTCTCGCTGCGGCGCTCCGTTCGCATCGGCTTGCGGGAGCAGCAATCGACGTGTTCGAACCGGAACCCTATACGGGAATCCTGACGGACGTGGACGGCTGTATTTTGACCTGCCACATGGGATCGATGTCGGAGGACTGCAGGATCGCGATGGAATCGGAAGCCGCCGAAGAGGTGGTGCGATTCATCCGAGGCGAACCCCTCCGTCAGCTGGTACCCGAATCCGAGTACCTGTTGCAGAAGTCAAATTTTCGATAACCGTTAGGATGAATCGTGAAAACCTGCAGCCAGTCCCCTCCTCCAGAGGAGGGGTGGACGCGACCTCAAAAAATATCGCCGAAGGCATCCTCTGATGGGAGCGGACGGGGTGGTCAGAAATGTTTTTGACCACCCTGGCTGCGGCCCTGACAGTTGTTTCCTATTTTTTCGTCTGAATTTGCCGCTTGATCTTGCCGGCATGATCACGCGCGTAATTCATGACGCGCTGATCGGATTCGATCTTTTCGAGCAACCCGATAAGACCATCCGGATCAGCAATACGGTTGGACTTCAGCTCGGTTTCGATCTGGTCCAGACGTTTTGGAACGCTGAGACGGTCGAACTGAATCGCATTGTCGAGATCAAAACCGATGGTTTGCTGGTTGAGCAGTGCCTCGAAAAACGAGGTCAAATCTGTCACTTCTTTGCGTTCGGAAAAGTTGTACGTTGCTTCTTTGGTTCCTTCTGGCGTTACGAGCGTGAGATGTTTCTTGCCCAGATCCGCAACCTTCCGGCCTGATTCGTATTTTTCACCACCATTCAAGTTGCCAGTCGCAGCGATAACCGCATCGAAGCGGTCGCGCGCTGCCGCTGAAAGCTGCAGGGGAGCGGCGATCATGTCCGCGCCACGCCGTTTAAACTTCGCTTCGCCCTTACCTCCAGCATCGAGTTGGACACACTGAGTTTCGAATGGGCCTCGCGAGTTCTCACGGCAGAACGTAAAGCTCGAGAAATCGGCGAGCATAAGGAATGACAAAAAGACCAGAAGAGAGTTCATAGCGTAGCGGCGACAGCCTTGTTGAAACGATTCGTATGGACGTGACAGATCGCGACAGCCAGGGCATCGGATGCGTCGAGTGGTTCTGGTGTCGTTTCCAATTTGAGCAGAGCGCGAACCATCTGTTGCACCTGCGGTTTCTCGGCTCGGCCGTAACCCGTGACGGCGCTTTTCACTTCTGCCGGTGAATATTCAAAGACAGGCAGATTCGCCTCCGCTGCTGCCACGAGGCTCACCCCCCGAACGTGACCGAGCTTGAGGGCGCTCTGAACATTATTCGAATAAAAAAGGCTTTCGAATGCAGCGACGTCGGGACCAAGTTCGCGAATAATCTCGATAATCCCCGCGTGGATTTCTTTCAAGCGGACGGCAAGCGGATCGGAACTTCTGGAGCGGATGACGCCGCAACGGACGAAAGTGCAATCGGCGCCGTTGGTATCAACGACGCCGTAGCCTGTAATTCGGGATCCACAATCGATACCCAGGACCCGCATCTCAATCAGGATACCGCTTCGGCGAGCTCGGATTCCGCAATGTCAAAGTTGCCGTAGACATGCTGCACATCATCGTGGTCGTCGAGAGCTTCCATCAGCTTGACGACCTGCTGTGCACTCTTGCCTTCGACCTTGATATAGTTTTCGGGGATCATCGAAATCTCGGCTGACATGGTGTCAATACTCTTGGCCTTCAGTGCGCTCAGCACCGAATCGAACGACTCCGGCGACGTGTAGATTTCGTAATTCGATTCTTCACTCGAAAAGTCGTCCGCACCTGCATCGATGGCCAGTGTCATGAGCGTGTCTTCGTCGGCCTTCGACTTTTCAATGACGATATATCCTTTTTTCTTGAACATCCACGAAACGGAACCGGCTTCACTCATGTTCCCGCCGTTCTTCGAAAATACGTGGCGGATTTCACTCACGGTTCGATTGCGATTGTCGGTCACGACTTCAACGATCATGGCGACGCCGCTGGGGCCGTATCCTTCGTAGGTCAATTCTTCGAGTTGGCCGCCCTCGAGCTCTCCCGTGCCCTTCATGATGGCGCGCTTGATGTTGTCGGCCGGCATGTTCAGGACTTTTGCATCCGATACCGCTTTCCGCAGCCTTGGATTGCCATCAGGATCACCGCCGCCGATACGGGCGGCAATCGTGATTTCCTTGATGATCTTCGTGAACATGCGTCCACGCTTGGCGTCGATGGCGCCCTTTTTGTGTTTGATACTGTGCCACTTGGAATGGCCCGACATAAACTTTTCCTCTCTTGATCCGAATTCCGGTCAAGTTTAGCAGACCTGAAAGGAAATGGCGAAGGCTCAGGGAACTGTCAGTCTGATAGCGGGTTTCGTCGGTGATGGTGCCGCCGGTGCAGTTGCTGGCTTGGCAGCGGTCGCTGGTATTTCGCCCGGTACGGTGAACGACAAAACGTCGCCCGCGTGGATATTCAACCGCTTGACGGTACCGGCAGGAAGCTGAAGCTGGTAGCGATAGGGCCAGATGGAGGGGTAACCGCAATCGGGCGTACGGCACGGAACCGCATTCTCTCTTAGGTTGATGATGGTCTTCATGTCATCAACGTAGAGAATATCGACGGAGAACCGATAACCCGCGAGGTGGTCCTGGGTCTGCACGTCTCCTCGATAAGCGAGCAGGAGACCCGAATCCGCCGGCAGCGACTCACGCCCCGTCAAGGCCTTCGCGATGTCGGCGCCTTCTGTTGCTACCTCGACTTTCAGGATTTTCCCACCAGGCAGCTTGATGTTGGTGGTCATCAAGGCCGCTGCCATCAGAATCACGGCTAACAACTGCATTCGCTATTTCTTTTTTGCTTTCGTTGAGTCGTTCAAGCGCGGATCCAGGGCCGGAGCTTTCTTGTCCGACGAAGTGCTCGGATTCTGATCCGCGGGACCGCCTTCGACAGCGTCTCCGAACGTCAGCTTCACGTTTGCTTCAAATTTCTTGTAGTTTTCGTACTTGATGATCTCGCGGATACGTTTCGCACCGGTGGAAAACTGCAACGTGTCGACAGCCTTCGTGTATGTCGGAAACCAGTACTTGTCGATCTGCTCGCGATAGGTTTCGAAACGGGGGAACAAGTGCTCCTCACCGCCTTTGCCGCGAATATCCGGGACGGCCTTTCCGTAAGTCTTTACAATTTGGAGATCGTGGTCATCCACCCAGATCTGTCCCTGGAAGTAGCGCTGACCTTTCTCGATTGTCTTCGGGGCAACGTCGAAAACG
>Ga0075425_100008589_pt1 | contig 10837 bp, 8 predicted proteins | sample SoiMethybrSBSTD4_FD_75300 | JGI IMG/M metagenome (GOLD analysis project Ga0075425, IMG submission 75300) | Bulk soil microbial communities from a Populus tree surrounding site in Tennessee, USA - Soil MetaG P. TD hybrid SBSTD4 | ecosystem: Environmental > Terrestrial > Soil > Tree plantation...
ACCGACGCCGCGAGCCGCCCGGTGCGGCTCCTCGGCGTCAGCGTGCACAACCTGGAGGATCCCGCGGCTCCGTTCGATCCGGAGGAGCCGCTCCTGCCTTTCTAGGGCACCGCCGCGACGGCAACCTTTTTCCGGCCGCCCCGGGGCCTGGCGACGGCCTTTTTCTCTTTGGCCGCGCGTGGCTCCTTCGTTTCCTTCGATTCCTTCGTTTCCTTCGCGCCCTTCGCGGCGCGGGCCGCCCGCGGCTTTCTCCGGGCCGGCTTCGCCGGCTCTTCCTCTTCGGCCGGCCTCGTCGTCTCGGGGGCGGCCTCGACGTCCACGATCGACGGCGTTTCGACCTCGCGCACGACGTCGCCGTCAACGACATCCGACTGTTCGCGCTCGCGGGCTTCCTGCGCGGCAAGCTCCGCTTCGGCCTGCGCCGCCAGCCGCTCCGCCGCGGCGATGTCGTCCGCGTTGATGCCGCTGGCGCGGTTGGCCTCGATCTCCTTCATCACGTTCCCCTGGAAGAAACGGATGACGCCCTGGCGATCGCGCTCGACGCGGAACAGCCCGTCCTTCTGGCAGGCGCGCAGCAGATCGTTGAGGCTCTGGAAACCGAAGGTGCGCTCGTCGAACGACGGATCGACGCTGCGCAGGTACTGCTTCACCTGCCGCACGTACATCGGCCAGCGCGGCGGCTGCTGCGCCGACTGGAACAGCCGGCGCACTTCCTTGACCGCCTCGACGGTCCGCGGCGCGTCCTGCGATGCGCGCGCGTCGTGCGGGTGTCTTCCCTCGTGCTGCTGGCGTCCCTCGTGCTGTTGCCGCCCCTCCTGCTGGCGCCCCTCGGGCTGCTGGCGCGCTTCGGGTACGGGCGCCGCGCTGCGCACCTCCGCTGACGGCTGGGCGTGGTGCGACCCGTGCCCGTTCTCCTTCAGCTCGACGAGGATGTTCCGCCCCGACTCGCGGAGCGTCACGAAGCCCGCGGCGGCGAGCTTCTCGGCGAAGTCGCGGAAGCTGCTGACGCCGTAGTTGCGCTCGGAGAAGGTCGAGTCGAGCTGCAGCAGCGTGCTCTTGAGCAGACCGAGCTGCGGCGACACTTCGCGGTCGCTCAGCACCTTCAGCGCCCGCCGCAGCAGCGGCACCACCTGGTCGATCGGCGACTGCGAGCTGGCCGGGCCGGACTGTCCGCGCCCGCGTTCGCCGCGGCGCCCGCCGATCAGGTTCTCGTAGGCGACAAACTCGTGGCAGTTGCGCTGCATCACCTGGCTGGTGAACGAGCGCCCGCCGACGACGAAGATCTGCTTGTCGTACTGCTTCAGTTTCTCGACCAGCGAAATGAAGTCGCTGTCGCCGCCGACGATCACGTAGGCGTTGATGTGCGGGTGCGTGAACGCCATCTCGAGGGCGTCCAGCGCCAGGTTGATGTCGGCGCCGTTCTTGTCGCCGCCCGGCGTCAGGTTGCGCTGCACCAGCTTGGTCGCGTGCTGCGTCAGCGAGCGGCTGTAGTCCCCGGCCCGCGTCCAGTCGCCATAGGCGGTCTTCGAGACGACGTCCCCGCGCTCGCGAAGCGCTTCGAGGACGACGCCGATGTCGAACTGTGCATTGAGGGTGTTCTTGACCCCGATCTCGATGTTGTCGAAGTCGATGAAAACGGCAATCTTGAGGCGTGGTTCTGGCATTTGCAAAGTGGTGAACTCATTCCTGCCGCCGATTGCCCACAGCCGAGCTGTGGGTCCCGGACACGGCGGCGCTGCCGGCGCGGCGGCCGGCGCAGACAATGATTATAGTTTCGATTACAGCACCCCGAGGGCGGGAATCAGGTGAAGGTTGCCGCCGACAAACCAAGCCCAGAAGCGGCCCGGGCGCTGTTCTCGCATTAGGAGGGCGTTGAATCCGACCGTCAACGGCAACATCACACGCGTGATCGCGCCGGTGGAGGGCGTCCACAGGACCCGGTCGATGATCATCATCAGCAGCACGTAGCCGGCGGCGACCCGCCACCAGGGATCGCGGACCTGCGGCCTGACCGCCACGAACGCGGCCTGGACCAGCAGCGGCACGACGACGCACACCTCGAGCCCGCGAGGCGACCAGAGTCCCTCGATCCTCACCGCCCGCCAGAGACCTTCCACCGTGCGCGCGACGACGACGCCCGGCACGGCAATCTGCCCCTCCGCGCCGGCCAGGATCGTCGATCGATAGATCGACCGCAGATAGTCTTCCCAGATCAGGATTGGCAGCAGCACGAGAACCGCTGCGGCGAGCAGCCGTCCCCACGCGCGCACGCTGTCGGGGAGCGGCTGCGCGAGGACGCCGATGACGTTGGTCTCGCGGCCGAGCCCATTCAGACCGGCGACCGCCGCCGACGCCAGCCAACGGCGATCCTCGGCGAGCCTGACCGCCCAGACGGTGAGCGCAAGGCTCGGTCCGTCGAGCAGCGCGAATCGCACCGACCACAGCAGCCCGTGCGACAGCAGGCACGCCGCCCACACCAGCAGGCCGCGCGGGCGGCCGGGCGGCATCCACCGGGTGAGCAGCGCCGCGAGCATCAACCAGGCGGCGACGTTCTGCAGCGCATAGACCTCGAGAATCCACGCCGGGCGGCCCATGCCGACGGCATACGCGGTCCAGCTGAAGAGGATCCGGCGCGCGCGGAACGGCGCCAGGTCCATCGCGCGGTCCACCTGCGGATCGCGGACCAACGGATCGAGGGCGCGCTGTGCATAGAACTGCCCGTCGTAGACACCGCTGCCGTCGTAGACGACATGCGGAATCGCGCGCAGCGCGGGCGCCTCGAAACCGCCGGCGCCCGCCGGAAAGCCGATGAGCGCGGTGAAGCCCGTACCCGGGTGGTAGAATTTCGCGATCGATGTCAGCACGATGACGATCACCGTCGCCGCGATCGCCAGGCACACGATCCGCGTCAGCCTGGCCCTCCCGCTGCTGCTCGCCGCGTGCGCGAGTCCGGCGTCTCCCGCGCTCGTTCCGGTCGTCGATTTCATCAAAGAGTTCGACCGCGCCGACAGGCGGCCGCCCGACGCGTACTCCATCGCCAGCCACGTCTCTGCGGGTTCCGCGCTACCGGCGATCGTCGGCCCGGCGCCGGGACGTCTCGCCTGGGAGCTGGCGCTTCCCCGCGGCGGCGAGTTTCGCGCGCGCGTGGCGGTGGCCGGCGCGCACGTGCGGATTCGGGTCGGCGTGAGCGATGCACGGATCTACGAGCAGCTTGCGGCGCGCACCGTCGGGCCAGGCGAGGGCTGGTCGCTGCTGACGGCGAACCTTTCGGCGTATGCCGGACGCAAGATCAGCCTATTCTACCGGCCCGACGAGAGGCGGTGGCGCGTGAACCTGAGCGCGGACGCGATCGAGGGGCCGGCTACGGTGGCGTGGGGCCGGCCGGAAGTCGTCACGACGGGCCGGAATGTCGCCGAGTACATGAAGCGGCGGGCGCGAATCCGTTAGTCGGCGCGTGCGAAGGCGCCGCCTACTCGTAATGCAGCGCCTTGACGGGATCGAGGCGCGAAGCCCTGACGGCGGGATAGAGGCCGAAAACGATGCCGATGGCGACCGACACGCCAAAGGCCAGCACGATCGAGCCGGTGGTGACGATGGTGGACCAGCCGGCGAGGACCCCGATCAGCTGAGAAAGTCCGACGCCAAGCAGAATTCCCGCGACCCCGCCGGTCAGCGAGATGATCGTCGTCTCGATCAGGAACTGCCGGACCACGTCGCGCTGCCGCGCGCCGATGGCGCGGCGGACGCCGATCTCGCGCGTCCGCTCGAGCACGCTCGCCAGCATGATGTTCATGATGCCGATGCCCCCCACGAGCAGCGAGATCGAGGCGATCGCCACCATCACCATCTCGAAGATGCGCTGCGTGCGGCGCTGCTCCGCCAGCAGCTCCGCCGGCGAGACGATGGTGAAGTCGCCGGCGCTCCGGTGCGCCCGGTCGAGGATGCCGCGGATCATCGCGGCCGCGCCGGGGATGTCCGATCCCTGGTTCATCTGCAGGTAGATGCCGTCGATCTCGTCCTTCTGCGCGCTCTGGCCGTCCTCGAGGCGGAAGACCGATGAAAACAGCGGCACGTAGATGATGTTGTTGCGGTCCTGCGCGGGGATGCCGGCGACGTCGGACTGCACCGTGAGCTGCGGGCCGGCCACTCCGATCACCCGGAACCACTGGTCGTTCACCTTGACGTAGCGGCCGACCGCGTCGTCGGCGCCGAACAGGTTCGCCGCCGCGGCCTCGCCGAGCACCGCCACCGGGGCCGCCGCCGTCGTCTCCGAGTCGTCGAAGAACCGCCCCGAGGCGACCGCCAGGTTGCCGATCGCCTTGTAGGCCGGCGACACGCCGTAGACGACGGGCGTTTCGCTGGTGAACGGCTTCGGCATCAGCTTCGACGGCGTGAAGCGCTTGCGCGCGGTCGCCGCCGAGATGCCGTCGAGGTTCGACTGGATCACGCGGAGGTCGGAGAAGGTGAGCCCCGGCGACAGCTTGCGCACCTTCTGCAGCGCCTGGCCGTCGGCCGCCTCGCGCGCCTCGACGATCAGGTTGCGCACGCCGAGCTGCTCGATGAACGCCATCACTTCCTGCTGCGCGCCGGCGCCGATCGACAGCATCGCCACCACCGCCGCGACGCCGAAGATCATGCCGAGCATCGTCAGCAGCGAGCGCAGCTTGTGCGCGCGCAGGTTCTCGAGGCCGAGGCGCAGCTCTGGGAGGACGTCCGCGGACCAAAGATGACTACGAGCGTCGATCATTATTTGCCGGGGGGCTTCGCCCCGCCGGCCCCCCCTACACGCGCACTCGCGGGGGCCCCAGGCCCCGCTCCGTGCGCGTGGCTCACTCGCTGTCGCTCGTTCGCGCGTGTCAGGATCATTTCGCGGGGCCGGACGCGCCGGAGAGAGGGCCGCCGGACGACTTCGAGCGGCGGCTGGCGACGTCGGGGTCGACGAGCGCGATTACGTCGCCTTCGTTGAGGCCGGTGACGATGGCGCGGCTCTCGGTGACGTTGGTCACCTTGACGTCGCGGCGATCGAAGCGGTCGCCGATCTGGACGAACACGTAGTTCTTGCCGGCCTTCTCGAAGATCGCCTGCCGCGGGACGTGGACGGCGTCCTTGACGTCGCGCCCGTCGATGACGACGCGCACCGACGATCCCGCGCGCATCTGCGGATCGAGCTGATCGAGCTGCAGCGCGATGTCGAACTGGCGGACGGCGCTGGTCTCGAAGAAGTTGCCGCGCGACGCGCCGGTGCCGAGCGCGCCGACCTTTGCGTTGAACGTGCGCCCGGGCAGCGCGTCGACGACGACGGAGGCCTGTTGCCCCTGCTGCAGGTTGTCGCGATCGGTCTCGGTGACCTTGGCCCGAACTTCCATCTTGCCGGCCTCGACGATGTCGGCGATGTTGCGGCCGGCGAAGGTGGTGTCCCCTTCCCGATACTGCGGCAGGACCATGCCGGAGAAGAAGAAGAACTGGCCGTCGCGGTTTTCCTTCACCGAAACGACGCCGTCGGTCGGCGCCTTCACCGCCAGGTTGTCGATGATCCCCTGCGCTCGCTGCATCGCCAGCTGCGCCTTGTTGCGGCGCTCGGCCACGACTGCCAGCGCCGCGTCGGCCGTGGACTTTCGCGCCGAGGCGTCCTCTTCGAGCTGCTTCAGCCGCCGCCGCGATTCCTCGAGCGTCAGCACGTTCTTCTGCGCCTCGATCGTGCCGATGAACTCGTTGCCGGCGGCGTCGAGCTCGCCGCGCCTGACGTTGTAGCGCGCGGTCAGCATGTCCAGCTTTTCCTGCGACGCCTGCACCGCCTGGTCCGCCTTCATCTTGACGATCTGCTGGTCGGCTTCCGCCAGGTCGGACTTCGCCTGTTCGAGCTGGTATTCCTGGTCGGCGGCGTCGAACTCCAGCACCACGTCGTCTTTCTTCACGGCGATGCCGGTCTGAATCAGCTTGACGATGCGAAGGGTGCCGCCGGCGGGGGGCGCCATCAGGTTGACGGTGCGCCCGGCGCGCAACTCGCCGGTGGCGTAGACGGTGAGTTTGAGCGGGCCGCGCACGACTTTCGCGGTCGGCACGGCCGATCGCGTCGTCGGCAGCACCGGCGCGCCCATCGCCAGGCTGACGGCGACGGCGGCGACGACGACCACCGCGCCAATCCAGATCACGCGCCGGCCGACGCGCTTCATCCCTTCCTCCGGATCAACTCGGGCTCGGGCCGCCGCGCGGCGAGCTTGTCGCCCGGGTTGACGCCCGCGCTGACCGCAGCCTGTTCGCGGCCGCGGCGCACGATCTCGATCTGCTGCTCGTCGAACTTCGATCCGTTGAGGCGGTAGACGATCGGATGCCCGTCCTTCTGGAAGATCGCCTCCGCGGGCACGAGCGTGACATTGGGCAGTCGGTCGGCCGCGATGCGCGCGGTGGCGGTCATGCCCGGACGGATGCGCGTGTCCTTTTCGTCGAGGATCAGCCCGAGGTCGAAGTTGCGCACCGGCGGCCAGCCGGAGGAGAAGTCGACGCGCGCGAGCACCGAGATGAGATCGACCTTTGCCGTGAAATCCTTCCCCGGCACGGCCTCGATCTTCACGGTGGCGACCTGGCCGACCTTCAGCCGTCCGCGATCGGACTCGTCGAGCCGCGCCTCGAGGTGGATCGACGACAGATCGGGTAGCTCGAGGATGCTGGCGCCGGCCCACGCGCGATCGCCTTCACGGAACTCGACGCCGCCGCCGCCGAACGGCCCGCCCGAACGGGGGTTCTCGAGGATGTTGATGGTGCCGTCCGCGGGCGCCAGGAGGTGCAGCGCGTCGATCGACGCCTGCGTCCGTTCGACGTCGAACTGCGCCTTGTCGCGCTTGCGGCGCTTGCCGGTGAGCTCGGCCTCCGCCCCGGCCTTGGCCGAAAGGGCCTTGGCTTCGACTTCCTTCAGCCGCTGCTCGGCATCCGCCAGCGACAGCTTGGCCGACTCGTACTCGATACGCGAGATGAGATCGCGCTTGCCGAGATCCAGCTTGGCGCGCTCGACGTCGTACTTCGCCTTCATGACGTCGGTCTGCTGCTGCTCGGCGTTGATCGCCTGCTGCGACGTGACCTGCTGGATCTCTCCCTCGGCGGTCTTCAGCTCGGACTTGCGTTCCAGCAGTCGCTGCTGCAGCTGCGTGGCGTCGAACTCGACGAGCAGGTCCCCCTTCTTGACCGCGGATCCGTTCTTCACCAGCTTGACGATCTGCAGCTCGCCGCCGGCCTGCAGCGGCGCCGCCAGCACGATCGACTTGGCCGGCCGGATCTCGCCGCGGATCTGGATGTAGTCGACGAAGTCGCCGCGCGTGACGTCGGCGGTCGTGACGCTGGGCGCCGAGCCGGTGCGCGCGTTCATCGCGACGGCCGCGCCGGCGATCACGATCACGACGACCGCGGCGCCGAGCGCCCGTTTGTGCCTGAGGAGATTCATTTCACCGCGCCGCCGGCGTTGCGCGCGACGCTCGTGCCTTCCTGGAGCCCGGCGGCAATCACCGCCTCGTGCGTGTTCATCGCCCCGACCGTGACGTCCTGCCGATCGAGGCGGCCGCCGCGCTGCACGCGCACGTAGGCCTGCTCGCCGTCCAGCACCACCGCGTCACGCGGCACGACGAGCGCGCCCGGGATCTTCTCCAGCTCGACGTCGAGCGAGGCGGTGAGATCGGGCATCAGGTTCGGGTGCGATCCTTTTACCAGGACGAGGACGATGAAGTTGCGGACCTTCGGCGACAGCGTCGACTGCTGGCCGATCGGCGAGATCTGATCGACGGAGCCGTTGAACGAGAGCTCCGGGTAGGCGTCGAGGCCGACGTGCACCGCCTGGCCGGCGTGCAGCTCGTTCATGTCGGCCTGGTTGACGCGCGCGCGCACGCGCATCACCGCGGGATTGACCACTTCGACGACGGGCTGGCCGGGACGCACTTCGTCCCCTTCCATGAACTCGGTCATGTTGCCGCCGTTCTTCCACGTCGTCTTGATCACGGCGACGCCGGGCAGCGGCGACGTGATCAGCATCTTCTCGGCGTTCGACTCCGCCTGCCGCATGTTGGTGGCGGCGCGGTCGCGGCGGATCTCGAGGATCCTGATGTCGGCGGCGGCGGCGCGGCGCTTGAGGTCGTAGGTCTCCTGGAGCTGCTTCAGCTTGGCTTCCGCTTCCTCGAAGGCGAGCGTGTTCTTCTCGGCCTGGATCTTCGGCAGCATGTCGTTCTTCACGAGCTCGAGCCGCGCCTTCTCCTGCGCGCTGTTCGCCTGCGCGAGCGTGCTGTCGTCGCTGGCGCGCGCCGCCACTTCCTCGGCCTGGCGCTTCTTGATCTGCTGCTCGAGGTCGGTCAGCTCGGCGCGGCGATCGAGCGCGTTGCGCAGCTGCTCCTGGCGATCGAACTCGACGAGCGGATCGCCCGGCTTGACCGTGCGGCCGTTGTCGATCAGCCGCATGATCACCAGCGAGTTGTTGTTCTGCCCCGACAGCCGCGGCGCCGCGATGCTGGTCGCCTCGACGGCCTCCACCGTGCCGCTCAGGCGCACGCTGCGGACGAAGTCCTGCCGCTTGACGGTCGCGGACTGGTTCGGCCGCCCGCCCTGCTCCTGCAGGCGCGGCGTCGCGCGCAGGTAGAGCCCTGCTGCGCTCACGCCAACGAGGGCGAGGGCCGCGGCCAGGATGCGGGGTTTCACCATGGGTCTGTGGGGGCCTTATCGGCCCTTTCGAGTTCGGTAATCAGACGGTACGAACGCCCGTTTGGTTGGGCGTTTGACAGGATACCGCAACCCCCTCAGCCGGTTGGGGGTATGTGACGGATGACTCGGCGAACGGGACGTTAGACACCGTCTGGGGCGGGTTGGCCGAACCAGCTCCCCGTTGCCGGTTGCCGGTCGCCCGTAGCTGCGTCGCGGGTCGGGCCTACTGGGGCTTCCCCGGGATCACGATCCGCAATGGCGCGGGAGGGGAGGATCCGGTTTCGACGCGCGGAGGGGGGATCGGCAGCCGTTTCGTCCGGCTGGACAGCTGGAGACTGTAGACGCGGCGCTGGCGCAGCTCGATCGAGAACCGCCCGTCCGCGGCGGTGGTGGTGTTGCCGACGAACGCGCCTCTCGAGTTGTCGGTGATGTCCTGCGCCATCACGACGATTCCGGCGGCCGGCGTGCCGTCCTCCCACACGACGCCGCCGTCGAGGCGCAGCGTGGGCGCGGGCGGCGGCAGGCGCCACTCGCCGAGATCGAACGTCTCGCCGCGCGTAATGGTGACGACGAGTGCGTCGCTGCCGTCCGACGGATAGACCGTCCGCGCGTACGGGGTGTACTGCGACGGCGGCCGGTTCTCGAGATTGACGCCGACGATGTAGCGGCCCGGCGGGAGTTCCGCAATCTCGAAACCGCCCTGGTCATTCGGGTACGCCGTCGGCAGCGACACGCCGCCTGGTTGTCCGCGCGCGTCGGCGATGTTGGCCTGGATCGTCACCTGTTTCGGCGGCCGTCCCGCCGCGTCCAGCACGCGTCCGGTGATGCGGCCCGACGGCGCCAGGTAGTAGTCCGCCTGCGCGCACGCGCGTTCGTCGGGAAGTTCGATCGTCCGTTCCCCGACGGCCCGCAGCGTCGAGCTGTCGGGCGTTTCCACGCTGAGGCGATACGGGCCTCGAGCGAGACCGGTGAACTCGAACCTGCCGCCGCTTGACGTGACGTTGCGCTCCTGTCCGTCGCCGAGCAGGTGGACTTTCGTTTCGACGGGATGCTGAGCGTAGGTCGACTCGCCGTCGAACCTGCGCTCCATCGTCTTGATCGATCCGAAGATGCGCGCGCCTTTCGGTGCAGCCGCGAGCGAGTTCAGGAATGCGGCGTCCTCTCCGGTGCCGTCGAATTCGACCGTCCCGCTGCACAACGACACCGACCACCGTCCGTCGGGGGCCTTGAACGCGAACACGAGGTACCGCTTCGCCCGCTTGAAGTCGTAGCCGCAGGCCGCTCCGTCCGCTGCCGTGACAATGTCGAGCGGTCCCGCCGGAACACCCTTCCACGCCTGCCGGACGTTGAGATGGACGATCTTCTCGGGAAAGGGAAACGACCGGCCGCCGAGCTCTCGTTCTCTCGATGCGAGGTCGATGCCTTCCACCGTCGCGTCGAAGACCGCGTCCGTCGTCCAGTAGGCCTGGCACACCGGCCCCGCCGCCATGCACGAGCATCCAAATGCACTCGATGCCGTCGCCAGCAGTGTCGCGGCACCGATCAAGAGCGTGAACGCCGTCCGGAAAGCACCCTTAGCACCCACAAGCACCTTTAGCACCACCCCTCCGCACCCTTAGCACCCCTCCGCACCCGTAGCACCCTAGCACCGCGCGCGCAGCGCGCCAGGGGCCAGGTCTGCAAACCGGCCGCTTCCGGGGGGCCAGGTCTGCAAACCGGCCGGCCCCGGGCCTCCCGGGGTCAGGTCTGTAAACCGGCGCGTCGCGGGTGCCAGGTCTGGCAGATATTGCCAGACCTGGCACCCGCTGCCGCCGGTTTACAGACCTGACCCCTATTCGGCGCGCAGCGCGATCAACGGGTCGACGCGGGCCGCGCGGCGGACGGGCAGGTAGCTCGCAGCGACGGCAATCACCAGCATGGCGGCGGCCGACCACGCGAACGTGGGCGCGTCGAGCGGCGTGACACCGTAGAGCCAACTCGCGATCAGCCGCGTCGACGCAGCCGCCCCCGTCAGCCCGAGGACGATGCCTGCGGCGGCGATGCCCGCGGCCTGGCGGACGACCATTCGCGATACGGCCGCCGGGTTCGCGCCAAGCGCCATCCGCACGCCGATCTCGCGCGTGCGCTGGGTTACCCACCAGGCAATGGCCGCCGCGAGTCC
>Ga0075425_100008590_pt1 | contig 10837 bp, 9 predicted proteins | sample SoiMethybrSBSTD4_FD_75300 | JGI IMG/M metagenome (GOLD analysis project Ga0075425, IMG submission 75300) | Bulk soil microbial communities from a Populus tree surrounding site in Tennessee, USA - Soil MetaG P. TD hybrid SBSTD4 | ecosystem: Environmental > Terrestrial > Soil > Tree plantation...
TTGCGGCCCTCATCGGCGTCGATGAGCGGGACGCTGCCGAGCCCGAGGGCAAGCGCAACGGCGGCGATGAGGAGCCAGATGGGAAGGAGTCTCACGAGCGCGGGTAGCATACCCGGGTGCAACTCCTGATCGCCTACCTCCGCCGCTACAAGAAACTGATGTTCGCCGCGCTGCTGCTCGCGACGATCAATCAGGTTTTCTCGCTCCTCGATCCGCAGGTCTTCCGGATGATCGTCGACCGCTACGCGACGAAGGTCGGCTCGATCCCGCGAGCCGATTTCGTGCGCGGCGTGCTGCTGCTCCTGCTCGCCTACGTCGGCGTCGCGCTCGTGTCGCGCATCGCGAAAAATTTTCAGGACTACTTCGTCAACGTGATCGCCCAGCGAACGGGCGCGCAGTTGTACGAGCGGAGCGTGTCGCACTCGTTCTCACTGCCGTACGCGGTCTTCGAGGACCAGCGCTCCGGCGAGATCCTGCAGAAGATGCAGAAGGCGCGCGCCGACGCGCAGTCGCTGATCACGAACTCGATCAACTTCGTCTTCATCGCCATCGTCGGACTGGTGTTCGTGACCGCTTACGCGTTCACGGTGCACTGGTCGATCGGTCTCGTTTACCTGCTGATGGCGCCCGCCCTCGGCACGCTGATGTTCTTCATCAGCCGGCGCATCAAGACCCAGCAGAAGATCATCGTCACGCAGACCGCGGAGCTGGCCGGCTCCACGACCGAGACTCTTCGCAACGTCGAGCTGGTGAAGTCTCTCGGCCTCGAGAATCAGGAGATCTCGCGCCTCAATCAGGTCAACGCGGGCATCCTCGATCTCGAGCTGAAGAAAGTCCGCTTCCTCCGCTACTACAGTTTTCTGCAGGGCACGATCATCAACTCGACGCGCGCGAGCGTCCTGTTCCTGACGCTCTGGCTGCTCTACCACCGCAACATCACCCTCGGCGAGTTCTACGCGCTCTTCTTCTACTCGTTCCCGATCTTCTCGCCGCTCGCGGAGCTCGGCGCGATCATCGCGCAGTACCAGGAGGCGCGCGCGAGCATGGAGAAGCTCGAGGAAGTGCTGGCCATGCCGCCCGCGCCGAAACCGCTCGATCCGGTTCCAATCGGACCGCTGCAGCGCATCGCGTTCGAAGACGTGACCTTCACCTACCCCTCGTCGTCATCGCCGTCGCTCGAGCACATCGACCTCGCCGTCGGCGCCGGCGACACGATCGCGTTCGTCGGTCCGTCCGGCTCGGGAAAAACGTCGCTCGTGAAACTGCTCGTCGGTTTGTACAAGCCGACCGACGGACGTCTCGCGATCAACGGCATCGACGCGGCCGCGATCGATGCGGATGAGCTGCGCTCGCGCATCGGCCTCGTCACGCAGGACACGCAGCTGTTCGCCGGCACCGTGCGCGACAACCTCCTGTTCGTGAATCCGTCCGCAAGCGACATCGACTGCATCGAAGTGCTTCGTCAGGCCGCGGCGATCCCGATCATCGAGCGCGGCGGCAAGGGTCTCGACACGAAGATCGGCGAAGGCGGCATCAAGATCTCGGGCGGCGAGCGCCAGCGTCTCGCGATCGCGCGCGCCCTGCTGCGCAATCCCGAGCTGATCATCTTCGACGAGGCGACGAGCAGCCTCGACTCGATCACGGAGAAATCGATCACCGAAACGATTCGCGACCTCACGACGAGCGGCCATCGGCGCATGACGGTGCTCGTCGCGCATCGCCTCTCGACGATCGCGCACGCGAAGCGGATCTACGTGATGGCGAAGGGCCACGTCGTGGAACAGGGAGACCACGCAACGCTGCTGGACGCGCACGGACTGTATGCGGCGTTGTGGCGGGAGCAGGGTGCGCGAAGAGAGCAGGTCGTCAGCGCCACGTGACGACGCGGAGTCCGTGGAAACGTCTGAAGTGCGCGTCGTTTTGAGTGACGAGGAAGAGGTCGTGGACGGAGGCGACGGCCGCGATCTGGCCGTCGACGAATGGCGGCGTCTCTCCTCTTGCAGCGAGCCGGGCGCGTTCGCTCGCGTGCCATTCGGCAGCGCGCCCGTCGTAATCGAGGATCGGCATCGTCGCGAGAACCACGTTCTGGAGATAGTTTTCGATCCGCGATCGCCGGCGCGAATCGGGAAGTGACTCCATCCCGAACCGCAGCTCGTGCCAGACCACGGACGCGATGGCAACTTCATGCTCGTGGCGCTGAAGAAGCCGCAGGACGCGTCGCGACGGGTCCGGCCGCATCGGCTCGGAAACGATATTCGTGTCGAGCAGATACCTGGCGTCGCTCACAGTTTCGGATCCCGGCCGGGAGACGGATCTCGCACGTTCCCGAAAATCTCGTCCACGTCGATCTCGACATCCTGAAAGTCCGGATCGCGTGAGAACTCCGCGTACGCAGCGGAAAAAGGCCGGAGTCCTGACATCAGACGCTCGTACTGCCTGCGTCCCATCAGGACGGCCACACCCTCGCCTCGCCGGGTCAGCTCCACGACCTTTCCGGATTCCGCCTCGCGAATGAGCTGCGGCAGCTTACTGCGCGCTTCAGCAATGGAGCGGCGGTCCGCCATCATGTCTCCTGATGTACATCTCAATGTACATTTTAACAGGTCCCGTCGAACTTCATTTACCATTGTTTCGCCCATGCCCCTCCAACCGAACTCGATGCTCGGTCCCTACCAAATCGTCGGGATCCTCGGCGAGGGAGGTATGGGCGCGGTGTATCGCGCGCGGGACACGCGCCTCGGCCGCGACGTCGCGATCAAGGTCATCACCAACATCACCGACGGCGATCAGGAGCGCATCGCGCGATTCGAGCAGGAAGCGCGCGCGACCGGGATGCTCAACCATCCCAACCTCCTCACCGTCTTCGACGTCGGGCATGACCAGAACATGCCCTATCTCGTCAGCGAGCTGCTGGAGGGCGAGTCGCTGCGCAGCCGCCTCGAGCGCGGTCCGCTCAGTCCGCGCAAGGCCGTCGACGCGGCGCATCAGATCGCCCAGGGCCTCGCGGCCGCGCACGAGAAAGGCGTTGTTCATCGCGATCTGAAACCCGACAACATCTTTCTCACGCGCGACGGCCGCGTGAAGATTCTCGACTTCGGCATCGCGAAATTGACGTCGCGCGCCGGCGCGGATGGTCCGACGTTCGCGATGGCGGCGACCGAGCCCGGCATGGTCCTCGGCACCGTCGGATACATGTCGCCCGAACAGGTGCGCGGCGAACAGGTCGACCAGCGATCCGACATCTTCTCGTTCGGCGCGATCGTGTACGAGATGCTCACCGGTCTTCGCGCGTTCAGGAAAAGCTCGTCGATCGAAACGCTCGGCGCGATCCTGAAGGAAGATCCGCCCGATCTCGCGGAAGTGCTGCCCGGCATTCCGCCCGCGCTCGATCGCCTCGTGCGGCGCTGCCTCGAGAAGGATCGCGAACAGCGCTTCCAGTCCGCGCGCGATCTCGCCTTCAACCTCGAAACGCTCTCGACGATGGCGACGAGCGCCGGCACGCTCTCCGGCAGCGGCGCGCGCGGTCTCGCGCAACCTTCGACGACCGGCGCCTCGACCGCGCCGACGATGACGATGCGCCGCGAGCCCGCCGCGGCGCCGGCGCCGACCGCCGCGCACACGACCGCGCGTCCGCGTACGACGACGATGCTGACCAGGCCGAAGCGGCGCATCTCGCCGCTGCTGCTCGCGCTCTTCTACATCGCGTCTGTCGCCGGCGCGGCGTGGGGCGCGTGGAAGTTCGCCACGCGAAAAAGCGAGGAAGTCCACGAAGTCCGCTTCGAGCGGATCACGTTCCGCCGCGGCGAAGTACGCGGCGCGCGATTCACCCCGGACGGCGACTCGATCGTCTACAGCGCGACGTGGGATGGAAAGCCGAGCGAGGTTTTCGTCGCGAGCCGCAGTGCGACCGAGGCCAGGCCGTTCGGGTTGGTGGATGCGGAAGTGCTCGCGGTGTCGAAGAGCGAAGTCGCGGTGCTGCTCAGACCGAATCGTTTGTCGGGACTGGGCACGCTCGCGCGCGTCCCGCTCGCGGGTGGCGTTCCGCGCGAGCTCGCGGACAACGTCCTGCAGGCTGACTGGTCGCCCGACGGATCGAACCTCGCCGCGATTCACATGGTCGACGGCAGGTACCGCGTCGAGTACCCGCTCGGCAACGTGAAGTACGAATCGGCGCGCCAGATTCGCGACGTGCGCGTCTCGCCTGACGGAAAACGCGTCGCGTTCATCGAGCAGATCGTCGGCGACTTCCAGGTGCTCGTCGTCGAGAGCGCGAAGCCGGAGCCGGTCGCGCAGGGATGGTCGCACGGCGCGCGCGGTCTCGCGTGGCGGCCGGACGGTCAGGCGCTCTGGATCACCGGAACGTCGACGAGCGCGCCGCCGTCACTGTTCGCGATCGATCTCAACGGACAGACGCGGCTCGTGAGCCGTCTGACCGGATTCATGCGGCTCTTCGACATCTCGAGCCGCGGCGACGTTCTCATCGCGGACGGCAACTGGCGCGCGGCGCTGATGTGGAGCGGCGGCGCGGGCGACACGATGGGCGCGCCGCCCGAGCGCGACCTCGCGTGGCTCGACTGGTCGATGCTCGCCGATCTCTCGCCTGACGGAAAAACGATTCTCTTCAACGAATCGCGCGAAGGCGGCGGCGCGAAGGGCGGCGTGTATCTGCGCCGCGTCGATGAGTCCGCGCCGATTCGGATCGGCGAAGGATTCGGATTCGCACTCTCTCCTGACGGCAAGTGGGCGATCAGCCGCGCGGGCTCGAAGCTCGCGCTGCTGCCGACGGGCACGGGCATGAGCCGCGAGCTGAAAGTCGAAGGTCCGTTCGGCAACGCCGCGGCATGGTTTCCCGATTCGCGCCGCGTCGTCGTCGACGGCGTCGAAGGCGCGCAGGCTGAGTCGTACCGGCTCTACATCGTCGATACGCTCGATGAAACGAAAAAACCGCTCTCGCCGCCGAACATCTCCGACGGCGGCGGCAGACTCCGTCCGTTCGCAGTCTCGCCCGACGGCCATCGCGTCGCGGGCCTCGATGCCGACGCGAAGATCGTGCTCTACAACGTCGACAGCGATCAGCCCGCGACTGCAGTCCCGGGCACCGAGGCGGGAGAGCTTCCGGTGCAGTGGTCGGCGGACGGCGCGTCGATCTTCGTCTACCGTCCGACCGATCTTCCCGCGAAGGTCGATCGCATCGACATCGCCAGCGGCACGCGCACGCCGTGGCGCCAGCTCACCCCCGCCGACGTCGCCGGCGTCTACACGATCGCGCCGGTCTTCATCACGCCCGACGCGAACGGCTACGCATACAACGCCCTGCGCAGCGTGAACGACCTCTACGCCGGCGTCGGCCTGCAGTGAGCATTCTTCTCATCGCACTGGCCGGCCTCCTCGCCGGCGCCGTGAATTCGATTGCGGGCGGCGGGACGCTGATCTCATTCCCCACGCTGGTCTGGCTTGGCCGCGATCCGATCATCGCCAACGCGACGAACGCCGTCGCGATGTGGCCCGGCTCGCTCGCGAGTGCGATCGGATTTCGACGCGAGCTCGCATCCGTCCGCCGATGGCTTCTGCTGCTCCTCATCCCGTCGCTCGCGGGCGGCGGACTCGGCGCGTGGCTGCTGCTGCGCACGCCGACGCGCACCTTTCAGCAGATCGTTCCCTTCCTCATCCTCGGCGCCACGTTGCTGCTCGCGTTTCAGGAAGTGATCTCCCGCCGCGTCGGAAAAATCTCGCACTCGCACCGCGTGTTCGTGTTCGTCTTCCAGTTTCTCGTCGGCTTGTACGGCGGCTACTTCGGCGCGGGCATGGGCATCCTGATGCTCGCCGCACTCGGACTGATCGGTCTCACCGACCTGCACCAGATGAACGGCCTGAAGAACGTTCTCGCGGTCGGCATCAATGGCATCGCCGCGATTTACTTCGCGCTCGCGAAGGCCGTCGCGTGGAACGACGTCTTCATCCTCGCCGCCGGGACGATCGCCGGCGGTTACCTCGGCGCGCGACTGGCGCGAAAGCTCGGCCGCAAATTCGTACGCCGTGCGGTCGTCGTGATCGGTCTGGTGATGACGGTCGCGCTATTTCTGAAGTAGCAGCATCAGCGCCGCGGCCATCGCGACGAGCAACAGTCCGAAGAGCCACGGCCCGAGCGTCCGCGACTTCACACTCCTCACGAACTTGTTCCCGCCACTGGCGCGATGCGGACGCTCGCCCGTGCCGTCATCCACGAGCGCCGCGGCGACGTCGCGGCAGTCGAAGCACACATCGAGGTGCTCCGCGGCGGCGAGGATCTCATCGACCTCACCGCGACGCGCGACATAGCTCTCGATGGCTGCGCGACTCAGGTGCCCACTCATCGACCCAAAACCCAGTGACTGAAGAACTCCAGGTTTCGCCTTGCGACATCCATGCGCAACTTCGGCTCGCGCGGGGTGTGCATCGACCTCGGATACACCACCATTGTCACATCGATGCCCATTTCATCGAGAAATCGATAGAGCATCGTCCCCTGCGTCAGCGGAACGCGCTCGTCCAGCTCGCCGTGCTGGATGAGTACCTTCGCCTTCGTTTTCTTCAGATTCCACAGCGGACTGTGGGCGCGCAACAGCTCGAGCGACAGCGGACCGTGGCGCATTTCATCGAGCGTGATGTCCGGATCGGGAGGTGCGTCGCGGCGATCGAAGTAGTGCGCGATGAACTCTCGGATGTCCGCCGTGCCGTGATAGCTGACCAGATCGCTGATGCCCGCGCCGACGCTGATGGCCTTCAAACGATCGCTGTGGCCGATCGCCCATCCGGCCATGAATCCGCCGTAGCTCCAGCCCATGAGGCCGAGGCGATCGGGATCGGCGATGCCGTCGGCGATGAGCTTGTCGATGCCGGCATTGATGTCGACCCAGTCCATCCCGCCCCAGTCGTTGCGATTCGCCTGACGAAACGCCTCGCCGTAGCCGCCCGTACCGCGCGGATTCGGACGAAGAATCGCGAAGCCGTTCGCCGCGAGCGCCTGCGGTGCGTAGACGAATCCGAGGTAGCCGAGAAAGCCCTGATCGAACCGGGAGGCGGGACCGCCGTGCACGAACGTGAGCAGCGGCACACGCGTGCCGGGCTTGTATCCGACTGGAAGCGTGAGCAGACCCTCGATCTCGAGGTTGTCCTTCGGATTGCGCCAGCGGATGACCTTCGTCTCGCCGAGCGTGCGATTGCGAAAGGCGTCGGCGTGATGGGTGAGCTGGCTAAAGGCCGTCATCCTGAGCGCAGCGAAGGACCTCTTCGTCGCCGACCGTTTCGCAGATTGAGGTCCTTCGCCGTCTGCGCGGCTCAGGATGACGTCGGCAACAAAAATCTCCGGCGGTGTCGTCAATGTCTCGTAGATGAACGCCACACGACTTCCGGCCACGTCGATGTCGCGCACCATGCCTTCGACGTTCGACACGTTCACATAGCCGCTGCCGTCCGCGTTGACGCGGAAGAGCTGATTGGTCGTGTTCAGCGGACCTTCGAACCAGATCGCGCGGGAGTCGGCGGTCCAGAACAATTCGTCGGGGATGCGCCCGTACGCGGCGCCGATCGCGCGCGGTGTTCCGCCCGATGCGTCAACGACGTACAGCACGTGCTCGACGAGCCAGTCGTGAATGCCGCCGCCGCTGAGGAACGCGATCGTCTTGCCATCCGGCGACCATCGCGGCTGGCGATCGATGCCGTCGCGGTGCACGACATTGCGCACGCTGCCGTCCTCGAGCGAGACGACGTCGATGTCGGTGCGGTAGTAGTCATCGAGCGTGATGCCAGGCGCGCGATCGAATGCGATCGACGAGCCGTCCGGCGACCACGAGAAGCCGAAGATCGAGAACGGACCGCTCGTCAGACGGCGAACCGCACCGCTCTCGACGTCGATCACATGCAGATGGACGTGATGCTTGTTCTCGCCGACGACGCGCGCGTCGTCGCGATCCTTAATACGCTTCTCTTCCTCCGCGCTCGGTGAGTCGGTGCGCAGGAACGCGATCGACTTGCTGTCCGGCGACCACGCGAACTCGCGGACCGGCGCGTTCTCGCTCGTGAGCTGCCGCGCCTCGCCGCCGTTCGGATCGAGGATGAAGATCTGATTGCGACCGCCCGCGCGATCGGAGAGAAGCGCGAGCCACCTGCCGTCCGGCGACCATCGCGGATGCGTGTCGCTGGCCTCGCTGCGCGTCATCTGTCGTTGATGCGTGCCGTCGGCATCGATCATCCAGACGTCGCTGTCGTACGCGCTGCGCGTGAGGTCGGCCTTCGTCAGAACGTACGCGACGTGTTTCCCGTCCGGCGACAACTGCGGCGCCGACACCGCAGGCATCGTCGCGTAATCCTCGGGCGTCAGCGTGGTGAGTGCGGCGGCGAGGAGCAGCGAAAACATCATTGTTGTTTTTCTTCGGCGGCCATCTGCAGCAGCTGCCGCGTCGCGGGATGCTGCGGGTGCACGAGGACCTGATTCGGCGCGCCCTGCTCGACGACTTCGCCCTCCGCGAGGATCACGACGCGCGTCGCGAAGTCGCGCGCGAAGTCGTCGTCGTGCGTCGTCACGATCAGCGTCCGTCCGTTCTGCGTCAGCTCGCGCAGCGTGGCGCCAAGCTCGTTGCGCCGCGCGGGATCGAGCGATGCCGTCGGCTCGTCCATCAGCAGCAGCGGCGGCTCCATGGCCATCGCTCGCGCGATTGCGACGCGCTGCGCCTCGCCGCCGGAGAGCTCGCGCGGAAAGGCATCGCGGCGATGCGCGACGCCGAGCTGGTCGAGCAGTTCGAGCGCGCGCTTCTCAGCGTCGACTGTCGAGCGATGCGCGACGTGAATCGGCGCGAGCGTGACGTTCTCGAGAGCGCTGAGGTGATCGAAGAGGTAGTGCAGTTGGAAGACCATCCCGACGTGGCGGCGCAGATCGCGCACGATCGCGCGCGGATGCGCGCCGCCGGGACGCAGCACGACACCATCGACATCGATCGAACCACCGTCGAACGTTTCGAGCGCGGCCACCGATCGCAACACGGTCGTCTTGCCGCCGCCCGAGAGCCCCATCAGCGCGACGAGCTCGCCGCGATCGACGTCGAACCTGACGCCGCGCAAAACCTCGCGCGTGCCGCGGCGCAATCGCAGATCGTCGATCTTCAGGATCATTCCGACGCCGCCCTCCAGTGCGATTCGAGCTTGCGCGCGAGGCGCGCGAGTGGCAGCGAGAGCGCGAGGTAAAGCGCCGCGCAGAGAATGCCCGGCACGACCCAGCTTCCGACATTCGCGGCGAAGATCGACGTCTGCTTCGTGAGCTCGACGACCGTGATCACGGAGACGAGCGACGAGTCCTTGAGCAGCGCCACGAAGTCGTTCGTCATCGGCGCGAGCGCGAGACGAAACGCCTGCGGTCCGCGCACGAGACGGAAGACCTGCCACTCGGTGAGACCGAGCGTCCGCGCCGCTTCGAGCTGCCCGCGTGGAACGGCTTCCATCGAGCCGCGATAAATCTCGCTCTCGTACGCGGCGTAGTTCAGCCCCAGGCCGAGAAGCGCGGCGACGAAGGCGGGGAGACGAATGACGGAGGAGAGACCGTAGTAGAGGACGAAGAGCTGCAGCAGCACGGGAGTGCCGCGAATGACTTCGACGTAGGTCGTCAGCAGCGTCCGCGCGATCGCGCCGCCGTATACGCGTCCCGTCGCGACGGCCATTCCGATCAGCACCGCGAGGGCCATCGAAAGGCAGGACATCGCGATCGTGATCAACGTCGCCTTTAGCAGCGCGGGGATGTATTTGAGGAGGAGTGGGCCAGTAGCCGAGTGGGCAAGTGGTCGAGTTGGCGGTTGCGGCGCCACGCCCACTCGCCCACTCGCCGACTCGCCTACTACGCGATTGAAAAACGGCTGCTGAAACTCATCCCAGATCCCCCACTTCCGATAGATCCGTTCGATCGTGCCGTCGCGCATGCGCGCGCGGAGGATGTCGTTCACGCGATCGCGCAACGCGGTGTTGTTCGCCGCGAGGACGGCGATGTAGTGGCCTCTCGCGACCGGCTTGTCGTAATGCGTGTAGAGGCCGGGCGTGCGGCGCATCGAGCGCGCCGCGATGATGTTGTCGAGCAGCACCGCATCGAGCCGTCCCTGCTGCAGGTCCTCGTACGGATGGACGTCGTCGTCGTACGAGATCGCGGTGATGCCCAACTTTTTCTCCGCATCGAGAAGGAGCTCGTACGCGATCGTGCCGCCGAGGGTGCCGACGCGATGTCCGCGCAAATCGGCGAGCGACTGAAACTTCTTCTTGTCCGCCGTGCGAACCGTCAGCGCCTCGGTGAACTCGTAGTACGGAATCGTCGCGGCCAGAGCCGCGCGCCGCGCCGGCGTCTCCTCGACGCCGCTCATGCCGATGTCGAAGTCGCCGCGCGCGACCGACTGATCGATCGACGTGAACGCGACCTGCACGAACTGCGGTTTGCGTCCGAGGCCTTTCGCGATCTCGTTCGCGATCTCGACGTCGAAGCCCTGCACGACGCTCGGGTCGTTCGGATCCGCCTCGACGTACGGAGCTCCCCCCTCGGAATCGCCTCCCCATCGAAGGATCTGCTGGGCCTGCGCGGGAATCGCAAGCAGAAGAACCAGTACGAATCTCAAGGACGACAATTTACCGCATCCGGCCCGTCATCCTGAGCGCAGCGAAGGACCTCTTCGTCGCGGAAGTTCGCCGTCGCAGAGACCCTTCGCAAGCTCAGAGGCTGTGAAGAAATCGCGCGTGCTGTGGAAAAGTGGGAGAGGCTGTAACCTGGGGCCATGAGCGAACACGAGAGCAAGGCCAGGGTGGTGGAGGCGAATCGCGCGCAATTACG
>Ga0075425_100008591_pt1 | contig 10837 bp, 8 predicted proteins | sample SoiMethybrSBSTD4_FD_75300 | JGI IMG/M metagenome (GOLD analysis project Ga0075425, IMG submission 75300) | Bulk soil microbial communities from a Populus tree surrounding site in Tennessee, USA - Soil MetaG P. TD hybrid SBSTD4 | ecosystem: Environmental > Terrestrial > Soil > Tree plantation...
TGGACGGTCGATGACGGGTTGCCGCAAAACGCGGTGTACTCAATTCTTCAAACTCGCGATGGCTATCTTTGGTTCACGACGCTCGACGGACTGGTTCGTTTTGACGGAATGAGCTTCACCATTTTCAGCCGAAGCAACACAAAGGGGATCACCAGCAACCGCTTCAACACGCTTTGTGAAGATGGCCACGGCAGTCTGTGGATTGGGACTGTTGCTGCCGGTCTTTTCAAATTCAGTGACGGTCGATTTACTCGATTCACTTTAAAGGATGGCCTCCCGGATCAGTATGTGACCGCAATCATCGAAGATCGGCAAGGAAATCTCTGGATCGGTACGCGAGCCGGATTGGCGTGTCTCAAAAGGGACTGCTTTATCGTATACACCACAGCGGAGGGGTTTTCGGGCAACGACATCGCCTCGATATTCGAAGATCGCGAAGGCAATCTTTGGGTCGGCACCTACAGTCGGGGTCTCAATCGCCTGACCAGGACAGTGGTCGTGGTATATGGAAAGCGAGATGGCCTGTCAACAGACGCATTTTATCCAGTCTTCCGCATCGACTTTGTTGTCTTAGCTACCGACTAAACGAATTGCAGAATCGCATACCCGGCACCGAATTCGTGGGTTTGATCTGTAATCTTGGCCCCGTCATCAGCTGACTTGGCTTCTCGACTGCCGAGCGCTTTGAGTCAGTCTCCCTCCTCAGCCCTCTTTCCCTGATCAATTGCGATAAGAATGGGTTTGAGATCGTGCAGGATCTTATGAAGTTGCGAAGTATATACCTTCGCGGCGCCCCGAAAGAAGGTCCTCGCTGGTAAGCCGAAACCTCTTTGTTGCGGGCGTATCATCGAGCGGACATGAGCCTTTTCGTCCTCTAGTCTCGCGTTTACGTATGAGGCAGCTAAGAAGGCGGGTACATAGTACGTTCGGTTTAGCTGCCTGAAGCGAAAGAGCCAACGACTGATTAGAAGAGAGAGGAGCTAGATCATGACTTCATTGATGATTGCCCTATTTGCCGTGAATTCCCGAATCGTCGCGCTCTTTGCGCTGGTTCCTAACCCAATCCCCGGGTCCTTCGACAACAACGATCCATCGGTGGACAGATTTACCACAGTCGCGATCTCGGTCATCGTTGTAACACTCGCAGTGCTCTGGCGACGCTCCACCAAAGTACGCGTGATAGGATTGTTGATAGTTGCAGCCTTACTCGCTGTTTGGTTCGGTATCAGCATGTTAGTTGTGGGCTGAATCGCTTGAATGATGGCGCTTGCTCGTCCCCTTAGCCTTCCAGTCAGCGCACCACCGACGCAAGGTCGGTGATGACGTCCCCGCTGTCTCGTCTCCTTTAGCCTTCAAGTCAGTCGCACCACCGACGCAAGGTCGGTGGTGGCGTCCCCTGCTTGCTTGTCCCCCTTAGCCTTCCAGTCAGCGCTCCACTGACTCAAGGTCGGTGTTGCACACACCGGCAAACTGTGTGAGTCCCTGTGAGCCAATTCGCTGTCGGTTCTCGCGCTAATTGATGACTGAATAAATCACAAAGCGGAGGATCGAATCATGATTTGCAATCGATGTAAGGTTTCTAATCCGGAAGTGGCTCAGTTCTGCTGCAACTGCGCGTTCCCACTTGGCTCGACTAACCAGGCGAGTGCTGAGAATAAAGGCGCGCAATATGTCGAATACGGATCGGTAGCAAAGAGCCAAACTGGTGCAAGCGGGCGCGCGATCACCTCGATGATACTCAGCATTGCTTCGCTCGTATTGTGCTGCACGTTCCTGGGAGTGCCGGGAATGATACTCGGCAAAATGGAGATGAATGAGATAAAAGCCGGTCGCGCCCCTCAAGTTGGAGATGGTTTCGCCAAGACGGCCTTCTATCTTGGAATTGCCGGGACTGCTTTGTCATTGTTGGGGACCGCGTTCTATCTCGTTGTCTTATTGACGAACGGCTCCATGTTCCGCTTCTAACAAATTGCGGGCGTAATCCGTGAGCCGGTCTCGATTCATTTCTCGCGTTATTGGGTAGAAGCAACAAGAAGCAATCAGCGGATTACGGAGATCAAGATGAAAGAGGAAACATCTTCAAAGCTCATTTGCCCGAATGGTCAACACGCACCGTCACCCGACGGAAGTCATTTTTGCATTCAATGCGGCGAGCGGCTCGTCCCGTTGCCACCGTCCGACGAATTGCAGCGGGTTTGGCCAGCCGGCGACACTAATCGGGGCTCCGCTTCTCAGCCGCATTACTGCGATGTGTGTGGGACCGAAGGCTCAAGGCTGGAATCCTCGGCGCGTGTATGCCCTCAGTGTCGTTGGGTTCGTCCACTGGCTTCAGGCTACGTTTTGGATCCATCCGCCTTTCAGTGGTCACAAGATGGAGCAGCGATGGCGAGGCTCCGCTCTCTAGGCCCGCTAAACGCGGCAGCTCGAGCGATCTCCGACAAGGTCGGCAGGCGGTGGGTAGAGACTACATTTAACGGGATTCGTCTCAGCGAGAAGCAATTGCCTGAAGTGTACTCGCAGGCGGTTCGGGCTGCACAGATTTTGGGCATGCCCTACATGCCCGAAGTGTACGTGTCCGGCGATCGAATGTGGGACGCGATGACCTTTGGCAGTGACAAGAGCGCGTTTGTGGTTTTGGGCACTGCGCTTCTGACAAATTTCAAAAACGATGATCTGCTGTTTCTCTTTGCGCGAGAGATGGGTCACTGTCGCGCTGGGCACGCCCTATGGAAGACCGTTATCCGGTTCTTGATCGGAGAGCAGGCCACGAAGAAGGGACTGATGGCCGGTGGCCTCGTTCATATTCTCAATCCGGTGCACCTGATCGAAGGCACGCTTGAGCTGCCGTTGCTGGCGTGGGCCAGACAAGCTGAAATCACTGCCGATCGCGCCGGTTTGCTTGCCATAGGAGATGAGTCAACAGCGCGTCGAGTTTTGCTCTCGTGGTCGCTCAAATCGACGGTGCTTTACAGGCAGATCAACGTGGAGTCCTGGCTGCAACAGCAGGAGGATGCTGATGATCAAGTGACCCGTTTGTCGGAGATCATCTCCTCGACGACGCCTTACATAACACGCCGACTTAAGCTAATGACCGAGTTCGCTCGAAGCGCGGAGCTCGCGGGTTGGCGAACTTCGATCAACAAAGTGACGCAGCCCGCGACGAGCTCGCGCCCTGTCGGTTCGACATCCGAAAACGGTCGTGACGTTCGAATCACTTGCTCGAATTGTGGCGCCGCGTTGCGGATTCCACGAACATCCATCGCAGCCAAAGAAATCGTGAAGGTCCGTTGCCCGAATGAGCGTTGCGGAAAAGTGATCACATTAAAGAGACAGGCTGACAACCCGCAGGCGATTAAGCCTGCCGCGGCCGCATGAAAAGAAATTACAAAGAGAAGTCCAGATAGCTCCCATACCGGAACACCAAAGAAAGGACAAACATCATGTCAGTAAATGAAGTCATCATCATATCTGAAAATACTCATGACGAGACATCGGTCATCGAGGTAATGAACGTCGCACCGGTTTTGGTACTGGAGAGTATGGAAGATCAAACCAACATCACCGCAGTTGAGGTTATTGAAGCGATTCTTGATCCAAATCCCGAAGACGATCAGCACGGCACCGCGGAGATCAACGATTATGTCGTAGCCGAGCCTGGAGGCGAGATGGTTTCTGAGCTGTCCGCGGAGCAATCAAACCAACAAATGACTTCTGAATTACACGGGACCGAAGATCATGTCGCCGCAGCCATCGACGCTCAACAGCATTCTGACGAAGCGGTCGCAGCCGGGGATTATGCGACCGCCGCTCACGCCCGCGAAGACGCGGAAAACGAAGCATGGGAAGCGGGCAACGGTGACATGCTCCACGGAAGCTCTTCGGCTGAGCTCGACCTGGCCGCCCATCAGCAGGAGGAGGCACAGCAGTTCGAAGCGCAAGAATCGCGCGATGCGCAAGCTGGCGACTACGAAGCGGCCCGGGAGGATGCGGATCATGCAGGCGACGCCGCCGGCTGGGCCGACTACAACGCCGGCGGATCCGATCATACGGGCCAACCCGATTTCGAATATGATCAGGAGAGCTGGGCGGTATGGGAACACGATTCCGGCGAAGCGGATCACCAATTGGCCGACGCTTACGCTGCAGATGGCGAGTTCGATAACGCGGCTCAATATGCGTCAAACGCTATGGATCACCATGCAGAGGCCGACTACCACGGTGAGATGGGCGACCACAATAACCTTGTTGCCGACCACGATGCATCATCGGATATCGCCACCCACGACCACGCCTCCGAGTCGTATCACGAAGCAGAATATTCAGACAATTCTTCCGACTCATAACAGGCGCCAGGATAGTTGAAACGTCGAAGACAATGAGGAGGGGACAGGTTCATCCGCTCTACTCAGCGCCGAAATGCTTTGATCACCCTTCGCGCTCCTTCGACTCCGATCGGCGGCGACAGAATCGGCAAATCCACTCCCGCTGCCCGAAACTCCGCAAGCTGTTCGTGACACCGCGCGGCCGGACCAATCAAACAAATCGCGTCCAGCAACCTCTCGGTCAACGCAGCGCCGCCGGCTCCTTTCTCCATTTCGGCCGCTTCAGCTTCGAATCCACTCGCTCGAAACAACCGTTGAAAGAACGGGAGTGTCGTATACAGCCCGAGATTCTGGCGCGCCGCATCTCGCAAGCTCGGCAGGTCGTCTCCTAAGAATGTGGGCAATCCAAGCGTCACATCGAACCGGTCTTGCCTGGCTGATCGCGCGCGACCTCGGTCCCACCACACCTTGCTGCGAGTGATCCGCGAGGCCGGCCATAAGAACGGCATCATCCCATCGCACAGTTCGCCGGCAACCTCGACCGCACCCGATGTCAGAGCCGCGGCGTAGATTGGTACGCGGTGAGTGGCCGGCCGCTGCGGCAGGTGAGTCGCAGGACCTCCACCCGCTAAAAACATCTGAACGGTCTTTAGATAGTCTCGCATTACGTTGAGCTGACTATTCATCTCGACGTTCAATGCCTGATTGACTGGTTGATGGCTGACTCCGAGCCCGAGCACAAATCGGCCGCCGGTGGCATCGGCTATGAGCCCGGCGCCTTGAGCGCACACATACGGATGACGCAAATATATGTTTGCCACCCATGTGCCGACCAGCACGCGACTGGTGGCCGAGCCCATCAGTTGCGCGGTGGCCATCGCGTCGTTGTTTACCTCGGCGGAGAAAATCGCATCGAACCCGGCGTCTTCGGCCTCACGCGCAACCGCCAGTATCTCGTCGGCGTTCCACCCTGTTCCAGGAATGATTCCAAGTCCCAGCCGCTGTTTCATTTTTTCGTCTCCAGCATTCGTTTTGTGATTGAAAATTACATCTGTGCGGCCCCGATAAGTCGTTCTTATCATCTGGAATCGAGCCGCCTGATCGCGACGACGAATATTTACAAGAGCAGAGGCAGCCGGGTTCCCTATGTAATGATGGCTTGGCTTACTCTGTTCGTAGTGCAAGTGTTCTAGCCGAGTACACCTATCAAACGGCCGTGACGTCCGAGCAATTCATCCGCGATCCTCACCATTCTTCTATTTGGATGGGCAATCGGACGTTGACGCAAGACTCGATACATAGACTCTTGTTCAGAGCCTGGCCCGAGTAAGCAAGTATATAAGATTAACGCGGCTGCAGTAGATCGGCTTACCCCTGCTTCACAATGGATTAAGACTTTTCCCGTTAAACCGTCCAACTCTGTCGCCAGGTCAATCAAACATTTGACGTCTGACTCGCTCGGGCCATCTTCAGGAGTTTCAGTATCTCCGAACAACAGTCGTAGTTTTCGCGGTACGTTCAAGTATCCATCAGGCAGATCATCTTCCGGCGCGCCGATAGAAACAAGAAGCGAGATCTCCGAGCATTGTTGAGCAGAAGTGAGGATGCCACCAGCTTCATAACGACTGACAACTCGTATATCGATTTTGAGCGACTTGAACCCGAGGGAATTGTTTTCCGAAACCATGAATGAAGTTTATCAAATAATCTAATGGGGCGAATCTTGCTCCAGCTCGTCGCTTTTTAGTAGGATGTTTTTCAGTTTTTCGCGCGATGCTACTTGAAACCCGTTCGCGCAATATCGATTTCGCTCAATCGTTTCAGAGAAGGAGTACCCAATGCTGGTCCAACGAAAAGCCCTCTTGTCATTAGTGTCCCTGATCGCAGTTTTCAGCTTCTCGGCGCACGGAATTACACAGCAGAGCAGTACCCACAATCCGACCTGGTGGGATAAATACCAGTACATAGCCAACAACGGTGCGCTGGCCACGGGAGGCGCCACAACCTCGCTCAGTGTCGGGACCAATGTCGACGTGTCAAACGAGTGCGGCCCACAAAGCGAGACATTCATCACCATTAATCCTGGTCAGCCGGAACTCCTTGCCGCCGGCTCCAACGAGATTTTCCGTCTGCCGATGCGTGGGTATTTCTCTTCCAACGGGGGCGACAGTTGGGGCGGTGTCGATTTGCCGCTGCCTCCGCCGAAGGGTGCTAACGGCATTGATTTCGGATCCGACCCGTCGCTCGCATTCGATACGCGTGGCAATGTCTTTTATGGATACATCGTGGTGTTCTTCGGAAACGGGAGCGGAGTAAACGGCACAGAAATGGCCGTAGCGCGATCCACCGACGGCGGCATGACCTACCCCACCGCGTCGTTCTTTTCTTTTGAGGGCGGCTCGAATCATTTCAACGACAAGCCGATGATTACGGTGGACACAAACCTTTCTAGCCCGTTTCGGGACAATGTCTATATTGCATGGGACGCAGCAGCCGGCGGGTCAATCGGCGGTGGAATTCGCGTCGGGAGTTCGGCTGATCACGGAGCAACTTTTACGGTAACTCGTGCCGATGATCCCTCGGGACCTGGCCGTTCGATTGGCGCATCTCCGGCGGTGGGACCAAACGGAGAGTTATATGTTTCCTGGAATGACTACAAAGCGAATGTGATTGCGTTCAACAGCTCGCTTGATGGCGGAAGGACGTGGGGTACGCAGCGGACTATCTCGTCAAAGACAATTCCTTTTGATATAGGCATACCCGCCGAGTCCTTTCGACGAGCCCTGGTATATCCGTCAATGGATACGGACCGGTCCAGTGGACCGCATCGTGGCCGCATATACTGCTCCTGGATAGACCTCACCGCACTTGGCACTACGGATATCCTTCTTTCCTACTCTGACAATGGCGGCTCGACATGGTCAGTGCCTATGACAGTCGCCGACCAATTATCATTCGCAGTAGATCGATTTAATCACTGGATGTCAGTCGATCCGGTGACCGGAAATGTGAACATTGCTTTTTACGACACACGCAATGACACCACCGGTTCTCGATTTATGACTGACTATTACCTCGCTCGATCAACCAATGGCGGAGTTACGTTTTTGTCTCCCAATACGAGGGCAAGTACAGTCAGCTCAAACGAGCACGATTGCGGCGGAGTGTTTCCTTGTGCAGGAATAAACTATGGCAACCAGCAAGGAGACTACGAGGGACTCGTTTCTTTCAACGGAGTTTCATATCCGATCTGGACCGACAGCCGACGACAGCTCGCTCCGAGTCAAGGGTGCAGCACCGGGCTGGCAATGGAGGAAGTGTTTACTGCGAGAGTCGGGCGCGCACATTAATCACAGTACTTTATTTGCTGCTCACTTAGGCCAAGAACGAGACACGCCGTCAGCTCTCGATGCGTTGATCTCTCGCAGCGTTTATATCGAGATCAGTTAGCAAGTCGGAGCCACTGGCGTGTCTGTCGTGAGTGATCAAGTCGTAAACGTTGTCGACTGAACGATCGGTTTAACTCTAGTGGCATCCCGGCGTGTAAGTACCAGTGACCTTGATCTTCTTGGTATTGAAGTCGCTGTTGTTCAGAATTTCTAGCTTCCAATCGCCGCTCTGCTCACCGTCAGCTTCAGTCAGCGTGTAGCTAAAAGTCATCTTGGGATTCTGTAATGCGTTAAACGCGTTGGCTGTAAGAGATTTTGCCAAAGAGCCATTGTGTCGACGGAGATTGAAGGTCAGCTTGGCGGAATCGATGCCAGGAATTCCGTCGGTGTCCCAGGTCGCTTTGATAGCGACGACGCCGCACCTGCTATCGACATTGAAAATTGTCTTAGTAACTTCGTTCCCTTTGTTGAGATCGATGAGATCTCCTTCAATGTTAAGATTCAGCGTGCTGGCCTCGAAACTCAGGGATATTGTGCCGGTCACGCTTACGGTCCGGAGTTCAGAGGTGATCCCCCGCACTCGAACTTTCCAGGGTTTTGGGTTACATCCAGGCAATGAATTAATCGGCGCCGTAAGAGTTGTAGACGTTGTCGCGCCGGTGGTTACAGCCGATTTGCTTGCGGCTAATGCGCCACTGGGGTCCAACAACTCGAAGTGGATAGTAAAATCCTGGATGCCTGAGGCGAGCGTCCTTTTGTGCTGAATTGTCGCTGTGATTGCTGAACGAACTGGAACTGGAAATTCAACAGTATCTACCGCAAGATTGACACTGCTGTTGGGTGGCACCGGATGACCGGTTCCAGAACCAATGCCAAACGAGTTGCTTACTGATACCGCCGCCGCCTTCACAGTAGCGGGCGCGGAAACGAGGAAACTCGACGACGAGACAAAGAGCACCGCTATCATCTTGACGGCGACTATCTTTGAATTGAATTTGCTTTTCATAAATTCTCTCCTTTCGAGTGATGCGATCTGCAGTTGTTATCCCCCGGTTGTTTTGTCGCGCCCGATTCATTAATTGTGGACGCGCGAAACAGGTCGATGGAGGAGAGTTTGCAAACTGCTCAGCGCAGCCGTTGCGTACCCTTGAGGCTGTCCTGAGCACGAATGAGAGCCTGATCCCCTTCTTAACCTGCTCAAACATGCTGCGACAGATCGAAAAAGCATTTCACAATCGAACGGGACGACTGAACCTACGATCGCGAACATCGCGGGAAGTTGACCGTGTCTCGACATCTGTTATCGCTCAAAAACGTCGCAACGCTTCACAACATCCTTTGACTCCACTTTGAGCCGCGATACAATCCCGCGGGTGCGGATGACGGGCGCAGATCCAGTCGCGCGAGTTCACGTTGCCTTTGTCGCGACGATGATCGGGCTTGTTTTGTTGGCGACGGCGAGCGCGGTTTGTGCTGAGCGGTTGCCGATCAAGACCTATACCGCTGCCGACGGTCTGCCTTGCGATCACATCAAACGTATAGTCCAGGACTCCAGAGGCTTTCTGTGGTTCTGCACCTCCGAAGGCCTCTCGCGATTCGATGGATACAGATTCAATAACTACGGGACGGAACAAGGTCTGGCTGACAGGCAGGTTGTCGATTTTCTGGAAGCTCGCGACGGCTCCTATTGGGTTGCGACAGTAAAAGGTCTGTGTCGCTTGATCACTCAGCCTCTTAAGCGAGACGAAAAGAGCGATGTACAGAGTTCTTCCACGAAATTTGTCTCTTATTATCCAGGAGAGGGAGCAAAGGCTCGATACATAACCGCGATTTATCAAGATCACTCGGGAACAATTTGGTGCGGGACAAAAGCAGGTGTCTTTCGTATCGATCAAACCGGTAGTGAGTGGGTGTTCTCCCTGGTTAACGTCAGCCCAATCGAGGCTGGAGAGCGGCTCGACGTTCGAGCGATTACGCAAGACCGGCAAGGGTCTCTGTGGATCGGCGCGGAATCCGGGCTATACCGGCGGCGGCCGGATGGAGTCTCCGAGCGGTATTCCAGCGAAGAAGGACTGCCCAGACTCGGAGGCGCAAGTGTGTTGCTCGAAGATCGCGAAGGGCGGCTTTGGGCCGGCACCGGCTCTGGACTTTGTGAACTTGTGCCTGACCCTAAACCTCACCAACCCGTGGTCAGACATCTGTATACCGAAAGAGACGGGTTGCCGAGCCATCTCATCGAGACGTTATGTGAGTCCGCTGACGGAAGGTTGTGGGTCGGCACCACGGAGGGACTAGGCGAGTTCCTGCCCGCAAAGAATAATAAAGATGACGCGAAGTTCCAAAGCTATACAGCAGCCAATGGCCTCAGCGATAAAGAGATCTGGGCGCTAGCCGAAGATCGCGATCAAAATCTCTGGATCGGAACGCCTTACGGTGGTGCGATGAGGATCGCCCCAAGCGGACTCACCACATACAATCGCGCGGATGGTCTGGGAGGAGTTGGCATCAACTCGATTTTCGAAGACCGGTCCGGCGAGCTAATAGTAATCGACTCTGACTCACATCTGAACCGCTTCGACGGCCGGAGGTTTAGTGACGCTCGAATCTCTTTGCCGAATGGCATGTCATACCGAGGGTGGGGTTGGTATCAGTCGGTTATCCAGGACCGGTTTGGTGAGTGGTGGGTGCCGGCGGGTGAAGGGCTTATTCGTTACCCGAGGCTGGCCAGCCCTGATCAAATTACAAGCGCGCACCCCAAAGCAATTTACACTACGCGCGATGGGTTGCCCGACAACGACATGTTTCGCCTCTTTGAAGATTCGCGCGGCGATATCTGGATCAGCACTGTTGGCAGTATCGACTGTACGCTCACTCGATGGGAGCGAGCGACTGCGACTTTCCATTGCTTTGCATCTGTTGGCAGAACACCGAACTCAGCACCTACAGCTTTTTGCGAGGATGCTTCAGGAAACCTGTGGATCGGGTTCTACACGGGAGGCTTGCTGCGTTACTCGGCTGGCCGCTTCACCGCGTTCGCAAGCGCCGATGGTTTACCGCCAGGGTTCGTCGGCGGCCTCTATCTCGATCATGCCGGCCGACTCTGGGTCGCAACCTCAGACGGAGGCG
>Ga0075425_100008592_pt1 | contig 10835 bp, 7 predicted proteins | sample SoiMethybrSBSTD4_FD_75300 | JGI IMG/M metagenome (GOLD analysis project Ga0075425, IMG submission 75300) | Bulk soil microbial communities from a Populus tree surrounding site in Tennessee, USA - Soil MetaG P. TD hybrid SBSTD4 | ecosystem: Environmental > Terrestrial > Soil > Tree plantation...
GCCTCACCGTGCCGCCCTCACTGATCGCCCGCGCCGACGAGGTGATCGAGTAGCCGCAGGTCTCCGCGACCCTCTTGCCTGCATCTGCTCACGACAGCAATTGGCACATAGCTGAAAGTTTGCCTGACCGGCAGAGCTGGTCCGTAATTGGGGGTTGACCGGAAGGAAGGCGACGCCGCCGACGAGGCTCTTTCTGAGTCCACCTGACCCGATGTGGTCATTCATTCCACTGGCCCCTCTCGATACTGGCGGCGAAGCGCCACGGCAGCAACCCCATGACGCAGGTTCGGCGCCTGGGCGCCTGCCGGGTTCCTGATGTCACTGGCACCGCTGCTGGCGGTCATGCTGGCCTGGCAGCCGGCGCCTGCGCCGGCTGAATGAAGGAAGAGTTCGAGCTTCTGGGCGTGCCGTTTGAGATCGCGACCGCACTGAGGGTTTTCCCCGATATGGGCACGCCAGATCGGGCGGCATCATCCGGCATTGAGCGGTGGTTCGCGGGTGAACCCGGAGCGATGCCATGCCAGGTAGGCCGAAACTTAGCTTAATTGTTAGCCTCGCGTGTCTCGCAGCCTCGGCGCCTCGTCCCGAGCCTACGCATAGCGCTGACTGAGGCAGCGGGACATGGACGCCCACGGCGCAATCGTTGATTGGCGCCCATCGCCGGACAGACGGCGATTGGTCCTCAGATGGACGTTCAGGTGCTTGGTTGCGGTCGCGGCGGTCGCCGGAGCATGGTCACTGCGCGACCGCTATCCGCGCATCGATCTGAGCGTCACTGGACCGGCAAAGCAGGTTCAAGCAACTCGCGCCCATATTGACCAACCGGTGGTCAGCAAGCCCAAAGAGCGCATCGTCGTCAAAGAGCCGCCCAGGAAACCGCTGCCCGAAAGGAGACCGCCACAGGATATGCGGTCGGTCGTCAGAACTATCCCGTCAGAGTAGATCCGCAGTCAAACGACGCCCGCCGCTTCGGTCGCACGCAAGAAGAAGCAGTCTGGTACTATTCCCTCGGTGCCACCTCCTGACCCGCAATCGACATAGCGTTCGGCGATCCGTATCTGCACGTTGCGGCAGGGCGACAAATAAAGACCGCCTGGTCGCAGCTACTGTATCCTGCGCCTCATGCCTACAAAGTGGACAGACATTTCCGCCCAGCCCGCCGCCTCCAAGCGCCACACCAGCTCCTCCATCTGGCGGTATCTTCGCCAGCGCATATACCGTGGTTTGGGCGGCATGGGATCGCCAGATGGCATAGGATCAACGGATTCCCCGGGCTTCCCCAGCCGACGCCGAATATTGCGAGCCCGCGCCAACAGACGGAAGGCTCGTGTCTCATACTGCGATTGGTACTTCAAACCTCGGCACTTACGACAGCGCAAACTATTGCTGCCGTAGAGGACGCGGCAACGCTGGCCGCAGCCCGGACATCGGAACCATGGGCGCCATCCGTCGAATTTCGTGGGCGTGTAGGTGAATGGAACGAACAGCTTACCGAGCTGCCCTTGATCATCACGTCGGACAAAGAGCACACCACGAGGTTGAGCAATAACCCCGAGCTTGTCCAACCCATCTGGCGTGTTCCACGTGACCGCTGGAATCTTGCCGCTCGAGGCCATCCTTGTACGGTCGAGCATGCGCCATCGGCGAAGGTCGGCGAGGTCGACCGATCGCCATTCCTCAACCTTCGATGCCGCGTAACGACAGGGCCGGGCCATCAGGAATTCTCGAAATCATATGGGTTGTGCAGATGGAGCTTCCGCAGCCGGCAAGATTCATTGAAGGTCTTCACCGCATCCAGCAATTCCGCGCCGCCGGCGCCGTGATGAGGCAAACACTGCTGCCTCAACTTGCGCGACCTCCGCCGTCTCGATCGAAGCGGACATCAAAATTCCAACGCGGCACCGGGCTACCCTTGGACCCTCTGTCCGATGATTCCATTGCCACCCCGAAATGATAGAACATGAAGGACAGCAATATTACTACGAAGACCCAAGCATTCCGGCCGAGCCATTGCAAAACCCGACGCCCAACCGGAGGCGGCTTCTTTGTAAGAACCCAGCGATGATACGGGTCGTCTGTCCGCCGTTTGGAACGCTACCTGCGCCCGATGGACGGACAAACGAACAACGCCATACCAATGTTGGCCTGAATTAGCACGCGGCCACAAACTTCCGTGGTGACCTTGCGTGAACCTCCCAGCAAGAGCGGGGCATCCCTCTCACCGCGGAAGATCCGCAATGCTCGCCGCAAACCCGACGACGAGAGGCGCCAGGCGCGGCCTTGACTGGCCGGCGCGCCGGTTCGGAGACGGCTACAGAAAGATGGGTTAGGGTGGCCTTCGGTGATTCTGGATGGGGTCACAGCATGGATGCAGATGCGGCAATCGCGACACTGAAGAAGTACGAGGGCGAACTGACATGCATTTTGTCGAGGTTCGAGAAGACGCGGGACGGAATCCACATTCAATCGGAAGATGACGCACGCTTCCGGGAGATAGTTCTGGAACTGACAGATTTCTTTGATGATGTCTTTGCGGATGGTGGACGGCACTCGCAGCCGCTGATCGCATACTTTGATGAGGGGATCTCAAACTGGTTGGGGTCGCCTTCGTTCAATAGCGTCGAAGGCGTGAAGGGAGTGGTGGTGGCGACTCTCGCGCGGGTGCGTCGAAATCCGCTTTCACTCAAGACAGCTGCCCTCGAAGGGAAGGCCAGGGGGCTGAAAGACCCGGAGGGCGTCGTCAAGCTTGCAGAGCGACTCCACTTAGTTGTGTGTCAGCTTCGCCAGCGCCGGGAAAACCGCCCGACACTCGATGTGGCGGACGAATATGACGTGCAGGATCTGTTCCACAGCCTTCTGAGGATATACTTTGACGACGTGCGGGAGGAGGAATGGGCCCCGAGCTATGCGGGCGGCGCCTCACGCATGGACTTTCTCTTACCTGAAATTGAGGCCGTCGTTGAAACCAAGAAGACGCGACCAAGTCTGTCCACCAAGCAGCTCGGAGAAGAGCTCATCGTCGATATAGCGAAATACAGGAAACACCCGTCATGCCGGACGCTCTTTTGTGTGGTTTACGATCCGGACGGGAGAATTAAGAATCCACGTGGTGTCGAAAATGACTTGAACACGGTCGACGACAAGATGGCAACACATGTCCTGATTGTTCCGTGATAGCGAAACCGCTGGGTTCTGGGGATGGCTACAGAGAAATGGGGTAGGGTAGAGTGCGCTAGATGCCCTGCTTGCGGATAACCTGGTCTATACGCATTCCAGCGCTCGCCTTGATAGACGGTCGAGGCAGCCGGCCCAACTCCTCGCCACCCTTCGCCGTGAGGGTCGTATGACGCGGCGCTCCGCGCCACCGCGGCGGGCTGAGTGTGTGCTTGAAGCAAAGTTCGCGCGAACGTCGAGCATGGGGGGCTTACGTCAGATGACCTACTGGCTGGACCATCATTTTCATGTTTAGATCAGGTCAGGAAGCAGGCGTGGAACTCGCTTCGACGCGATTTGGACGGATCGACGATCGAGCTGCGATGCTGGGTGAAGATTTGCGAAAAGGGGAAGCCACGCTTGTGATCAAGAATTGAGGAAAAGAAGCTCAACTTCATTGGGGGGTATTGAAATATGTCAGGTTCTGGCCCGCGCCTGCCGTCCTTTGCACTCAAGCGCTGCGCCGCTGTCTTCGCGATTTTTGGCTATCTATACAGCAGTCCAACCGCAAGTGCCCAGGAGGCAATGAAGCTCTTTCGGCCATCGGCGCAAATAACCATTAAGAAAGAAATGGTGCGGCGACAAGGGACGGAACTCCTTGGGCTCGTGAACTTGAATGCCGACGCACTGGCCCGCCTCTCTGCCCGTCCAACGGATGCCATGGAATTGGTGATAAATCTTGGGGAAACATTGAACTTGCGTCTCGATGTCCCCGGGGGCGCGGACATGCGTGCAAATCTCAGAAGTGAGGGGCCCACCGAACCTAAGGATCACGTCAAATGGGCCGGAGGGATATCCGGTGTCGATGATAGCTCCGTGACCTTCTCCTATTTTGATGGTGCAGCTGCTGGCAGCATCCGCTTGCCTAATGCGACAATCAAGATACGAAGGGTCGAGGGCGACATTTATGCCGTCGAGAAGATCAATGCGCAGGATTTTCCAGACGAAGATCACCCACCTGTAGCGCCGAAACGCAAATCCGGCTTGATCAGGAAAGACACGACCGCGCAATGCGAATCGGACCCGACAATAAAAACAATTAGTGTGCTTATGCTGTATACTGATGGTGCAGTGTCGGCGGCCGGGTCTGATCAGAATCTTCGCACAATTCTGTACGACGTCGTTGGGGAAGCAAATCTGGCTGCAAGAAATAGCGACGTGCGCATGGAATTTTCCATTGTGCATTTCGAGAAGGCGGCGATCTCGAAGGGCAAAAAGCCACCGGAGTACCTTGATAACCTCACTAAGGATGCATCAATAAAAAAATTACGCGATCGCCATCGAGCCCACATTGTGAGCCTCCTAGATGACTTGCACCAACCCAAGTATTATTGCGGTATAGGGCATGTTATGCAGGATCCCGTGAGTGCGGATCGCTCTGTGGGTTACAACATTGTCGATTTCTCTTGTGCGTGGGATAACCTCTCCTGGATCCACGAGGTGGGACACAACTTCGGCGCTGCACATAACAGCGAGAACGCCGAAAGTAGAGGTCTATTTGCTTATTCGTACGGTCAGCGCTGGCCAAATCAGTTCCGGTCCATTATGGCTTACAAATGCGACGACGCGACCCCATGCAATCGGCTCGCTCGCTTTACGAATCCACGCATCGTCTACAGCGGCGTTTCAATCGGTGATGCAAGCTTGGCAGATAACGCACGCACCCTGAATCAGTCGCGCTGCACTGTTGCCAGCTGGTACTAGGGGAACCCTTGCCCAGATGAACTGATTCACCGGCCCGCGGACGGGCCGAGCCATCCTGGATCACTGACGTCTCAATAGCACCAGGGGCCGGCCCACCCGGCTGTCGGCTGCGCCCTGGTAAATTGGGAAAGACTAGTTGGGACGCGGTTGGCGCCGCGGAGATTTCGGCGACTTCTTGGGATCCGGCTCGTCCTTATCGAATTCAATTGACGACCCTTCATTGACGACTTCCTGCCACACCCCGCCCTTGCGAACCTTGACGTGGTACGGCTTGCCGGCCGTCAGTCTCTTAACTTGCTCCTTCACGACGGTCTCCCCGTCCTTGCTATCGTAGACGACTATGCGAATAGTTCCGGATTTCTTGGGGCGGACAGTGAAATCCCTGCTATGGAAATGTCGCTTGGTCACGGCGCCCCTGGGAAGGATGACCTTCGTCAGCTTGAGCGATCGAAAACGCTTTATACGGATTTTGGCTCCCTCTGGGCTCGTTTTGATGCGCTGTATCCCAGCATCATCGGGCACCTGCCCATGCGACGGTCCGGCCGACGCCATGACTGCGCCCGTGACCGCCCCTACAATTGCCCGTGTGACCGTCTTGTAACGGCGCCTGAAATCAACCATCTGAGTCCCCCTGCATACTTCTCACAACAATTGGTAAATGTAGCTGGTGGATGACCCGGCTGTCACCGGCGATCCGCTCATGACCGAAAATTCCTCAGTGGCGCGCCGGTTGCTATTGCGGATCGAGATCGGGGCGAAGAGCTTGACCGGCCATGTAAATTATCCATCGGCGCCAACCCTGGCCCTCCGGCTTAAGAAGGCGCGGGTCACGGCGACCACGTCTTGCACCCGGACCACTCTCGGACCAATCATCCGAACCGGTCCTTTCGCCTAACCCGCTGGCTAGCCGCAACAATTGCGAAAGCGTAGCATGCCATCGAACATCTTCCCGACGGAGCAGCACCGTGGAATGCCCTCGTTGCAATTCGATTAGCGGTGATGCTGCCAAATTCTGCTTCAATTGTGGTGCCCCGTTAAAGCTTTCTTGCCACGAGTGTGGAGCAGCGAACCCCGGAACAGTCAAACATTGCGAGCAGTGTGGTGCCTCGCTCGCCGACGGTAGCCAATCGAGCGAAGCCTTTCGAGCAGGATCCCAAGCCCCGTTGTCCGATTTCGATCGGTCGCTCGGGTTCATCGAAGGGGAACGAAAATTCGTCACCCTCCTCTTCGCTGACATCCGCGGGTCGCTTGAGTTGGTCACCGGTCGCGATCCCGAAATCGTACGCTCGATCCTTGGCCGCACCATCGATGCCGTCTTGGAACCAATTCATCGTTTTGGCGGAATTATCAATCGCGTCCAAGGCGACGGTATCATGGCGCTTTTTGGAGCCCCGATTGCCCATGAGGATCATGCGCTAGGCGCATGCTACGCGGCCATCGCCATGCAGGCCGCCATGGTAGAGCGCTCCAGATTCGCGCAGGAACGCTATGGCGTCGGACTGCAAATGCGGATTGGATTGAACTCCGGGCTGGTCGTGGTTCACACAGTCAAAAACGACCTGTCGGCCGTCTACGATGCGACCGGCGAAGCAGTGCACATTGCCGCACGCATGGAGCAGATGTGCACGCCTGGCGGGATCTGGATGACGTCGGCGACGCACAAGCTCGTGAAGGACGCCATCGCCGTCAGGCCATTGGGCCATATCGTCGTGAAGGGACTAAATCAGCCAACGGAAGCGTTCGAGGTGATCGGCGGCAAACCGGGCTGGCGTCCAAGACCTCGTCATACCGAACGTCACCAGACCTCGTTTGTTGGGCGCCGCACCGAAATCACAACGATCCGCGATGCCTTGACGACCGCTCGCCATGGCAGGGGGCAGGTCGTCAGCGTCGTGGGCCCGCCTGGATCCGGCAAGTCGCGCCTCGTGGATGAGGCGCTGAGCCCTACTCGCAAAGATGATTATTTGCTGCTCCGCAACCGTGCTATCTCATTCGATCAAAACATTAGCTACAGGTTGATAGCCAAAATTCTTGCAGACTATTTCGATTTCCAGGACACTGACACGCCGGCCGTGATGTGCGATAAGATCGTTGCTGCAGTAAGGCACAGCGCGCATCTGAAGGCCAAGCTGCCCGGCCTATTCGCCCTGTACAATCTTCCCATAGCAGACGAGGAGTGGAAGGCTCTGGAGCCGGCGCAGCGGCGGCAGCGCATCCTCGATGCCATCTGCACGTTCTTCATCCAGCTGAGCGAGCGTCGGCCATTGGTCGTGGTCTTCGAGGACCTGCATTGGATCGACGCGGAGACGCATAGTGCCATCGACATGCTGGTAGACCGGGTGGAGGCCGCGACCGCACTCGTTCTGCCTACCTTTCGCCCGGAATACCGGCATCAGTGGAGCGCAAGGGCGAGCTACAGCGAGATCACGCTGCCGCCCTTGGGCAAGTCCGATGTGACGCAATTCCTTGATGGCTTGTTGGGCACCACTCCGGATCTCGCTTCGATCCGCGAGTTGATCATTGATCGAACCGAGGGCAATCCCTTCTTCATAGAAGAATGCGTGCATGCTCTCATCGATGACGGCGTTCTCGGACACGATGGGCAACAGTTAAGAATTCTCAAATCGATCGACCGGGTTCAAGTTCCCGACAATGTCCGCGCCGTCGTTGCGGCACGCATAGACCGATTGGCGCTCGTTGACAGGAGAATTCTCGCATCGGCCTCGGTCATCGGCCGCGACGTGTCGATCGATCTCCTGAGCAAAATCGTCCCTATTTCCCAGCAAAGTCTCACCGCCGCATTGCGTCGGCTCGAGATCGGCGACTTCTTGCATTTGCGGAGCAAGTACCCGGATCCACAGTACGTGTTCAGGCACCCGATCATCCACGAAGTCTCTTACACAAGCCAACTCAAGGACCAGCGGCAGATTTTACACGCGCGAACCCTTGGCGCGATGGAAGAACTTTATTCGGACCGCCTCGAAGATCACGTCGAGCAACTGGCGTTTCATGCCGCCCACGGCGGCGAGTGTGCAAAAATTGTCCGTTATTCCAAGCAGGCTGCACTAAAAGCCGCAGTGCGCTCGGCAAACCAGGACGCCGTCGCGATCCTCCGGGAGGCTTTGGCAGGCATCAGAGAAATCGCGGACGACCAAAGCACAAAACTTGCGTTGGTCGACATCTGCCTCGCCCTCCGCGAGCCTCTCTTTCGCCTCGGGCGGCTGCAAGAGGTTGCCGAGTGTCTCGATGAGGCCGAAACGCATCTCGCCCACATGAACGATGACGAACGCATTGGTCAACTATTGTTGTTTCAAAGCCACGTGCGCTGGCTGACGGGCGAACACAAGGAGGCCGCGGCGGCCGCTCTTACCGCACGCAGCATTGCCGCTCGCAATGGCGACATAGCATTGGACGCCAGAGCCGTTTTCCAGCTCGGCCTATGCGACTTTGCCTTGTGCGATTTCAATTCTTGCATCAAGTCGATGCGCGCAACACTGGCACACCTAGAGAACCAAGCCCTGCGCGACTGGCAGACCAGTCTCCATCCGGAGCCCCGGCAGCGGGGATACGGTCTCGACAGGCCACTGTTAATTGTCGCTTCCAGCTATTTGGTGCGCGCACTCTTGGAACTGGGCCAGTTACCCGAGGCTGAGCGCGTGACGGCCGAAGCCCTCCAACACGCCGATATCGTGGCCAAGCCTTTCTCGTACGTTTTCGCCTACTTGGCGGCTGCCTATACCTACGAGCGTCAATTCCGGTGCTCCGAAGCCATTCAATGGTTCGAGCGCTGCCTGGACCAGTGCCACGTCGCACAAGCACATCTGATGATGCCACCCGTGGCATCCGCGCTTGGCTTGGCCTACGCCCGTGCCGGTCGCATAGACGACGCCATCCCGCTCTTGAGCGGCGCCATGAATGATGGTCGCAAGATGCGGCTCATGTTTCATCAGCCGCTGCGCCTGGCGCAACTCGCGGAAGGTCTCTTCAACGCAGATCGTGCGGCCGAAGCCCTAGACTGTGCCCGTGCAGCACTCGAATTGGCAGTTCACCAGGCCGAACGCGGTATTTGCGCCTACGCAGAATATCTCATCGGGTTGGCCCTAAGTCGGCTTGAGCCGGGGAACCCCGATGAAATCGCTGCCCACTACCAAAATGCTTGCGCAATTGCCGATGAGCTCGCCTTGCAACCCCTAGCAGCGCATATTCGCCATACGCAGGCCGAATTCTGCTCGGGGACGCGCTCTACCTCGCCATGACCACAATCTCACAGCTTTCGGATATTGAGGATCGACCCATGCCCATCAGGTCAGCACGAGCTTCAACGGATCGGTTCGTCAGGGATCCCGGTATGGCGAGAATTCATTGAGGCCGGTGGGCATGCGGCCCATGCCGCCCATGCGGCTCCCGTGACTGCCCATGCCACCGCAGCGGCTGCGGACACACGGCGTTGGCGCAGCCCCCGAGCCCTTTGCGTTTGCCTACCAAACAAAGCCGCGGGCTATCCGCTACGGTGGCCGCTATGGATCCGTCTCCCGAAGCGGCGCATGATCTTAGGGCGAAGGCATCATGTTTGGACTCCCCCAATGTGATGAGCGGGTTTCGACGCTTCGCAGCGACCGCAGGAGCACCCCGCCCATCGGAAGGTGATGATATGCTTCGCTCTGCGGTCCTCTGGGCACTTGCACCGACACGCCCAGGCATCCGGGATGTGTGCTCGTGACCCTAAGCGGGCGTCGGCTACCCAACGCCGTTGCCATGCAGCATTCCCGTGCGATGGAAGTCGATAACTGGTATCGTGCCCTCACCTGAACTCACCTCCGTGAGGTGATGATGAGGCGGCGTGAGTTCATCACCCTTCTCGGCGGTGTGGCCTTGCCCCTTCCGTCTTCTGCGCGTGCGCAGAAGACGACGATGCCGGTGATCGGGTTCCTCGACCCCAGATCGCCCGCCGCTATCCCAAAGCTCCTCCGCGCATTTCGCGAGGGACTGAAGGAGACCGGCCACGCCGACGGTGAGAACGTGACCGTCGAATACCGCTGGGCTGAGGATCATGTCGATCAATTGCCTGCATTGGCCGCCGATTTGGTTCGACGACAGGTTACCGTGATTGCTGCGCCAGGCAGCGTTTCTGCTGTGCTCGCGGCCCATGCGGCGACCACCACGATACCTATCGTTTTCGGAACCGCGACCGACCCGGTCCAACTCGGACTTGTTACCAGCCTGAGCCGTCCGGGTGGCAACATGACAGGTGTGATCAACTTGGCTCTCGAAGTAGGGCCGAAGCGACTGGAACTTTTGCACGAAATGCTCCCCACGGCGACCACAATGGCCCTGCTCGTCAATCCTGGCAGTCCTGCCCTATCGGAGCCCGCCACCAAAGACGCGCAAGCAGCAGCCCGCCTTCTCGGGGTTAACCTGCATGTCCTGCATGCCAAGACCGCGCTTGACTTCGACAGGGTGTTCGCAACCCTGGTTCAATTGCGAGCAGGCGGTCTCGTGATTGGCGCCGACGCACTCTTCACCGGCCGAGCCCAAGAGCTCGCTGCTTTGGCGCTTCGCCACCGGCTGCCAGCGATCTACCAATATCCCGAATTCGCCGCGGCCGGCGGATTGATGAGCTACGGCGGGAGCATCCGCGACACGTTCTATCAGGTGGGCGTCTATGTCGGCCGAATTCTCAAGGGTGAGAAGCCAGCCGCCATGCCAGTGGCGCAGTCAACGAAAGCCGAGCTGGTCGTCAACCTAAATACAGCCAAGGCGCTCGGCCTTACGGTTCCATCAGCGCTTCTTGCGCGCGCCGACGAGGTCATTGAATGAGGCGGCGGGAGTTCATCGCAGTGCTTGGCGGCGCGGTCGTCGCATGGCCACTCGCGGCTCGCGCGCAGCAGTCGGCGAAGCTGCCCACAATCGGATTCATG
>Ga0075425_100008594_pt1 | contig 10834 bp, 10 predicted proteins | sample SoiMethybrSBSTD4_FD_75300 | JGI IMG/M metagenome (GOLD analysis project Ga0075425, IMG submission 75300) | Bulk soil microbial communities from a Populus tree surrounding site in Tennessee, USA - Soil MetaG P. TD hybrid SBSTD4 | ecosystem: Environmental > Terrestrial > Soil > Tree plantation...
TCCAGTGGCGCCGGGACTGAGGAACTGTTGTTGAAATCGGATCAGAACATAGCGGCGAATGACTGGTCTTCCGATGGACGTTTCCTGCTTTACCGCAGTCTCGATCCCAAGACGGGCTATGATCTGTGGGTTCTCCCCATTTCCGGCGATAAGAAACCGTTCCCATTCGTGAAGACTCCGTTTGACGAGTTCTCTGGTCAGTTCTCGCCCGACGGCCGGTGGGTCGCGTACCAGTCGAACGAATCCGGTCGATTCGAAATTTATGTCCAGCCGTTTCCAGGACCGGGCGGAAAGTTTCAGATCTCGACCAGCGGTGGCGCGCAAGCGCGCTGGAACAAGAACGGCAAAGAGATCTTCTACGTATCACTGGACAGCAAGATGATGGCCGCACCAGTAAAATTGTCGGCGGACGGCCGGTCGCTCGAAACCGGGACTCCAGCGGTTTTGTTTCCGGTTCGCATTGCCGGTGGTCCCTTGCCGACCGGCACTAACAAACAGCAATACGCCGTCTCTCCCGATGGCCAACGGTTCCTGGTCAATCTCGACACCGGCGAAGGAACGTCGTCGTCCCCCATCACCCTCATCTATCACTGGAAGCCGCCCCGGTAATTTCGGGGACAGAGCCGGACACAGAACCTAACTCCCTTTTCCTGAAAACGAAATTCACGCTGTTCTCAATTGAAGTCTAATTCGCAACGAGATTGGAGTGCTGCGCAATCCCCTCCTCCAGAGGAGGGGTGGACGCGACCTCAAAGAAATATCGCCGAAGGCATCCTTAGAACAGGAGCGGACGGGGTGGTCAGACATTTTTCTGACCACCCCGTCTGCGCTTTCAGAGGTGGCTTCGCGACATTTCCTGACGCGCAGCCACCCCTCCTCTGGAGGAGGGGACTATTGGCATTTTTCAGCGGCTATGATGACCTTCTCGAGAATCCAAATACATCTCGCGCGACGTCGCCGGCACCTTCCCGATTGTTGTTTCCTTTTTCTACGGTTTCCGCTTCGGGCTCGGACTCCCTCTCACCAGGATTGACGAACCGATTGGCCTCGACTCCCGCCTGACGGGTGTACAAATCAAAGTACCGGCCGCCGAACGTGAGCAGTTCTTCGTGAGTGCCGCGCTCGACGATGACTCCACCCTCGAGAACCAGGATCTGGTCGGCGCTTCGAATCGTGCTCAAGCGATGCGCGATGACAAATGTCGTGCGGCCGTACATCAGGGCGCCGAGACCTTCCTGGATCAAAGCCTCACTTTCGGAATCCAGGCTTGAAGTCGCCTCGTCGAGAATCAGAATCCTCGGATCCGCAAGAATCGCACGTGCAATGGCGACACGCTGACGCTGCCCGCCCGACAGCTTCACGCCGCGTTCACCGACAACTGTGTCCAAACCCGCGTCGAGCTTCGATGCAAACTCGTCGACACGCGCAATACGCGCCGCATGTATAACGGCCGCTTCCGGCGCCGACGGCCGCCCGAACAGAATGTTCTCCCTAATGGTTCCATCGAACAGGAAGTTGTCCTGAAGAACTACACCCAGCTGCGACCGGTATGAGTCCAGCCGCACGGTCGACAGATTTGCACCATCAACGAAGATAGTCCCGGCGGTCGGCTTCGCAAAGGCGGCGACGAGCCCGATGAGTGTGCTCTTCCCTGAACCGGACGAACCGACAAGCGCGGTCACCGTTCCCGGAACCGCATCGAGGCTGATGTCTTTGAGCACGGGTTTGCCCGCGTCATACTCGAAATAGACGTCCCTGAACTTCACTAATCCCTCGGCCGTACCCATCGAAATGGTCCGTTCCGGATCGACATCTTCGGGCTGTTCTTCCAAAACCTCGTGCATTCGATCCAAACCCGCGAAGGCTTCGGTAATCTGGGTTCCGATGCTGACCAGTTGGAACACCGGCGCGACCATGAAACCGAGGTAAAGCGTAAACGCGAAGAAGTCGCCGATCGTCATTGCGCCGCGGACCAGCATCCTTCCGCCGACGATCATCACAGTGACGCTCACGATACCCATCAGCAGCGTTGATACAAAACTGATGCCTGACTGAGCGAACAGCGTCTTCTGAACGTTTTCGAACAGACGCATGGCGCCCTCCTGAAATGTGGCCGCCTCGCGCTCTTCCGCATGAAAACCTTTGACCACTCGAACGCCGCCGAGCGACTCGGTCAGACGCCCGGAAACTTCGGCGTTGATCTTCCCGCGCTCGCGGAAGATCGGCCGAATGTGCTTGAACGCTTTGCGAAGGATGAGGCCGAACACCAGAAGAAAACCGATAGCCATGAACGTGAGCGACGCGTTTATTTTCAAAAGCAGGCCGAAGGCGATGATCGCCGTGAATACTCCACCGACAAACTCCACCAGGCCCGTGCCAACCAGGTTTCGAACACCTTCCACGTCCGACATGATTCGGGAAACCAGAGCACCGGTCTTGTTTGCGTCGTAATAGCGGACCGGCAAGCGGCCAATGTGCTGCTGCACTTTGATCCGCATATCGGCGATCAGCCGTTGCGCAGACATGCTGAGCAGTTGAACGAGCGCAAACGAGGTGACTGCCTGAACGAGAACCGCGGCCCCCACTGCCGCCGCCAATGGCATGAGTAACTCCTGCCGTTGCTTCGTAACGACGTCATCAATCAGGAATTTCGTGGATCCGGGTAATATGAGGCCGGCAGCCCGGTTTATAAAAACGAGGACCAGCCCCAACAGGAATAACTTCCGGCGCGGCCAGATCAGATCTCGCAGATCCCGGTAGATATGGGAGGCCTGCAGCTTCTTCTGGGGGGGACGGTCTTCGTAGTAGGCTCTGCGCATGTGCTTATCGTAGTACAATACGGCATCAGTCGGAGGTCCAGCCTATGTTTATTAAGCGTCCAGCAGACATAAAGTATTCGGAAGTTACGCCCGAAAGCCTTTATCACAATCGTCGTGAGTTTCTGAGAACTGCCACTGCGACCCTCGGCGTGGCAGCCGTCGGTACAATCTTGCCGGGCTGTGTGAACGCGGCTACATCCGAACCGGTTCAGGCCAAGCCGAAAGGACCATACGACACGACTGAGAAGGTCACTCCTTTTGAAGACATCACGTCGTATAACAACTTCTACGAGTTTGGAACCGATAAAGGCGACCCTGCAGTCAATTCGAAGAACTTCAAACCGGCAAATCCGTGGATGGTGTCGGTTGAAGGCATGGTGAAGAAGCCGATGAAGTGGTCGCTGACCGATCTGATCAAGGGAATTCCCGTAGAAGATCGGATTTATCGGATGCGCTGCGTGGAAGCCTGGTCGATGGTGATTCCATGGAATGGCGTACCGCTGGCTGAAGTGATCAAACGGCTCGAGCCCACGCCGGCCGCCAAGTACATCGTGTTCAAGACGCTTAACGATCCGAACCAATTGCCGGGTCAGCGGGATAGGTTCCTGCTGAACTGGCCTTACACCGAAGGCCTGCGGTTGGACGAGGCGATGAACCCACTGGCGCTGATGGTAACCGGTATCTACGGCAAACCGCTTCCGAATCAGGACGGCGCACCGTGGCGTCTCGTGACCCCGTGGAAGTACGGTTTCAAAGGCTGCAAAACGATTGCAACGATCATCTTCACCGATAAGCAACCGCTGACGGCATGGATGGAAGCGTCACCGCGCGAGTACGGCTTCTACGCGAATGTTAATCCTGAGGTCGATCATCCGAGGTGGAGCCAAAAAACCGAACGCCGCATCGGTGAATTCTTCCGCCGACCGACACTGCCGTTCAATGGGTACGCCGACCAGGTGGCAAAGCTCTACACCGGCTTGGACCTGCGAAAGAATTTCTAGAGTTTTGAAGTTTGAGAATGCCGAAATTTAATCGCTGGTGGATTCTCAAACCGCTGGTGTTCCTGCTGTGTCTTTGCCCGATGGCGTTGCTTGTATGGAACGCGTTCAACGGTGGTCTGAGTCCCAATCCCATTGATGACATCACCGATACCACGGGCGACTGGACCCTGCGGTTCCTGATGATCACGCTTGCCATCACGCCTCTGCGGCGGCTTACCGGCTGGACCAGTCTCACGCGCTTTCGCCGCATGCTCGGTTTGTTCTGCTTCTTCCACGGATTCCTGCACTTCACCACGTATGTCTGGCTGGACCACTACTTCGATTTACGAACCATGGTCGAAGACGTAGCCAAGCGTCCTTACATCACACTGGGCTTCACAGGCTTCGTGTTGATGATCCCGCTCGCCGTAACATCCACGAAGAAATGGATCGGCCGTCTTGGCGGCAAACGCTGGCAAAAACTTCACCGGCTGATTTATGTCACCGCCACCTTCGGAGTGATCCATTACCTCTGGCTTGTCAAGCTCGATATCCGCCGCCCGCTGGCGTATGGAGCCATACTTGCAGTCTTAATGGCATTCAGGGGTTGGAATATCGTGATGGCCCGAAAAGAAAAGGAACGGGCGTACCACCTGACTTAGAGTTTCATGAGAGTCGCAGTAGCGCTTCTTCTGGTCCTTCTTCAGTTCACGATCTCGGTTGACGTCGATGTCGCCCTGTTCAACCTGACTGTCCTGGACGACCACGGCAAGACCGTCAGCGGACTCACTGCGGAGAATTTCCGCATCTACGAAGATGGACGCGAGCAGAAAGTAAAAATTTTTCAGCCCGAGGACAGCCCGGCAACCGTCGGTCTGGTCATCGACAACAGCGGCAGCATGGGTAACAAACGGAGCGATGTGGTCACCGCCGCGCTCGCGTTTGTAAACGCAAGCCATCCCGATGATGAGATATTCGTCGTCGACTTCAATCATCAGGCATGGCTCGCGCTTCCGGAATCGATACCCTTCACCGGCGATACAACGGAACTGCGCAAGGCGCTTCTCGCAACGCGCGTCGAAGGCACGACGGCTCTTTACGATGCTCTCTCTCTGGCATTGGATCACCTCAAACACGGAACGCTGCAACGCAAGGCCCTGGTGCTGATCAGCGATGGGGCCGACAATGCGAGCACCACGAATTTCGATACGGTCCAGCGCATGGCCGAGCAGTCGAGCGCCACGATTTACTGCGTCGGGATATACGATCCATACGACAGAGATAAGAACCCGGGAGTTCTGAAGAAGCTCGCAAAGCTGACAGGCGGCGAAGCGTTCTTTCCACACCAAACCAGCGATCTGCGGGAGATCTGGCCGAAAATTGCCGGGTCAATCCGCGGGCAGTACACGATCGGTTATCTCTCCGACGACAATACGCGTGATGGCGCATATCGGAAGGTCAAAATCACAGCCGTCGACAAGCGCGGCAAACCCCTGGAAGTTCGCACGCGTTCCGGTTACCTTGCTGGAAAACCGTGAGTGCGAGCGCCTACCATTTCGAAGATCACTGGAAAATTCCCCATCCGATTGATCATGTCTGGGAAGTGCTTGCCACACCGGTCAAGTTCCCAAAATGGTGGCAGGGCGTTTACCTGAAAGCGACCGCGCTCGATCCGGCCGCACGGCGAATCGCGGTGCTGACCAAAGGCTGGCTGCCGTACAAGCTTCGCTGGACGATCGAAACGATTCGAATGGAAAAACCGAATCTCATCGAATTCAAGGCGTCCGGTGATTTCGCGACCGATTCTTCGAAATGGATTCTGCGGCCGGAAGGCAAAGGAACGCTCGTCACACTCGACTGGAATCCGAAGGTGGAGAAGCCGATCGTGAAATTTCTTTCGCCTGTATTGAAACCGGTGTTCGAGTGGAATCACCATTGGGCGATGAATCGCGGAGAAAAGCAACTGGCGAACTATCTAAGCCGCGGATGACGCGGATTACGCAGATCATCCGCGTAATCTGCGCAATCCGCGGCTGGCTCCCTCTAGCTCAGCAAATAATCCAGCTAGAGGCAGATAGTCGGCGGTCATCGTAAGGTGTGAAGGAATTCAAGGCGAGCTAAAGCCCGACGGGGTTAGCAAGCGAGGTAATCTGCGGTGCACCGGCCAAACCGACGCGCCGCAGATTTGAACGAGTGTTGGAACACCCGCTGGGTTTTACCAGCGGTTGGAGCGTCCTGCGCGGTCCGTAAATTCCCTTTTCACCATGGGCCGGGCTTCATTGACAGTCAGCGCGCGCCCATTCATTTCCTTGCCGTTGTAGGCAGCGATCGCCTTTTCGGCGTCGTCGTCGCCCATCGACACAAAACCAAAACCCTTCGAGCGGCCTGTGTCGCGGTCCGTGATGATGCTCACGGATTCGACAGGCCCGATCTGCTGAAACAGATCGGAAAGCTCATCTTCGGTTATTCTGAACGGCAAATTACCAACGTAAATCTTCTTTGACATTTTTTCCTGATTCAATTTGTAAGGAACTTCGAGGACTTGGCGGGAAAGGGATCGAAAACCAGAATCAACTCTCCAGACACGAAACAAGAGGCTCCTGAGTCCATAAAACAGCAACGTGAAATGGTCGCTGCAGTAACGGACAGAGCATAGCACGATTTGGGGTGCGCTGGTCGGGATGTTTCGTACAGTCGACCCGGTTACCGTCTCAGGAATCCCTTGTCCACCGCGTCATTCAGCAGGGCCTCGGCCCATTCCCACAAAGTGCAGGAACCGTCTGCGATGCAGGCGTTCCGGTCGAGTACGCGATCGGCCGTAATACCGTGCTCCTTCCAACTCCTTCCCTGCGTGTGATAGTTGTGAAGCTGCGGTATGAAACGATCCAGCGCGGAAGCGAATCGGGACTCAATCGTTTGCTTGGCTTCGAACTCATCCCACAAAGCGCGGAATTCTTTTCCCTGGTCGGGAGGAAGCAATCCAAACAGCCGATCCGCAGCGGCGCGTTCGCGCTCTGCTTTGTCGAGCGCACCCGCTGCATCGTAGAGATAGGTATCGCCGGCGTCGATCTCGACGATATCGTGGATGAGAACCATCTTGATCACGTGCGCGACATTGATGGGCTCATTGGCATATTCAGAAAGAATCATGGCTGTCAGAGCAAGATGCCAGCTATGTTCGGCTGTATTCTCGGATCGATCGGCATGGAGAAGATACGTGCGCCGCAGAATCGTTTTCAGTTTGTCGATCTCCAGCAAAAAGTCGATTTGTTTTTCAAGACGTTCTGAAGCGGTTTTAGCGTCGATTGCCATTGGTCCTATCTTACAACCTCGGCATGAATGTCGGTCCGGCGCAAAATGACCTGCACAGCCGACGTCAAAACCTCAGGCGTGAAATGCCGCGGAACGTCTTTTATGAGGACCGTGCCTGCATTTTCGGGTGAAGGTAAACCGCGAATCGATTGCACGAAAGACGCGTACTCGACGGCAAGTGATCGTTCATTTTCCAGAACCTCAGCGCTGGCCGCCCTCTCGCGCACATAATGCCCGACAGCGAATAACCCGAACATAATCACGCCGGCCACTTCCAGTGATCGTTCGGAAAGCAATTGTCTCAACTGCGTTTCGACGGCCACGGTAACGAGCGCGGCGAGACCCGCAATTCCGAAAAAAGGTATGTACCAGAAGAATTCGTACCTGTGATTGACAAGAAAGACTACAGGAAGAAGAGTGATGAAAAAATATCCGATAAAAAAGAGACCACGCTTCTCGCGCGCGTATGCGAACGCGGCAGCAAGCAAAACCATGGCGATAGTCCACGCGCCCCAGCGTAATCGCAGGCCATAGAGATGGTCGAAATACCAGCCATATCCACGGCCCATGGTGATGGCGGAAAAATCCATGTAATAAGGATTCGCAGGCGAATCGCTGCCCATCGAAAGAAATCGTACATAGCTCCAGGCAACCGTGAAGACGCCAAGCGCAGCGAACCAAACCAGGCGTCTCGGATCGAACTTCTCTTTCCGAATACAAACATCGTAGAGAAGAAGAATCGCAGGAAGGGTAACAGCCATTTCCTTAGATTTGATTGCGAGGAGATACAGGACGGCGACAAACAGGAGTCGCGAATAACTGAACTCGCCGGCGTATATCAAAATCGCAAGAAACACGAGCAAACACGCCAACAGCTCAAAGATTGTTCCGAAGCTCCAATAAATATCGGTGAAATTTGAACGGAAGCCAAAGAGGAGCGCTCCTACTGCGGCTGCATAGCGTGAGCCAATGATGCGTGAAAGAAGAACGTAAAGGAGAAACACGTTGGCCGTGTGAAGAATCCACGCGATTGTGTGATACGGCAGCGGAGCGAGGCCGAACGCCTGCCATAGAATCCAATAGACGAGCATTCCGAACGGCCGAAAGAAATTTGCGAAGGGATCAACGTTGTACCACAGCATGCGAGCGAAGCTCTGCTGTTGCACCCAGAACAGATTGTTGAAGTCGTCGAGCCAGAAGTATGCGAAGCGCCAGGAGTAGAAGGTTGACGCCAGAATCAACCCGCAGATAGATCCGATGATTACGACCAGCCGCGGATTACGCACACGAATTCGGGGACGGAGGACTAATTTCGCCGAATGAGATCAAACACCTTGGTTCTCATTCGTTGAAATTAGTCCTCCGTCCCCGAATTCGTGTGCGTAATCCGCGGCTCAAAGTTCACTTCTTCGGTTTCGCGCGTTTCTTGGATGCGGTCTTCTTTTTCTTCGCTGCGACCTTACGAGCGGCCGGCTTGCGGCTGGGCTTTGCCGTCTTTTTCTTGGCCTTGGCCTTTGCCTTGGGCTTGGGCTTGGGCTTGACCTTTGCCTTTACTTTCGCCTTCGGCTTCGCGGCAGCTTTGCGTTTTTTCGCCGGTCGTTTCGCGGCAGGTTGAGCTGGTTCAGGCTCAACTGACGAGGCCGGTGGCTCCGGTTCAGGCTCAATGTCGTCAAACGATGGCTCGGAGGCGTCGACCTGCCCCGAGTCCAAATCGTCCGGCGACAGAGTAAAGTCGTCGAAGTCGTCTTCTCTGCTCATTCTCTTCTCCTTGTGCGGAAAGGCCGCCCAGACCACGCTCGGCCCTCGTATCGGGAACACATGATAACCCTTCTGTAAAGCGGTTCAACAATTTCGATAAGGGAATGCCGGGTCCACCGTGTTTACTTGACAGGTTACAGTCAATGGCTCACAGCGCGACACCTTCGGTCCTGTTAGCAAAGACTTAGGACGAAATGCACCTTTGGGACCGCCCGTGCATAGTTAGACTCGTGACACGGTCAGTCCGGATTGTGCAGGAATTCAGTTCCATCGAGAACGAAGCCAGGCGATGGAATCTGCTTGCCGAGGCCGCCAACAGCCCCACGCATCAGTTTGCATGGATGAAGGCCTGCTCCACCGTATTCGGGAGAGACGGAAAACTGCAGTTGATCGTGGTTGGCGCTAACCAACCCAGTGCCGTGGGCCCTCTGGTGATTCGGGGCCACCGCCTCTACCGATTGGAATGCCTCGGAGTCGATGCGCTTTATGAGCCAACCGATTTCCCGCATTCCGACCCGGCTGCGCTCCAGCACCTGATCCAAACCCTGGTTGAGCTGCGGCGTCCGCTGCTCCTGCGACGTGTTCTTGCCGACTCCCCGGTGCTGGAAGCCCTTCGAACTGCATTCCATAATCGCGGAATTCTCCTCACGCGCGCAACCAAAGGCTCGCCATGGATCGAATTGAATCCCTCATGGATCGAACCGGAAAAAAAATTGAGCGCCAACTGGCGCTCGAGTCTCCGCCGCGGCCGGCGCAGGGCGGAGGAAATGGGGCCGGTCCGATTCGAGGTAATAAACCCCAGGCCGTCGGAATTGCCGACAATGCTTGCCGAACTGTTCCGCGTGGAGGCCGCCAGCTGGAAGGGCAAGAACGGTTCAGCGCTGCTGAATGATTCGCATCGGCGACAGTTCTACGAGCAATACGCGGTGACAGCGTGCGAGAAAGGAATCCTCCGCATCAGCTTCATGAGAATCGGAGACCGCGTCATAGCGACACAGTTGGCCGCCGAATCACGGGCCGGTTTCTGGCTCTTGAAGGTCGGCTATGACGAGACGTACGCGAAATGCTCACCGGGAAATCTTCTACTCGTTGAAACCCTCAAATATTCCGTACAGCGTGGCTTGAAGTCCTACGAGTTCCTCGGATGCGCCGAACCCTGGACTGAAGTCTGGACCCGACAGATTCGACCGTGTGTCACGGTTGCAGCCTACCCCAATAACTGCAGAGGAGGAGCGGCATTCCTTTGCGATGCCGTGAAATTCGCATGGGAACGATTCGGTCGAAAGCTCTTTCTCTGATCGACCGCGCGGCAAATGCATACGCGGCCGGACCTGAACTCTCCGGAGCCCGCGCTGTATGCCAGCGCCTGTCCACAGAAGGGCTCAACAGCACTATCTGTTATTGGAATGGAGAATCCGACTTTCCGAAATCTGTTGTCGATTCTTACATCGAAGTTCTTAATGAAATTCCCAACCTTCATTCGGACTGTTATTTGTCGGTGAAGGCGCCAGCGATCAATTTTGATTTGGAACTGCTGAAGGTCATCATCGATCGCGCGGCATCGGTCGGTGCACTCGTCCATTTTGACGCAATGGCGCCGGACACGGCGGATGCCACGTTCAACCTGATCAAGAGGGCACGTGAGATTTACCCAAAGCTGGGATGCACATTACCTGGCCGTTGGCGTCGAAGTGTCTTCGATGCGGACCGTGCCGCGGAAATGGGCTTGCGGGTGCGCGTCGTCAAGGGACAATGGGCTGACCCTTCCGTTGACATGAACCCGCAACAAGGATTCCTCAACGTTGTCGACAGGCTCGGAGCACAACGTTCAAGTCACGTTGCGGTCGCCACGCATAACCCGAACCTGGCGCGGACAGCCCTCAGCCGACTACGCTCAACCGGCACGTCGTGCGAACTCGAACTGCTTTATGGCCTTCCATCACAAACGCTGATCAAAATCGGACG
>Ga0075425_100008596_pt1 | contig 10834 bp, 10 predicted proteins | sample SoiMethybrSBSTD4_FD_75300 | JGI IMG/M metagenome (GOLD analysis project Ga0075425, IMG submission 75300) | Bulk soil microbial communities from a Populus tree surrounding site in Tennessee, USA - Soil MetaG P. TD hybrid SBSTD4 | ecosystem: Environmental > Terrestrial > Soil > Tree plantation...
CTCTCTGTGCCGCTGCTTCGGGAAAACAGCCTTGTCGGTGTGATCACGACTTGGCGACGCGAAATCCGTGCGTTTAGTGACAAACAGATTTCGCTGCTAAAGACTTTCGCCGACCAGGCAGTCATCGCGATCGAGAACGTGCGCTTATTCAAAGAACTGCAAACACGCAACCGGGACCTCACCGAGGCTCTGGAGCAACAAAAGGCGACAGGCGAGGTGCTGCGAGTCATTGCTTGTTCACCGACCCAGCTTCAACCTGTTCTTGATACGCTCATTGCGAACGCCGTGAATTTATCCGGAGCGACCAAGGGGCACATCCGCCAAGTAGACGGCGAATTTTACCGAGTTGTTGCCCATTACGGAGAAACGCCGGACAGAATCAGCTTCCTACGCGATAATCCATTACCAGCCACCACGGACTCGCCGACGAGTCGCGCGTTCATAGCGCACAAACCCATTCATCTTATGGACGTTCAATTGGAGCCAGAACCACTGGCGTCGTTCGTGCGCCAGACCGGAGTACGGACACTGCTGGCTACACCTTTACTGCGAGAAGAAACCGCGATCGGCGTAATCATTATCTGGCGTGAGGTCGTCGAGCCGTTTACCGAACGACAAATCGAGTTAGTCAAAACTTTCGCCGACCAAGCCGTCATCGCCATCGAGAACGCACGGCTGTTCAAAGAAATCCAGGAGCGCAATGCAGAATTGCGCGAGGCGCTGGAGCATCAGACAGCGACAGCCGAGGTGCTCGGCATCATCAGCCGCTCGCCCACGGACGTGCAGCCGGTGCTCGACGCCATCGTCGAGAGCGCTGCGCGGGTTTGTGGGATTGATGATGTCGTGCTGCGACTTCGGGACTGCATCAGTTTCCTTCCGCGGGCTCATTTTGGCCCCATACCTATTAAGCGAATCGAGATCAGTATTGATGAACCACGGTGTCGCTGGATGCGTGAGCATGGCGCGCTCCACATTCCCGACGCTCGAGCGCAGAACGATTTTCCTGAGGTAGGTTCCCTCGGCGGTTCGCGGACCTTCTTACTCGTTCCACTTCGTCAGCAGGGGGAACTCATTGGATTTCTGGGAGCACGTCGCACCGAGGTGCGCCCGTTTACCCCTACGCAGATCAAGCTGCTTGAGACCTTCGCCGACCAGGCAGTGATTGCGATCGAGAACGTGCGGTTGTTCCAAGAACTAAAGGAATCGTTGGAGCAGCAAACTGCCACCAGTGAGATCTTGAGCGTCATCGCCAGCTCGCCGACGGATATTCAGCCGGTGCTGGACGTGGTCGCGGAGAACGCCGCACGACTTTGCGACGCACGCGATGCGATAATACACCGGCGCAAAGGCGATTTGATTCGGGTCGTGGCCACTTATGGGTCGATCCCGATAACAAGAGCCGCGGGGGAGGGTTTCCGCGCGAGTAGAGGAGATCCTCCGGGACGCGCGATGCTAGACCGGAAGACGATTCACGTCCATGACATCGTGGCGGAAATCGACACCGAGTTTCCGGAATCCAAAGCGCACCAGCAAGTTAGCGGCTCTCGCACGATCCTGGTCACGCCGCTGCTTCGGGAAGGCGTGTCCATCGGCGCGATCATGATTCGCCGAACCGAAGTTCGACCGTTCACGGACAAACAGATCGAACTTCTTGAGACATTCGCTAACCAGGCGGTGATCGCCATCGAGAACGTGCGGTTGTTCCAAGAACTCGAGGCGCGAACACAAGATCTCGCGCGGTCCGTGGGAGAACTGAAAGCGTTGGGAGAAGTCGGCCAGGCCGTGAGCTCGACTCTCGATCTCCAGACGGTGCTGAGCACGATCGTTGGTCGCGCGGTGCAGCTCTCTGGAACCGATTGCGGCATTATCTACGAATACGATGAGCCGACCCGGGAGTTTCATCTGCGCGCCAGTTATCAGATGGAAGAGGAACTGGTTAAGGCGTATCAGGCGACGCCACTGCGTCTTGGACAAGGGGCTACCGGCCGAGCAGCTGAAACAAAAGTACCCTACCAAATTGCCGACCTCGGCCAAGAACACGAGCTCGCTGCCAGAGGGATGCGCCCCATATTATCTCGGCTTGGTTATCAATCACTTCTCGCCGTTCCGCTCCTTCTCGATCAGGAAATCATGGGGGCCTTGACGATTTACCGGCGGGAGACCGGTAGCTTTGCGCCAGAGGTTGTGAATCTTCTCCGGACGTTTGCCACGCAATCAGTCTTGGCTATTCAAAACGCGCGGCTGTTTCGTGAGATCGAGGAAAAGAGCAAGCAGCTCGAAGTCGCGAGCCGCCACAAGTCCGAGTTCCTCGCCAACATGTCGCATGAGCTGCGCACGCCGCTCAACGCGATCATCGGCTTCTCGGAAGTCTTGCAGGAGAAATTGTTCGGCGAGTTAAACCAGAAACAAGCCGAATACACCGACGACATTCTATCGTCCGGGCGCCACTTGCTCTCGCTCATCAACGACATTCTCGATCTTTCCAAAGTCGAAGCCGGGCGCATGGAATTGGAAATCACTACGTTCGATCTGCCGATGGCGATCGAGAACGCGCTCCTGCTCATACGCGAGCGTGCGAGCCAGCACGGGATCAAACTCGATCGGGCCATCGACGATCGGCTCGGCGACTTCACCGGCGACGAGCGCAAGTTGAAACAGATCTTGGTCAACCTGCTTTCCAATGCCGTGAAGTTCACGCCCGAGGGCGGGCGGATCAAAGTGAATGCAATCATCGGCGATAGCGCGGTGATCATTTCCGTAACCGATACTGGCATAGGCATCGCCAAGGAAGACCAGGAAGCGATCTTCGAAGAGTTCCGCCAGGCGAGCGGCAACTACGCGCAAAAGCGCGAGGGCACGGGCCTCGGCTTAACCTTGACGCGAAGGTTCGTAGAGATGCACGGCGGCAAGATCTGGGTCGAGAGCGAAATAGGAAAGGGCAGTAAGTTCACGTTCACGATGCCAACGAACGTTAGGAGTGAGGGGTGAGGCATCAGTCGTTGAGAGGCGTTTATCTGTATCCAAGCTATCCTAAAGGTGCAACGTGGCTAACGAACTTGTACTGATCATTGAAGACAACGAGAAAAATCGGAAGCTCTGCCGCGATGTTCTGAATGTCAAAGGTTACCAGACGATTGACTCCGAGACGGCGGAAGAAGGGCTCAGGCTGGTTCGCGAAAAAAAACCGAATCTCATTCTGATGGACATTCAGCTTCCCGGAATCGACGGCATCACGGCTTTGAAGCAGCTTCGAGCTGATCCAGAAATGGCGCATGTCCCCGTAATTGCCATCACCGCTTCGGCGATGACGCATAATCGAGCAACTATGCTGGCGGAAGGCTTCGACGGTTACCAGACCAAGCCGATCACCTTGAAGGAGTTTCTCGGGGAAGTGGAACGAGTCCTTGCAACAAAAACAGCGTGAACGTGAGGCGTACGGGCTGAGGCGATTCGGGAACAGGAATTTTTTACTTTGCGCGTTTCGCGAGCAACAAATCCGAATCGGAACGCCTTACCCCTGACGACTTACGAAAGACTTACGTGAATAGCCCCGCAAAAATTCTCGTCGTCGACGACACACCGAAGAACGTTAAACTTCTTGCCGACCTGTTGAGCGCCAAGGGTTACGCGGTGGTGACGGCTGAATCCGGAAAAGAAGCGCTGATGCAACTCAAGGCCGAACACCCGGATATTGTACTCTTGGACGTCGTAATGCCCGAGATGAGCGGCTACGAGGTTTGCGCTGAAATTCGCGCCAATGAGCAAACCGCTATGCTTCCGGTCGTGATGGTCACCGCTCTCGATCCAGGTGTGGAGCGGGTCAAGGGAATCGAAGCTGGTGCCGACGATTTCCTGTCGAAACCGATTAATCGACCCGAGCTTTTAGCGCGGGTGCAGTCGCTGCTCCGGATCAAGAGCCTGCAGGACCAGGTTCAGAGTCAAGCTGCAGAACTCGCAGAGTTGAATAGTCATCTGGAGCAGCGGGTTCAACAGCAAGTAGCTGAGCTGGACCGTTTGGGTCGGCTGAAAGGTTTTTTTTCTCCGCAAATCGCTGAATTGATTGTCAGTGGAGAGGCCGACGATCCGCTGAAGACTCATCGCCGGGAACTTACGGTGGTCTATTTGGACTTGCGTGGTTTTACCGCGTTCGCGGAAAGCGCGGAGCCCGAAGAAGTGATGGAGATCCTGCACGAGTATCACGCCGCGATGGGCAAATTGATTGCCACTTACGAGGGGACTTTAGAGCACTTTGCCGGCGACGGAATGATGATTTTTTTCAACGATCCGCTGCCGGTGGACAATGCAAGCGAGCGCGCGGTCCGCATGAGTATCGCCATGCGCATGAATGTGGATCAGCTAACCGTTAAGTGGCGCAAGTTAGGTCATGAGCTTGGTTTCGGTGTAGGCATCGCGCAGGGGTATGCGACGATCGGTGCGATCGGCTACGAAGGCCGTTGGGAATACGGCGCGATTGGCAATGTGCCCAATCTGGCGGCGCGTCTTTGCGGAGAAGCGAAGCCGGGCGAAATTTTAGTCTCACAGCGGTTCTTGGGAGGAGTCGAAGAATGGGTGGAGGCAGAACCTCGCGGCGAGCTGCTGCTCAAAGGCTTTCATCGCCCTATCGCCGCTTACAATATACTTCGGGTCAAAACGCACAAGTAATTCGAAGCCGCTTCAATTCCGGAATAATCCCCGGCCGAAAAAGCGCAAATCAAGAATATAAATTCAAACGAGCCGACTAGGTATCTGAGAGGTACAAAGTACCGCCTCGCCGACAACGGCTTTCCCCGAATCATGTTCAAAGGATCGGTTGAGTCCATTCTGCTGCAGCTAGTTTTAAAAATTGAATTCTGATTTATTTCGGATGTGATGCTGTTAGATCTCGATACAAGGGAGAGCGACTTCAAGTGAAGTTTACGATTTACCTATTCCTGGCAATTCTCGCGCTGGCTCAAACGGCTCAGGCGCAGACGGCAAAAACAATGACCGTTTCCCAGATCGCCGCCTACAACAAACCGGATCGCGAGAAAGTGCTTTACGAAGGCGCCAAAAAAGAAGGCAAATTGATGTGGTACACATCGCTGACCGGCGGACCGAACACCGACGCACCCAAGGTCTTCGAAGCCAAATACCCTGGCATACAGGTGGAGGTTTATCGTGGCGATAGCGATGCGCTGATCGCGCGCATTGTGCAGGAAGCGCAAGCCAAACGTCATATCGTCGACAGTGTCGAAACGACTTTTCCAATCCTAAAAATGATGCAGGAATATAAGCTCCTGGCGCCATACGCTGCGACACATTTGGCCGCATATCCGGACGAGGCAAAAGAACGCGCGGGCAAGGAATTGGTTTACTGGGCGACGGACCGAGAGTCATATATCGGGCTTGCTTACAACACAAATTCGGTTTCAGCCACTGCCGTGCCCAAAGGATTCGAGGATCTGTTGAAGCCGGAGCTCAAGGGAAAAATCGGCTTTGCCACGAGCGATACAGGTAATCGCGTGATCGCGGCCATGCTGGCGAGCAACGGGCCCGAGTTTGTGCAAAAGCTCAAAGGACAACAGATCAGTCTTCACTCGGTATCGGGTCGAGCCATTCTCGACATGGTGATCTCCGGTGAGCTCGGACTTTCTCCGACGGTATTTCTCAGCCATTCGCGTGTGTCGATTGCCAAGGGTGCTCCCATCAAATGGGTGCCGATGGATCTGGTGCCGACAAATGCTGGTGGTGTTGCTTTGCCGCTAAATGCGTCGCATCCGTATGCGGGAATGCTTTTCGGCGATTTTCTCCTGAGTCCGGAAGGGCAGAAATTTTTGGGTAAGTACGGTCTCGACAGCGCAATGAACAAGCCGGAATTCAAAAGGTTCTATGCGGAGGCAGGCATCACGGTCGAACGCTACGAGAAAGAGAACGAGAAATGGGAGAAGCTGCTCCGGGAACTTGGCAAAAAATAGCGAATATTTTCACACGAACGCGCAATTTCGAAATTGATCATTCATGATCGCTCATCCTCGATTCGCGTCCACCGCGGTTTTGGTTCGCGCCGACCGAAGCGGCGGCTTTGAAATCCTTCTCACTCGTCGACCGACGGAAATGCGATTTCTCGGCGGATATTACGTATTTCCTGGCGGCACGGTACATGCCGACGACTATACGACGACGATGCTCTCTCGATGCCGCAGTCTTTCCGGAAAGGAAGCGCAAAAAATTTTAGATGGCGGGCACGAACCCGAGGAGGCGCTCGGGCAGTGGGTTGCGGCTTTTCGCGAGATATTTGAAGAGGTCGGTTTGCTGCTTTGCGTGAACGAGAGAGGTGAAACGCTGCAACTGGAGAAATCAGCAGAGCATCAGCGGATCGAGGTTGCGCGCGAAAAAATAGTTTCCGGGGATCTTAAGTTCGAGGAGTTTTTGGTGGCCGAGAACTTGTTCTGCGACCTGGCTCGGATGAGGTACTTCGACCACTGGGTGACTCCCGAGATTTATTCGATGCGTTTCGACACGCGCTTCTATATCGCAGCGGTTCCCGAGCACCAAATAGCGCTGATCCGATCAGAAGAAGTAAGCCACAGCTTGTGGATCGCGGCCGGCGACGCGCTCACACGGATGGACCGGCGAAATTTTCCGATTTTGCCGCCGACGATCACTGTTTTACAACGTCTGGCCAGGTTGTCGAGCTGGGACCGGCTGCGGGCGGAATTCAAACTACTTTACTGAAATACGTGCACAGGACCGTCATTCTTGAATTTGTAGTGCCGGTGCGTAGAAAATTCCCTTACTTCTGTCTGCCGTCGCCACCCGAATCGCCTTCACACCTCACGAGTTGAGGCGTCGATCGGGCTCGCTTTGTACGTAGTGGTACGAAACTAAACGATATTCGGGTCGGTTTTTGTCACCTAATACGCCATCCAGCGTGCTAAGGTTCCCAGCCTTCTCGACAGCGAATTTGGGGCATGGTCGTTGCGGCGGTTCCCCATTCTATGACCCGCCCGCAATCGTACAAAGCCGCAGCAATTTCGGCGTTCCACGTCCTGGTTTTACCATCACGGGTACGCACTTGGTTTTTTGCTGCGATGATGATGGTGATAGCTCAGACCTGGAGCGGCGTTTCAGACGCAGCTGACGAAACACCATCGGACATCCTCAGCGAGAACATCGTTAGCGACGAGACACAACTCGAGAGGATTTCAGATGAGACTTCGGTTCCAGAAAATATTGACCAAGTGAAAGAGTCTGAGACACCGGCCATCATTGCGACGCCTTCGTCATTCGCAATTGAGGGGATCGCCTCGTGGTACGGAGCGAAACACCATGGAAGGCGAACCGCGAGTGGAGAACGTTTCGATCAAAAAAAGCTTACCGCTGCGCATCCGACTCTGCCATGGGGAAGCATCGTAAGAGTCACCAGTCTCGCAAATGGAAAATCGGTCGATGTTCGGATAAACGACCGAGGCCCATTTGTAAAAGGTCGGATCATTGACCTGTCGAGAGCCGCTGCGAGGGTTCTAGGGATGGCGGGACTGATGCAAGTCCAACTTGAAGTGCTGACGCCAATTGAAATCTCGGGGAATCGGGAGCTCATTCTAGAGGAGCAGCTCGAACCGGCTGCGCAAGCTCCAAATCAGAATTAAGGTCAAGCAGCCAGCGGGCTCACGAGATCAGCCGGAAGCAGTCACTGTATTCGGGCGAGTCGTTCTCCGCAGCTTGAACAGCTCTGAACTCGTGCGGTCGCCACTGCTCGACTGAGAGTGGGTGGAGACGCGACACTTCTTAGCTCCACTATCGCTCACGCCCTATGCCGCCGTTTCTGTAGATTTTATCAATTCCAGCGGGATCGGATCCAGTAACTTGCCAGGAACACTGTGGCCAGAACTCCAGCAAGCAGCCACTGAATCCCGTAACGCGGGAGATAGTAAGCTTCAATAAGGCCAATAGCGTAGAGTGTCGAAATAATCGAGATACGTCTGATTCGGTCACCGAGCTTAGTTGTCTGTTTCATGTTGTTTGCCTCCATTCTCTCCCTCTCAAAACTAGACTCTCCGGTCCAAGAGGGCCAATGTTGTAGTTCCGTTTGAGCATGTGATGTGCCAGGGAGCAATTCAGCCAAATCACACCCGATGATGGTGATCTATGACAGGCAAGCGTGTTTAACCCATTTATGCGCGTCTTAGTGGCAATCCGAGTTGTCGGTGACGTCACGTCGTAACGTTTAAATTTGCTTCCCAAACTGACTAGATATGATGAAGTTTGGAGTCATTGCAGTAGGGCCGATGCCATAGTTTCGACCGGTTAGTCACGTGGCGCAGTCTAGACGAGCCTAGTGTGCCTCGTTGCGACATAGACACCTGATAGGCTATGTTTTCGTCGGGTTTACAATTAGAACAGGCGCTCCAAACGTAGTCTATGCTCTATCTTCCCAATTACGCCGGCGCGCTTCGGTGCATCGGTCAGGCTTTAGAGATCCGGAATATTGCTGTTTTTGAATTGATCGTTGACGCGGAGGAGTTTGTGGCTCGATGTGGCGACCCGAATCCGCCGTATACGAACATTGTTACACTGCATTATTCACCCCAGCGAATCACAATTCTCGACCGTGATGGTCAGGCGCGCCGACGACAGATGAGATCGTATTTGAGATTCGACAGCTTGCCCGAAATACTCCGGGCCGCAGGCAACTATGTTGACAGCCAAGGCGGACAGATCCGCATGCTTACTAACTCTTCTACGTTGGAAGCCAGCATAGAAGTTGAGTATCAAACCAGATCGGGAATAAAATCCGAAACACTAGCTACGAGTTTGATCCGTGATATCGCCGTCACCATGTTCAAGCGGCGAACCCGAATTTCAAATCCGATTGATCTGCTAACCCGCCGCAATTGAGTGGCCGAATTCTTGATTCCGCGTTCGATACTCAATCTCAACCGCGCACCTGATTGACAAAATCCTTGACACCCCGCTCAATAGCTCGCCGTCTCCGCCGGGACTTAAACAGGCTAATCATGCCCATTAGCGCTAAGCCAACACTGACGGTGCAAAATGGAAGGCCGATGGTAAGCGCGATTTCGCCGAGCATTGTCTCTCCTGAACCGATCGCAACCGATCAAATTGATAACTGTCTGTGCTTGCTGCGATTACTGCATCACTTTCAGAGTCTATGTGGAGGTCTGGCGCTTGAACGCGATACATGCACCAACGAGACTCAGCTCAAGCGCATTTTGGTAAACAGATAACTCATTTTCGCCGGCGCATGTCCATCCCCGGCGAAGGTGCATAAGCGCCTCGGAATGCTGCACGAAAGCACGCGAGTCCCAGATGGTTTTATAAGCATTGCCGCGGTGAAGGATGAACGAACACTGATATATCCAGCAAACCCGGAGAGCATCTGCGAAAGTGACAATCAGCCGCTCGTCTTCGGCGTCCCAGTCCTCTGGCTTTGTTTCGTCCATTGGCGGGATCAGCGCTTCGTCCGACCCGGTTAAGCCAAAAAACGCCGCTAAGCCGTTGTCGGTCATCCAGCAAGCAACTTCGATTAGAGAAGCCTCGGGAACAGAGTTCCCGTACGTATATAGCTCCACTCCAGCGAGTGAACCGACGATGCGGTCAAACGAAGGGACGACCCGCGTAAGATCCATGTCAAAATCATGCGGGTGCCTTAGGGACTGATACATACTAAAAGATCATCACAATTATTCGTTCGATGAAAGTAGTGTGCATTGCGCATGCTGCACTACTTTCATTTCTTCGTCGAGCGCGCGCATCCAACCGACGCTGCCGATGGTGGCGAAACGAAACCGTCTCCCGTCACGTTCTCCAGCCCATTTTTCTGCTTCTTGCTGCGTTTGAAATACTCGCAGTTGATGTATGCGCGTTTGTCCAAGCTGCTCGCCAATTAGCTGGCGTCTGGCGCCGCCTTTTGTATGAGACGGGCGTCTATCAAATTTACGCCGTGCGGCTGCCGACTCTTTCTTAGTTTCCAAAGGGTTCGATACTGCTGCAATACGATGCGGTTTTGACTGCTTTAACGGCCCGATCGCGCGCTGCTTATGACTCTGCAGTACGGGCGGCAGCGCTCTCAGGTGGTGTCGCTCATTTCCAACGATCCAGTCGAATAACCAGTTCATTTCCGCTTGGTCCTCTGTGAATACGATCGGCTCACCATGTTTATTAAGCACCAATGCCATAGCTAAGTTTTTTACGTAGACGAATCCTGGTGCCTCATTCAACGATCTATCCATATTGCACCCCGGCTCAAATGGTCAGCCAGTTCAAGCAATTGGAGTGCCTGGAGGCATTTGAATGGCAAATAGCGAATTTTTAAAGACTTCAGGAAAGGCAAATCCGGTATTCGGCCAATTCTGGCAGGGCCCGTGACATTCTGACATGTCACGATGATTTAGCGGGATGGATAATCTATCGAGCGAAAGGCGACAATTCCGCAGAATATCAGTGTTGGCCCGACAGAATGACCGCCGAGACAGACGGCTACACAGGATCTCGAAACTTGATATGAGGATGGTATTCTGAGCTTCTTCGTCTAATTTAGAGTCATCCGCTCGTTCTGAGTAAAATGCTGAAGAAAATACATCTGGCGATTTTCGTCCGGGATCTCCTTTGCCAGACCCTCAAGAAGTTCCGGCAATCGAGCCCGAGGAAACTTCTCAACCGATTCGCCGAGAGCCTTCGCTTGCTGGTGGACCATTAGGGACGCAAGAGGACCGATGACGTTGGTCGCTTGTCCAAGCTCCGTGATTATTTTCTGAAATGTCTCGGCTGAAACCGTCTCGGAGACCGCATCGGGTGAAATCCTTCTGATTCTTTTATCATTCTGCGAATGGCT
>Ga0075425_100008598_pt1 | contig 10832 bp, 7 predicted proteins | sample SoiMethybrSBSTD4_FD_75300 | JGI IMG/M metagenome (GOLD analysis project Ga0075425, IMG submission 75300) | Bulk soil microbial communities from a Populus tree surrounding site in Tennessee, USA - Soil MetaG P. TD hybrid SBSTD4 | ecosystem: Environmental > Terrestrial > Soil > Tree plantation...
TTCTACGAAGCGGCCGACTACACGCCCTCGGTGCAGCATCCGCGCCGGCACACCCACCAGGTCGTACGCTGCTGGATGGCGCATCACCAGGGCATGAGTTTTCTGGCTATTGCCAACTTCCTCCATGCCGGAGTGGTGCGGCGCTGGTTCCACAACAATCCTTACGTGCAGGCGACAGAATTGCTGCTCAACGAAAAGCCGGTAGCCCACGTAAAGAAACAGGCTGAGTACCGCTCCGCAGCCGCGTAACCCCTCCCCTACAGCGGGCGCCTGTTCCAGGCGCCCGTGTCGCTTTTCGCGTACGGGCGGGGTAACCGTCCGTGCTCGGCCTCTTTCGCTGCTTCTTTCCAAACGTAACGGCTGCCAAGGGTTGCTGGACGGACCCTTTGGCCATGCCCTCTTGGCATCTCAGTTGCTACCACTAAGGCGCTGTGTAAATGATTTAAAATATGGGAGTGGTGAGCTGGTGTGAGCACTCCCCCGGTGCTGGCCCATCGGGCGGGCCAGCCGCTGCGGCTCTGGATAACGCCAACGTGCCCGCCATCGTCTTAATTTGCAGGTTCTTCGCCCATCTCCGTGAGCATTACGATCAGGATTCCGAGAGGTAGCAGTACCGGGGTTGGCAGATTTCTACCCCAGGATGCGGTGCTCCGCGCCGGCCTCGCAATATTTCTGTTCATGGCCGTCGCTGTGGCCGGAGTATTTACCTTCTACTGGGTAAAGTACGCCCGCATTGTGGACCGCCGGCTGAGCGGTCCGATCTTCGACAATACAGCCAAAATTTACGGCGCGCCGGAAGTGATCCGAGTCGGCGAGCGCATCACCACGAGCGAAATTGCCACCGAACTGCAGCGCGCCGGCTACAGCGAAGAGGGCGCCAAAGCAGTTTCCCGCGTGGGCAACTACCGCCTGGAACGTGGCGGTATCGCCATTGAGCCCGGGCCGGAGTCGTACCACGGCGCCGGCGAAGCGGAAGTGCGTCTGAAAGAGGGCCGGATTTCCAACATTATGGCCGGCGGCAACCAGGTGGGAGGCTACGAACTGGAGCCACAGCTGGTCACGGCGCTTTACACCCAGCAGCGTTCCAAGCAGCAGGTGGTTAAGTATCAAGACATCCCCAAGGTGATGCGGGAGGCGGTGCTCTCCATCGAGGACCGCCGCTTCTTCCAGCATGGCGGAGTCAACTACTTCCGGTTGCTGGAGGCCGCGCTGGTGGACTTGCGCGAAGGCCGCCATGAGCAGGGTGGTTCCACCATTACCATGCAAGTGGCGCGGATGTTCTTCCTGAACCCGCAGAAGACATTCCGCCGCAAGCTCATTGAAATGCTGATCTCCATCGAACTGGAGAACCGCTTCACCAAGGAGCAGATCTTCGAGTTCTATGCCAACCAGGTGGACCTGGGACAGCGCGGGTCATTCGCGATTCACGGTTTTGGGGAAGCTTCCCACGCATTCTTCAATAAGGACTTGCAGGCCATAACCCTGCCTGAGGCGGCGTTGCTTGCCGGCCTGATTCAGCGTCCCAGCTATCTTTCTCCCTACCGGCACCCGGAGCGGGCGCTGGACCGCCGCAATCTGGTGTTGGATTCAATGGTGGAGACCCACGCCATCACTCGCGCCGATGCGGAGCGAGCCAAAGCTGCCCAGCTCAAACTGGCTCCTCTGAATGTAGAAGCCAGCGATGCGCCCTATTTTGTTGACCTTGTGAAGGATAACCTCAGCAGCCACTTCAGTGAGCAGGAATTGGCCGAGGCCAACTACCACGTTTTCAGCACTCTGGATCCCGATCTGCAGCGAGAAGCGGCGCAGGCGGTGGCGGAAGGCCTGAAGGTGACCGATGCCAAGCTGCTGAAACTGCGCACCAAGCGCATAAAGATTGGCAAGGGCAAAAAAGCGAAGTATGAAACCCGGGTGCTGCCCGGTCCGGAAGCGCAAGTGGCCATGGTGGCGATGGACCCGCATACCGGCCACGTGCTCGCCTTGGTGGGCGGCCGCAATTACGCCTTCAGCCAGTTAGACCACGCGATGTCCAAGCGGCCGACCGGCTCCATTTTCAAGCCCTTTGTATACGCCGCCGCGCTGAATACGGCGCTCACTGGCGGGGTGCCACCGGCCAATCTCGCCGCGGCGGCAGCCAACAGTACCGTCAGTGCGCCGCCCTCAACTACAACCAGCGGGACGCCTCAGCCGGCAAGCGCCACTGCCGCGCCGGCGCCTGATCCCGCCGCTGTTCCCACAGCTCCGGTAGTGATCACGCCGGTGACGCTGGTCAATGATGAGCCCACAACCTTCAGCTATGGCGACCAGATTTACGAGCCGCGCAATTACAAGGACGAATATCACGGCCAGGTGACGGCCCGCTACGCTCTCGCGCTCTCCTTGAATAACGCCACCGTAGCCCTGGCCCAGATGGTGGGTTATGACAAAGTCGCGGAACTGGCGCGCGCTGCCGGCATCACCGCGGTGAAGGCCACGCCGGCGGCGGCCTTGGGCGCCTACGATGCCACACCATTGGAGATGGCTTCGGCCTACACGGTTTTCGCTAACGGCGGCGTGAAACTCAGCCCCGTGCTCATCAACTCCGTGCGCAACGCCAAAGGAGAAGTGCTGGCCAGCTATCAGTCGCAACAGCAACCCGTGCTCGATGCGCGCGTTGCCTACCTCATGACCAACATGATGGAAGGCGTCCTCAACTTTGGCACGGCCTATGGTGTGCGCTCCGCCGGTTTCAACGCGCCCGCAGCAGGCAAGACCGGCACCTCTCACGACGCCTGGTTTGCCGGTTATACCAGCGACCTGCTCTGCATTGTGTGGGTGGGATACGACGACTACAGCGATATACGCCTGAGCGGAGCCGAGCTCGCCGCTCCGATCTGGACCGATTTCATGAAGCGGGCAGTGGCCCTGCCCCAGTATCGCGATGTGAGCGATTTTGAGCAGCCTACGGGTGTGGTGAACGTACAGCTGGACAAGGTGACTAACGCTCTGGCGACTTCGACTTGCCCAAATGATTATGTGGCCGCTTTCATTGCCGGAACAGAGCCGACGGAGACTTGCGACCAGGCCATGGGCGAGCACCGCGGCATTCTGGCACGGATTCTGGGCTTAGGCGGCCCTAAGCCGCTGCCCCCCTTGCCTCCGGGTCAGCCCGCAACGGCCCAACCTGGGCAGCCGGTGGCCGGAGCCCAGCCGCAGCCGGAGGCCGATCCCAAAAAGAAAAAAGGTTTATTTGGCAAAATTGTAGGTATCTTTAAAGAGGACGACAAGCCTACGGCTCCGTCCCCGCCGCCCAGCCAGCCACACTGAGGCGGCCGTCGGCCGGTTGTGGGGACCGGCCGCAGGAGGTGCACCATGCCTCGCCCCTATGGCCGCATTTCGCGGTGCTCGCTCTTCCGGATATTTATTTGCGCTACCGCCCTAGCCTGCTTTAGCTTTTCCGCCTTCGCTCAACTGGAGAAGGCGCCACCGCCTGTTCACGTGGTGGAACCTCCGCCCAAGGACTGGACGGCGCAGCAATTGGAGCAGCGCGCTGACTCGCTGCGCGCGCAGAAGCTTTATCTGGACGCGGTTGATTACTACAACGTGGCTTTGGCCAAGAAGCCGAAGGACCCGCTGCTTTACAACAAGGTGGGCATTGTTGAGCTGATGATGCAGCGCCTGAAGGACGCGGAAAAGAACTTTCATCGGGCCATCAAAGCCGACAACAAGTACGCGGAAGCCTACAACAATCTGGGAGCCGTGTATTACTTCCGCAAAAAGTACGGCAAGGCAGTTAAGCAATATCGTAAGGCGATCGAACTCTACGGCGACTCGGCTTCTTTCCACAGCAATCTGGCCACAGCCTATTTTTCGCAGAAAAAGTACGAGCCGGCCATAGTTGAATATGCCCGTGCCCTGGCGATTGATCCCACGATCCTGGACCGCACCTCGTCGCAAGGCGTCGTTGCCCAGACTTCTTCCGTGACCGACCGGGCGCACTACCATTACATGCTGGCGAAGACCTTTGCCCACATGGGCTTGGCGGATCGTTCCCTGCTCTATCTGCGCATGGCTATGGAGGAGGGGTACAAGGGAATTGACGACGTCTACAAGGATTCAGAGTTTGCCGGGCTGCGCAAGGACCCCCGCTTCGTGGAGTTGATGAAGGTTCGGCCGGCAGTGATCCCAAACTAGGGGGCACTGTAAAAAATTTTTACGAAGGGCGAAACTTTTGAGCGAAAAAAGGGTATAAGGTATTAAAAGCCTCCTGAAAGCAACAGGGTGAGTAAGGAGAAACGGTAACCCACTGGCTGCACACCCGAGCACGCCCCAAGCACGCAGCCAGTGGGCGTTTTTGTTTGTAGCTGGCTAGCTAACTGGCTGACTAGCTGTTTGGCTCGATGGCTTTTGGCACCCATCAAAGAACACTTCTCCACGCTAAATCCCTGAATAATGTTTGAACTGGACGGCTAGTCAGCTCAATTGCTAGCCAGCTAGAAAGCTAGTCAGCTATTCAGCTACCTTGCTGGGCTCCGTTCGCGTGTGTACTCGCGTACCACTTCTTCCCATTTGCCCTGGGCTTTCAGGATGTACTCCACGACGTCACGGAGGGCCCCGTCCCCGCCTCGGTGTTCGGTGATGTAGTGGGCTTCGTCCTTGACCTCGGCGCGGGCATTGGCCACGGCTATCCCCATGCCGCAATTGCGCATAACCGGCAGGTCAATTACGTCGTCCCCCACGTAGGCGGCCTGCTCTGGACGCAGGCTCTCTTTGGCCAAGATCTCCTCAAATACGGTCAGCTTGTCCTGGATCCCCTGGTAGGCGTGGTCGAGCTTGAGGTCGCGAGCGCGCAGGGCCACAGTTTCCGAGATGCGCTTGGTGATCAGGCCGGTCTTGATGCCCGCCAGCCGCGCCAGGGAGATGGCAGTGCCGTCGTGGGCGTGGAAGCCTTTAGCCTCCACCATGCTCTGGCTGACGAAACCAAAACCTCCCTCGCCACCGTGTTGGCGGGCAGGCTGCTGAGTGGAAAGCTGAACTCCCGCGGGCGCAGGAAAGAGCCAGATAGTGCCATCGGTGAGCACGCCATCCACATCGAACAGCAGCAACTTGATCTTGCGGGCACGTTCCAGGGACATAACGGAAATGATAACAAAGGGGCCCCTTGCCCTTTAGCAATTGCGGTTGAAGAGTAGCGCCCCTGCCTTGCCACTAACTGAACGCAGTGAATGGAAGGTGAGACTGGGATTTCAAACCAATTATTCCGAAATCACAGCTTTCGGATTGCCGACGATACGCCCGGGGGCGATGATGGCTCGTAGGTATCCAAAACCTCAGCATTACCACGCCCGAGGAAGACCCATCCTTTTCACGATAGCCTGGTAGCGCGGATCGGAGTGGACGAATTCAAAATTTGGATTACGTTGAATGAACACTATCCATGGATCCCGCTCCCTATAGGCTTTCTCAAGATAGTGAAGCGCCTCTTCCTTGCGTTTCAGGGATGCGTAGGTATTCGCAACGTCTAAGGGTGCAATATACTTGGTGGCAGATCTTCTCTTGAAATCGCTTAATTGCCACTCAAGCACCGCCTGGAAACCGCCCCGCTCGAAAGCTTGGTGTACCGCAAGGGCAGAGGTCTTATTGCCTTCGAGCTGAAGCGATAGTTCCCATTCTCTTGCCGCTTGCTTTTCCATGCCCTTGTGCCAGTAAGCGTCCGCAAGAATATTATGCAGGCTCGCATTATCCGGCTGGGCTTCAGTTCGCACAAGCGCCTCGTTCAGCGCGGCGTCGAACTGATGTGCTTGAATCAGTGCCTGTGCCATTGCCCATGGACGCGCGAAGGGATCCAATTCCATCGCCATCTTCTGCTCTTGTAGAGCTTCGTCGGTGCGATTCAAAACTTGGAGCACGTATTCACGCAGGTGATGACCCTCCGCTAAACTGGGATTGAGTTCGATGGCCCGTGCCGACTCACGCTCCGCGCCCCGCCAATCCCAGCGATAGAACAGGTAGAACGCGGCCATAGAGTTATGGGCCTCCGCGAGAGAGTCGTCCAGCGCCACAGCCTTACGGGCTGCCTCCTCCCCCTGCGGCATCACGTCTTGCGGACGAGCCGCTCCGATTACCGCCTTCCCCCCATAGGAATCCGCCAGGCCGCTCCAAGCGGCGGCATAGTCAGGTTGTCGGTCAATTGCCTGCTGAAAATATTGGCGGCTCCTCTCATAATCGTCTGCAAACCAGTAGTACCTTCCCAGCAGATATGCGTCATGTGCCTCGGGACTGATTCGTTTCTCCGGCCTGGATGAAGCCGATGTCACCCCGACCTGCCGCGCAATGGTGTGCGCAAGCTCACTTTGCAAGGAAATCACGTCGCTCAAATCGCGGTCGTAGCTCTCCGCCCAAAGGTGCGTATCTGTTGGAGCGAAAATTAACTGGACGTTAATATGCACCCGGTTGGCGGTGCGGCCAACCGAGCCTTCCAGGATGCCGTCGACGCCGAGTTCGCGCGCGATGTCCGGCAGGGGTCTATGAACTTTCCGGTACTGCATCACCGAGGTCCTCGAAATCACACGCAGAGCTGAATTCCTGGCCAGCATGGTGATCAGTTCGTCGGTCATGCCATCGGCGAAATATTCCTGCGCTGGATCTCCCGAGAGGTTCTCAAGTGGGAGCACGGCGAGCGAGTGGATGCGGGGTTCCCCAGCGTTAGTAAACAACCGCTGGCGCAGCCCACGGACATTCAGGCCGGCGACGACGGCAACGACTCCGATTGCTCCACCCAACACCAGAGCAGCTTTTCGGGCCAAGCCGCTCACGCGGTGGTGCGATTGGGTTAGAGGCCTCGAAACTCGGAGGTCAGTCTGCGTCTGAGCGGTATCGCGCGGGAGAAAGTCGGTCGCACCGTGTTTCCCGTTCCCGCGTTCCTGCGCAATCAGGTGAATCGGGGCAATGAAGCGGTAGCCCTTGCGGGGGACGGTCTGGACGAAACGGGGCCGCTCGGGGTCATCACGGAGGACGTTGCGGATCTTGCGGATGGCGGTATTGATGCCATGCTCCGTATCAACGAAAACCTCTTTGCCCCAGAGATGCTCGATGATCTCCTGTCTGGTGACGAGGCAGCCATCCTTGGTCACCAAAAGGATGAGCAACTCCATGGGGATCTTTTCGAGCCTGACGGGCCGGCCCGAGCGCAGAAGTTCGTAACGCTCGCAATCGAGAGAGAACTCATCGAATTCGAGCAACCTTGCAGGCACGACGGGCGCCCCGGTGGCGAGAAAGTATATCACTGGATTTGCACGAAATTCCGCCTAAGCTACTTAGCTGCAAATACTTGCAGCTTCACCATTTCTTCACCATCAATTTACCAATCCTGTATGGCTCGGATTCTAGTTCTGCCGTAAACCCTTCGGTTACCGGCCAACTGGCCCACGGAGGTTTGTTATGTATCGCAACTTCACAATAAAGATTATGGTTCTAGCTTTCGTTTCCGCATGCTTGCTCACCGCCACTGCCAGCGCGGCATGCGGAGACGCGAATCAATTCGGCACAAACCTTCGCCGGCAGTCCTGGCAAGGCGCCGATTCATTGCGGTCCGGCTCACTACTGAGGATTGCTGATGATAGCGATCCAATCGTCGGGATGTGGCATGTCACGTTCACCGCCCAAGGCAATGTGAGTGGGCCACCGGATGGTACGCCCATCGATACCGCTTTAGCCACATGGCACAGTGACGGGACGGAGCTTATGAATTCTGCACGGCCTCCACAGGATGGCGACTTCTGCATGGGTGTTTGGAAGAGAACGGGAAAGAACGCATACAAGCTGAACCACTTTGCATGGTTTGCCAACGACACTGCCAATGCGCCAAGTGGCATCGGCAATCCGACCGGTCCGACTCGGATCCTTCAACAGATCACCCTGAGTCAAGATGGGAACCACTATAGCGGTACGTTCACGCTGGATGCGTACGACACTTCGGGAACCCAGGTCGCGCACATTATCGGTGTGATCGCCGCAACACGCATCAGCCTTAATACGACTGTGCCCGATCTTCTCTGACGGGCAGTTGAGTCAACTGGTCAGGGCGGCTGGAGTCAGACCGGCCGCCTCGCCAATCTGTTTCATCGCGAAAAACAGAGATTGGTGACGCTATTGTTCAGAGGCTGAGTGCCAAGTACCAGGTGCTAACTGCTAAATCCCGGCACAAACTCCTCCACCACCAGCTTGGAAACGGCCCGACAATTGATACATAGGAGCAGAGTCTCCCCCTCGCAGCTGCTGAGGACGGCGAGGCGCAGGCTCTCGCAACTGGCGCAGCCGGTGGTGGGATCACCCGATTGGGGCTCCTCCGCACTGACGGCGGTCTCGTGGTCGAAGCACCCGGTTTTTTGCGTGTTGAGCTCGAAAGTGCTACGGCAGTCGGCGCAAACATGGTTGAAGCAGCACTTGGGCTCGCAGGAGTAGATGACGTCGTTGCCGCCGCACTGTGGACAGCGGACGATCTCTTTCAAAGTCTGCACACAGGAATTCTAGCAATCACGGCGCGCAATTTCCGTTACCTCCTCGGGCTGGGAGGAGCCAGGCCCTTCGCAGTTCTTGACTCCCGCACCGGGCCTGCTAAGATGACGCCCATTCCTGGGGTGTGGTCTACGCCTCGTGCGCCGCTTCTAGCTTAGAAAATTGCTTTTCTAATCAATGGGATATGCCGCTAGACGCGCCTGGGGCCCTGACCCGAACGGAGAAAGACATGGGTTGTCGCACCCGGTGGGTTGCGGTCATCTTAGCTGTCTGCTTGCTCTCCCTGAGCGGATGCTCGCGTCGTCAGGCGGCGGTCACCTCGGCGCGGCCAGTTCCAGCCGCCGTGCTCGAACTTGGGCCTGATCTGGCCAGCCTGCCGGGTAACTCTTTCCAAGTCACGTATTCGGATCGCGTGGTGCGGATGGAGCGCGAGGACTTTCGCAAGTCCATACGCAGCGTCAGCACGGACAACACTACGCTGGTATTTGATCCTTCCGATGCGGCGGCCGCGCGGCTTACCCAGGGCAGCATCCTGTTCATTCCGGGGTTTGCCGTGCGCAAGGTGGCTGTGGTCACGAAGCAGGACGGCAACATTGTGGTAGTCACCGAGGACCCGACCCTGCCCGAAGTCATCAAGAATGGCAAAATTCAGTGGACAGCGCCCATCAAATTCGCTCAGGTCCGGCAACAGCAACGGGCGAGTGTTGCAATTCCCCGCGACAGCAGCCGCTTCCAGCGCCTGGCCAGTTCCCTGCAGCCCACCGTCTATGCCGCTGGCGGCTTATCGGGCGAGACCGACGGCTGGAAATACAATCTCGCCGCCAATCCCCAACCCGACAAGCTGAACCTGGAGCTTATGGTCTCGCGGGAATACAACGGCGTAGTCATCACGGTGAACGGTTCCGGTTATGTGCAGAATTTCGAGACAGCCGCCACCATGCTGGTGCAGGACAGCTCGCTCAAGTATTTCGATTTCAAGAACACAAACCTGAACGGCATGGTGAACTTCGGCTGGCAGGCGGCCAAGAACGAGAAGGGCGTGGAGGCGGCGGAGCAGCGCATCAAGCTGCCTTCTTCGTTCTCCATTCCCATGCCCATCGGCGGGCTGCCGTTTTCCCTGGAGGTGAGCGAGGCCCTGCTTATCCATCCCGCGTTTACCGGCGGCGGCGAAGTGGCGCGCGGGCGTTTCCGCGTGGAGTACAACGGGGTACAAGGCTTCAGCTTCAAGGAAGGCAACGTGGAGCAGGATGGGCAGGCGGGCGGCGACGGTTCGATTGTAGATAATTTTTCGCTCGCTCCTATCGCGCCCGTGGGCTTCGTGGCCGCAGTGGCTATGCCGCGCATCGAGCTGAAACTGGGCACCGACACGGTGTTTCAGGTGGTGAAGCAGTTTGTGCCCAGCACGGTAGCCGATGCGGCGCTGAACCTGGTGAAGAGTTCGCCGCTGGGCAAGTTCCTGAACGACACGGTTTCCGACAAGCTCAAGACCACGGGTGCGGCTTACGCGCAACTGGTGATTTCCACTTCCACCATCGCCGCCGGCGCCGGCTCCCTGATTCCCTGCCAGAAAGCCATGCTGATCAGCACCATCTCGGTGGGCGCCAATGCCACCCTGCTGGGGAAAGATAAGGGCAAGGTATCGAAGGACGTGTTTCGCCAGGAAAAGAAAATTGTGGTGCCTCCCACCAAGTCCTGCGACGTCTAGGCGGGATTTCCGAGGAGCAAGACCATGGCCGCATTCTGCACCAATTGTGGAGTACCGCTCTCTCCGGGCGCGCAGTTCTGCTCTGGCTGTGGCACGCAGGTGAGCCACTCGGCCGCATCGCCATCGGCAGCGGCGGCAGCAGCGCCAGCCACCGCGCCGGTTGCCGCGTCCGCCCCTGCCACTGCTTCGCCGGCCGGCACCACGGGAAGCAGTGTCATTGTCAAACTGCTCTGGGCTTTTCTGATCGGCGTGCTGCTGATCGTGCTGGTTTCGATGGGAAGCTGCCTCTACATTGCCTATCGCGCCAAGAAGAAGGTGAATGAAATTCAGCAGGCTTACAACGCCGGCGACCTGGGAAAACTGGCCGGGGCGGTGGGTGTGGGTTCGGGCGCCTCAACGGCCAGCAAGCCCTCGCCACCGCTGGCGTTTCCCGCCTGGACTCCGGCGGCGGGAGCGGGCGCCCCGGCGAGCATTGCTCTCCGACCAGGCATGGCGTTTGTGACTGCCTGCAACCAGTTTGGCGGCGATTACGAATCCATTGCCAAGATTCTGAGCGCGGATGCCAATGGAGTGCGCGTGCGGGTGAGCGCCGATAACGTTCCCAATCCGTTGGGCAGCCTGGGCCAGCCCA
>Ga0075425_100008599_pt1 | contig 10831 bp, 11 predicted proteins | sample SoiMethybrSBSTD4_FD_75300 | JGI IMG/M metagenome (GOLD analysis project Ga0075425, IMG submission 75300) | Bulk soil microbial communities from a Populus tree surrounding site in Tennessee, USA - Soil MetaG P. TD hybrid SBSTD4 | ecosystem: Environmental > Terrestrial > Soil > Tree plantation...
GCTGGACACGTCGACATTCGAGGAGCGCTCGCGCGAGGAGTTCGAACGTGTCGTGGAACTCGAGCTGTCGCGCGTGCCGCCGGACGATCGCGTCGTCCGTCGCGGGCGTGCCGATCACGAGATCGCCGAGGAAGCCGTCGCTTGGCGCGCGGATCTGCTGGTGGTCGGATCGCACGGCAAGGGCTGGATCGATCGGCTGCTTATCGGCAGTACGACCGAGCGGCTGCTGAACCGGATGCCGACGTCGCTGCTGGTCGTCCCAATCGGTCGGCCGGCGCAGCGCCGGCCAGAACCCGGCAGGGCAACGCGTATGGCGGTCGCGATGGGGTAACGCCATGACGCTGCCATTTACCGTTCGAGACTTCCTTGAGGTGTTCGGGCTCGCGACAGGAACGCAGCGACTCGAAACGCTCCGCCCTGCCATGAAATGAGCCTGACCCTCGTTGTGAGCCCGGTCACGCGGCTTCCCGTACCGTCGTGCCAGTTGGGAAGTTGTCTAGGCAGGTCGATGCGGCATCTGCCTTGCCTTCGCTGTGGGGACCTTTCTCCCTGGAGCCCGAAGATGTTGAGCCGCAGACTGCGTTTCGTGATGGGGATCGCCGCGCTCACAACCCTGGGCGCGGTACTCGCGTGCGGGAACAGCAGCGGCCCGCTCGCGCCGTTTGAGCCCCAAATCAACAATGCGCCCGACAATTTTCAGTTTCAGGCCTCGGGTGTGACGAACGTGACCTGGACCTACACCTACCGCTGGTCGAACACCGGCGACAGCGCTACCATCAACCATTCGACGACGACGACCGCTGGGTCGGCCACGGTGACGATCCTCGACAAGAACGGCACGCAGCTGTACTCCCAACCGCTCAAGCCGACGGGGACGGAAGGGATGGTCAAGGGCGCGCTGGGGCTTTGGACGATTAGAGTCGTGTTTACGAACTACAGCGGAACGGTCAACTTCCGCGTTCAGAAACAGTAACCTCGGGTACGGTCGGCTCAACAAATACGGGGTAGCTGATCTCCCGGCAGCATATCTACCACGCGCGTGCCACCGATCCCGGTGTGGAGCGCCACCATGCCGGGATGCTCGCGCACGCAGCGACCGATGCGCGTCGCTGCGCGGCCGAGCGGATGCGCGCGCAACGCCCGGACGGCCTCGTCCGCGCGGGACTCCGCAACGAACGCCACCAGCACGCCCTCGTTCGCGACGTACAGCGGATCGAAGCCCAGCATCTCGCACGCGGCGGCGACCGGGCCGGGGATGGGAAGCGAGGTTTCATCGAGCATGATGCCGACTCCTGCGGCGGCCGCGATTTCGTTCAGCGCGCTCGCCAGGCCGCCACGCGTGGGGTCGCGGAGAGTATGCACCGCGTCGCCTACACGATCCCGGAGCGCGCGAACCAGCGGTGTCAGTGCGGCGCTGTCACTCTCCACCTCCGCCTCGAAGGCCAGGCCCTCCCGGGCGGTCATGATGGCGATGCCATGTCGGCCGATCGGTCCGCTCACGATCACGGCGTCGCCCGCCTGCGCGCGGGCGGGCGCTGGCGCAAAGTCGGGGTGCCGCACGCCCACGCCTGTCGTATTGATGAAGATGCCGTCGGCCTTGCCGCGCTCGACCACCTTGGTGTCGCCCGTGACCAGCAGGACGCCGGCCTGATTCGCGGCCGCGGCCATCGCCTGGACGACCCGGTCGAGTACGTCGAGCGCCAATCCCTCTTCCAACACGAATCCGGCGGAGAGCCAGCGCGGCTCGGCCCCCATCATCGCGAGGTCGTTGACGGTGCCGTGCACCGCCAGTGACCCGATGTTGCCGCCGGGAAACTCGAGCGGTTGCACCACGAAAGTATCTGTCGAGATCGCGAGCGAGTGACCGCCGATATCGACGATCGCGGCGTCGCCGAGCTGCGCGAGAATGTCGTTCTGAAATGCCGGAAGAAAGCGCTCGCGCAAAAGCGCGGCGCTCATCTTGCCTCCCGAGCCGTGGCCGAGCTGCACGCGATCGCTGGTGGCGATCGGAGTCGGGCAGACGATCGTCATACCGCGCTCCCGCTCCGGAAGCGGCCATAGTTGTAGTAGGCGGCGCAGGCGCCCTCGGACGATACCATCGGCGCGCCCAGGGGATGCTCCGGCGTGCACATCGTGCCAAACGCGGGACAGTCGAACGGTTTCAGGACGCCGCGCAGCACGTCGCCCGCGCGACAAATCTCGGGCTCCGCGGTCCGGATGCCTTCCATATTGAAGCGACGCTCGGCATCGAATTCGGCGAACTCCGCGCGGACGCCCAGGCCGCTGCGCGGGATCGGTCCGATGCCGCGCCAATTGCGGTCCACCAGCTCGAAGACTTGCGATACGAGGTCCTGCGCCGGCTGGTTGCCGTCCCGTCGCACCGCGCGCACGTACTGGTTTTCGACTTCGTACCGCCCCTCTTCGAGCTGGCGCACCGCGAGCAGCATCCCTTCGAGGATGTCCAGCGGCTCGAACCCGGTGACGACGATCGGCACGCGGTACTTCACGGCGATGGGCTCGTATTCGGTCCAGCCCATGATCGTGCACACGTGGCCCGCCGCGAGAAATCCCTGCACCCGGTTATCGGGCGATTCGAGCAGCGCGACTATCGCCGGCGGTACGGTCACGTGAGACACGAGCACGCTGAAGTTCTTGATGCCGAGCTGCTTTGCGCGCCACACCGCCATGGCGTTGGCCGGCGCCGTGGTCTCGAATCCCACCGCAAAGAACACGACCTCCTTGTCCGGGTTCTTGCGGGCGAGCTCGACGGCGTCCAGCGGCGAGTAGACGATCTTGACGTTGCCGCCGCGGGCGCGGATCTGCAGTAGATCGCACTCGCTTCCCGGAACCCGCAGCATGTCGCCGAACGAGGTGAAGATCACGTCGGGCCGCGACGCCAGCGCCAGCGCCTTGTCGATTTGCTCGAGCGGCGTCACGCAGACGGGGCAGCCGGGTCCATGGACCATTTCCACGGCATCGTCGAGCAGCTCGTCCAGCCCCTGTTTGACGATCGTGTGGGTTTGCCCGCCGCACACCTCCATCAGCACCCAGCGGCGCGTCGCCGCGCGCTTGATCTCGGCAACAAGCGCCCGCGCGACAGTCGGATCGCGGTACTCGCTGAGATACCTCATGGCGTCAAATCCTTCATCCATTCGAGCTCGTCGAGCTGGCTCATCTCGCGCAGCACGTCGAAGGTGCGCTTCGCTTCAGCCTCGTCGACCTTGGAAATCGCGAAGCCGACGTGGACGATCGCGTAATCGCCGGGCTTGATCTCGTCCTTGACGTACGCGAGGCAGACTTCGCGCCGCACGCCGCCAAAGTCCACGACACCCATCGGGAGCCCCTGCGTCTCATGGATCTCGACGATGCGTCCTGGGATGCCGAGGCACATTAGGCGCGCGCCTTTTGCGGCTGGAGCTTGCCTTTCACGTACTCGCCGACCAGGACGGCGGTCGGATAGAGCACTTCCTCCTCGAGCTGCGCGTGGACCGTCAGCTCGGCAGCCAGCCGGATGCACTTTTCATCTCCGTCGTTTTCCGCCGCCATCGCGAACGCCCGCACCGCTCCCAAGATTGCGCGATGCTCTTCGATCATGAGCGGCATCTCCTCCTTCAGCCGCGCGACCAGGGGCAGCACTTCAGCCATGTCCGGGGTGACCTGACCCCGTGAGAGGCGCGGCAGAAGACTGAGCGGAGGCATTGCGTACTCGTCCTCGCGCAGGAAATGCGGATGCATGATTCGCGCGACTTCACGCGCGGTCTGGCCGAGTAGACCGGGCATTTGTCCGGCGCGGGCGAGATCGGCATGGAGCTCCTCGTGCTCGCGGCGCAGCGATGGCGGTGCTTTCATGGCTGACTCCTCTCACGGTGGAGCAGGGCAGCAGCGACCGCGGCTTGCCCATAGCTGATGGCGCCGTCGTTGGGGCTGAGACGGCGCGGGATGAGGACATGTAGGCCGCGCGACTCGAGTCGGGCGCGCAACGACACGAGCAAACGCGCGTTTTGGAAGCAGCCGCCCGACAGTACGACCGTGCCGAGCCCGCAGTCGGCGGCAAGGAGCGCGGCGAGCTCGTCGGCGCCGGCGGCGATGCTCTCATGGAAACGCGCGGCAAGCTCTGGAATGCCGATCCCTTTGGTGCGCAACTCACCGAGCGCGATCAGCAAGGGGACGGGATCCAGGAGCCAGGAGCCGGAGGAACCGGGGACCATCGGGAAGGGCAGGGGTTGGGCTCGGCGCGTTCCAGCCAACGACTCGAGCAGCATTGCCGTCTGGCCTTCGAACTGATTGTCGAGCGATACGCCCAGAACCGCGCCGGCGGCGTCAAACAGCCGGCCCATGGATGATGCGTAAGGGGCATTGAGCCGCCGGGAGATTTGCTGCAGCGCGACGTTGCGAACGTTGTAATTGACGGCGTCGAGCACATAGGTGAACGCGTGCGGGGCGTCGGGGTCGAGCGCGAGGTAGCCGAGTGCGGCCCGCCACGGCTCGCGAGCCGCGAGGTCGCCGCCGGGCATCCGCGCATAGCGCAGCTGGCCGAGCCGGCGATACGTCCCCAGATCGGCTTCGAAGAATTCGGCCCCCCAGATATTGCCGTCGTCACCGAGCCCTGTGCCGTCGAACGCGATGCCGATCGCCCGATCCGTGAAGCCGTGCTCGGCGAGCACGGCCGCGACATGGGCGTGATGGTGTTGAACGGCAATGATCCGCTCGAGCCCGAGATCGCCCGCTATGCGGGTTGACATGTAGCCGGGGTGCAGGTCCCGCACCGCCACCTCGGGCTCGAGTCGGAAGAGACGCCGGTAGGCATCGAACGCGGCGCGCCAATGGTCCAGTGTCTCCAGGTTTTCCAGGTCGCCGATGTGCTGGCTCACGTATGCATCGGCGCCGTGGACCAGCGTGAACGTGTTCTTGAGATGCGGACCAACCGCGACGAGCGGTCTCGGACTGGCGAGCGGCAGCTTGAGCGGCAGCGGCGCGTAGCCGCGCGCGCGCCGCAGGAACACAGTACTCTCCTCGGCCACGCGCACGACCGAATCGTCGTAGCGCGCGACGATCTCGCGATCGTGGAGCAGGAACGCATCCGCGATCTCCGCGAGGACTCTCTGCGCATCTTCGTTGCCGATCGCGATCGGCTCTTCGCTCCGGTTGCCGCTCGTCATGACGAGGGGCCGGCGCACCATGTCGCAGAGCAAATGGTGCAAGGGGGTGTAGGCGAGCATGACGCCGACGGTGTCGAGGGCCGGCGCCACCCAATGCGCGAGCGACGAGCCAGGGCGCTTTCGCAACAGCACGATCGGGCGTTCGCGCGACTCGAGCAGCTGCGCCTCCCGATCGCTCACGAACGCCAGCGAGCGAGCCTCGGCCAAGGTTCGAACCATCACCGCGAACGGCTTCGCCTCACGATCCTTGCGGGCGCGCAGTCGCGCGATAGTCTGCTCGTTGGTTGCGTCGGCGGCGAGATGGAATCCACCCAGGCCACGAATGGCGACGATTTTGCCGGCCTTTAATAGCTCAGCAGTACTCTGGAGCGCGTGCTCACTGTCTGGAATGGCGAGGGGGTCGGGGGGCGCGGACCAGAGATGCGGCCCACACGCCGGACAGCTGTTCGTCTCCGAGTGATAGCGCCGATCGCCGGGGGTCTCGTATTCCCGACGACACGCGTCGCACTGCGTGAACTTCCGCATGCTGGTGCGCTCGCGATCGTACGGCATCGCGTCGATGACGGTATAGCGCGGGCCGCAGTCGGTGCAGGTGATGAACGGATAGCGATAGCGCCGGTTCGCCGGATCGAACAGCTCTTCCTCACACGCGGCGCACAGCGCGACATCCGGTGAGACCGGCTGGCGACGGCCCTCTTCGCGGCGACTTTCGAGAATGGTGAACGTCGTAAGATTGCCGGGCGGGCGCGGCTCGTTCCGCACTTCGTCGATCTGCGCGAGCGGCGGCGCCTCGGCTTCCAGTCCGTGCACGAACGCGGCGATGTCGCCGGGCGCACCCTCCACGTGGATCTGGACGTCCCCGGACGCGTTGCGAATCCAGCCGGCCAGGTGCCAGCGCAGCGCGAGCCGGTGCACGAAGGGACGGAAGCCTACCCCTTGCACGACGCCATGGACAAAGACCCGCGCAGCTGCGCGCGTCTCGTGTTGAGTGACGGTGGTGCTCATACTGGCACTCCTCGCCGCGCGTGCGCCCGACAAAAGCCCAGCCATTCATCCATCCCAACCGGATCGAGGGCGGATGTCATCAGGAAGTCGAGCGTGGGATTGATCGCTCGCGCGATATCCACGGCCCGCGACAGGCTGAACGGCACGTGCGGCAACAGATCGAGTTTCGTGAAGACGACCCAGTGGGCCATCCGAAACATCTTGGGATACTTCTCGGGCTTGTCCTCGCCTTCGGTCACCGAAAACAACGCGATCTTTGCGGTTTCACCGAGATCCCAGCCCGCGGGACAGACGAGGTTGCCGACATTTTCGATGAACAGGAGATCGGTGGCGGCGAGGTCGACGGCGTCCAGCGCGGTGTCGATCTGCCGCGCGTCCAGGTGGCACGCGCCGTTCGTCACGACGGCCTGCACCAGTTGATCTGTGTGACGCGCGAGCCGGTCCGCGTCGTTCTGGGTCTGGACGTCGCCCGTCACGATCGCGATCCGCATCTCCGAGCCGAGCTCCGCGAGCGTGCGCTCGAGCAGCAGCGTTTTTCCAGAGCCGGGCGACGAGACGAGATTGAACGCCGGCACTCCGGCCGCCGCGAGGCGCGCGCGCACGCGCGCGGCGATCTCATCGTTCTTCGCCATGATCCGCTCGCGCACGTCAATCGTTCGAACTGTCATCGTCGATGATCTCGAGATAACTGAGGTGGAGACCGTCACCGGGCTCGCGCAGAATCCTTGGCTCCGCGCCCTCGAATGGCGGCTCCTCGAGCAACGCTTCGAGGCAGAACGCGAGATTCTCGGGTTCGATCCCTGCATCGTCGCCGACGCTGACGCCGACCGCGACCAGACGGGACGCGTCCTGTCCGAGCCGCTCCTCCGCCATGCGGCAGACCTCGAGCGCCACGCTCATCTCATGCATCGGATACCGCCACGAGGAAGCTCTCCACGCGATGCTTGCGGCGCGCGAGCTCCTCGACGACAGCGCCGGCTAGCTCGCTGACCCGGCAGCGCAACATGTCGCTGAGGGAGTTGCGGAGCTCGACACTCTCCGGCTGCAGCCCCAGCGCCACGGTATCCGCGGGTAGCGTCCCGCGCAGCTCGGCCAGGCCCAGCACGTCGCGCAGATCGACCTGGTGCGGCGAGATCTTCGTGGCCAGATAGCGCGGCAGTTGGTGATGCTCGAGCCGCACCAGCGAGCCGGGCGGCTGCCCGGCGTCGATCGCGTCGATGAGGATCAACTCTTGGGCGTCCTCGATCACGGGCAGCAGGTTCAAACCCCACGTGCCGCCATCCACCAGCTCCACATCCTCGGGCAGTGCATAGCCGGAGCGTAGCTCGTCCAGCACAGCCAGGCCGAGCCCGTCGTCGCCCATCAATGGATTGCCGAGTCCGATGACCACCGTCCTCACCCCCTGTCCCCCTCTCCCCTTCGCTGCGCTCAGGGCAAGCGCTTCGGGCGAGGGGGAACTCGACGTCTGCTGGTCGTTCCGTGGTGAGGATTTATTGGTCGACATAGGTGACATCCGAGCGGACGAACCGGCCGCCGCTGACGATGGAGGAGATCGTGCCGGTGCGCTCGAGCAGGTCGGCGCGCAGGGCGAGGTAGATGTGGATCGGAATGAACGTGATGAACAGCCAGGTGAAGACATGGTGGACGAAATGCACCACCTGGATGCCGCCGAGCAGCGGGACGACCCAGCCGAACAACGTGTACCACAAGCCGCCCGGCCGCGACTGCCCGTACATCGCAAACCCCGTCACGACCTGGATCACCGCGATACCGTACATCGCCGTGTAGCTGAACTGCTGCAGCGGGTTGTGCCCGAGATAATGCGGCGCCTTCTCGGGCTGGATCATCAGGTAGAACTTGACCTGCTTGAACATGTTGATCCAATCCGTCTTCCGGACCGGAAACAGCGCCTTCCAGCGCTCGAATTGATTGCCCGCGAACAGCCAGTAGACGCGCACGATCGCCGTGGCCACGAACACGCCGGCGGCGGCGAAATGCAGAAACCGCATCCAGCCCATCAGGAAGTGCTTGCTGGCTTCACCGTGCGTGATGAAGTACGGCTTGCCGATGTAAAAGCCGGTGACGACCAACAAGACGATCGACAGCGCGGCGGCCCAGTGCATCGCGCGGATCGGCCACTCCCACAGGTAGACCCAGCGGTAGTTACCGCTCGGCGGCGGGGCTTTGTGCGCGAGTGAGACGCGCTGACGAGTGCTCATTGGACCTTCACCTGGACAACTTCCTTGCCCGTGGCGTCGAGCACGTGGACGCCGCATGCCATGCAGGGATCGAACGAATGAATCGTGCGCAGGATCTCGAGCGGCTGGTCCGGCTTGGCGAGTGGATGATGATCCATCAACGCCGCCTCGTACGGACCGGGCACGCCCTGCCCATCGCGCGGCGAGCAGTTCCACGTACTCGGCACCACGCATTGGTAGCGGGAGATCTTTTGATCCTCGATCTGCACCCAGTGCCCGAGGGCGCCGCGCGGCGCGTCGAGGTATCCGTAGCCCTGTGCCTTCGCGGGCCAGGTCTCGGGTTTCCACTTGTCGCCATTGTGGGTCTGGACATCGCCGCCCTTGATGCGGGCGACGAGCGCGTCGTACCAGTGCGAGAGCCGCCGCGACAGCAGCACCGTCTCGATCCCGCGCGCGCCGGTACGGCCGAGCGTCGAGAACAGCGCGGCCGGGCCGACCTGGAGCCGGTCGAGCACTTCCTTGACCTGCGCGCGCACGCCTTCGTGTCCGGATGCGAACGCGACCAGCATCCGTGCCAGCGGGCCGACTTCCATCGGCTTGCCGTCGTAGCGCGGCGCTTTCATCCAACTGTACTTCTTGTGATCCTGGAGATACGTCCATGGTGTCGGCGGGCCATCGTACTTCGCCTTCGTTTCGCCTTCCCAGGGATGCAACCCGGCAGCGTCGCCCTTGGAGTACTCGTACCACGAACTGTTGATGTACTCCTTCACCTGCTCGTGATCGTAGGGGCGGACCTTGGACAGATCCTTGCCGAGGATGATGCCGCGCGGGAAGTAGAGCGACTGGATGTCGCGGACATCCCCGTCGGGGAATTCGCCGACCGCGAGGTAGTTCCCGGTGCCGCCGCCGATCGCGGCCCATTCCTTATAGAAGCCGGCGATGGCCATCAGGTCGGGCCAGTACACCTGCTCCACGAACCGCTGGGCGCGCGTGATCATGCCGTGGATGTCGGTGAGCCGCTCGGCATTAATCGTGGCCGTATCGTCGAGGTTGATCGCCGACGCCATGCCGCCGACGAGGAAATTGGGATGCGGGTTTTTGCCGCCGAAAATCGTGTGCAGCCGGATGACGTCGCGCTGCCAGTCGAGCGCCTCGAGGTAGTGCGCCACGGCCATCAGGTTCGCGGCGGGCGGAAGCTTATAGGCCGGGTGGCCCCAGTAGCCGTTGGTGAAGATGCCGAGCTGTCCGGTCCCGACGAACGTCTTGAGCCGGTTCTGCACTTCAGCGAAATACGTCGCCGAGTTGTTCGGCCACGGCGACAGCGATTGCGCGAGCTTGGATGTCGCCGCGGGATCCGCGGACAAAGCGCTCACCACGTCCACCCAGTCGAGCGCGTGCAGGTGATAGAAATGAATCACGTGGTCCTGCACGAACTGCATGCCGTGAATCAGATTGCGAATGAGATTCGCGTTGGCGGGAATACGGATATCGAGCGCATCCTCCACCGCGCGGCACGATGCGACGGCGTGGACCACGGTGCAGACGCCGCAGATGCGCTGCGTGAACGCCCACGCGTCGCGCGGGTCGCGGCCCTGCATGATGATCTCGATGCCGCGGAATTGCGTGGAGGTGGCCCACGCGTTCGTGATGCGGCCGTTCTCCGCCTGCGCCTCGATCCGGAGATGGCCTTCGATCCGGGTCAAGGGATCGACGACGATCTTAGTCGTTGCCATGGCCGTCTCCTTCCTTCTTACCAGCCTCGGTCAGGACCGGGAGCCTGCGCCGCTCGCGCATCTGATGGACGCCCGTCGCGACCGCATGCGCGGCGACGCCCGCCGCGGCGCCCACCGCCAGCGCCGCGCCGATCGTGTCGGCGTACCGCTCGACGCCGAAGCCCGCGACATCGGGCAGCCGGCCGTAGAATGGCGTCATCGTGTCCCAGAAATGCCGCTCGGTGCAGCCCAGGCAGGGATGCCCCGCACCGATCGGCCAGCTGGTACCGCCGTTCCACATGAAGATCGGACAGGGCGAGAAGGTCGCCGGGCCCTTGCACCCGACGTGGTACAGACACCAGCCCTTGCGCGCCGCTTCGTCGTCAAACGCTTCGACGAATTGTCCGGCGTCGAAGTTGGCGCGTCGCGGACACTGATCGTGAATCCGCGCGCCGTAGGCGAAGAGCGGGCGGCCGTCATAATCGAGCGCCGGAACGGTTCCAAACGTGAGGTAGTGCACGATCGTCGCGGTGACGACGTCGCCGATGGGCGGACAGCCGGCGATGTTGACGACCGGTTTGTCTTTGACGATGTCGGACACGCCGACCGCGCCGGTCGGATTGGGCCGGGCCGCCTGGATGTTGCCCCAATGCGCGCACGCGCCGACGGCGATCACCGCTTTCGCGTCCTTCGCCGCTTCCTGGAGAATGGTCTTGGCCGTGCGCCCGCCCACGGTCGTGTAGATCCCGCCGTCGTT
>Ga0075425_100008600_pt1 | contig 10831 bp, 9 predicted proteins | sample SoiMethybrSBSTD4_FD_75300 | JGI IMG/M metagenome (GOLD analysis project Ga0075425, IMG submission 75300) | Bulk soil microbial communities from a Populus tree surrounding site in Tennessee, USA - Soil MetaG P. TD hybrid SBSTD4 | ecosystem: Environmental > Terrestrial > Soil > Tree plantation...
GCGGACCGAGCCCGGCTCCATGCACGGCACCATGCACCTCGCGCGCGAGCTGATGCTCAAGGCCACCGTCAAGGCGCCACTCGCGGTGGTGCGTTCGACCTTGATCTACGGCGAGGGCGATCCCCACAACGGCTACGGGCCCAATCGCTTCCGCCGGCTGGCGGCGGCAAGGCAGGAGATCTTGCTGTTCGGCGAAGGCGAGGAGCGACGTGATCACGTGCTGGTCGATGACGTGGCAGAAATCGTCTGCCGCGTGATCGAGCATCGCAGCCGGGGCACGCTCAACATCGCAACCGGCGAGGTCTACAGCTTTCGGGACATCGCCGAGCGCATTGCCGCCATGGCCAAGCCCGTGGTGGCGGTGCGCGGGACGCCGCGGCAGGGAGAGATGCCGCACGGCGGCTACCGACCGTTCGATATCGCGGCCTGCCGCAGCGCTTTTCCGGATTTCCGCTATACGTCGCTCGCCGATGGCTTGAACCGGGCGCGCGGCAGCGCGCAGCGGAATGCATGACGCGAGTACATCAACTCACCCGCGGCCCCGCGCCCTGGTGCGGCGCGACGCGCCTCGGCTGGCCATGGCCGCGGTTCGATCAAGGCGTGACGGGCGCGGCAATAACGGGCAGCCGATCGGTGTTTAGCGTTCGGTGAGGCAGGAGGCTTGCATGAGAACCAACATTGCCTGTTTGGCGGCGTCAGTGCTGGGGCTTTGCCTCGGCGCCAATTCCGCCAGTGCGGAAATTGTGTATCCCTGGTGCGCACAATACGCCGACCGCGGCGGCGGTCAGCAGGTTGCTGGAATCATCCTCGTGGAGGACGGCAGCGGCGGGAGGAACTGCGGCTTCTGGACCCTGGAGCAGTGCCGTGCAGCGCTCATGGGGAACGGCGGCCGGTGCGAGCCCAATCCCATGTACGTCCCCGGGCGGGATAGTCCAACACGCCAGCCACGACGGTTGCGGTAAAGTTGCCCTTCCTGAGAGAAGGGTGACAGTTCATTCCGGAGACATGGGTTACACAAATCGGGCCTTTTGCGGGGAGAGCAAAATGCCCTGGCAGGAGTGTAACCCGATGGGTGAACGGCTGAAGTTCATTGCCAGGCTGCTGGACGGCTACCGACCGATATCGCGGCCTGCCGCAGCGCTTTTCCGGATTTCCGCTATACGTCGCTCGCCGATGGCTTGAACCGGCCAGACCGACCCGTCCCGTTGGGATGACCGGTCATCACCCGGTGACAATCGAAGCTTTGTCTTTTGCCGGCGCAAGCCGTCGAAGGAGCTCACGCGCGAACTGCGAAAGCGAATCGTCGCGCGCGCCCATGACCACGATGCGATCGCCGCGACGGGCCAAACTGACGAGGGTGTCGCCGCAAGCCCCGCGGTCTGGAAAAGCAAAGGCCTTTCGGCCACGCCGTTCGATCTCGCGGACAATCTCGCCGCTGCCGACGCTGCGGTCGACTGTGCCGCCGAAATATACGGGCTCGGGCATGACCAGAACGTCCTCTTCATGCAACCCGCTTGCAAAGCAGTCCACGAAGCCGTCCCTCATCAAACGAATCGGGCCGTAGCCATGGGGCTGAAACATCAGCAGCAGACGGCCAGGAAACGCATGCATGGTTTCGAGCGTGGCCGATATCTTGTGGGGGTTGTGGGCAAAATCGTCGATCACGGTTATTTCGTTTGCGGTGCCCACGACCTCCAGTCGCCGACGGATGCCGCTGAACTCGCCCAGATGAGCCGCGGCCTCTGCCAGGGCCACGCCGCATGCCTTCGCGGCACTCAGAGCGGCGAGAGCGTTGGCCATGTTGTGCAGCCCTGGAACTTTCAGGTCCACATCAACGGCTTCACCGGTATCGCGCGCCTTCACCTGGAACGCGATCCCGGACTGCGACCGGACCGGCGCAGACGCGAGGAGATCGGCTTGCGCAGCACCCAGACTGTAAGTCACCGCTTGCCCCGGCTTCAAATCGACCGAGAGTGCCGCGGTTTCCGCGTTGTCGAGATTCAGCACCACCGTCTGCGCCTTGGCGATGAAACCGCGGAAAAGGGTGCGCAGGTCGTCCAGCGATTTATGGTCCAGGGAGATATTGTTCAGTACCGCGACGCGGGGCTCGAACAACGCAATCGAGCCGTCGCTCTCGTCCACCTCACTGACGAAGGCCTCGCCCTCGCCGACCCTGGCGCTGCCAAAACGTGAGCCCACGCCGATGAAGTTCTTCATATCCGCGCCGTTCATGATCGTCGGGCTCTTTCCAGCGCGGTGCAGAATCCAGCCGATCATGCCGACCGTGGTGGACTTGCCGCTCGTACCGGCAACACCAACGCTCAAGGCGGAACAGTTGAAGAGTTCGGCGAGAAGCCTTGCGCGGGTGATGACGGTGGCACCGATTCGACGCGCGGCCTGCACGTCGGGCACCGTGTCCTCGACAGCCGTGGAGGTGACCACGATCTGATCGGCCCGGCGAACGCCACTGCCATCCTGCGGATGGAGCAGCACGCCACGTGCACGCAGAAAATCGAATCGTTCGGTATTGCGTCCCTGGTCGAGCGCGCGGTCAGAACCTTCAACCCGTCCGCCTCTGGCCTGGATGATCAAAGCGAGGGGGGTCATGCCACTACCGCCGACGCCGCAAAAAAAGTAATCTCCAAGTTGCGACATCAAAAAAAGTAATCTCCAAGTCGGGACACCGGCGAAATCTACAGGCGTTGCCGATGAGGTGCAACGCAGGCGAGGCGCTTGGATGAGCAAGGAGAAGTGCAGGATCAGCGTCGTCGCGCCGGCTTCGCGCATGTCTCCCGAAGTCGCCGAGAGAGTGCAGACGTTGGCCGGATCGCTGTACCCGGACAGGACGCCCGAGATCTTCTTCCATCCCCAGTGCTTCGCCACGCATGGACATTTCGCGGGCGATGACGAATTGCGCGCGCAGTCCTTCCTCGACATCGCCAACGACGAAAGCTACGACGCGGTGTGGTTCGCGCGCGGCGGCTACGGCTCCTGCCGCATGGTGGACGCGGTCATGTGCAGGTTGACGGAGCCGTCCAGACGAAAAGCCTACGTGGGCTACAGTGATGCCGGCATCCTGCTTGCCGCCTTGTACCGGGCCGGGTTCGAGGCCGTGGCGCACGGTCCCGTTGCGCAGGATATTCTCCGAGACGATGGGGACGCAGCGGTTGCGCGGGCGCTCGCCTGGATCATCGATCGAGCGCCAGAGGCGTTGGAGCCGACCGTCGGCAGTGCGAAAAAGTCAGCAGCATTCAACATGACAGTCCTCAGCCAGTTGCTTGGCACGCCGCTGCAACCCGACCTCGACGGACATGTGCTCATGTTGGAGGAGGTGGGGGAGGCAATGTACAGGATTGATAGGTTGCTATTTCACATCACCAGTAACGTTGCAATCAGGCGGGTGTCGGGCATCATGCTTGGCCGTTGCAGCGGCATTACGCCGAACGAACCGGATTTCGGAATGAACGAAGAGGAGGTCGCCCGGTACTGGTGCCGGAGGTCCGGCATTCCATGGTTGGGACGTGCCGACATCGGGCATGACACCAACAACAAGATTGTGCCCTTCGGCTCGTGCTTGCGCACCGGATGAGGCTGGAACCGTTGGCGGAGCAGGTCAGCGGCCAGGCGCTACATTCCGGGGCGGCCGGCCTTCCTGAGGTCGGACTGGTTGCACTCTTCCGCGCGCGGGCGCGGCCTGCGGGAATCAATCTATGGATACGGTCGCGCTTCATCTAAGTCATGACTCTACCTTGGCGTTGAGCCTCGGCGGTGAAATGCACAACATCGAATTAGAGCGGATTTTCGGTAAACGCCACTACGATGCGCGCCATGAACGACCTGACTTAAACGAACTGGCTGCTATTGTGCATCGCAAATGTCGACATTTCGAAACCGCTCTGCTCGTGGGCGACGAAGATGACATGGCGAGAGATTTGTTCGCCCTTATTGGAGCGAAATCTTTTGAGAAAGTGGACCACCATGCTTCTCATGGCGCCGCAGCCTTTTACGAGTCGCCTTTCGAAGAAAGCTTAGTTGTTTCTTATGACGGCGGCGGAAACGACGGCACGTTTCGGATCTTCCGGGCAGATCGCGACAAAGGTTTACGGCCATTGGATGGAGGTCATCGCCTTAACCTAGGTATTCCATATCGAGCCCTTGCTCATCCCATAGCGGAGATCAACAAGCCTACGGACGGAAAGGAGCGCTCGAATGCTGGAAAGCTAATGGGCCTGGCTGCATATGGTCAGGTTCGGCACGAATGGATAAGCGCCATAACTGACTATTTCCTGGAGTTCAGCGCAAAGGATGGGATCCCACAGATGTATCTGATGGCGCTCGGCTGTCTCGACAGTTTAGGGAAACGCATCGGGCTGAACATGTCCCGAAATGCATTAGCCGACAATGACGGTCGCGATCTTGCATGCACGGCGCAGCATGTTTTTGAGTCTATTTTCTTGAAAACAATTCTTCCGATTGCAACTCAACAAAAAGTCCCGATTTGTGTCACTGGTGGATGTGCATTGAACGTCATCACTAACCAGAAACTAGCTGACTCGTTCGAGCTTCCGATCTTTGTGCCACCCAACCCCAATGATTGCGGACTGGCTCAAGGCGCTATTCTTCTCCGCTCGCGGCCTCGCACGCAGGTCAATGTAACTTACTCCGGAATTTCAGCCGTCGACGCATCATTACTGTCCGACGCCGTTGCATGTTACGGCGCTGTCGAGTGTACTTCCGAGGCACTCGCCAAATTATTGTATGACGGTCACGTCGTCGCAGTAATGAGACGAGAATCTGAGCACGGACCTCGCGCACTTGGAAATCGGAGCATCCTTTGCAATCCGAGCATTCCAGGAATGAGGGACAGGTTGAATGAGAGAATCAAATTCAGAGAGAGATTTAGGCCTTATGCACCGGTAGTGCGAAAACAGGACATAAACAAGTTTTTTGAAAATGCGAAAAATGATATGTCGTTTATGTCATTCAATCCTACCGTCCGCTCGGCATGGCGGACGACGATGGCCGCAGCAGTCCATGTCGATGGAACAGCGCGCGCCCAAACGGTTACCCGTCAACAAAATCCCTGGCTGTATGATCTGTTGACCGAATTTGAGCGACTCAGCGGTTTCGGCGTCCTGGTGAACACATCCTTCAACAGCAAAGGCAGGCCGATGGTGACTGCCGTGAAAGATGCTCTGGATTTGTGGATGAACACAGATTTAAATTGCCTGGTGATCGACTCTTGGTTGTTTCGTAAGAGAACGCCCCGCGGCTCCTGACTACCGACGCTGACGGTCGGTTCAGGCGCAGAATATGCGCGCTCATATATTGCGCCCGCTAAATGGGACTATTTTGGGCGAAATATGCGAGGGCGCTTTTCCAGACGGACCGCGCCAAGCTAACGGCCAGCCGCGCCACCGGGCTTTTTAGCGCGTTTATGACCAGAAGCCGCTATCCTAACATTCAAACGCTCAGCAGGGCCGGTCCCACCCTCCGACCAAGAGCCGATCCAATGAATCTCTTCTTCGTCCACCCTCATACGCGAAACATCGGTAATGACATCATCGGCTTCGCCACCTCCAAGCTCCTTTACGAAATTTTCGGCGCGGCCACCAACATTATCAACATCCCAGCCATGCAGGGTCCACTGTTCGGCGGACTAGTTGCACGGCAGATATACGACATGAATCGCTTTGCCGACGGCGTCGTGGTCGGCGGCGGCAATCTTTTCGAGAACGGTCAGATATCGTACGACGCCCGGGCCGTGCAGGCGCTTAATCGGCCGATGCTATTGATTGCGCTGTCACACGGCCGCATCGCCGGACGTGACGGCGCGCTGGAGGATCGTACCGACGCAATGCATCCCGACGCCATCCGCCATCTGGTCGGGCGCTCTACAGTAGCCCTTGTGCGCGACATCGCCTCGCAGGCGATCCTACACGAGCTAGGCGTTGAGACAGAGATCGGCGGCTGCCCCACCCTGTTCCTGCCGCCGAACGTCAACGAGACGACCCCGGACGGCGATTTGATGATCTCCTTGCGTCACCCCTCGCGCATGAACGTCCCGCCGACTTTGCAGTGGCGAATTGCCGACGATCTGCGTCGTCTGATCACCGCGCTGCGGGTCGAGTTCGCTAGGCCGGTTCGTCTCGCTTGCCACGACTACTTTGACCTCGAATTCGCCGCCGGTTTCCCTGAAGCTGTGACGGTGTATTTCGACGACGTCCACCGCTACATCGCAGCGCTGCGGACTTGCGCCATGAACATCTGTTACCGCCTGCACGGATTTCTGCCGTGCCTAGCGTTCGGTACACACGGCATCCATTTGTCCTATGATGAGCGAGGCAGGTCGATGATTGAAACAGCCGGTATGTCTTCGTGGGATATCAACCTGCTTGAAGAGACTGATTGCGTCTCGGCAGTTATGGACCGCGCACGGGATGCCGATCGTTACCGGAGGCTTCGTAGCGCAGCACAGCCGGTGATTGCCGAGCTTCGCGAGACGACGATGGCTGGCGTACAGAAGTTTCGTGCTATTTTAGACGGTGCGGGCGCGGTGGAAGGGTAGCGTATACCATGATTATGGAATCTCACGCATCGCAAAGGGTCTTTCCTCGCCGTCGCGTCTGCGACCTGAAGGGTGCGAGCCACATGACCGAGCTCGTCCTCGACCAGATCATCGCGGGAGTAGCCGAAATTAGAGGGCCTACGGCAGCCCGTGCCCTGCGCGAGAAAGGCATACAGGACATTCACGAGATAATTGACGCTCGCGAGGTCGGCCCGCTTCGTGATTACGTGCTGGGCCATCTCCGTCACCCGCTTCTTAAAATGGCAGTGCTGATTGGTCGCGACGTACTAGGCTGGGCTAACGATTTCTATGTCGACGACTATCTTATTCTACGAATAAATTTTCCCTACAAGGTTGCGCGCCTCGCTGACCCCAAGGCTGAGAATCCCGGGATAGGTCGCCTGAGCGAGTCCGCGCGCATGATTTTCCGTGAACGCAAAACGATAGATCCGGTTTACGACCCGAAGTCGTACCACCGGGGCCATCCGCCGGCCGCGTGGGCTCATGGCCCCCATCTCGATACTTGGACCGGCCATTCGCGTGATGGACGCAACATCTGGTGGGCGATTTCCGACGTGCCAGCTGGGTCCGGGATGGTCCTTTATCCTGAGTTCGCCGACGAGACCCTGCCATCTGATCCGCGAACATTGTACATCAAGGCTGGTTATCCGCTGCCTAAGCCGACGTACCTGCCGATGCAAGCGGGGGAGATGTTGGTGTTCGACCCAGAGATCCTTCATGGAACACACCTGAATACGACAGACAAAACCCGCGTCGCCGTCTCCATGCGCCTAAACGCATCGAAGCCGAAATTCGATCCGACCTGTTTTTATGCCCGCGAATTCTGGCGGAGGGCCAGCGATATCGAAGCCGGGAAAGACGAGGTGCTACACCTGCGCCGCGAGGACAATTTCGAAACGCCGGTTCATCTCAAGCCGATAGTGCAACCGGTATCGATGCCGGAGCTTCACGGCCACTTCGACCTAGAAAGCGGGACTATTCACGCTTTCCTCAGCGACGTGGGGGCGACACAACAGTTCATCATCAATGCCGGGCCGCACCGCATTATCGTGGTCCGCTCTCGCGGCGGTTTGAAGGCCTACAGTGCGTTCTGTCCGCATTACGGAATCGATCTAGCCGACGGAGGAAGCGACGAAAACGCCACTTATTGTCCTGCTTGTGCCATCGGATTCGACCTCGAAACGGGTCGTTCAGCCTGCGGAACGTTTGTCCTGCGGCCCTACAAGGTGAGGGAGGCCGAAGGGGCGGTAACGCTGGAGCCCTCCTCCACGAGTTAATCGTTTGCGCCCGGGCCACCACGCGGTGATGTGCTCGGGGTGGATACAAGAGTGGCGGCAGCGACGTTTGTCGCTCGGGCGCCGGGATCAAAATACAATATGCCACGACGTGAGAGTGATGCGTTCAACGCAAAAACAACGCATCGCAGCACCTTGGCGTGGTTCAATCGACTGCCGGGGCCGCCTTCGGCGCAGCACCTTCGAGATTGCTGTTGTCATGGAAGCCAAGAGGAGCGATCCTATTATCGAAATCCATACAGAACGGGACATCGAGACCCTTGGATACCTCGTGCTCTAAGTCCTCCCGCCGCATTTTGATGATCACCTCGGCATTGGCCTGTGGCGGCGTCGAACGCCAGATGTTGGGCCTGACGGAAGGATTGCTGCAACGCGGCTACCAAGTCGAAGTGTTCGAACTTGGGGGCGTACATGCCGGCGAGTTTAGCTTTGAAACCGAATTTTCAATGCTTGGCGTTAAAACGCGCCGCGCCAGTGATATGGCTGCCGTCTTCAGCAAGAGCAATTGGCTACCCGATGTGCATCTTCTCGGGCAGTACGCGGAGTTGCTTCCCGATTACGATGTCGTCGCGCTGGGGAGCGCTCTGGATATGGCGATCAGAGAATTCGCGCCGGAAACTGTCCATTGCTGGGCGTATGCGTCAAACATTTTCGGCGGGAGCGTTGCCGTCAGCCTTGGTGTCTCCCGTGTGCTGCTGAGGCAGGTCAATGTGCCTCCGACCCTCTTGGACGCTCCATCGGTGGACTTGCATCGGCAAGCATATCGTCAGCTTGCGAAGCACCCCAGCGTAATCCTCCTCAATAGCAACAACGCTAATCGTGATGCCTACGCCGAGTGGCTCGCGCTGCCACGCGATGCCATCAGGATCCAGCGGACTGGTTTCTTGCCAAGCAGCGTGCGCCTGCGCAGCAGCCACGAACGTGCGGCATGTCGGCGCTCGCTCGGTGTGCCCTCCGAGGCATTAACGGTCGGCGCCGTGACGCGGTTCGCGCCTGAAAAAGATCCGGAGCTATGGCTTCACACCGCTGCAACGATTGCAGCTGCGCGTTCTGACGTTCACTTCGTGCTCGCTGGATACGGCGAACTCAGTGAGCGGATTGTTGGCCATATCGAGCGGCTCGGCCTCTCCGAACGCGTGGTTCTGCCTGGGCCAACAAAGGACGTGGGCGCCATTTATGCCGCCCTCGATGTGTTCTTGATGACGTCTCGAGTCGAGGGAACGCCTAATACTCTGATCGAGGCTCAGGCGGCGGGGGTTCCGGTGGTGGCCCCCAATATCGGAGGCATCGGTGAAGCCTTTCTGGACGGAACCACCGGCCTCCTCGTCAATGATCGCTCGCCGCGCAGTCTAGCCGACGCGGTGCTGCGCGTGCTCGAAGATCGCCGTCTGATCGGGGCGGCAGCGGTCGAGGGGCCGCGTTTCATTGCAACGAAGTTCGGATATCGCCGCATGCTCGACGAGATGATCGAGTTGTATCGGCCCGCGGCTCCCTCGGAATGGCCAGGGCATGAAACCAAAGACGAAGTCATCAAGCGCGGCCGCGACTTGGAAGATCAACTTCGACAACTTAAGCGCGCCTATGTGAATGCTATAGCGAAAGCGAGTGGAGAATTTGCCGAATATCGGCAGGCTCATACGGCTACCCTCACAAAAGCGAATGGAGAATTTGCCGAATATCGGCAGGCTAGTGAAGCCGCTATAGCGAAACTGAATGGAGAATTTGCCGAATATCGGCAGGCTAGCGAAGCCGCTATAGCGAAACTGAATGGAGAATTTGCCGAATATCGGCAGGCTAGTGAAGCCGCTATAGCGAAACTAAATGGAGAATTTGCCGAATATCGGCAGGCTCATGCGGCTGCCCTCACAAAAGCGAACGGGGAATTTGCTGCGTATCAGCAAACAGCCATCGCCGAAATCGAAAATCTCAAGTCCTCTTTACATTTTTCAAGGCCCTCCGAAGGGTTAGAGCCATCTCCGGCAGTCGATAAAAAAGGAGCGTCTGGATCGCCTATATAGCTCACCAAGGACCTGTGCCTCGGCGGGCGAATACCCGCACAGAGCTTGCGAGCGGTCAATTGTCCGCATGCGCCCCGCTTAGGCCCAGGCCCGGATTTCCTCCAAAACACGCCGGAATGGAAGCTCCGGGGCCAGGCACATGGTTCGATAAGTATCCAGGAAGGGCAGCCACGCAGTGTTGTCTTTGTGGTGCGCCCTGTAGCCGTAGAAGAAGTCGCGACATTCCAGGCGGTTAGACCGGCGCTGGCCGGTCTCTGGCTGGATATTTGGGGAATTCGGATCGCATAACGGCGACATTCGAGTACGGGTCTGCGCTCGGCAATTTTCAAATTCCTTTGCATCATGCGAGAGACTGGTTCGAACCCGGGCCGAGACCGGTTGTCGTATGAGGATCGAGCGCACCACATCCGATCTTGCGTTCCTGCTCGGCCCAGGTGTCAACGCCGGAACAAAATTGCATCAGCTTGCCGGAGTAAGAATACATCACGGTTTTGGGCATCGGCTTGAGTGGGTTTAGCGGCACGGATGGCGGGATGTGCTCGGTCGCGCCGAGCGGGGCTTCGGGGCTTGACCGGGGCGACCGTTCGATATCGCGGCCTGCCGCAGCGCTTTTCCGGATTTCCGCTATACGTCGCTCGCCGATGGCTTGAACTGGGCGCGCGGCGGCGCGCAGCGGAATGCATGATGCGAGTACTTAGCCGGCATGTCGGCTACGGCTTCCAGTTCGGGCCAATGTCCCGCTCTTGTGCGCGCCCTCGACAGAGACGAGCAAGCTCGCGTGCGCCCGGGTGCTCGGATGTTCGAACCGACAATAACCGCTGATTATTCACGTCCCGGCTAGGAAACGTTCCCGGCGGCTTGAGTGCGCTTCGGTACAAGAAGTTAAGCAGAAGTGATCAGCCGCCGTCATGCTAAAGGCCAATTGTGAA
>Ga0075425_100008601_pt1 | contig 10830 bp, 8 predicted proteins | sample SoiMethybrSBSTD4_FD_75300 | JGI IMG/M metagenome (GOLD analysis project Ga0075425, IMG submission 75300) | Bulk soil microbial communities from a Populus tree surrounding site in Tennessee, USA - Soil MetaG P. TD hybrid SBSTD4 | ecosystem: Environmental > Terrestrial > Soil > Tree plantation...
CGAGGCGGCCCCATGCTCCTGATCGAGTGTGCCCTAGTGCTCCTCGCCGCCATCGTGGCCTTCGCCTTCCCCGACGCCGCCATGCGCCTCTACTCCGCCCTCGGCCTCGCAAAACTCGAGCGCGCTCTCGCCCGCCTCGCCCTCCGCCGCACGCTCTCACTCATCATCGTCGGCCTGACCGCCCTCGCCCTCCGCCTCGCCGTCCTCCCCATCGATCCCGTCCCTGTCCCCGGCGTCCACGACGAATTTAGCTACCTCCTCATGTCCGATACCTTCGCCCACGGACGCCTCGCCAACCCCACTCACCCCATGTGGATTCATTTCGAAAGCTTCCACATCAACCAGCAGCCGACATACGCTTCCATCTACTACCCCGCCCAAGGCCTTTTCCTCGCCTTCGGACAAGTTGTCCTGCACCATCCCTTCTGGGGCGTAGCCCTCAGCGCCGCCCTCATGTGCGCCTCCCTCTGCTGGATGCTTCAGGCCTGGTTTCCTCCGTTCTGGGCGCTGCTCGGCAGCCTGCTCGCCGTCATCCGCCTCGCCACTTTCAGCTACTGGGTAAACAGCTACTTCGGCGGATGCGTCGCCGCCCTCGGTGGCGCTCTCGTTCTCGGCGCTCTCCCTCGTATCAAGCGCCATCAACGATGGCACGATGCCCTGCTCCTCGCCCTCGGCCTCGCCCTGCTCGCGAACAGCCGCCCCTACGAAGGACTCTTCTTTAGCGCCCCCATCCTCATCGCGCTTCTCCTCTGGATCGCCCGCCGCCGGGCCTCCGCCCTCAACCAATCTCTTCGCCAGATTGTGCTTCCCATCGCCGCCGTCCTCTCCCTGACCGTCTCCGCCATGCTCTACTACTTCTGGCGCACCACCGGCAGCCCGTTCCACACGCCGTACCTGATCAACCTCGCGACCTACAATCCCGTGCCGTTCTTCCCCTGGCCATCGATAAAACCCTGGCCCGTCTATCACCACGTCATCATGCAGCACTTCTACACCGGATGGTCGCTTAACATGTACGAGACCGCCCGCCACCATCCCATCGTCTCCGCGATGGTCAAAGCTTTCATGCTCTGGTTCTTCTTCATCGGACCTCTATTTACGATTCCAATCCTGATGCTCGGCCTCGCCCTGCCGCGCGGATTCTCCTTCCAACATATCCGCCCCCGTACTCGTTTCCTCCTGTTGATCGCCGCAATCAGTCTCTTCGCCATCCTCTTGCCGACCTTCGCCAATCCGCACTACGCCGCACCCCTCGTCTGCGTTATCTATGCTCTGTTGCTCGCCGCCCTGCAGACGCTGCGCCGCTGGCGCTGGCACGGACACCCGACCGGACTCGCTCTCGTACGTGCCGTTCCCGTCCTCGCAATCTTTCTGCTTATGCTGCGCGCGGCCGCGCCCGTGCTTCACCTGCAGAACGGAGCGCTGCCCGAAACCTGGTGCTCTCCCTGGCCCCAGCTCTGGACTCGCGCCAGCGTTCAGGCCGAAATGGACAGCCGCCCCGGACGCCATCTCATCCTCGTCCACTACGGCCCGAACCACGACACCGCTGCCAGTTGGGTTTACAACGCAGCCGACATAGACAATTCCAAGATTGTTTGGGCCAACGACATGGGCTCGCAGCAGAACCAGGAGCTGATCGACTACTTCAAGGACCGCAAAGTGTGGCTCGTCGATGCTGACGCCCTGCCCCCCAGAATTTGTTTTCAGCCACGAAACGTAACAATGCAGCCCAGGGCGCAAGCCCTGGGACAAAGTAACAAGAAAGTAAGCCCCGCAGGGGCGAAAGAAGATTTCTCACACAGACTCGCCAGTGCCGGGCAGCATAGTTCAAATGATGCGAGTCCCGGCAGAGATGGCACAGATTCTGCGACACAGGCTCGCCCGCCCTCGCTCACCAAATCTGAGTCCACACCCTTAGTTTCCCAGGAGCATCCAACCCATGCTTCGCATTGAATTTGGATTGTGCGTGCTCGCGCTCATCATCGCGTTCATTCACCCACAACTGGGCTCTCGCTGGTTCGAAAACGTTGAACGCCGCTTCGCCGCTCTAGCCCGTCGTCGCGCTCTTTCTGTGATCCTCGCGGGACTACTTGCACTCGCTCTCCGAGCCGCTCTTCTCCCGATTGAGCCCACCCCCGAGCCAATTGTCCATGATGAATTTGGGTACCTGCTTGCGGCGGATACTTACGCACACGGTCGGCTAACCAATCCCACACACCCAATGTGGATGCACTTCGAGTCACTCAGCATTATTCAGAGGCCCACTTATCAATGCTTTGCGCAACCCGCACAGGGAATGATCCTAGCTTTTGGAACGGTCATTTTCGGGCACCCGTTCTGGGGCGTCTGGCTCAGCTCTGGCGTCATGAGCGCCGCTATATGCTGGATGCTTCAAGGTTGGCTCCCTGCGCGCTGGGCCCTACTTGGCGGCTTGCTAGCTGTCCTACGCTACGGGACCTTTTCCTATTGGGGAAATAGTTACTGGGGCGGCGCAATGGCCGCAATTGGCGGTGCTTTGGTAATTGGCGCACTGCCACGAATTAAACGCTCACGTAGGGTCCGTGATGCTCTGGCGATGGGCGTAGGGTTATCCATTCTGGCGAACAGCCGTCCCTACGAAGGATTTGTTCTTAGCTTGCCGGTTGCAATGGCTCTTTTCGCCTGGATGTTTGGCCGTAAGGGTAGTTCGTGGAGAATCTCCCTAACTCGCGTGGTGTTGCCGATCTCCACGCTGTTGGCCGCTGTCGGAATTGGAATGGGATATTACTCTTGGCGCGTCACGGGCAGTGTTTTTAAAATGGCATACCAAGTAGAGCGTGAGACTTACTCTTCGATTCCGTTTATGCTTTGGCAGCCGGAAAAGCAGAGAGAACACGTGTATCCCTATGCGGCAATGAAGCAACTGTACACGGACGCCGAACCAAGGCTTTATCGAGTCGCCCGTACCCCGATCGGCTTCATATTCGTCGAGATGAGAAAAGCCCTCCGCTTCTGGCGCTTTTACTTAGGTCCCGTCCTGACTTTCCCCCTGCTAATGCTATCTGTATCGCTGCCGCCAGCCTTTAGCTGCAGCAGCATGACGATGCGCACACGTCTTTTGTTCGCGATCATGACGGCCTCACTCATCGGCGTAGCTGCTGAAACCTTCTTTGATCCCCATTATGCAGCCCCAGTCGCGGGACTTGTGCTCGCCTTCGTATTACTCGCTATGCGTCATTTGCAAAGATGGCAGCATTCCGGACGACCTACCGGGCTTTTCCTCACACGGGCCATCCTTGTCATTGCCGCGACAATGTTCACATTTCGCGCCGCTGCCAGCGCCGCACACCTAAACCTTCGCCGAGAAGAGGCTGCTAGCTGGGATGAACGAATGGCGCCGAGCTTCGGGCGCGCGAAGATCGAGCGAGAACTGGATCGCGTAACAGGTCCCGTCCTCGTGGTGGTCCGCTACACGCCGCAACACAACCCCTTCGAAGAATGGGTATACAACCGGGCGGAAATCGATAATGCACACGTAGTTTGGGCGCGAGAAATGGATGGGCCAGAGAATGACAAGCTACTCGCGTATTTCTATGGGCGGCGGGCTTTCCTTTTGCAGGCTGACGCGAAGCCACCCGCGTTGTCTCCGTACAATTCTACGCAGCAAACCACACCACAGCAGAGCAGCGCTTCGAACGCTATGCGCCACCACTCGACCACCAACCAATGATCTTTACTCTCGGACCGGAGGCTGTGGTTGCTGCCGTCGCGTTGTTGATTGCAGTTACGTACCCGAGGCTGGGCGATTCATGGTTCCGCAAACAGGAACATATCTTTATGGTGCTTGCACTCAGGCGCAGAACAAGCGTTCTTCTGTGCGGAATTGCCGCCTTGGCGCTAAGAGCCGCGATATTACCCATCATTCCTATTCCAGTTCCCTTCATCGCCGATGAGTTCAGTTTCCTGTTGCAGGCTGATACGTTTTTGCATCTGCGGTTAACGAATCCAACCCACCCTATGTGGGTCCACTTCGAAACGTTTCATGTGATCTTCCAGCCGACGTACGCCTCAATGTACCCCCCCGCTCAGGGCCTAATTTTGGCGCTGGGCAAGGCTGTCGGCGGACATGTCTTTTGGGGAGTCTGGCTCAGCATCGGCTTGATGTGTGCCGCCATTTGCTGGTCTCTTCAGGCATGGCTCCCGCCGACATACGCCTTGCTCGGCGGCATGCTTCCGGTAATGCGCTTCGGCGTTTTCGGCTGGGCGGCGAGCTACTGGGGCGGTGCGCCAGCAGCTATTGGTGGAGCTATGGTTGTCGGCGCATTGCCTCGGATAATGCGGCATCAACGCTTCCGACACGCTGTACTTCTCGGTTTGGGTCTCGCGCTGCTTGCTAATAGTCGGCCATACGAAGGTCTGCTCCTCAGCATCCCGATCGTCATTACGATCGTGCTTTGGATCGCTCGTCAAGAAAAAGGCACAAAGATGTTTTTGATCGTCCGAGTATTAACTCCAGTGGCAGCAGTCCTGATCCTACTGGGCACGGCGACCGCGTATTACTTTTGGAGGGTCACTGGTAGCCCTTTGAAAATGCCGTACCAGGTGAATCGGGATACCTACTCCGTTGCTCGATACTTCTATGGGCAAAGTCCGAATGTGAAGCCTGTCTATCACCACAAGGTCATGCAAGACTTTTACAGCGCCGAATTCACTCGTTACCAAGAAGCCCGATCAGCGGCGGGATTCTTCAAAGAAACAGGTCTCAAAGTCGTGATGGTCTGGATTTTTTTTGTTGGGCCAGTCCTTACGCCGCCCCTCACAATGCTTCCATGGGCTCTGCGTGACCGCCGGATACGATTTCTCGTTATGGTCGCCAGTGTATCGATCGCAGGAATGGAACTAATCTTTTTTTTCGCTCCGCACTATGCGGCTCCACAAACAGTTCTAATCCTGGCGATAGTGTTGCAATCCTTGCGACATTTGAAAAGCTGCCGATGGACTGGTAGGCCTGTGGGACGCTTCCTTGTGCGTGCAACTGTGTGCATCTGTATTGTCATGGTACCAGTTCAGATCCTCACATTATGGTCCCGTTCCCGATCTCCAAATTGGCAACCCGACGGAGAGGAACGCGCGCGCGTTTTACAGAGGCTTAGCTCGCTCCCCGGGCCGCACCTTGTATTAGTACATTACAGTCCGCAACACAACGTGCTATCAGAAGAATGGGTGTTCAATGACGCTGACATCGACCACTCGAAGGTGATCTGGGCACGTGACATGGGAGGTGATCGGAACAGGGAACTAATGGCATATTACAAAGATCGGACGGTGTGGATCGTAGAGCCCGATGAAAAGCCCTCGAGGTTGCGGCCCTTTGATTCCGAAGCACCACATCAGTGACAAGCAGTCCTTTTCTTTCAAGGCAACAAGTATGGGAATTAGGGCACGTAGCGGACAGCAGAACGTAATGGATTTTGTAACCTTTCCGCTGAGAGCGCTAACTACATTTCATGAGGACAGATGGGGCCTGTCCTCTCTTGCGTCCGAAAGGTTCTACTATGTCGCGAAAGAGGTGACTGGTGCCTGCCTCGACATCGGCTGCGGTTACGGGAACAAGTTCATCACCGATTGGCTGGGCGGGGTTGGAAAGGGAATCGACATTTTTCAATACGCGGGCCTTACCCCCGATCAGATTGTCGAGGACATGACCTGCCTCCCTTTTGAAGACGCTTCGTTCGACACTGTCACTTTTATCGCAAACATCAACCACGTTCCGAAGTCGAAACGCGATGCCGAGCTAAAGGAAGCCTATCGTTGCCTCAAAACCGGTGGAAGAATCGTAGTCACCATGGGAAATCCTGTAGCCGAGCTTCTCGTCCATCAGGTAGTGAAGTGGTACGACCGCCTACTCGGCACCGCCGTGGATATGGATACCGAGCGAGGCATGGGAGAAGAGGAGGAATATTACCTCTGTGACTCTGAAATTGTAGCTAGGCTTACAGACGCGGGATTTGGGAACCTGAAGAAGAAATACTTCCTGACGCAGTGGGCCCTAAATCACCTTTGGGTCGGGCTGAAACCGTGATGCGGGCGGCCGGTTCCCCAAAGAGCCAGCCAACAACCGGGGAAAGAAAACAACAGAGAAGAACGAACGGTGCGGGTATAACGGCCCAGGGTGTTGAGTAAATTGCCGCCATCAATATCGTTGCATTCAGGACAGTGTAAAGAAGTACCAGCCTGCGCGGGAGATGCCCCGTCTTTCTGGCGGCCGCGGCAGCCAATGCAATGACAGGAATTATGAGAAGCGTCTGATCGTGAGTGTATCCGTAGGGCGCAGTGACGACGGATGCGAGGGTCATCACCGGCAAGCGCTCAATCCAATTCCATGTGGTCCTATGTTTTCTCCAGTACCACGTGAGCCATGCCAGTCCTGCAAGAGGCGGAAGGAACTGCAGCCAATAAGTGTCGTGCGGCTGAAGCGCACTGCGAAGTCCTGCGAAGATACCGGATAGCACGATACGCGGATAGCTTCCAGCCATCAACTCCAGATATTCGCCGAAGATGTGATGATCTTGGAACACGGCAATGGAGCTGAGAAACATGCTGATGAAGCCTGCAGAAGCGAGGGCGTTCCAGCGGCGCTGCAAGATGACAGCGATCCAAATGAGAAGGAAGAGTTGCGGCTTTAGCAGAGTGACGCAGAGGCATAATCCCGCTAAGAAAGCTCGCTTTCGCATTTCGAAAAAGGCAAAACCCGCCATGCCCAACAGCAGCACTGGTGCCATCTGGGTGAACTTGAGCGCGAGCAGAACGGGATAAAAGCTGAACGCGAACAGGTAGCGGTAAAAGGCGGGATGGGAAATCTCTGAGATTTCTATGTCTCGGAAGTAGATGTCCATCAGCAATCGTGAGGCAACGGCGACAGCTGCAATCAGCAGAGTGATTGAGAACAGCCACGCGAGCAAATACGAGTGCATCCATCCGAGCGGTGCGATTAATGGCAATACCCACGGCGGACACAGAAGTGGGAGCGGCATCGCGCCGTCGAATCCCACCGCCCGCTGGAAATGGAAGACTTCAAGAAGAGAATACGGATTGTGATGCGCCACGAAAAGGTGCGCAGCAGTCCAGTAAACAACGAAGTCGACTAGTGGATACGTCGCGGCATACCCAAGGACAACAAGCACTCCAACCGCGAATAGCAGGATTCGTAGCTTCATGCACCAGAACTCTAGGGACTTCGGAGGAGTGGTACTCTAGCCCACTTCAAACCCCCGTTTTTACCTCAACTCTTCCGGCACAGCACCTGGTACTGTCCCCCCAGCGGCAACCCCGAGAGATGCGACTCCATCCACCTCAGGCACTTCAACTGCTTGGGGAAGAAAAACAGCGAATCGGTTCGCAGCACCTGAAACCCACCTCGGCGTACGAAATCGCGTGCCTCCGGAGGCGTTAGCGTGATCGCATCTCGGTCGAAAGGAATCCTCGACATCACGTAGCGCGTGCCCGGATTCCATGGATTGTTCTCCCACAGAGCAAAGATCCCTCGCGCTCGCAGCGAGCGCCACACGTAATCCAGCGCCCCGGCTCGGTCCGTCGGCGGAATGTGATGAAAAACCCCATTGCAGTAAACTAGGTCCAGCTCCTGCTTCGTCGTGTAGGTCCCGATCGGCAGGAATGAACAGTTCTTGTCACTGTAGGTTTGTCGCGCCACTTCCAGCGACTTCTCTGAAGTATCAACTCCTATGACTGACTTGGCCTTGACCAAATCGAATAAGAACTCGCAAGAGGAACCGTCTCCGCAGCCGTAGTCCATAACTCGCCGCGGCTGTTCGCCCAACTGCGCCATGCACTTTGCCAGCCATTGAATGCGCCCTCGCGCAAAATAATCCTTCTCCTCGCCGGTAGCCGATAGCCCCTGATTCAGTGCCACTTCGTAGTTTTCGGCGTACTCGTCGAAATGCACTTCACCCGACATGACTTTCACCAGCCCATTGGGCGCTGCAGCTTACGTTCGCGCGCGCCCGAAATCGAAACGGTAAACAACATCACAGGGATTGCAGCCAAAAAGAAATAGTTTGTACTCCACGAAATCAACAATGGAGCGGTAAAAACCAAGGCAGTAGCCCAGAGTCTTAGCCGCTCTTCCAGTTCGCCGTCGTTTTCGGCGTTGATAAAACGGTCCATCATTACCAAAACAGGGAGCAGCAGTATGCTCAGGTCGTAAATGAAGATGTGGTAGCTTATCGGTACACTGAGGGCTACCGCCGCCAACAGCACTTGTAAGTCCGATGCGTCGGCTAGTCGCTTTATAGTCCAAACTAATAACACTAACGACAGGCCAAGCGTTAGGCCCTGCATGCAAAGACTGGAAGCCTCGCCGGCGCTGAGGGAGAAAACTAAACCACGCAAATTCGGCATGAGCGCTGGTGGCATCGAATATCTGGAGTGGTCATTTGCAGAAACCGACTCGCTCATTAACAAGAGTGATCGCAAGTATGCCATCGCCTGCGATGAGCCAACCGTGGCGCATGAAAGCCAAACCGCTGCCGATGCTGATAAAGCAAATCCTGCCGCGAACCGAAACCTCCGAACGGCAAGAAGCACTAACGCGATGGGAATAACAATCTGAAATTTGAAAATACCCAGTCCAACCAGGATACCGGCTGCCAAAGGCCAGCCCCTACGGATCGCGACGGTGGCAAAAGCCAAGAGCGTCAACATTATTAGCGAATCCTGCCCCTCAATCAGTGCTGCTCCAATAGGGAGGAAGGCGAGGAACATCGCCATCGGCAGCCACCGCATCGTCTGTGCTAGATTTTTCATCCATGGGCGCAGACACCAAAACGACAACCCAAGAAGCGATAAATTGAACACCAGAAATGCGAAGTACGCACTCCTATAGGAGAGGTGTGAAAAAGGGATAAATAAAAATCCTTCGTAAGCGAGGTGGTTGAATGGTAGCCGCAGCGTTGCGGGCGAAATTATTTCGTTTTGCAACTGGTACTGCAAAGCATAGTCGTAAAGACTTTTCGCATAACCGTTCCGGAGCATGTACCCAGCGGTGTACAGATGACGAAAATCAACGAAACCGCCCAGAGCGAGAGGCAACGTGTAGACCCACGTCCAGAAGTGAACTCCGATTAGATATGCCGGTATGCCCAGTGCCAGAGCTCGAACGTAATAGGGCGCAAGTGATCTAGTCTGGGCACTTCTCGATTGCGAAATCTCGCCTAGAAGCACGTCAGCATCGCAAGTCATCCCCGCACCCCGGCTTTCGGAAAGTCCGCTCATTCTCTTCCCCGCAATGCAAAGTCTTTATCAGCTTTCGCACAAAAAGAATTAGAGGAAACAAACGTGTAGAGCAGTAACGGGAGTGAGGCTAAGAAGAAGTAGCTTGGAGCCCATGACATAAGCGCGGGAGCGACAAACAGGAGTGCTGCGGAACGTACTGTCAAACGGCCTCGCAGGTTTCCAGCAGACTCCGATCCTATGAAACGGTTCAGGACAATTAGAATCGAAAGCAGCAGTATGCTGAGGTCATGTATCAGCAGGTAATAGCTCACCAGGCAGCTTGTCGGCATTGCCACGAGAAACGCTTCACTGGTGCGCTTCGGCTTCGACCTGGCGACCCACACAATAACCAACGCAGACATACTCAGCGTGATCACTGTCATCAGTGAAGCCGAAACGTGTGAGCCCAGGAGCCCGAAGGTCAGCCCGCGCAGATTGGGCATCAAATTCAGGGGCAAGGGATATGGTGGCGCTAGCAGGGAGTGGAGATAGACACTCGTTTGTGAAATTCCGGCGATAGCGATTGAAAATGCAGCCAGCATCAGCGCTGTAGCAAGACATCCGAGCACGAATCGCTTGCGCTTCCAGATGCTAAACAACAGCAGAATTGGAATGATGATCTGAAATTTGAATGTGCCCAGACCCAGCAGAACTCCGGCCGTGCATTCATGATCGCTCTTCAGCGCGAGGAATGCGCCTGTCAGCAGAAGCAGCAAGAGGATCGAGTCTTGTCCTTGCATCAGGGCCGCCGCCGCAGGCAGAAACGCGAGAAACAGAACGGCGGGAAACCACCTGTATACGTGCAACTGTTCGAGCGAGCCCCTGATCAACAAGAATGAGGCGCTGAGAAGCACGACATTCAGCGCCAAAAACGTGAGGTATGCGCTTTGGAACGACAGGAATGAAAAAGGAACAAACAGCAGAGCCTCAAATGCAGGACGGATAAACGGCAATGCAATCTGATGCTGACTTACCAGCGTGTTTTGGAAATACAACTGCGCACCATAGTCGTATAGCTGATGGGCATGCCCGCTGCGCACCATGTAACCCGCGGTGTAAAGCTGACGGAAATCAGCGCGTCCTCCCAAAAACGTCGGCAGCATGAACACCCAGGTCCATAGATGGATTCCTATTAAGTACGCGGGAACTCCAAGAGCGAGCCCCTTGACGTAGTACGGAGGAGCCGCCAAGTTGATTTTCATCGGCCTTGCTAGGTCAGCGTTGGCTTGTGTCGTAGTCACCAATATACGTTCCGCGGCTGATGCCCAGCATGCTTATAAAGAAAGAGGAGAAAATCACCTGTACGCCCATGAAGAACCACATGGAATAGAAAATTACCTGGCGGAGATGATCAAAGCGCCCGAAGTCAGTAGCCATCCATTTCCAGAAGAGCCATACGCAACCGAATCCGCCGGCGAAGGCTAATCCCGTTCCGAGCATCAACCCGTGTTCCAGCTTGACGCGGCTTAACCAGCGCTCAAGAGATCTCTGGTTAGGTGAAAAGCGCTCTGCGAAGCTGAACACCTTGGCGAACATTCCGATCGAAATGATTTGCACTCC
>Ga0075425_100008602_pt1 | contig 10830 bp, 6 predicted proteins | sample SoiMethybrSBSTD4_FD_75300 | JGI IMG/M metagenome (GOLD analysis project Ga0075425, IMG submission 75300) | Bulk soil microbial communities from a Populus tree surrounding site in Tennessee, USA - Soil MetaG P. TD hybrid SBSTD4 | ecosystem: Environmental > Terrestrial > Soil > Tree plantation...
CCGGCTACAACGGATTGATGCTGCCGATTCTGGAAGATTCACGCCTGGCCCAGCGCTGGAGCGAAGGCCGCGTTTCGCTCGAAGGTTTGTTGTCCTACTCCGCTGTGTGCGGAACCGGCCTGGACACCGTGCCGCTTCCCGGCGATGCCAGCATCGAGCAGCTCGATATGATTCTCGCCGACGTCGCGACCCTCGCGGTGAAGTGGCACAAGCCGCTTTCCGCCCGCCTGCTTCCTGTAAAAGGCAAAGGCCCCGGCGAGTCAACCGAATTCGACAATCCATTTTTAGTCAATGCGACCATCCAGCCGTTCGCGCATAACGGTGCGGCGGGCACGAGTGCGCCTTAATGATTTTCCGCGGCGGATTCTGGCGTAGCAGCAGCCGCGGTAGGCAGATTAATGTAGTAAACATTTTGATCGCCGGTCAGAACCAGCATGCGGCGGCGATCCGCTCCGAACGCCACGTAAATGATCGGTTTTGTGAAAACGTATTGCCGGCGGCGCGACATGGTGCCCAGGTCGTAGAGCGATAACTCACCGCGCTCGTTTTCAGCGGTCACCAATCCCGACTCGCCGGAAAGCGCCGGGCGTCTGCCAAACAGCAGCCCTTTCTGCTCGCCGGTTTCGAGCGAAATCACGTGCAAGCGATTCGCGGAATCCGCTGCGACCAGAAAATTCCCGGCGGCCTCGGCTGAACTTATGGCGAACGAGCCCTTGCCGGTGCGCACAATGGTGGCGCCGAGGATTTTTCCGGTGCGCGGCTCGAGCGCTTCCAGAAAATGGTCGTTGCTGTCGGCGTCAATCTTGGGCCAGCGCTGACTAAGCGCGGGATTGCTGCGAATTTCCTGCTTCGCGCCTTCGCTGTTGGCCGGCCAGGAAAATACCAGGAGCGATTCCTTGCGGCGACTCACCGTAGTGGGCGCTTCCTTGGGAAAATTGCGCGACCACAGGACGGTACCGGTGCGGGCATCCAGAGCTTCGAAAAGCATGTCGCGCCTTTTCCAGTTTTCCTTGCCGTTGTGCCCGGTGCGCAGAAAAATGCCGCCAATTTGCGAGCCCTGCGCTTTTTCCAGATCCATGCCGGGCGTCACGGTTTTTGTGGCCGGGTCCATGCGGACCATGCGCCGTTCGGTTTTTTCGAACTTCTGGATGTCTACGTCGGCGACGCCGTCCGGACCGACTAGAGCGCCTTCAAATCCACGCACGTAAAAGACCCGCTGGTTGTGCAGCAAATCCCATTCGGCGCCGCGCGACTTACCGGAGATCGCCAGCCAGCGGAGATCCGGGGAAACACCGACGGCCCGCAATTCACCGAGCTGCCCGAGCGGAAGCTTCAGGTGTCGAGGCTCCATTTTTCTTTTGTCGACGTTAATCATGCCCAAGTCGCCGTCCGTCCGTTCGAATACGTAGGAGTCACCCGCGACGTCGCCGGCGATTCGTTCAGAAGCGATCAGAATCTGGCTGTTTTGCAGGTCCATCACACCCAGCGGATGAGCTGCAATGGGGCGCAAGAGCAGATAACGTGCGTTGCTGGCCGATTCCACGGACTGCGCGCCCAGGGGCACCTGTAACACGGGTTCGCCGCCCGGAAATTTGACCACGCCGGAATTTTTACGGTCGTAGGGGTCGACGCCGACAACTTTGTCGGCGCCGATGAAATCGAAATCGCGTGAAAGGAGTTTGCGCAGCGAGCCTGGCAAGGCAACCTGCTGAAAGTTCTCGAGGCTGACGGCCAGCGACTCTTCCCGCGAGGAATGGGCCACAAAGAAGCGGGCATCGGGAGAAAAGCGCATGTGCAGAAGCTCAAGGTTTCCTTCTTCCAGAATTCTGGCCAGAAGCAGGAAAAAATAGTCGGACATGCTAGGTTCATAAAAATGTTTTTTGATGAAGACCTGAGCGTTGCTCTGCGTATCGTAGAGCGCTAGGTCGTAATCCGGGTTAAGACAGGCAAGAAAACGTCCGTCCGGCGACAGACGGGATTGCACGCAACCGCTGGTAACGACGGTTTCGTTTGCAGAGATGCGGGTTTCATCGGCGACCGACCAGGTTTCCACGCGTAGCGTTGGATTATAAAAAACCAGCGATTGCGAATCCGGTGTGAACGAAGCCTCGTACGCGCCGGGTGCGTAGATGCTGAATTTCGAACAGAAAGACGCGGCGTCCAAGACAAAGATGGTGGATTCGTTTTGCGCCAAGAGAAATTTGCCGTCGGGACTGAAGCGAATCCGACGGAGATCGCTTTGCAGAGGCGGATTCAGCGTGATCCGGTTGATCACATCCTGAAGCTGCTCCTGGTGTCCGAGTCCCGAATAGCTAACCACCGAACCCCGCCATTTCTGGAACTCCTCGGGGCTGGGCGATGAAGCCGGCGCAGCGCACGCCAGAGCCGGCGCTTGCTTGAAAATTTCTCTCAACCGCCTGGATTCACTGCTGGTCGAGCCGAACAGGTCCGAAAGCCAGCTGCCGGTTTTGCCTTTGGTTTCGCTGATGCGGTCAAAAATGTCGCCAAACGCCTGGACCCGGTAGCCGGAATTGGCGACCAGTTGCATGCCGATCTGGTCGGCGATCAACTGTTCCTGTTTTTCCTCGCCGCCGCCGCGATCGAAAGCCTTGTGCTTGCGGACCACGCTGTCCTGCAGGTCCGCGTAATGCTTGAAGATTTCCTCGCGCGAACCGGGCTGGGCAACGCCCAGAACCTGCCGAAAGAGTTGCGACACCTTGATTACCGGTTGATGGGTAAGGACGTGGCCGAGTTCATGGCCCAGAACGCCGGCAAGTTCGTCTTCGTTGCGAGCCATGGCGACGAGCTTGCGAGAAACGTAGACGCGACCGCCAGGCAGGCTGAGCGCATTGGCGACCGGCAAGTCCGAGAGGAAAAACTGGATACGCAATTCCGTGGGCGGCGCATGATCGAGGAGTTTCTGGCCGATGCGGTGCACGTAGGCGGTGTAATCCGGGTCGTCGATGACCAGGAATTCGCGCTGGACGTGCTCGGCGATGGCATCGCCAACGTCCATTTCCTGGCGATCGGAAAACATGTTGGATCGGGGATCCGGCGGTGGAATGCGAACTGGCGGACAGGCCTGCTGCGCGTCCACCAAGAAGGGCGCCCACAGGCAAATGAACAGGGCAGCGGCAACAGGAATGAAGTTACGATGCAACGCGGTTGGGTTGCGCGGCACGGTCGTCTCTCCGCCGAAACGTAACGGCTACGTGGTGGCGACAGTAACACTGCCGCTGCAATCCCGCAACGGTACCACGCCGTTGGGGGAAGCCCGATTTATGCGGGGAAATCGATCTCGATGGCGTCAATGAGGGGAACGAGCCACTTCAGCAGAGCTTGATGCACGGGGTGTGCGTTGTAGGTTTCGAGCGCAGACTTGTCTGGAAATTTCATGGCGCCGCCGATCTCGTAGCCTTGTCCGCGCGGCGAATCGTTTTTGCCGACGACGGTTTCCAGGATGCCGGGAATCTGCTCTCGCAGCGCGGCGATTTCGCGGAGCATGCGGTCTTGTTGTTCTTCGGTAACTCCGGGCTTCAAGCGAAACGCAAACATGTGGACGTACATTCTGTTTATACGCTCCGAAAATTGATGGAAAGATTTTTGGTGACGCGGCCGCCGCGTGTCAATAAGAATGAACACTGCGATTTTGCGGAGCGTAAGCGAAAGCGACGACCTGGGGGAGCGATGAGCGAAAAGAAGATTACGCGGCGGAAGTTCGTGAAGGATGCGGCGGCGATAAGCGCCGGATTGACGATAGTGCCGCGGCATGTGCTGGGGCGGGGAATGACGCCGCCGAGCGATTTGCTGAACATCGCGGGCGTGGGAATCGGAGGAATGGGCCGCACCAACCTGGTGAATCTGGCGAGCCAGAACCTTGTGGCGCTGTGCGATGTGGACTGGGACTATGCGGACCAGGGATTCGATCGGCTGGGCGCGGATATCGAGAACTTGCAGAAACGGATTGACCGGCCCGATCCGGAGCCACAGCCGGGAAGGACTCCACGACCTTTCGATCGTAACGAGGCGAGAGAGCGGCTGGCGGGAATGCAGCGGCTCAAAGACGTGCACTTGCCTAAAGCAAAGCGCTACGTGGACTTCCGCGAAATGCTGGAGAAGCAGAAAGACATTGAGGCGGTGTTGGTGGCGACAGCGGACCATATGCATGCGCCGATTGCGGCGGCAGCGATGGAACTGGGCAAGCATGTGTACGTGCAGAAGCCGCTGACCTGGAGCGCAGCGGAAGCTCGGCTACTGGCTCGGCTGGCGAAAGACAAAAAAGTCGCGACGCAAATGGGCAACCAGGGGCACTCGCTCGATGATGCGCGGCTCGCGGTGGAGTATGTGTGGGCGGGTGCGATCGGCGAAGTGCGCGAAGTGCAGATCTGGACGAACCGGCCGCTGGGATTTTGGCCGCAGGGCGTGCCGCGCCCCGAAGCGCCCAAAGAGCCGCTGGAAAGTTTGCGCTGGAACATGAACGGCGTGGAAACCCGGCTGGCTGCGGCGGAAGCTGCGGGCGGATACTCGGTGCCGGAAAAATTGAACTGGGATCTGTTTTTGGGCGTGGCTCCGAAAGTGGAGTATCACCCGATCTACCACCCGTTTAACTGGCGAGGCTGGGTGGATTGGGGAATGGGTCCGATTGGAGATATGGGCGCGCACCTGATGGATCACTCGATGTGGTCGCTGAAGCTTGGCTATCCGACGAGCATCGAAACGATTTCGACGCCGTTCAATGGGGCTTCGTATCCGAGTGCCACGACAACCTATTACGAATTCCCGGCGCGTGAAGTTGACGGAAAGACGATGCCCGCGGTGAAGCTGACCTGGTATGACGGCGGGCTGATGCCGCCGAAGCCAGCCGAGCTGGGTGATGAAGAGCTCGATAAGGGCGGAGGCGCGCTGCTCATCGGGAGCAAAGGCAAGCTACTACACGAAACGTACGGAATGAATCCGCGGCTGCTGCCGAAATCGCTGCACGAATCGTTCGGCAAGCCGGCGCAGAAATTGCCGCGCATCGCCGGCCAGCATCACGAACTGAACTGGGTGGACGCGGCGAAAGGAAAGACGGAGGCGTCGAGCCCGTTTGAGTATGCGGCGAGGCTGACCGAGGTGATGTTGCTGGGCGTGGTAGCGCTACGCGCGGGGAAGAAGATCAGCTACGACGGCGACAACATGCGGGTGACGAATGTGGCGGCTGCGAATGACTTTTTGAAGCGGGATTACCGGAGAGGGTGGTGACAGCTTTTGCGGGGGAGCCTTCTCACCAGCGAACGAAGTTATTTGGTTCAGTAAAATTAGCATCCGATAAGAACCGCGCCTGGCGGATCTTGGGGGCGCCGGTGGCGAAACGCGCGACAGCGTTTCAGAACGGCCGAATAATTTGAATGAAATTGATCACGTGTAAGAATAATTTTTCTTTGTGGCGTGGTTGCAATTCGAAAAGATTTGTTGGAAACTATCGCGTCATATTCGACCCGGGCCGGTACTCACCCGGTGACGACTGAGGGTGGATTCTCCTTGTTGCCCGCTCCTTTCTCGGAGACCCGCCAGAGTGCACTTAAAAATGGCGCAGATTTTTCACCGCAGCACGAATTTTATCGCCAGGTTCAGTCTGTTTTCGGGAATATTCCTGGCCGGCCTGGCTTTGACCGGAGTGTTGGGGCTGGCGCGCTCGCCGTATTTCACGCGGCAAAATATTTCGCGTTCACAGCCGGTGCAATTCAGCCACAAACATCATGTGGGCGATGACGGGATTGACTGCCGCTACTGCCATACCGGCGTAGAAACATCCGCTACGGCGGGAGTGCCTCCCACCAAGACCTGCATGACCTGCCATTCGGTGCTTTTCAATAATGTCGGATATTTAGAGCCGGTCCGCGAAAGCTATAGGACCGACACTTCGATTGAATGGGTGAAAGTACACCGGCTGGCCGACTACGTGTATTTCAATCACAGCATTCACGTGAACAAAGGCGTGGGCTGTTCGACGTGCCATGGGCGTGTGGATCAGATGCCGCTGGTGTTTCAGGCAAACACGCTGCTGATGGAATGGTGCCTGGACTGCCACAAGAACACAGAAAAGGCGCTGCGTCCACTGGATAAGGTGTATGACATGACGTGGACGGCGCCGTCGAATCAGGCGGAATTGGGCAAAAAATATCACGACGAACGCAACATTCGGAGCGCGACCGAGCTGACCAGCTGCTCGACGTGCCATCGTTAACGGACGGTATGAGCGATCACGAGCACAGACCCTGGGTTGATAACCATCCGCCAACAGCAGAAGAGCGGGAGCTGCGCGAATATCCGTTGAATCTAACGACGGTGCGGCAGAAGCTCGGCACGCAACAGGGAAGAAAGTATTGGCGGACGCTCGATGAGCTCGCGGCGGATCCTCATTTTGAGGACATTTTGCAACGGGAGTATCCGCGAGGCGCGTCGGAGTGGGATGAGTCGGTGGATCGCCGCGACTTCCTGAAACTGATGGGAGCTTCGCTGGCGCTGGCGGGAATGGCGGGATGCGGACTGCCGCCGGAACAGCACATTGTTCCGTATGTGAAGCAGCCGGATGGATTGGTGCTGGGCAGGCCGCAGCAGTATGCGACGGTGATGCCGTTTGGTGGCGATGCACTGGGTTTGCTGGTGGAAAGCCACGAAGGGCGCCCGACAAAGATTGAAGGGAATCCGGATCATCCGGCGAGCCTGGGGGCGACGGACGCGTTTGCTCAGGCCGCTGTGCTGGATTTGTACGATCCGGACCGCGCAAAAACCACGACGAACATCGGGCAACTGAGCACCTGGGAAAAATTTAAAGAGACGGCGCAGGGACTGGCAACTTCGCAGAAAGCAGTTAGCGGCGCGGGACTGCGGATTTTGACGGGGACGATCACGTCGCCCGTGGTGGCGGCCGAACTTGAAACGCTGCTGAAGTTGTACCCACAAGCGAAGTGGCACCAGTGGGAGCCGGCGGTTGGCGACGGGGCTCGCGAAGGCGCGAAGCTGGCGTTTGGGCGGGTGCTGAATCCGGTGTACCGGCTGGACCGGGCGGAAGTGATTGTTTCGCTGGACGCGGATTTTCTGGCCAGCGGGCCGGGACACGTCCGCTACATGAAGGAGTTTTACCGGAAGCGTCACTTGACTGGTCCAGACGGCGAGATGAACCGGCTGTATGTGGTTGAGCCCACACCTTCGGTAACCGGGGCGACCGCCGATAACCGGCTGCCGCTGAAGGCCAACGATGTGGAGTTGTTCGCGCGAGCGCTGGCGACCAAGATTGGGCCGGGTGGTCCGGCAACCGCGCCGGCGGGTTCCGAAAAATTCCTGAACGCGGTGGCTTTGGATTTGTTGAAGCACAAAGGTGCGGGGCTGGTCGTGGCGGGTGCGCAACAGTCCGCGGAAGTGCATGCGCTGGCGCACTTGCTGAACGATTTGCTGGGGAATGCCGGCGCGACGGTGTACTACACCGAACCGGTGGAAGCGAATCCGGTGAGTCATGCGGAGTCGCTGCGCGAACTTTGCTCCGACATGTCGCACGGAAAAGTGGATTTGCTGCTGATTTTGGGCGTTAATCCGGTGTATGACGCGCCGCACGACTGGAATTTCGAGGCGAAATTAAAAAAGGTTGCGACGCTGGTGCATTTATCTCCGCACTATAACGAAACCAGCGAATACGCGCAGTGGCATATTCCGGAAACGCATTTTCTGGAAACGTGGGGTGATGCACGGGCGTTTGACGGCACCTACAGCGTGATTCAGCCGCTCATCGCGCCGCTCTATCGCGCGCATTCGGCGTTTGAGGTGCTGACGGCGTTTTCAGACAAACCAGGCGTGGCGGCGTACGACACGGTGCGCGAACGGATGAAAGCGATGCCGGGCGGCGCGGACCTCGATAAGTTCTGGCGCAAGTCGCTGAATGACGGATTTGTGGCGGGCTCGGCATTCGCGCCAGTAAGTATTTTGGCGAAAGTGACGCTGGCGAGTTTGCCGGCGGCGAAGACGACCGCGGAGACGGAATTTTTGTTCCGGCCGGACCCGACGATTTATGACGGAAGGTTCGCGAACAATGGCTGGTTGCAGGAGTTGGCCAAGCCGGTCACGAAGATCAGCTGGGACAATGCGGCGCTCATGAGTCCGGCCACAGCGGAAAAACTGGGCGTGACGCACACCATCATGTCGCGCGGCGGCGAGCACGGGCAGGTGCGCTCGGCGGTCGTGGATATTGCGCTGTCGAACAGCAAGGTGACGGCTGCCGCCTGGGTGGTGCCGGGACAAGCAGACGGCGTGGTGGTGTTGCCGCTGGGTTACGGCCGCAGGAAAGCCGGGTTCACCGGTTCGAACAAAGGATTTGATGCCTACGCTGTGCGCGCGTCAGATGCGCTGTGGGCGGCGAGCGGTGGCAGAATCACCGTGACGAAGGACGATTATCCGATCGCCTGTACCCAGTATCACCACAACGTCGAAGGCCGCAAGATTCTGAGCACGGCGACGCTCGAAGAATTCAAGCTGAATCCGAATTTTGCGCAAGAAGGCGATGAGACGCCGAAGCGAGACTTTTCGCTCTACCAGGACTTCCAAAATCTGGGCTATTACAAGGGCAACAAATGGGCCATGGCCATTGATTTGACGAAGTGTAATGGCTGCAATGCCTGCGTGGTGGCCTGCCAGAGCGAGAACAACATTCCAGTGGTAGGCAAGGATCAGGTGATGCGCGGGCGCGAAATGCACTGGATCCGCATTGACCGCTACTACGAGACTGGTCTGCCGTCGCAGGAAGACAAACCGGAAGAAAATCCGGCGCTGGCGAACCCCCAGACGTACTTTCAGCCTGTGCCGTGCCAGCAGTGCGAAAACGCTCCTTGCGAGGAGGTTTGCCCGGTGGGCGCGACCGTACACAGTGAAGAAGGCCTGAACGACATGGTCTACAACCGCTGCATCGGGACGCGCTATTGCTCGAACAACTGCCCGTACAAAGTGCGGCGATTCAATTTCCTGCGCTTCCAGGATTGGGAGACGCCCTCGCTGAAGCTGATGCGCAATCCGGAAGTGACGATCCGCAGCCGCGGCGTGATGGAAAAGTGCACGTACTGCGTGCAACGCATCAACAATGTGCGGATTACGGCGGAGCGCGAAGGCGAGCCCGGAGTGGGCCGGCCGATTCGCGATGGAGAAATTGTGACGGCTTGCGAGCAGGCGTGTCCATCGGAAGCGATCGTGTTCGGCAATGCGAACGATCCGCTCAGCCGGGTGAGCAAGCTGCGAGCGCAGCAGCGCAACTACAACATGCTGGGTGAATTGAACTCGCGGCCGCGCACGACGTACCTCGGCGCGGTGCGCAATCCGCATCCCGATCTGGCTCCTGCGGCCAAAAAACATGAGGAGCCGGCATGAGTACGGAAGACCGCACCGTAGACTCGCCTGAAATTCGCCGGCTGGCGCGAGTGCTTGAGCCGGGGCACAGCTACGCTTCGGTTACCGACAAGATTTCTTCGATTGTATTGACGCGCCCGGTTTCGATGGGCTGGCTGGTGGGATTCAGCATTGCGTTCGCGCTGATGATGGTGATGCTCGGTTCGATCGCGTGGCTGGTTACCAAGGGCGTTGGAATCTGGGGCATCAACGTTCCGGTCGGCTGGGGCTTTGCGATTGTGAACTTTGTGTGGTGGATCGGTATCGGCCACGCCGGCACGCTGATTTCCGCAATTTTGTTTTTGCTGAACCAGAAGTGGCGCACTTCGATCAACCGCTTTGCCGAAGCGATGACGCTGTTCGCCGTGGCTTGCGCCGGCATTTTCCCGCTCATCCACACCGGCCGTCCATGGATGGCGTATTACATGTTTCCTTATCCCAGCACGATGGGGATCTGGCCGCAGTTCCGCAGCCCGCTGATCTGGGACGTTTTTGCGGTTTCGACGTACGGAACAGTTTCGGCGTTGTTCTGGTTTGTGGGATTGATTCCTGACCTGGCGACATTGCGGGACCGCGCGACCAACAAAGCAGCGCAGATTATTTACGGAATGCTGGCCATGGGCTGGCGCGGATCGGCGCGGCACTGGCACCGGTATCAGTCAGCGTATTTGTTGCTTGCGGGATTGGCAACGCCCCTGGTGCTTTCGGTGCACACGGTGGTGAGCTTCGACTTTTCGATCGCAATCGTTCCGGGCTGGCATACCACGATTTTTCCGCCGTACTTCGTTGCCGGCGCCATTTATTCCGGTTTCGCCATGGTGCTGACCATTGCGATTCCGCTGCGCAAAGCGTACGACCTGGAAGACTTCATCACCATGCGCCATCTGGAGAATATGGCGAAAGTGATGCTGGCGACCGGATTGATCGTGGCGTACGGATACTTTTTCGAGTTTTTCATGTCGCTTTACAGCGGCAACAAATTTGACGTGTTTTTGGTGCAACAGCGCCTGCATGGGCCCTATTCGGGATATTACTTCGCGCTGATTCTTTGCAACATCTTGACGCCGCAACTGCTGTGGATTCAAAAGGTACGCACCAATGTGGCGGCGCTGTTTGTGATGTCGCTGGTGATCAATTTGGGCATGTGGCTGGAGCGGTTCGTGATTGTGGTGATCAGCTTGACGCGCGATTTTGTGCCCAGCGCCTGGGGCCGTTACCAAGCGACGTTCTGGGATTACAGTACGTTCTTCGGCACGATCGGCCTATTTGTCACACTGCTCTTTCTGTTTGTGCGCGGCTTGCCGGCCATTTCCATTGCGGAGATGCGCGAATTGGTGGCGCACACATCCGAGGAACATAAATGAAGGTTCCGCACGCCAACGAGCTGTACGGACTGCTCGGCGAATTCGATACGCCGAAAGA
>Ga0075425_100008606_pt1 | contig 10826 bp, 9 predicted proteins | sample SoiMethybrSBSTD4_FD_75300 | JGI IMG/M metagenome (GOLD analysis project Ga0075425, IMG submission 75300) | Bulk soil microbial communities from a Populus tree surrounding site in Tennessee, USA - Soil MetaG P. TD hybrid SBSTD4 | ecosystem: Environmental > Terrestrial > Soil > Tree plantation...
GAGTGCGGTGGCGACGGTCTGGACTGCGGTGGCGCTAGCCACCGCTCTCCTCGCGGAGGCGCCAGCCTCCGCTCCGGCCGCGGCCGTGCGGCGGCATCCCAGAGCGGCGGCTATGCCGCCGCAGTCCAGACCGTTCTCAGCCACGTTCGCAGCGCTGGTCGTGTTCCTCGAGTCATGAGCCGGCGCGGATGGTTGGTTTGGAGCAATGGCCTTCAGTTTGGCAACGCGCTGACGTCGACAATTGGAGCGCGGGCGTCCTCGCCCGCTGGCCCGAGAGCGTCCCGCTCTCGGCGGCGGCGAGACGCCGCCGCGCCAGCGGCCGAGACGGCCGCGCTCCGACAGCGCTGAGTGCGGTGGCGACGGTCTGGACTGCGGTGGCGCTAGCCACCGCTCTCCTCGCGGAGGCGCCAGCCTCCGCCCCCGCCGCGGCCGTGCCGCGGCATCCCGGAGCGGCGGCTATGCCGCCGCAGTCCAGACCGTTCTCAGCCACGTTCGCAGCGCGTAAATCATCCACAGTCGCCGCGGATCGCGTTCGCGCGTCAGCGCGACGGTGTCGAACAGGCCGCTGACGCGAAACACCTCGTCGTGCTGCGCGTCGCGGATGTCCGGGGCGAGCTCGTTGTGCGTCCAGCGCAGTTGCGGCGTGCCGAAGCCGAGGGTGTCGGTGCGATCGGTGATGCGGTCGGGGACGTAGCGGCGCGCGATCGTGCGGAGGATTCGTTTGCGCATCCCTCCACCCACTTTGAACGAAGGCGGCAGACGGAAGGCGAGCTCGATCAGGCGATGATCGAGCAGCGGGACGCGCGCTTCCAGCGAATGGGCCATTGAATTGCGATCGGTGATGCCGAGGACCGTGGGGATGTTGACGCGGGTGACGTCTTCGTAGAGGCCGCGCTGCAGCAGCGACACGCCGCGCAGTTTCGTGTACGGATCTTCTGCGACGCGACCGAGAAACCAGGGCGGAACGCGTCGATGCGTCGGATTGATGACGCCGCGGACGGGAGCCATGAGTCCCTGCCTCACGTACATCAGCGGATAGCGCGGATTGCGTCGCGCGAACGCCATCAGCTCGCGCGCGAACGCGATCGGCTTCGCGCCGCGGAGAAGGTCGTTGAGATAGATCGCCTGATGGCGCTGATAGCCGGCGAAGATCTCGTCGGAGCCCTGGCCGTCGAGCACGACGCGCACGCCGTTCGCGGCCGCCAGCTCGTGCGTCCGAAACTGCGCGACGACCGGAAGACCGGTGACCGGCGCCTCCTGCGCGCGCGTGACCCGCGCGAAGTTGTCGCGCACCCACTGCGCATCCATCGTCGTTTTGTGCAGCGGCACGCCGGTCGCGCGCGCGACCTCGTCGATGTACGGCGACTCGTCGATGCGCCGATCCTCGGGCGACTCGAGCACGAACGAGAACGCCGGCCGCGGCGCGCCGATCTTCGTCGTGATCGCGGTGACGAGCGACGAATCGAGCCCGCCCGACAGCAGCGTGCCGACGCCGACGTCGGCGAGAAGCTGCATGTCGATCGCCGAGCGCAGCACGCCGTCGACTTCGGTGACCGCCTCGTCATACGACATCGCATGCCGTGCGGTCGCGATCGACGCGAGATCCCAGTAGCTCTTCGGATGGATCTCGCTGTCGACGCCAAGCTCGAATTCCGAATACGTACCGGCCGGAAACGCGGTCACACCTTCGAAGTACGTGTGTCCCATTGCCAGCCGCTCACCGGCGACGAAGCGTGCGAGCGAGTCGACGTCGGGATCGCCGCCGATCTGCTTCGCCTCCGACGCCAGCAGCAGCGCGCCGCCATCCTTCGCCCGGAACAGCGGCTTGATGCCGGCGCGATCGCGCGAAACGACGATCTTTCGCGCGCGGAGATCGACCAGCACCATCGCCCACATGCCGTTGAATCGCGCGAAGCACTCCGTCCCCCACCGCGCATAAGCCGCGAGTGCCACCTCGGTGTCGCTGTGCGTTTCGAACGTCTCTCCGTGCGACTCGAGCTCGGCGCGCAGCTCGCGGAAGTTGTAGATCTCGCCGTTGAGCGCGATCCAGATCCTCCGGTCGCGCGTCGCCATCGGCTGCCGCGCGTTTTCATTGATGTCCTGGATCTTCAGCCAGCGAAAGGCGAGCGAGAAGATGATGTTTTCCTGCGGCGAGTGAACGACCTCGCCGCCGCGCGTCACGTAGAGGAACCCCTCGCCGTCCGGACCGCGATGGCGAATCGGCGCGTGCATGCGCAGCAGGCGCTGCACGTCGTGAGGTTTCGTCGAAAGGATCGCGCTGATGCCGCACATGTCAGAACTGGAAGTAGATGAACGGTTTCTCGGTGAGTGGCCAGAAGACGACGAACAGCGCGCCGCAGACGAAGCAGACCGCGGCCGCGGCCGGAAGCGGAAGTCGCGCAATGCGTTGATCGAGATCGCCGAAACGCCACGACGTCGCGTGCACGATGATGAACGCCGCGACGACGACGAGCGTGAAACCAAACGACAGCGCGCCGAGGCCGAGGTCGAAGATCGCGAAGTTGAAGTCGAAGACGATGAACTTGCGCATGGCGATGAGCATCTTCGAGGTGTCGGTCACGCGAAACGCGATCCAGGTGAGGAGGACGCAGTACTGCATGGCCAGCCAGGACAGCGCGTGCTTCGCCCGCGGTAGTCGGTAGTCGGTTGTCGGTAGTCGGTGATGAGAGCGGCGCGAGCTCCACGCACGGTGCACCGCGAGCATCGTTCCGTGCATCGCGCCCCAGAGTACGTAATTCCAGCTCGCGCCGTGCCAGAGGCCGCCGAGGAGCATCGTGATCATCAGATTGCGATAGGTGCGGGCGGCGCCGTCGCGATTGCCGCCGAGGGGGATGTAGAGATAGTCGCGCAGCCACGTCGACAGACTGATGTGCCAGCGGCGCCAGAACTCCGACGGATTGCGCGCCGCGTACGGGCGGTCGAAGTTCAGCGGGATCTCGAGGCCGAACACGCGCGCCAGACCGCGGGCGATGTCGGAGTAGCCAGAGAAATCGCAGTAGATCTGGACCGCAAAGGAGATCGTCGCGATCCAGATGATCACGCTCGGCCATCGCTGTGGCGCCGCGAAGACGCCGTCGACGAACTTCCCGATGTTGTCCGCGACGAGGACCTTCTTCGCGAGGCCGCGCATGATCAGCAGCACGATCTCCGGCGTCAGCGTGAGACGGATGCGCTTCTGCAGCTCGGGGATGAACTGTTTCGCGCGAAGGATCGGTCCCGCGACGAGCACCGGAAAGAACGTGATGAACAGCGCGAAGGTCAGCGCGGAGCGGCAGACCGGAATCTCGCGGCGGTACACGTCGATGGTGTAGCTCATCGTGTGGAACGTGTAGAACGAGATGCCGACCGGCAGGATCAGCTGCGCGAGCGCCGGGCTGAAGTCGAAGCCGATGGCGTGTGCGATGGCGACGACGTTTTCGGCGAAAAAGTTGAAGTACTTGAAATATGCGAGCAGGCCGAGGTTGGCGACGAGGCTGAAGGCGAGCAGGGCGCGGCGGCGCGCGAGGCGCTCCTCGAATTCGAGCATGCGTGCGACGGTGTAGTCGATGAACGTCGTCGCCAGCAGCGGCAGCACGAAGAGCGGCTTCCACCACATGTAAAAGAAATAACTCGCGCCGGTGAGGATCACCTTGCGCGCGACGTCGTTGCGCACGAGCGCAAGCGTCGTGATGAGCGCCGCGAAGAAAATGAGGAACTCCTGGGTGTGGAACAGCATCAGTCCTCACCTCGCATCGCGGCCGCGAGCCTCGACGTGAACGTGCGTGCACCGTTGACGCTCGGATGCAGCGGATCGATGAAGTCGTCGTCCGCGACCCATCGACTCGCATCGATGACGCCGAAACCGTGCTGCGCCGCGAACGCGCGCAGCTCCGCCATCCGCCGTTCGTGATCGACGATCATCATTCGCGAATGCGCGGCGGGAATGAGCAGGACCAGCTGCTGATGTCTCTCGCGCGCGATTCCGGCGAGGCTGGCGAGGAGATGCTTCTTCGCATCGCTGATCGTGGGGCCGACGATGATCGTCCTCTCCACCCGGAGCATGCCCTCGAATGCCGCGGGCGCGACGCGCTGCGTGTACGCGGTCGGAAAGAAGAGATCGTTGCGCTCGCGATCGAGACGAAGATCGCGGCGAATCAGCGCGCGCAGACCGGTGTCCGCGAGCTGGCGCACGCCCCAACGCGCGGCGACGATCGCCCCGACGCGCGAGCGCGTGATCTCGGCGGGAACCGCGCCGCCGAATGCCTCGCGCATCGTCTTCAGCGTCGCCGGATCGGGATCCCAGCCGTACGCGCGCATCGCTTCCCAGATGCGCGGCTCGCCGGGCGTGGGCGAGGCAAGATCCTGCAGCGAGACGGAGACGACAACGATGCGAACCGACGCAGGCACGCGACGCGCGATCGCGAAGGCCTGCGAGAACTTCTGTCCGTGCCACGCCGCGCTGTACGCGAGCGGCCGTCCCGGCAGCTCCGCCGACAACTGCGCCGCATCCACCGACGCCTCGGTTCTGCTGTCCCCGAACACGACGATCGCGGGCTGGCCTCGCAGCGCGGCGTAGACGGTGGCGATGCGCGAGAGATCGTTCGGGATGTGGCGAAACGCGAATGGAATCGCGAGCACGCCGGCGGCGACGCCGAGGAGGATCGCGAGAAGGAGCGCGAGCGCGCGCAGGTCTGGACTGCGGTGGCGCGAGCCACCGCTCTCATTCGCGGCAGCGCCAGCTGCCGCGGCTGGCGCCGCGGCGGGGAGAGCGGCAGCTTGCGCTGCCGCAGTCCAGACCTGTTGCTCGCTCATCGCAAGTACCCGAGCGCGCGCAGGCGCCGCTCCGTTTCGGAGTCGAGCTTCGGTCGCGTGCCCTCCCCCGAATGCCACTGCTGCGCGGCGAGCAGCGCGTGAAGGCGCTGCGCCGCGGCGGGATCGCGCACCGGTTTTTCGTCGAGGTCGTACAACTCGGGCGCGCCGCGCTCCGGCTCGATCAGCTTGAAACCGTCCGCGACGATCGCGCGACCCGCGCGGCGGAACGACGGCGGCGCGTCGAACGGGAACGCCTCGCTGATGACCGGGGATACAAATGTCGTCCGGGCATGGGTGACGAGCCCGAACAAATCGACAAGACTCACTGGCTCCTGTTCGACAGCTGCTGCACGCTGCAACGGCCGCTTCACGATCAGCGGCACACGGATCTGATCGTCGTACAGCGATGAGCCGTGGCCGGCGAGGCCGCGCTCGCCGAACGTTTCGCCGTGATCGGACGTGATGACGATCAGCGTGTTGTCGTACAGACCGCGCGCGCGCAGACCGTCGAGCAGCGCGCCGATGCTCGTGTCGATGGAGCGAATCGCGCCGTCGTACTGCGCGATCATGAATCGCTGCTCGTCGGGCGTGACGTGAAGGTGACCCGCGAGCTGATCGGCAAACAGGCGATCCGGCAGCTCCGGATCGAATCGCGGTCCGTTCGGATCGAACATCCGGTCGTACGGCGGCGGCGGCAGATAGAGCGCGTGCGCGTCGAAGTAATTGACGAAGAGAAAAAACGGACGTTGCTCGCGATCGATCGCGTTCAGTGCGAGACGGGTGATCGCGTCGGCGCGACGGCCGGAGTGATCGGGCGGCAGCGACAACAGCCGGCGCGCCGCCTGCGAGATCCGCGACGAGAGCTGGAAATCCGCATGCGCCGCGGTTCGGGACTGCGGCGGCCGCGCGTCGAGCCGTTGGAATCCGCGCATGACGCCGAAGACGCGGCCGAGGTAGATGGAGTTCGAGGCGATGGCGATCGTGCGATAACCGCGCGCCGAGAGAATGCCGCTCGCCGTCGGCAGCGTCGCATCGAGCGGAACGCCGGCCTTGAATTCGGCGGTCACGCGCGCGCCGTGCTGCGTCGGGAACGTGCCGGTGAACATCGACGCGTGGCTCGACAGCGTCATGTTCGACGGCGCGTACGCGTGGCGGAACAGCGTCGCACTCTTCGCGAACTGCTCGAGACGCGGCGTCGTCGGACGGGCGTAGCCGTACAGCGAGAGATGATCCGCGCGGACCGTGTCCATCGTGATCATCACGACGTTCGGCCGCGACGGATCCGCCGATCGCCGCGGCGGTCCGCTGTCGATCACGCGACCGTGCGCCGCGACGCTGACCGCGAGCACGACGACGAGCGCGAGCGACGCGAAGAGCGGACGCCGCGGCGACTCACGTCGCGTCAGCCACGCGACGATCGCGACCACGAGCAGCGTCGCCAGCGCGGCCGTTGCGCGAACGGCGACACTGCGCTGAAAGAAAAGCTCCGTGCCGGCGAAGGCCGGCGCGACGAGCGCGGTGCCGATCGCCACGACGCCGATGCGCGGCTCGAGCCAGTGCGCGATGAGCGCGAGAAGCGCGACGCCGAGGGACCACCAGCGGATGAAGCGGCTCGGTAGAAAGAGCGCGTTGAGCGCGAAGAGCGCGATGAGGACGAAGGTCGCGCGCTCGCGAACAAGCAAACCGGCGAGCGCGCCGGCGGCGATGAACACGACGAAGACCACGGCGGCGTACCAGGGCGCGATCGGCACGACGATCTGACTCGGAAAGACCACGCGGCCGATCTGCACGATCAGCCATTCGATCGCGGCGTACGCGGCGAAGGTGTGGATTCCCTCCCTCACTGGATGTACCCGAGAGCACGCAGACGGCGCAGCGTTTCCGGATCGACCGGCGGCGCGGGCGCGACCGCATGCGCGCGCAGCGATTTCCGCCACGCCGCGATCTCCTGCGCCATACGGCGCGAGGTCTCGTTTGGAGCAGCGTTGGACGTTTCGTTCGGATCGGTCGCGACGTCGTAGCTCTCGACGTCGCCCCTCACGTTGACGATCGTCTTCACCGTCCCTTCGATCTTCGCGGTTCCCGCCCGCCGCATCGCGATCCGCGCCGCCGCTCCCCGCATCGGAAACGCCTCGGTGATCACCGCAAACGGCGCATGCGATGTGCCGGACAGCAGCGGCCAGACGTCGAGCAGACTGACGGTCCGCGATATGACCTCACTCGTTCTTTGCTCCGCCTTCTTCACGATGAGCGGGACGCGCGTCTCGACGTCGTAGTTCGTGAAGCCGTGCGTGATCACGCCATGCTCGCCGAAGGCCTCGCCATGATCGGAGAGAACGACGATCAGCGTCCGATCGAAGATGCCAATGCGCCGCAGCGTCGCGAGCACGCGCGCGATCTGCTGATCCGTGTACGCGATCGCGCCGTCGTACTGCGAGATCAGATGCGCGCGCTGTCGCGCCGTCATCGCCGCCTTTCCCGACGCCATGCCGGCGAGGAGCTTGTCGGCGAGATCGATCGGCTGGCTCGCGTCGTGACCTGGGAACATGGTGTCGAACGGCGCCGGAGGGATGCAGGGCGCATGGGCATCCATGTAATTCAGCACGAGAAAAAACGGTCGTCGCTTCGCGCCCGCTCGATCGATGAACGCCATCGCGCGCTCACTGATCGCTTCCGCAGGACGCGAAAGAAGGTGCGCGCGCGGCGGAAGTTTCAGAAGCGACGACGCGAGCTCTCCGATTCGCGAGCGAAGGTAGAAGTTCCACGCCGCGCCGAACGGCAGTGGCGGCGGAAGCGCGTCGAGATGCTGAAAGCCCTGATCGAGGCCGAATTCCTCGCCGAGGTAGACGTAATTCGCGGCGATGGAGGCGGTGGCGTAGCCGCGCGCGGCAAGCAGCTCCGCGAGCGTGAGCGCGAACGCCGGAAGCGGCCGCCCCGCCTGCCATCCTTCGTCGTAATGCGCCGCGTGCTCGCTGCCGTAAAGCCCGGTGAACAGCGACGCATGCGTCGACAGGGTCATGTTCGACGGCGCCCAGGCGCGCGTGTAGACCGTCGCGCTCTTCGCGAGCGCGTCGAGATTCGGCGTCGTCGCGCGCGGGTATCCGTACAGCGAGAGGTGATCGGCGCGAACCGTGTCCATCACGATGAGCACGATGTTCGGCTGCTGCGTGCGGGGCGGCGCCTCGGTCGGAGCGATGTCGCGCGGCGGACGGATGTCGACGCGCGTCGCGACGAGCATCGTGACCGCGAAGATCGCGAGCGTGCCCGCCGGTTTGAGGGACCATCGCACTTTGCTCGCGAGGAATCCGAAGAGCGCGACGGCGAGCAATGCCGCGCCCGCGAGGATCGCTCGCGTCGTGAAGGTGTAGACGTAGCCGATCTCGCGCGCGGCCCAGATCGGCACGATCAGAAAAAGGCTCGCGGGCCATGGCCTTCGAAACAGCGCGAGCGCGCAGACCGCGCTCACGAGCGGAACCGCGAGCGCAGGACCGCTGACGGTCGCGATCGCATTCGCGGCAAACGCGATCGCGAGCCCCGCCAGCGCGAAGCGGCCGAGAAGAGCGCCGAGGAGTGGATAGAGAATCAGAAGGAAAAGCGTGAAGCGATCGTCAGGCGGGACGAACGTCGATCTGAACAGCGCGCAGCGCAGGAAGATCGTCGTCCATGCCTCGACGGCGCCGTAAGCGGCCCACATGGCGGCACCAGCGAGTCGCGGATGATCGAGGGCCTGGTCGCGCGCCACGTGGTTTCCTACGGCGACAGCCTCTCGATGATCCAGTCCTTCGGCTCGCGCAGGCGATAGACGAAACGGTCGTGCAGGCGGTCGGCGCGTCCCTGCCAGAACTCGATCTCGACCGGAATCACGCGATAGCCGCCCCAGTGCGGCGGCCGAGGCACGGGAAGATCGCGATAGGTCGTTTCCAGCTCGTGAAAGCGATGCTCGAGATCGCCGCGGCCCGGAATCACCGAGCTCTGATGCGACGCCCACGCGCCGAGCTGACTCCCTCGCGGCCGCGTCGCGAAATACGCGTCCGACTCCTCCTCGGTCACCTTCACCGCGACGCCATCGACGCGCACCTGACGCTCGAGCGTGGCCCAGAAGAAACAGAGCGAGACCCGCGGGTTGTCGCTGATCTGCGCACCCTTGGGACTGCTGTAGTTCGTGAAGAAAACGAAGCCGCGGTCGTCGAACTCCTTGAGCAGACAGACGCGCGACGTCACCGCGCCGCTGCGATCGGCCGTCGCGACGGTCATCGCCTCGGGAAGCACAGGGATTTTTTCCTTCGCCTCCTCGAACCATCGCCCGAACTGCGCAAACGGACTCGGATCGAGATCGGTCTCCAGCAGCGCGATGTCGTTCGTCACGTCACACTCCTCGCGCGCAGCGCGCGCTCGATCTTCGGAATGACGCGCATCGCGTCGGCCGGCATCAGCTCCGCCGCGCGATCGAGCGCGATCCAGGCGAGCTCGTTCGACTCGTCCTCGGCGATTCTGATCGCACCGGGATCGGCGGCTCGTGCGAGATACCGCACGTCGAAGTGATCGTGATCGGGATCGCCTCCGCTGGCCGGAATCGCGTGCACGTCGAGATCGAAAATGCCGCCGTCGAGACGCAGATCGGTCAGGCCCGACTCCTCCATCGCCTCGCGCAGCGCCGCCACTTCCGCCGGCTCCTCGCCCTCGATGTGACCACCCATGTGCAGCCAGAGATTCAGGCGCCGATGGTGATGGAGCAGCAGACGGCCGGCGTCATCGATGATGAAGCAGCCGGCCGTGAAGTGGCCGGGCATGAAGGCCGTGTGCGAGAACGGCGACGGCGCGTATTCGAGGAGATCGATCATGCGATGCCGATAGTCCTCCTCGACCGCGTTCGCGGGCTCGTAGGCGCGAAGCTGCTCGAGAAGTGCGCGTTGCCGGGACATCAGTGCGATGGAAACCAATGATAGAGGAAGAAGTAGACCAGCACGCCCGTCACGGAGACGTACATCCAGAGCGGAAAGGTCCAGACGGCCACGCGCCGGTGCTGGAGGCGGCGATCCTTGAGGCCGTTGATCACCGTGATGATCGCCAGCGGCACGATCGTGATGGCGAGAATCGTGTGCGAGGTCAGGATCGTGAGGTAGAGCGTCCGCCATCCGCCCGGCCCGGCGAAGCGCGTCACGACGCCGCCGCGCAGCGAGTGATAGGTCACGTAGCAGGCGAGAAAAATCAGCGACGACGTGCAGGCCGCGAGCATGAATCGCTTGTGCCAGACGATGTTCCGCGGGCGCTTTCTGATGAAGTAGTACGCCGTCAGCAGAAAGACTCCGCTCAGCGCGTTGAGCGAGGCGTTGAGCGGCGGAAAGAACTGCATCGGCGACATGGCGCGGCGCATTGTACGTGTAGACTTCGGCGATTCATGCGCACGCTGCTCCACCTCTGCGCGATCGTTCTCGCGCTGCCGCAGGTCCTCCTTTGCGCGCTCTTTCTGATCCTCGGCCACATGACCGGCGGCGGGACGCTCGGGAGCCTGGTCGACCGCGTGCTCGACACGATCAACATCCTGTTCACGTGGGGTGCGCTGCTGGCGATCGTCGCCTTCGTGACGCTGATCGTGGCGGGATGCTTCGCGCGATCGCGAAGAATTGCGGCGGGTCTCGTCGCGCTGATCGTCATCGCCTCGACGGCGATCCTCGGATACGAGGGCGGCATCGATCCGCTGCTCTTCCTGCCCGGCCTCATCGCCCTCGGCGTGAGCGGATGGCTGACGTTCGAGCGCAATGCGGGCGTCGCGCTGAGCGCGGACGCCCGCGTCCCGTGAGCGTTATTTCGCGGCGGGCCGGCTCGGATCGTCCGCGGCGTTGACGTAGATCAACGCGAACGGACCCATGCCGTTGATCTGGATCTCCGCGCCGTCTTTCGTCCACGCGAAGTGATGCATCTCGGCGGGCAGGAGACCGTACGAGCCGGCACCCATCGCCTTCGTCTTCGCGGCATCGAATGTGTCGCCCATGCCGAGGGAGAACGTGCCGGAG